>Ga0180007_10002434_pt1 | contig 22285 bp, 19 predicted proteins | sample MM_PC_MetaG_FD_121122 | JGI IMG/M metagenome (GOLD analysis project Ga0180007, IMG submission 121122) | Groundwater microbial communities from the Aspo Hard Rock Laboratory (HRL) deep subsurface site, Sweden - MM_PC_MetaG | ecosystem: Environmental > Aquatic > Deep subsurface > Groundwater... | reverse complement strand
GACTCTACTTCAAACGGACCAACTCGTTCTCCGGCAGTTTTAATAACATCATCGGCCCGGCCAATGAACCAAAAATAACCATCCTTATCTTTATAGCCGCGATCACCGGAGATATACCAATTATTAATGAAACAGCTTTCATATTTTTGCTGTCGCCGCCAAATCTTTTGCATCATTCCCGGCCACCCGGGCCTAATGGCGATGTTGCCCTCTCTCATCGGTGGTAATTCTTTGCCGTTATCGTCAACAATTCCGGCGATTATGCCGGGCAGAGGCTTGCCCATTGAGCCTGGTTTAATGTCCATAATTGGGTAGTTAGCAATAAGAATGCCACCGGTCTCTGTTTGCCACCAGGTATCATGAAAAGGAATTCCAAAAATTTTCTTGCCCCACTTAACTCCTTCCGGATTAAGCGGCTCGCCCACACTGCACAGATGTCTTAGTTGGTGCAGATCATACTTTCTGGGTAATTCGTCTCCGGCGGCCATAAGTATCCTAATGGCTGTCGGGGCTGTGTACCATACGGTAACATCATATTCCTGCAGGAGTTCGTACCACTTCGCGGGGCTAAAGCGGCCCTCATAAACAAGGGTGGCCGCGCCAAGGGACCAAGTGCCCAGTATTCCATATGCAATGCCTGTTACCCAGCCCGGATCTGCCGTGCACCAGTAAATATCGTCCTCCTTAATGTCAAGTGCCCATTTGGCGCTCATATGCTGATGCAAAATAGCTAGATGCTGGTGGATAATCCCCTTGGGTTTGCCGGTGGTGCCGGAAGTGTAGAGCATGAAAGCCGATTCATCGGCGTCCATGTGCGCGACTTTAAATTCTTCCGAAGCGCCGCTCATCTCGCGAGGAAGACTTAATGCTCCGCGATCACCACGAGCGGCATCTACTAAAAGTATCTTTTCTAATTTGGGTAAATCGCCTTTAATTTTGTCAACTCTTTCTTTAAGTTCTTTGTTGGTGACAAGAATTTTCGCGGCGCTATTTTGCAGGCGGTCAAACAAAGCTTGCTCGCCAAATGCGGCAAAAAGGGTGCCAGCAATAGCACCGGTTTTAAGTGTGCCCAAGAAGCCATAGTATAGTTCGGGGACGCGAGGGAGGAAAAAGAACACCCGATCGCCGCGCTCTACGCCTAAGTTTTTAAGAACATTAGCAAATTTATTGCTTAGTTCCATCAGGTCCAAAAAAGTATATTTGAGTTTTTGGCCGTCGTCGCTTTCCCAATAGAGAGCTACTTTATTTTTGCGATCGCCTTGAGCATTGCGATCAACGGCATTGTAGGCGGCGTTGATTTTATTGTCTTCAAACCAGTCCAACTCTTTGTAAGCTTGTTTCCACTCGAAAGATTGATAGGTCTTATCATAATCATTGAGACTGGGTTCTTTTGGCAGTAATTCTTTGGTTTTCTTAATTATCTCGTCTCTCACGATAAAAAATATATCATAAGAAGATAAGTGACGTAAAGGGGGGGCAATCTCAGTATGATAAACTAGTCTATCATACTAGACTGTATTATAGTGTATCATGTGAAGAAGCCCCCCGATGTCCATCGGGGGGCTTCTTCACCATTCACTTCCAATATTTTTAAACAGTTCAATTTCCGGTGTACTGTCAATGGTGGGAAAGTGGACGGAGATAAAATCCAGTCGGTATGCTTCAGGAAATTTTTCTTTGGTGTTTTGACCCTCCTTCGCCCCTTTGACTTTGCTCAGGGCTACGGAGGGTTTCGCTAAGATGCCCCCGATGTCCATCGGGGGAGCTTCACTACTTTTGAATTTTCTTTCCTGCTCTCTTATGAATAGCTGGGCGGTGCGTTTGAGCACCTGCAATTTGTGTTTATCTATGCTTTCAAATGCTTCCAGCATTTGCTCGCCAATGCGGGTTTTTACTTCAATAAATACCAGCGTATCGTCATCTATCGCGATTATGTCAATCTCGCCCCATCTTTTAGGAGAGTAATTGCACGCCAATATTTTGTAACCCTGTTTTTCTAAATACTTCGCCGCCAAGTTCTCGCCCAGCTGTCCGAGAGATTTTTGGTGTGTAAGTGTGGGCATTGACTTGATTCTAACAAATTCCGGCGGGTAGGATAACTTCTGCTAACCGAGCGGATTTTTGACTTGATACAGGCTTTTTGTTATAATAATCTCAAATTTGGCAGGTTAACAAACAAATATTTTCTTTTTGCTGAGCTTTAATTGTTCTAAATTAACTAATGTTTTAACAAAGGGGGCACTTGATGAACAAGGCAGTATTTATGGCAGTAGTCCGGCTAGTCGTCAAAATGTTTGTGGGGGTTGCCGGAATATTATTGTGTCTTGAAGCAAGGAGTGATCCCCATGTCTGCGAGATGCAATATTTTTTGCCAAGTTTTGTTGTTTACATCATGTGGAAGGCATTTCAAATTTGCAGGCTTTTTTACCTTCTTCGGTGTAGCGGGAAAGTGGTAATCCTTTATCCTGTGAAAAATGCCCACCCTTTGTGGAGAATTCAAGCAAGACTTGAAAGAGTGGTGTGGGTTGACAAAATTGAAGGGCTGCTGTTGGCAGGGATTAGGGAAATGGCCGATGTTATAAAGACCGCGAGATGCTATGGTTGGGAACCAGCCAATTAGTCGTTGTTGCGGAGTAGTAGTGGCATTTGGTCCTTGAGAAACCTAAAACACATAAAGATTGAAAGGAATGAGTAATGTTTACGATTCGTTTCAGGAATATCGCGTTTCTAGTACTGCTCGCGCTCTCGCCGTTGCTCGGATTTCAGTTCGGAGCTACCAAGTTGCAGGTCGGACTGTTGCTCAGCGTCTCGACGACCGCGCTTGCGCTGATCCTGTTGGGCAACTATCTCGACGGCCGAGCAAAGCTGATAAACTTCAAAGGGCGCTGGAAGACATGGCCCCCAGTATATCGAAACGACGTCGTTCAAGAGGCTCGTTATCCGGTAGAGTTCGCAAGCTTGAAAAATGTAGGCAGGCTCTTTCATCAGGACTGGGTCTTTTTGTACCGGGCCTGGCTGCGCTGTCTAGGGCGGAGGTTGAGGAAAACGCAAACGGCGAGCTAGTTTGCTCGACATGGGCGGAGGCATAACCTCCGCCCATTATTTTTGTAATAGCAGAATTTATTCTGCGCGCCAGAGCGCGCAATGCCCGCAGTAAGATTCGGCACACGATAAGATTGGGCTACGGCAAATGTCTAAACAAGCTGTCCATTACCCGGTGACTCAATTACTCAGTTGCTCAATTACTCAGTTACTCAATTACTCAATGACTCAATAAGTTCTCAATTTCCATCTTAATCTTATCCCCAAACTCAATTTCCTGCGGCAAGTTTATTTTTGTAGTTTTCCCACCCCCATTGACCATTAAAAGTCGGATTCCATACTTTCCCGGATTATTGTCTAATATATTTTTAAGCTTTTTAATTGTGCTGGGAGAAGTGCTTTTAGCGAGAGTGACTTCTACAGTCCTGTCGCTCAATCTTACTAGGGAAGGCGCTAAGTGGCTGGCCCGATGGTCCTCGGGGCGATCTCTCTTTTTAATATTTGCCAGCATTTTAATTTTCTCCACAATTACACTAATCCCCGAATTTTCATCTCGTTGATTGAGTTTACCTTCCACCCAAACAGCATTTTGTTCCAAAATGGGATTTTCCGTCATGCCTTTATACCCGCCATAAATGGAAGGGAAAACCACCCCTTCAATTTCTCCGGTAGCATCCCTAAGCCCGATAAAAGCCATCTCCTGATTATTTTTGCGCGTAAGAATTGTGCGTACCCGCGAGATAATTCCCGCAAGCTTTACCTTTTTATTTACACTCTCGGGCCCCAAATCGCCGATTTGATGGCTAACACGACTTTTAACTTCCTCTAGTTTGTCCTCGTTAGGATCTTTAGAAATATTAAATCCTAAAAATTCTCGTTCCCATCCGAGACGTGTAACTAAAGATACCTCCTCTACGTTTGGAAGCGGGGTAGGCATAAACGTTTTCTTGGTGCCCATATCAAAAAGACCCCCCTGGCCGTTTTGACGTTTTTGTCGTTCTTCTCGGCCCATCTTTAGAAAATCTGGCAGTGCCGCTAGAACAGCGGCTCGTTTGCCGAAGTTGTCCAGAGTGCCTGCTTTAACCAAGCTCTCTAACGCTCGGCGGTTTAGAGCCTGATAATCTACACGCTGGCATAAATCACCCAGATCACTGAATAAACCATTTTCTTGTCTTTCTTCTAAGATTTTTTGCACTATCCCTTCTCCAACATTTTTTACCGCGGCTAGCCCAAAATATATATTGTTGTCATCCACAATTTTAAACTTTGAGGCAGATAGATTAATGTCTGGCTGTAGAATATTGATTCCCATCCGTTTGCACTCGGTGATGATAAGAGGAATTTTCTTGGTGTTGTGTAGTTCGGTGCTGAGCAAGGCTGTCATAAATTCAACGGGGTAAAAAGTCTTTAAATAAGCTGTCTGATAGGCTATTAGACCATAGGCGGCAGTGTGAGATTTGTTAAATCCGTAACGAGCAAAAGTTTCGATGTAGGAAAAGACTTTAGCCGCGTCCCCTTTGGTGTAGCCCTGCCTTTGTGCCGCTTCGATAAAGTTCTTTTTTTCCTCCATCATCAGCTTCTTGCTTTTCTTACCAATGGCGCGGCGTAGAATATCAGATCGTCCTTGTGTATAACCACCCATCTTACTGACTACGGCGATGCACTGTTCCTGAAAAACCAATACCCCGAAAGTCTCTTCCAGGATCGGCTCAAGGTCCGGATGAGGGTATTCAATTTTGGCAGGATCTTTTCTTGCTTCCAGATATTGGGGAATCAGCTCCATTGGGCCGGGCCGGTATAAGGCGACAGCGGTTGTAACATCCATAATGTTTTGTGGTTTCATATCTTTGAGCAAGCGCCGCATACCATTGCCTTCTAGCTGAAAAACTCCTGTCGTATGTCCTAGGGACAACATTTTGAAGACTTCGGGGCAGTCTTGGGGTAAGTTATATATATCGATATTTTCTTTGCGGCGTTCTTTTATTAACTCAGTTGCCTGGCGGAGTGTAGAAAGATTGCGAAGCCCCAAAAGGTCTAGCTTGAGTAAGCCCAGAGCTTTTGAGCCAACGGCGTTAATGTCCAAAACGTACATGTCATATTGAGTAATAATGCCAGTGCCTCCCTTAGTTTCTCTTTGTAAAGGCACATATTCAATAAGTGGTTCGGGAGTAACAACCAACCCACAGGCATGAGTAGACGCATGGCGGCATACACCTTCGATTTTTTGGGCCATATCAATCAGCTTGTGTGTATCTACATTAGATTCGTATTCATACTTTAGTTCAACATTCTCTTCCAGGGCTGTTTTAATTTTGATACCGCCAGGAATCATTTTGGCGATTCGGTCAGCCAAGGACAAAGGCAGGTCTAGAACGCGGGCAACATCACGTATGGCGGCTCTTGCCTCCATCCTGCCAAAAGTAACAATTTGAGCGACATGGTCACGGCCATATTTTTCGTAAACATAATCAATAACTTCTTGACGTTTGTCTTCGGCAATATCGAAATCTATATCTGGTGGAGAAGGTCGCTGGTCATTTAAGAATCTTTCAAAAGGCAGGTCGTATTCTAGAGGATTTAGGTTAGTAATCTGTAGGGCATAAGCGGCTAACGAGGCAGTGACTGACCCGCGGGTACTAATTGGGATGTTCTGATTTCTAGCCCAAACAGCAAGGTCGTGGCAAATGAGAAAATAGGTATTGTAGCCCTTTTTAGCAATAATCCTAAGTTCATAATCAATTTTTTCTTTCATCTCCGGTGTAATTTCCCCAAATTTTTGCCGGAGGCCCTCGTCAATAAGTTTGCGTAGATAGGTAGCATCGGTTTCGTTTTTGGGGATCTCAAAGTTAGGGAAAATTGGCTCGCCGGTTTTAATTTTCACATTACATCTTTGAGCAATTTTACGAGCATTTTCAATTGCTTCGGGAACATCTTCGAAAAGCATTTCCATTTCTTGGGGGGAACGCAAGTAAAAGTCAGGGATATCAAACATACTCAGTTTGCGATGAGGATTGGTAATTGTTTCTTTAGTTTGAACACAAAGTAGAATTTCCTGAGCGTAGGCATCTTCCTTTTCCACATAATGAATATCGTTAGTGGCAACTATCCCGACGCCCGTAGTGGAAGAAAGGCGCTGACCTTCCCGTTTGAGCGTTTGCGAGTCCTGGTAGCATTTCTTCTGGTTTCTGGTCCCGAAAACTTGCAGCTCAATAAAAGTGTTTTGCTTGCCGAAAATTTCTGTTAGTCTGCCCAATTCCTCCTGGGCCTTTTGGAACTTATTGTTAATCAAAAACTGGGCTATCAATGATTTGCGGCAGCCGCTGAGACAAATAATTCCTTCAGCATATTCTTTGAGCAAGGCATAATCAACGCGCGGTTTGTAATAAAACCCTTCTAGATGAGATTTTGTAACTAATTTAATGAGATTATGATAACCGGTGTTATTTTCGCAGAGAAGAGTTAAATGCGAGAGAGCGCTGTCCCGTTTGCCTTGACGGTCAAATCGAGTGCGCGGCGCCAGATAGACTTCACAGCCAATGATTGGTTTAATTCCCGCTTCGTTCATAGCATGGTAAAAAGGAATTACACCATACATTACTCCGTGATCAGTAATGGCCATTGCTGGCATATTGTACTCTTTAGCTTTCTTTACCAGCTCTTCAATTTTGGCTAATCCATCAAGAAGGGAATATTCTGTATGCACATGGAGATGGGGGAATGAAGACATATCTTTTCCATCCTATGATTATTATTCATCTCTGGCAACGACTAGTCTTTGGGGTATTTGAAGCCTTTTCTCTTTATCGCCATCTTGTTAAGACTGTTCCCGAGCGAACATTATCCCACCTGCCGCTAGCTTGCTGCCAGTATGTTTTAACCCATGTACTCAATGTGTTTATATCGGTTAATTCAAAATTGACAACACGATAAAAACCGTCATGCCCAGAAACAGCAAAGTTAGCATCAGGTATGGTTGGCTCAGAAACCGAAACAAAAGAAAAAGTATTGCTATTGAGAACGTAATAACCGTTGCCGGAAACTCCAACGAGATTGTCAAAAAGCGTCTGAGTGTCACTATCCCGCTGGACCCGGGCGGTTTCTAATACCTCTCTGGTCAACTCTGTAGCGATCCCCTCCTTCTTGCTTTGGTCCGCTGTGCGCAGAGACATGATTCCCAGATGTACTAATGCCCCGACGACAAGAGTAATCAGGGCGGTAACCAATAGGACTTCAATAAGAGAAAGCCCGGGATTGTCTCGCAAATGGTTAGTTATCCTCTTTCTCTTTGTTTCGAGCATAGGTTTACGTAAAAAAACAGGAACCGACTCAGGGACATGCCGCTACATCTTGCCTTTCGCTCATTTTTACGATACCTGTTGTTTTAACAGCAATTTCGTATTTCCCAATATTATCATAACAAACTGTAATTATTCTATCATTGCCACTTAGCTTGCCGGTGGGGACGTTAAAAATGGGGTTTTCTGCTGGCCAGGCTATTTTAATTACAGTGGCGAAAGATAATTGAGCGATAGCGGTACTGTCCCATTCTTCAGATGCCCCGAGATCTAACTGGCGGTAGATCCCGGCGGAATGAGCGCTGGTAAAATAGAAAACCCCGTACGCAATTACTGGATCACTTGCTCCTTGTACTCCACTTAAAGCCTTATTTTGCGCTTTTTCCACAAAGCTAGTCAACTCTTCAGCTATTGTTTTAAGCTCTTGCCGCCTGTTAAAGTCGTTATATCTAGGGATAAAAAATGCGGCAAGAATTCCGATTAAGGATATGGTTATGAGAAGTTCGATAAGAGTAAAGCCGTAGTATTTTCTGTGTTTGTAGTTTGTTTTTTTTAAGATCACGGAATAATTTTTATTGTGTTTTCAATAGGGTAGGTTGTATAGACAGCCGAGGAATTGTTAAGAGAACATCTAATATAGTAAAGATCACTTGACCCGTTAACTGAGTATGGTAACCAGTTTGTGGGATTAGAACTCCATGTGATACTTCCATCCTGTGTAAAGTTATTTGTATTATCGGTGAAACCAGGCGTACTTTCCAAATTAGTCCAGCCACTCCCATTCCAATACTCCCAGTCAAGATTTAGGGCCCCGCCAGTAGCGCCGTTAGTTTCCAGATCGACATTAATACCGGAAAAGATGTTATCTGAACCGAGAAACAAATATTCTCCCCTGCTTGAAGTGTCAACCGGATCAAAATCCAGAGTGTAGTCTCGGGATTCGTAGAAAAGGTATTCGGAAGGATCGGCAGTGTTGCCGCCTTGGGCGAGATCATCTGGTTCAGAAGAAGAACCACCGAAAATTCTTAGTTCATCAAAAACTCCGTCAGCATTAGTATAATTCCAGTTTGGGAAATGGATCTGTCGCGGGCTAACGAAATTAACAGAATTATAATCTCCACTAGGATCAGTGTGCGTTGGTTCAACTCCATTGAAAAGGATTCTCTGCTGATTAGCAGGGGAAGCGCTGTCGTTCCATTCAAAACGAAGATGTACCCATTCATTGGCCGACCAGTAATAATTGGTTGAAGCAATAACATAGTTATACTGGACATTGCTGGCTTCAATTACAAAGCGTAGTTCGTTGCTAGTACCACGTTTGTAAACTCGAAAGTAGTTGTCAACTGACAGGTTTCCGTAGGCTTCAAACAAGCGGTGATCGATATTGTCATTATGATCCCAGCTTGGTTTAAACCAAAATTCTACGGCTCCCGCGGAAATATTAAAATTCCCACTCATGTCAATATCATACCAATCACCAGCCGCATTTGCTCTTAACCCGTTCCCATATTTCCCTGCCAGAAAATCATCAGCTTCGAAATATTCTAGGTCACCGGAAGAACTTCCCACATCGCTAGTGGTAAAAGTAGCTGTCTCATCTTGAAATGTCGTATGATACAAAAGCTCATCGGCAAAATAGGCATCAGCGAATGGAGTGTAACTAACTGTTGGTGTTGGAATTGGTGTCGGCGTAGGCGTAGGCGTCGGTGTCGCTGTAGGTGTTGGCGTCGACGTAGGAGTAGGGGTTGGGGTCGGTGTCGGTATAGAAGTAGGTGTGGGCGTAGGTGTGGGTGCAGGCGTGGGTGACGGTATAGAGGTTGGCCCGGGAGTTAAGGTTGGCAAAGGAGTAAGTCCTGGTTGTGTGCAGAAAGTTAGTTGGCAACTGTAATTGCCGCCGCAGATAACAATGTTATTAGGTCTGGTTTCACTAATGGTGGCAAGCTCAAAGCATTTCTGATCGGCCGAAACTCTGTAGGTGTAGACTTGTGGAGGGTACTGAGGATCCTGCGGGAGTTCATTAAGATACCCAGCTAGATAAGTGTCTAAGTCCGCGTAGCTGGCCGCAGGGGGATATGTTTTAGGTAATTGGTCCTGATAGTACTGTTCTAGAGCCATGCTGACCTGTGTTAGCTCAGCTTCACGTGTGGTGTCTCGTCCTTGGGCCGCAGGGCGCCGTAAGCCCATTACTACAAGCATTGATAAAATTGTCGCCAGAGCGATGGCGATTAAGACTTCAGTAAGAGTAAAGCCGGGCGAGGTGGAACTTTGGATCTTTAGCATATGCATATAACAGGATAGCGGTTTAATTCTTACAAGTCAATCTTTACCAAAGCCCTAGCTTGCGTAGCCGTGCCCACCTAAGGAACTTTAGGCCAGTTTCAATTGCCCTGTTAACTACGTTTGGATATTTTTCTTTCAGGTGCTTGCGGTAAAAAAGACCCATCGCGTCTATACCAGAAGTGGTAACTGTTTGTTTTGTTTTTGATGAAGCCTGACTGATGTCTTTTGACTCTTTGCGCGTGCCTTTGGAAGCACCGCGATAATGAGTGATTGTTGCTTCTGGATGATAAATAACCTTAAAGCCTAACTGTTTAACACGGTAACAGAAATCAATATCTTCCCCGTTAAGGAAGTAATCTTCATCCCACCAGCCGATTTTTTCTCCCACAGTGCGGGGTATAAGCATAAATGCCCCTACGGCGCTGTCGATCTCGTGGGTTGAATTCATATCTTCCCAACCCATGAAATAGCGATTAAAAAGCCGGCTGTGTGGGAAAAGTTTGTGAAGTTCGGTTAAGCGAGTTAGGGCAACCCACGGAGTGGGGAAGCCGCGGTGACAATCCATGTCGATCTTATTATTCCAAAGCATCACTTTACAGGTGGCCACGCCAATGGAATTGTCCCTTACCATCAAACTGAGCATTGCGGAAAGGGTACCGTTGGGTACGGCTGTGTCGGAATTAAGAAAGAGAATGTAGGGGGTTTCCGGTGTGATATATTGAAGGCCCAAGTTATTCCCGCGGGAAAAGCCAAGATTTTTGCTTGACGCAACAAGTTTAACCTTCGGAAATTGATTTTTGATAACAGTCACACTGTTATCGGAGCTATTATTATCTACGACAATGACCTCAAAATCTTTTCTAATTCTCAGGTCTGTTAGTCTTACAAGGGAGTCCAGGCATTGGCTGGTTAATGCGGCTGTGTTGTAGGAGAGGATAATTACAGATAGTTTCATTAGCTTTCTAGACAGTACCACCCTTTAGCGCGAGGTTTTTTACAGGCCCAACTTGTCGGAGATTCCTTGCATTGCTTCCAGCACGATGCTGATATGTTCTTTTAGCGGCACATTAATTTCTTTTGCCCCTCGCTCGATGTCGTCACGATTAACACCGGCGGCAAAACTAGTAGAGTTCCACTTGTTTAGGACCGACTCAACGGATACTTCCGATAGTTTTTTATTCGGCCGCACCAAGGCTACGGCAACAATTAAACCGGTCAATTCATCTACCGCTCGCAAAGTTTTGGCCATGAGGGTTTCCGCTGCTATATTGAAACAGAATCCGTGTGCCGCTACAGCGTTGATTAGTTCCTTATTGGCATTTTGTTCTCTAAGCCACTGAATAATTACTTGGGGGTGTTCCTGGGGAAACTTCTCGTAATCAGCATCATGCAGTAAGCCGGCTATGGCCCATTTTTGTTGTTCATCATTTGAAATATCAAAATATTCCGCATAGGCGCACATTGCCGCCTCCACAGCCAAGCAATGCTTAATTAGGTTGCCACTCTTCATCAATTCGCTTAACTTGTTCAAGGCCTGGGGCTTAGTGATCATAGTGGGTTCCACATTCCTCCTTCCGCTTCTGTGATAACCTGATTTTGCTCATGGGTATTCACATCTAAAATCCAGAGGGTTTTCTGGCCGGTAGTGAATACTGCACGGTAATTATCGGGTGACCAGGAATAACTTTCCATTGTCCCCGTTAATCCGGTCCAGAACAAGTCTGTTACTTGCGTTTCCAGATTGTAGAAAGCGAGATAGAGCTGGTTTGTCCCCGATAGGGTTGTGTTGAGTTTAAGCAAGCGGTTTTGATTGTCAATAAGGGGACTATAATAGCTGGTTACGGCGCCTTTAGCTGTAGTAATAGTTTTTTTGTTTCGGCTGATAATATCTACGCTCCAAACATCTCCGTTGTCAATATAAATCACATTCTGTCCATCTGTCATAATGTCTGTTTCTATTGACTGGGCACTGCCGAGATCGACAAGTCGTTCTTTAATTGCTTTATCAAAGCTTAGCCACCACAAGCCGCGGGTTGTGTCTTCTCCGGCGCGGTAAATAAGGATTTCCTCACTATTAGGGAACCAGTCTGCAAATTGGAAAGAATTAAGCGAGTCTTTTTCTTCTCCAAAATGATTAGTGATACTGATTTCGTAAAGTAAGTGTTTTTGTGATGAAGAAACCTGAGTTAGGGAAAGGATGCTAACAGTCTGCTCCGTAATATCTTTTTTGTCTTTAATTCCTGTGACTACCTGGTGCACAGTGGCAAGTAACTTTCCGTTAGGTGACCAATATGGTTCTTGGTAACTTTCATTTCCTTCGCGGTTGGTAAGTCGCTGGCGGGAGTGATTGTCGAGGTCAACAACCCAAATATCGCCTCCGCAGGTAAGAGCGAGTTTTGTGCCGTCTGGTGCCCAGCTGAAATCCGAAATTTCTTGCGGGAGAAAGAAGCGCGCAGTCCCGGATGTTTCTTCATCTGCACTCGTCTGGATTAGATGAACCTTATTAGTACCGTCGGGTGAAATAAGCCAAACCTCGCCATCTCTGAGAAAAGCAATTTTGCCTTTGGCCGAGAGGGGCTGATCAGGCAGAGGGGTAACTTGTGGAGTGGGCATCTTCTCTGTCGGTGTCGGAGTAAACTCCGGTGATGGCGTGGGCTTTTGTCCACCGTTTTGTGTGTTTCTCTGTGCGGCGGCAAAAATCACAAACAGGGCAATTAAAAGAAAGCCACCTGCTGGTAATAACAGTTTCTTGGGGGGAATATTTTCTAATTTTTCAAAAAGGGGACTGACTATGTCTGCGAGTTTGCTCATATATATGGCAGGTGAGAACAAGGGTTTTCGGGGTTCGGCAGAGTTGGAAGATTTTGCATGAGCGGTTTCTTCTGCTGGAGGCGGATTTGGCGTAGTCGCTGGCACATGCGGACTGGGACCAGACTGTCCAAAGGAAAAAACATCGGGTGTTTCTTTTTCTGTTTTTGGTAAATTTTGCGGATGTTGAATGTTGTGGAATTTTGATTCCTTTGCCATCAATCGTATCATACCGTAATAAATTATAAATTCCAAATCGGAACTATCCTGGGCTTCTTGACAGAATACCTTGCCCTCCCGCCTTGCACCTGCCTCGTCCTCGCCGAGCCCGGCTCGCTGAAGTTCCGGCGAAGCGGGCCGAGACGGGTCGCCGCACGCGAGGTAGGTCAGGGCGGAGATGACCAAATGGCGCTTTTCCTTATTTTTCTCTTGCCTTATGTGAGAAAAATTATTATACTTAACTGTCTATCATGAAGATTATTATCTTTGCTGGCGGTACTGGTGCTCGCCTTTGGCCGCTGTCTAGAAAAAACTCTCCCAAGCAATTTGACAAGCTTATTAATGGCAAATCAACACTCCAGATGGCCGTTGAGCGCGTACGGGATGTTTATGGTCTCTATAATGTTTTTATTCAGACGGCAGAGAAGTATGTCTCGGTTATTAAACACCAGATTCCAGACTTGCCTCTCTCAAATATTTTCGCCGAGCCGGAAAGACGGGATTTAGCTCCTGCAGTGGGCTTCGCTTTTATTAAGCTTAAGAAACAGAAGATTAAAGAGCCGATAGCTATAATTTGGAGTGATCACCTGATGGAAAATGTCAAGATTTTCCACAGTGGGCTCAAAACGGGAGAGAAATTGATCTTGGAAAATCCTAAGCGTTTTATCTATTTGGCTGAAAAGCCTCGTTACGCCGAAAATAACTTGGGCTGGATTAACGTCGGCAAAGGAATTGATAACAGGAATCAAATTCCCATTTACGAATTTAGAAAATGGCACTACCATCCTCCGTTAGAGAAATGCAAGAGGATGTTTGACTCCGGGCAGTGGTTTTGGAATCCGGGTTATTTTGTAACTTCTATTAATTTTGTTCTTTCTCTCTACCGAAAGTTTCAACCGGAAATTTACTCTAAACTCCAAATAATGTCCGACGCATTCGATACTGACCGTGAAAGTTCAGTCATTTCCAATGTGTACAAAACGCTTCCCTGTATTGACTTTGATAAAGCTATTTTGGAAAAAACACAACCGTCTGATGCCGTTGTTTTAAAGCTAGATATGGGTTGGAGTGATCCGGGAACTCTCTATGCTCTTAAAGAAGCTCTGCAAAGCTCTCCTCGGGCCAATGTGACTAAAGGACAAACGTTTCATCTAGACTGTGAAGACTGTCTTATCTATAATCAGGAGAAGGATAAACTGATTACCGCAATGGGGTTAAAGGGCTTTGTTATCGTAAACACTCAGGATGCTTGTATTGTTATCCCCAAGGATAAGGCTCTGAGAGTTAAGGATTTAGTAAAAAAACTGGAGCTGGATAAGAAATTAAGTCACTATGTCTGAGAGGACTTTGTCTTGCTCACGCAGCGCATTTTAGCGGATTACTGCTCGGAATCTCATTGAACCCGCACAAGTTTGCCTTCGCACTCGCGTCACGTTTCACGTGATCCGACGTGGTTCGGCAAACTTAGGCGGGTTAATTCGACTTACAGAAATCACTTCGCTGTCGCTCGTGTTTTCTGAGTCTCATTTAATGAAAATTGCACAGGTATGTCCTTACCGTTTTAATGTTCCGGGTGGTGTTCGCGAACATGTTCGTTGTCTAACTGCCGAGCTACGACAGCGAGGTCATAAAGTAACTATAATCTCGCCTGGCCATGGGCTAAGAAGGGTAGGCAGTCAACATCTCTATCTAGGCCGGGCTGTAAAAGTGCCTACCACCAATAAAAGCTGGGCACATGTTAGTATCTATCTCGATTCATCACGGGAGCCCCTAAGTCAATTACTTAGGAGTTATGACTTTGATATCATTCACTTTCATGCCCCTCTGTCACCCTTTTTATGCTGGCAGATTTTGCAGGTTTCAAAAGTAATCAATGTTGCTACTTTTCACAGCGAGTGGCGAATAACGGAGTCATTGGTTGCAGATTCGCTGGATTTTCTTCTTAGGCCGCTTCTTCCCAAATTTAAAGAAAAATTAAATGGTGTGATTGCCGTTTCTCAGGCGGCCCGTCGGAGTTGGGATGATTTTTTTGGACAATCATTACATGAAAAGATTATTCCTAACGGTGTGGACTTAAAACGTTTTAGCTCAAATGTTGCCCCGTTGAAAGTCTTTGGTGAAAAACCGACAGTTCTCTTTGTTGGGCGCGTGGAAAAACGCAAGGGCCTTCCTTATCTTCTTAAGGCTTTTAAGAAGCTTCAGAAAAAGTTAGATGAGGCCCGTTTAGTTGTTGTTGGTTCTGGTCCTTTGCTACCGCAAGCTAAAGTTTGGGTTAAAGCGCAGGGTTTAGCACGAAAGGTCTTTTTTGCCGGAAGGGTTTCTGACGAAGAATTGCCCGCCTACTATACTGGGGCCGATGTTTATTGTTCCCCAGCCATTGGTGGAGAGAGCTTTGGCATTGTGCTTTTGGAAGCGATGGCATCGGGAACGCCGCTTACGGTTTTTAATAATCCTGGTTACCAAGAAGTTTTACAGGACTGTCCGGCGGAGAGTGTTCTTGTTCCCTGTGAAGATACTGCCGCTTTATGTAAGAGTTTGGAAGAGATACTCAAAGACAAACAGCTTCGGGAAGAAATTCGGCAGTGGGGACTTGCAGAAGTTCAGAAATATACCTGGCCCAAAATAGCGGGGCAAGTGGAGAAGTTTTATGAGGGAGTTCTGAACGGTAGCGTGTGATGGGTATGTTTACTGGTAAACGCGGTGATCGCCAACATCGTGGAAAACAACTTCATTGCCATCGACAAATTCAAAAACAATCCGGTATTTAGGTGTAATAGAAAAGGAAAATAAATTTCTAAGTTTTCCTTTGAGTTTGTGAGTTCTTAATTGAGGATTAAAGCAGTTATGGCGGAAGACTTCTATGCGCCGGTTAATTAATCCCTTTTGTCTGTGGGGAAGACTCTTGAAAGCGCGTTCAAAATGCGGCGTGTAGTTAATCTTTTTAATTTTCATCCCAGAGATCAGTCAATTTACCCTTCAAAACTTCAAACTTGCCTTTCCGCCACTGGCGACGGCTCTCGGTGATACCAGCCAGAGCCAACCGTTCCTCATACCTGATAAATTGACGTATCAGGGCAGCAAGATCATCATAGTTAACGACAGCCACGTCGGGTTTATTGTTAGAAATAATCAGCAGGGGTTTGCGTGTTTTCTTCACTCTATTGAAGAGCGTGCGATAGTTACGCTGAATTTCGCGCGCGGAGGCAGTATCGGGGAAGTTAGCAAAAATTGCCAAGTTGTCCATATGGGTTATTGTAATTGACATACCCTGTTATGTCAATGGGGCACTGTGTTGTCCGGTCATAAAAAAAGCCACGGCACTATGCCGTGGCTGTGGGCTTCTTCACAATCTGGCGGATAAGGTTAGGGAATACTGCTTGTTCCCTCGCGGGCGATGCGGGCAATAACTTTGATGAGGTTGCCTAAAACGGGAATGTCTCCGTAAATACTGATAATAGAACCGACAAGTCCAACAAGTACAGTAGCTCCAATTACTGTGCCAAAACCCCAGGCAATGCCGCCGATAAAGTTATTGCGCAAAATAGTACCTTTTGGCATGCGAGTTCTGGCGGCGGCAACTGCGCTGTACTGTCCGGCAAGGTCTCCTTGATTTTCTTGAGCAAGTTTTTTATTGAATCTGGGTATTATGTGTGATTTCCCGGACTGGCAACCCGTGCTATCTAGGACAGCGCCGTTAGTTGGGGTGGGGGTAGGTGAATTATTGCAGCAGAATAGGCCCATTTATTACTCCTTTTGAGTCGTTTCCTCAGCGTCTTTTGATCCCTCGTCTTTCGTTTCAGTGGTTTCTTCCGCGGGTGTCTCTTCTGGCACCTCATCCTCTACTTTTTCTTCCTGCGGTGCTTCAATTTTACAAATAGGCTCCTCGGGGTCCATTGCGGTTTTTACCTTTGGTGGGAGCTTAAGATCTTTAATGCTAATGACGTCATTAATTTCCTTAAGACCGGAAATGTCCACCTTGATTTCCGAAGGGATGTCTGTGGGCAAGCAGGTTACTTCCAGTTCGTTAATTAATTCCAGCAAAATCCCTTTGCTCTTTTTAACTGCTGGCGCTTCATTTGCGAAAACAACAGGCACCGCGGCTGTTGTTTCTTCTGTTAAATCAACCTGCAAAAAATCGGCGTGTAAAATACGATTAGTAACTGGGTGAACCTGAAGATGCCGGACAAGAACGGGGCGATTCCCTTTCTCCCCTTTAACTTGCAAATAGACCAATTCTGTCTCTCCAGATTCTTTGTAAATTTCAATGAAGTCTTCCGTAATCAATTGAATAGCCAGCGACTCTACCTTGGGACCGTAAATGTTAGCAGGCAATACGCCGCCCTCGCGCAATTTTTTTACCTTGCGTCCGAGAATTTCTCTTTTTTCAACATTGAGTTTAATTTCTGTTTTCATGATAAAATGGGGAGAGGCGTGCTAATCATTGAAGAAATGAAAACAACAAATCTTCCTAACAATATTGCAGACTACGACTCCTCAGACTGTGATTATATAAAATATTGGCAAACCCGTCAATACGAGCACGAGGCGGAGAAGATGGCGCTCTCCAAACTACTGCCTGCTAGCGGAGAAAGCATGGTTGATTTGGGTGGCGGTTATGGCCGTTTAACTCCTTTTTATGCTCCGCGGTTTCAAGAAATCCGCATTGTTGATACTTCTGAGAAACATCTTAAACAAGCGCAGGTAATGTTTAACAGCCTAGGATTAAAAAAGGTTGAAGTGAAAAAGGGGGATGTTTGCAACTTGCCGTTTAAAAGTGAAAGTCAGGATACAGCTCTCATGGTGCGAGTTATGCACCATCTGCGACATCCCGAGAGGGTCTTTGCCGAGATTCACCGTGTATTAAAACCTGATGGAATATTAGTTTTGGAATTTCCTAACAAATGCCATTTTAGAGCGCTTATTCGTAACTTGCTGAAGGTTAACCTTGGATTTTATTTTAACATTGAACCCTATGAACAGCCGGCCGCTGGAGAAGATGGTATTTTTTACAATTTCCATCTGCGACATATTCGGCATTTACTTCAAGAGACCGGTTTTAGAATTGAAAAGAAGCTCTCTGTATCAAATTTCAGAAACCCTCTCTTAAAAAGAATACTTCCACAGAACATCTTGTTATTAATGGAACGTATTGCTCAGACATTACTAACGCCACTTAATTTTGGCCCCTCAATATTCTTAAGGTGTCGGAAAGTATATGGACATAACATTTTACCCTCGCACTAGAAATAGTAAAATAAGGAAAACCGTAGGTTTTCCACGTTATTCTTAAAAAGATGTCTCTAGTGCATTTTTATAATGTGATATTTTTATGTATACTTTGATTATGAAATCTGATTTGCACATTTTCCGCCAACTTAAACGGTGGGCGACGGTTGTTCCTCAATGGAAAGCTCAATCCCTAGCCAATGGCTTTTTCGGTTTGCCCCTGGTTCTAATTATCGGTGCCTATATTGGTTACGGTTTTGAGTCCCTCGCAGGACTGGCGGTTTTAGTTGTTTTTCTAAGCCTATTTGTTTGGGCGCCATTGCACCTTTTTCTATCCAAGAGAAGTCTCGCTCCAGTTAAGGATTTTATTGAGTCCTTTTCAAAAGGCGAGGAAGTTAGTCGTGAGGAGTGTCACCAGGCCATAACTTTCTTTTTCGGATACCCATTAAAAATAGCTTTTCAATCATTCGGAGTAACGATAACTGCCTATACAACTGGCTCGTTATTTCTTTATACCGGAGCTATCCCGGGGATAGCTTCCCATCTAAACCAGCTTGTTTGTATTGGTCTGGTAATCGGGGTGGTTGTTGCTTTTATTGAGGCGTGTCTTAATTATATTCTCGCAGAGTTTCTCCTGCGTCCGGTTATTGAAATGCTGGTATATTCCCATCCGCTTGAACTTGAAGAGAGGCTTTTTTATAAGAAATTCTCTCTTTCCCGCAAAGTATTTCTTTTTACACTCCTGATTTCTACGGCAGTGCAGATTTCTTTAGCCACTATATTTTTAGGCAGAGTAGCTTATTATACGCCGCAGTTGTTTACTTTCCATTTTTATTTCATAGCGATTTTTGTTGTTATAAGCTCGCTTTTTGTATTCGTTGTAACTAACTTGTTTACTCGCCATGTCACCAAGGCGCTTCGACAGTTAGTTGATTGGAGTAGGCAGATTATCAACGGGGAACTAGAACAACGCATTAACTTGCTTACCGATGACGAGATTAACGAGGTTATTGCCTATTCTGGACAAATGGTTAAAAATTTACGATACGAGCAGGAAATGATTACCGCTGAGAAAAATAAGTTAGATGTAACCCTTTCCGGTATTGCTGACGGGGTTATTGTCCTAAACAAGGCAAAGCAGATTGTCGTTTTTAATAAGGCCGCAGAAGATATTACCGGTTGGAGTACAGGTGCAGTAAAAGGCAAGGATGTTGACATCGTTATGAACATAAAGGACCAAACTGGACAATTTGTCCGCAGTCAGGAATATTGCCCGGAAGTAATTGACACTCAGGCAGACCGGGTTAACTATCTTCAATCCAATCTAAATTTGGTTACCCGCGATAATGAAGCTAAAGTGATTAATATGATGGCGGCTACAATTAAAGAAGCCGTGGTAAGTGATGCCGCTTATATTCTTACTTTTCATGATGTTACCGCCGAGTGGGAAATAGAGCGTATGAAATTAGATTTTGTAGCTATGGCCGCTCACGAATTAAGGACACCAATTACGGCAATCATGGGCTATTTGTCTATTCTTCAGGAAGAAACAGCCTCTAAACTAACGGAGGAGGAACAGCAGTTCATTTCCCGTTCCTTAACTTCTACCAAACGACTTACTGCTCTTATGGAAAATCTTCTTTCCATTACACGAATTGAAAAAGGCAAGCTTGCGCTCCAGAAGAAAGGTCTAGATTGGGAGCAACTTGTTAAGGAAAGAGTAGAGGACTATAGGCCGATGGCCGAGGAAAAGGGACTTGCATTAATATGGAATTCACCTCAAGAAAAACTACCGCTTATATTTGTTGATCCCCTAAGGATTGCAGAAGTACTTAATAATCTCTTGAATAATGCCATAGCTTATACCCCGAGAGGGGAAATTTCTGTTTGGTGCGAATATCAATTGGATAACAAGCAAGTTATTACTCACGTTAGGGATACTGGTCATGGGATTCCGCGAGAAAGTCTCCCGCACCTTTTTCAAAAATTTTATCGTATTGCGGGACCCCTGGAAGAAGGCTCCAAAGGCACTGGTTTGGGCCTTTATATTTCCAAATCCATTGTGGATATGCACGGTGGTAAAATTTGGGTAGGATCCGAGTTGGGGAAAGGTTCCACTTTTAGTTTCTCGCTCCCTGCGGTAGAAGAGGGAGAGTAAATTATTCTAGCCAAAGGAATGTTAACTGAATAAACTTTGCATTTTTGCCCAAGCTAACGTGTTAACTTGTTAACGAGTCAACTCGGTAACTAGGTAACTATAGTTCCCGCAAAACAAATTTACCTAGTCCCTTATTGTAGCGGCTAGGCTTTTCCGCCAAAGGCGGATCAGCCTCTGGCTGAAGCCTAGCGACAGAAGAATATAATTCCTCCTGACGCGGGTCTAAAGACCCGCCGCTACAAGTGCACATAGACTGGATGTTAATCAAAAATGTGGTAAATTTGTTCTGCGGTTGCTATATTATCTTTTCAAAATGTCTAAAAAATCGCTAGTAATCACATTGATTCTGCTCTTATTTCTAATTTCTAGTTTTTTGTCCCTGTGGGTTTTTTGGGGAGAGTTGACCTGTGGCATTATTGGAAAAGGGTTTTCTGACGGTCTGGGAGGCAGTCTATGGGTTTTTCTTGCTTTTTGGATCTTGTTTTTGGCAGTTCTTGCGCTATTTGTTTTGCTAGTCAAAGATACCAGAGTAGTTATTGGAGGAGTTTTTTTGACGGCGGTGAGTCTGACACTTTTTATACTGCGGGGACATTCTTTCACACCGCTAATGGCTACCTCAGGGGTCGTTTTATTTATCGCCTTATTAATCTTTAGCTTTAAGTTAAGGCAAGATGTTAACAATCACATAAATTTCTCAGCTGGACACCTGTTGCCGCCGCAATTCCGCAGTTTGGGATTTTTCCTGACCCTAATTCTGTCTTTTTATATTTACGAGAAAACTAAACCCTTGACTGTGGATTTTAAGATAGTTATACCGGAAAGTATTTTTGAAGCAATTTTAGATCAAGTGCCGACCGATGAATTAAATGACTATGCTGAGGATATGCTGGGGATAGATAATTCCACCGATCCACTTGTTACTTCGCAAACGACATTTATAGAAGAAATGAATGCGTTTTTCGAGGGGAGACTGCCGGTACCGGAAACCATAAGACCATATTTTGAGGGACAGGAATTGCCTGAGGAAACTAAGAGTTACTTACGTGATCAAGGCATCCCAATTGAGATGGTGGAGGACTTTCTGTCCTCGGTTATAATAGATGCGGAGGGAAACATTAAAGAACCGATCAGCGGAGGTGGGCAGCAAATCCTTACTGCTGGGCTCAAGGCCATGCTGGAGGACCAAATTAATCAAGCTTTCGCGCCCTTTTATAAATATCTGCCCTTGGTGTACGCAATTACAAGCTTTACGATACTATTTTATATTAACCTGATGATTGTTTTCGCGGGGACTTTTATAACATGGCTGTTGCTAAAAGTTTTGTTGTGGTCTAAGGTTGTTATTCTGGACAAAGAGATGGTGGAGTGCGAGAGGCTAACTATCTAATTCCCATGTCACGATTTTGGAAACCAGTAAGAAAACGGGTTCAATCGGAACTAATTAAGCGCGGTCACTGCGTAGGGTGTACTCGTTCACTGATGGAAGCAAAGCGTACTCCTTATTCCGATGATAGCAACAAGGAAGTGGTTACTTGTCAGTGCCGGAGAGTGTATATATACGACAAGCTGATTAACCATTATCGGAGGGCGCAAATGAATGAGGTGAGAGCTAAGGGCAATAGCAATGTAGGAGGAGGGGTCGCATAGTGGTTAATTGCACCCCTGCCTGCCGGTTTACCCGTCTCTGGAGGGCAGGCAGAGGTCTTGTTCAATGAGGTCCGGAAAATACGAGTGCAACGAAGTATTTTCTGTTGACCGAATTAATCCGCCGAAGCTTTAGCGAAGGTGGGAAAACGGCTTTTGTTAAGGAGGGGTGTCCGAGTGGTTTAAGGAGCTGGTCTTGAAAACCAGTAAGGCGAAAGCCCACGAGGGTTCGAATCCCTCCCCCTCCGCCATGGTTCGACAAGCTCACCATAGCGTGAGATTGACGAATCATTATGGGTTGCATTCGAACTTTGACGCAAGGCGGCAACGTGAGAGTGAAGAAATTTCATGCAATGAAATTTCTTCTAAGGCGAAACGTATACGTTTCGCCCATCCCACCCCCTCCGCCACCACGTACACTTGGTGAGTTCAAGCCATAAAGCGCAGACCTAAACATTTCCTCAGACGATTTATTGAAATAATCCCATGAACAAACAGAAAGCCAAACAACAAATTCAAAAGCTCGTTGAGAAATATCAGCGAGTAGCCGAAGCGGGAAAGATAAAGTCCTACAACGAAGCTCAAACGAGAAACGAATTTATTGAGCCGCTTT
>Ga0180007_10002433_pt1 | contig 22288 bp, 28 predicted proteins | sample MM_PC_MetaG_FD_121122 | JGI IMG/M metagenome (GOLD analysis project Ga0180007, IMG submission 121122) | Groundwater microbial communities from the Aspo Hard Rock Laboratory (HRL) deep subsurface site, Sweden - MM_PC_MetaG | ecosystem: Environmental > Aquatic > Deep subsurface > Groundwater... | reverse complement strand
TAAGGAATACCATAACACAACGCAAGAAATTGCCAACAAGAACGCCTATAAATGTATGGAACGTTATGGCACATACGAAAGAGCATTAGCCATATTAGAGGAGACAGATGATTTAAAGCTGGATGAAATACTCCGTTCACTCAAAGATGATTTAAAAGCCACCAAGCCCATCATAAACAAAGGCAGGATTGAATATATAAGAGATAATGGGATAGTATTAGATGCTAAGAAGTTTATTCTCAGTAAGTTATATCAATTAGAAACGCCAAGCATAACAGATAATAGAACGCAAAGCATACATATAAACCTAGACCAAGCGCAGATAGACAAGCTAGAAGCCATAGTCAACATCATCAAGGAGCTATCATCTAAGCAGGTGATATCAGGTGAAATCACATAAGTCTATAAGATAGCGCAGTTTACATCAATGAATAATTGAATGAATGATAGAATGAATGTAACATGTTGAAGATAATGGGTTTGGGATTGAAATCGGGGATGGGGGTAGGGGTATGAGTGTGATAACCCTTCTCCCAAAATTATGCAGATTTTCACGAAAATGGTTTTTTTAATTGTTGTAACCCATTGAAAAATATACGAGCAGTAGATTATTTGGGGGGATGTGGCGTGGTAGCCTGTTGCTCCTCAAGGACAAGACAGCTGTTAGTACCTTGGGGATTCCACAGCGCAGTTGGGATTTCTACCAGAAATGACCCAACTGCCATCACCCCACAAAATTATACAACTTTTGGCTAAAATGGTTTTTCTACGTAACATATTGATATATATTAACTTAGTAATATTCATAATCATTATCGCCCCCTGTATAATCTCCATCAAGTCAGGTAAGAGTGAAAAGGGTTGATTCCCTGCAGGGGGTCCAAAAGGGGTATGAACCAGATACTGGGGGATTACCTAATAGACTATACAGAGGACATAATCAGTGAACAATCTACTTGAAGCGTTAGGGGAAGAACCATTAAGCTGGGGAATGTTTTTCTGTTCTAACCATTTCCGTTCTGAATCACCCAACTTCCATACCAAGATTCTAAGGGAAGCTATGGGGAATAAATTTTTAGCGGTGGCTTCACCACGTGAATCGGCTAAGTCTACCATATTGGCGTTTCTGTTGCCTACACACGCCATAGCCTATAAGAAGAAGCGTTTTATCGTAATCGTAAGCAACACCTATACTAAGGCAGCGACCTCACTGGATACAATAAAAAAAGAACTAAAAGACAACGAATTGGTGCATAATACTTACAGGATTGAGGTAATTCGTGATGCCGTAGGGGATTCGGTATTTAAGCACCCTGATGGTTTTGAGACACGTGTTTTGTGTAAGGGTGCAGAACAGATAGGTTCCATAAGGGGTGAGAAGTTTGGTGCCTATAGACCCGACCTCATAATAGGTGACGATATAGAAGATGACGAATTGGTCAGGAACCCCGAAAGACGCAGGGAGTTAAATGATGTATTTGATGAAGCCCTTATACCAGCAGGTGATAAGGAGAGGTGCGATTTCATATTTATCGGGACAATATTACACGATGATTCACAGATGGCAAAGTTAGTTTCCAAGACGTTTTATCCAGAATACAGGAAATTGTTATATAGGGCACTTAACGTAATTGATGGGGAACAGGTTTCCCTTTGGAAAGAGAAATGGTCGGTAGATGACCTATTAAAACTACAAAAGGAGAAACCCTCTGTTTTTGCCAAAGAATACCAGAATGACCCCGTAGCTGGATTAATGGGTAAGTTTAAGAAAGAGGACTTCCGTTACTGGGCAAGAGAAAATAACGAATATGTTTTGTTTGATGATACTGGTCGTATTATATCCAGGGATAGGTTAGATACCTGTAGGGCTGCCGTAGCCTGTGATTTGGCTTGGGAAGAAAAACGGGAAAGCGACTTTAGTGTAATCCTGCCAGGATACCTGACCAGGAACTCTTATATACTGATAGACGAATATATATGTAAAAAGGGTATGCGACCTCACGAGATAGAAGAAATTGTATTTAACTTAGATACCAGGTTAAAAGCAGAAACGGGGGCTACGGTATACTTTGGTTTTGAAAAAGCCAAACTGGAAAAGGTGATACAATTTATGTTAAGGCAGGAAATGTCTAAACGTAACCATTGGCTTAACTTCAAGGATTTAGTTTGGGATGCAGATAAGGTGCAACGTATAACTACACGACTGGAACCAAGATATGCTATGCACACAGTATTCCATAAGCGTAATATGGGTGATTTGGAACACCAATTACTTAGATTCCCTAGTGGTGCCCACGATGACTTGCCTGATGCAGCACAAGGTTTAGTCCAGTTATTGCAGTATCCCAAGGGCAGAACTCCAGTAAAACCCACTAAAAATGCTTTTGATTGGTGGAGAGACAGGGCTATTGAAGATAAACAACCTAAAATAACTCAATATTTATATGGTAGTAAATTAAATCGTAAGTATAAAATACCCTTTAAACAGGGTTTTGATTAAATATTTAAGCACAAATTGAAAAAAACTATTGCAAAAAATAAGAAAGTGTGGTATACATAATATATGGAATATGAGTATAGATGTGCTGGTTGTGGGAAGTTACTACTAAGAGAGGTTAGTAGGGATACTTCTGCCAATTATATTCTGCAGATAAAATGTCCAAAGTGCAGAAACATTAACTGGTTGTCCCATACATATTCTCGAAGTGCACTTGTTGCAACATTACAAATAGGATAAATTTAAGTCAGTAAGGAGCCGAGAGCCCCGTAGAGAGCCATAGAGCACCAACCTGAAAAGGATGGAGTGTCTATGGCTTCTTTAAGTAAAGAACATTTAAAAGCATTAAAGAATGAAATTAATATGGCTCAGAAACTCAATGAAGAAGAGTTAGAGCCGATAGTTTCAGAATCAATCCAAAGATATACTGGTGTACACGTACCACCCTATGGTGCCAGTTGGGACATAGTGCTCAACGAAGTATATCCTATAGTACAAAATAATCTCCCCTCTACATTTTTCCGCAATCCCAGGGCTTTCTTAAAACCCAGACACAAGACATATATATCCAAAAAGCGTAATCCTATTTCTGGAGATATGGAAGAAGTACAACTTGATTCCAGTAAATCTGCCAGGACACAGGAAGCGTTATTAAATTATTGTATTACAGAAATAAAATATAAACGGGAAGTAAGGAAAGTTTTATTAGATGCCCTGTTATTCCCCCACGGGATATTATGGCATGGGTATAAAGGTGAATTTGGAATGACAGAGGAGCAGTCACTTCATATCAGAGATGACCAGGTTTTTGTAAAGCGTATCTCTCCTCTCCGTTTTATAAAAGACCCCTCTGTCTCTATTGCTAATATTGAAGAAGCTAAATGGGTCGGTAGGATAATAGATATACCATTTATAGATTTAATTGAAGATGAAAAACTAGACGTAGATAAGGAATTGGTAAAGGGGTTCAAGGGTTATGGGGATAAGGTAGGCAAAAAGACAGAACAAGCAATTCGGATGTTGGAAAATTTAGGAAGTGATAAAATAAGATTAGGCAGTACATATAAGGGTTTAATGGATTTTGCAGATAAGGAATTCCAGAATTCACGGGCAGCAAGGTTTGTAAGGGTATTTGAAATTTATCTGAGACCAACCAAAAAAGAAAAACGAGATGGTTCTAAAGGAAAGATACTCTTACTTACCGATGAACAGCAAAAACCTTTACGTGAAAATGAATGGAAAATAAAAGCAGAGGGATTTCCCAGTAAGATAATTGAATTCAACGAACTTCCAGATAGTATGTTTGGTATGGCAGATATTGATACTTACAAGACGGTAGCAGACCAGAAAAATGCCATAGTAAATCTACAGTTACGTAATGCACAGGAGAATTCAAAAGTTTGGGTGGGTATTTCTAAAGAAGGCACAAGTTCCGAAGAAGATATAGAACACATTAGAAAAGGCGAAAACACAATCGTATTATTTGATAGTGGTAATCCACGTGATAGGATGTTTGTAGCAAGTCCTGGTGGTGCATCTTCAAGTGAATTATACCTTATAGACCAACGTATCCAAAGAAATCTTGAAGATAAATCTGGCGTTACTGATTTGAAGAGGGGTTTTTTGCAGAGTGGCGAAGAATCGGCTACATCGGTTAAGATTAGAAGTGCTGGTGGAAGTGCCAGACCAGCTTACCGCCAGGATATAATGAGTGATTTTCTTAAAGAATCATTGTTATATCTTAATCAACTGAATAAACAATTTATGACCATCAATGATGCCGTAAGAATTATAGGTTCATTGGATATAGAGTGGTCAGAAAATCCCAGTAAGGAAGAACTACAAGCTGACGTAGACGTGGAAATAGATGTTATTTCTATGTTGCCAGAAAATCCAGAAAAAGAATTACGTGAATTGAATACAGTTCTGGCTTTAATGTTCCAGGGTTGGACAAATCCAGAAATACGCACAAAGATTCAACAAGAGGGTAAGACATTTAACTTCTCCCCAGTAATAGAACAGATACTAATGCGTATGCGTATGGTAGACCCAGAAGTATTCAGGAATATCAAACCAGAAGAATCTATGGGTTTTGCCAGTATACAACAACTTAAAGAAGCACAGGCAAACGTAGGTGCAGCACTTACTGGTCAACAAGTTCCTTATCCACCCAAGATGGAAGATGACCACAGGACAAAAATGGAAGTCTATAGTTCAATGACACAAGTATTACAGGCTATGGGTCAGGTAAGTGATACACTTAACCAATTAATGCAGATACACATGGCATTGATACAGGAATTGCAGAAAAAAGAAGCAAAACCAGGGCAGATGGTTAAATTACCTAAACCTTCAATACAAACCATAGGGGCTTAATAATGTTGATAGCTTTATCAGATAATGTATTAGTAAATTCCGAAGCGATAACAGCAGTGGAAATAAGAGAAGTAAAAGACAAGAAACATCTGATAGTTTATGTGGGTAATAAAATGTTTACAGCAAATGTTTCGCCACAGGAATTATTGGCTAAGTTAAATAGTCTGGGAGTTAATTCCCACGAAGGGCATTTCGCAGGATAATGTTAATCAAGGTTAAAAAATATGAACATTATAATAGGGCATTAGGGAAATATATTACTTCCAAACGTCATTATGATAATGAAATGGCTCGTCAAGGTATGATTCCTTACGAAGAAGGCAAGAAAATAGCCGAACAAGTGCAAAAAGATAAGATTAAACCATACACAATAAGCAAAAAGGCACAAGAAATCATAAATACTGCTAAAAATAGTGCAGATAGGCGTGGAAAAGTAAAATTAGGTGACAGAACTATTGACGCAATGAAAGAAATAGGGGTAAGTTTTAATTTAGACCATTGTCCAAAGCATTATAAGGATAAGGGGGGATTCAATGCCGTATAAATCAGCTAAACAAAGAGCATATATGCACGCTAAACTTCCAAAGTTAGCAAAAAAGTGGGATAAAAAATATGGTGGGAAAATAGATACTGGTTTCTATGGTCACACTAAGTGCCAAACATTATTCTAATGAAAAAAACAGCAATATTTAAAAATTGTGAAAGTGGTTCTAACGAATATAATAATCTAGCAATATCTTGTCAATGGTGTAATTTAAAAAAACATAGTAAAACAGAAGCAGAATTTAGGGAGGTCAACAATTAAATTTATTGAGATACAAGAAGGATTAAGTATAAGAATAGACGACATTATAGAAATCGCATCAATAGACAATATGACATCATCTATAAAGACAAGTTCTGATTCTTATATAGCTAATTTCCCATATAACGTAATTCTGAAATTGATAGAAGTGGAAAGTCAAAAACCAGAATTACCAAAAATAAATGGATATGAATCATTTTTTAGAATTTAACCAACACTATCCGAATGGAGTGCGTTAATGGAAAACATAAGTGAAGTAAAAATTTTAACACCAGAGGTTGTAAAACCAGCCCCTGTAGAAGTTAAACAAGAGGCGACACCAATAGTCCAACCTCAAGAAGATTTGGTTTCAAGGGCGAGTAAGTTCAAAATCGAACCGCCAAAAACCGAAGAACCAATATTCAATGTTAATGACATTGAAAAGATAAGTGACCCCCAGGCTAAGAAAGTTGCACAAGATGCACACAAAGAGTTTGAGAGAACTTATCAGAAGAAGTTTCAGGAACTTGCTTTAATACGCAAGGACTATGAAACGCAGTTGCAACAAAGTAAACAATGGACCCCCGACAGGGTTCAAAGTTTATTAGCTGATAAAGAATTCGTAAATGCTGCACAACAGATAATAGGACCTCAACCACAAGATGAGTATTCTGCATTATCTGAGACTGAGAAACGGCTTTTAAAGGAGACAGATAACAAAATGAATTTGTTACTCCAACAAAATGCCCAACTTCAAAAGCAACAGCAAGACGAATCAATAAAGCAAAAATATGCTAACTACGCACCAGATTATGTTGATTTGACTACCAAGAAACTTCTAACTGGCGAAATACAAGCAACCAGAGAAGATATTTGGAAAGTTATTGACTATAATAATGCGGTTCAGAGAGCATACGAACTAGGGAAGCAAGACAGGATAATGGAAAACAAAGAGAAGATTGATTCTGTTTCGGTTGAAGGAATATCAGCAGTAAACAACCAAGACAAACCCCAAATAGAAAAAGGGGAGTCAAGCGAATCTTTCTTTAAGCGGTTAGTCCTTAATAATCTTGCAAAAAAAGACAACATACGCAAATAAGGAGTAATCTAAAATGGCAAATGAATATGGTATTATTTCTACCATTGACACAACTGTTCTAGCTACATCTTTAGCAGATTATCAGAAGGTTCTTGTCGACAACGTGTATAATTCAACTGATATTATGAAAAGATTAAGCAGGAACAAAAAACCCATCAATGGTGGGTTGTCAGTAGTAGAAAGCGTTATAAAAGCAAAACAGGATGATGGTGGATTCTATCTCGGTGCTGATGTGTTAAATAATACACAAGGGCACGATGTTACTTTGGTTGAATTCAAATGGCAGAACGCCTATGAACCAATCCAGATTACACGTGATGAAGAACGCCAAAATTCAGGTGATACACACAAGATTATCGATTTAGTAGCTACAAAAACAAAGTTAGCAGAAAAAGCGATTTCAGATAGGTTAGAACAGGCCCTGTCAACACCAGTTGGTGAAGCAGGTAATTTGTTAGACTTAGAAACAATCGTTAATACTGGTAGCTTAGGAACACTCACAGGTTCTACTGATACTTTCTGGCAATCCACAGTTACTACTTCTGGTGCTTTCGCAACACAGGGATTAACAGATATGACTACAGCTTATTATGCAGTTTCCAGTGGTGCTACCGTTGATAATCCAACAATTTTCATAACAACCAAGTCTATTTTCCAAAAATTCGAACAAACAAGATTACCTCTTGAAAGAATATCAAGTGTCGCAACAGTTAATGCTGGTTGGGAAAACTTGACTTTTAAGGGTAAACCACTTATCTATGGTGGATATATAGCTAGTGGTTTGTTATTCGGATTGAACGAAAATTATATATACTTGGCAGTTGATAGTGCTACAGACCTTATTACTACTCCATTTATATCACCTACCAATCAGACAGCAAAGGTAGCTTATATTCTTTGGAGAGGTCAGTTATACACAAATAACAGACGTAGACACTTCAAATTAACAAATATATCGTAAGGAGATAATATGGCAACTCAAGGAACTATTATTCAGGAAAGTGCAGGTTCCCTAAAACTGCTTATTGTCCCTTTTACGGCAATAACAACTGGTGATACGTGGGCAAGTGGTTTAGGGAGTACAGTAGTATCGTATGTATATCAAGGTCATGCTGCAACAGAAACTGGTAGTTGTATAGCAAACAGTGCTGGAACATTTACTTTTTACAACTCTGGTGTGACTGGTGCAGGTGATTTATTAATCTATGTTAGAAGTTAACACAACTGGGCAATATGTTGAGATATGCAGAAGCCCTAAAGGAGAATTAAAATGGCAGTAAAAACGGCAACAAATTATTACAGTAATGCAATAGTTGGAACACCTCAAGTTGGTGCTGATGTTAATGTTCACGAAGTTAATTCTAGTCCAAAGTTTTCCTGTGGTTTAAGTTTTAAGAGAAGCGATGGCGCAGAATTTACTTATGCACAGTTTGGTTCAGGTACTAACGCTGGGTTTTTGGTTTCGACTGACATAAGCGCTAATAGCGTTGCGGTAACAGGAACAAATGTGGTTATTCAGTCAGACTCAGCAACAGCGGTAGCTGGCGAAAGTGTATTACCAGGTAAAATTGGTTCTCATTATCAACAGTTAAAGTTAAATGGTGGATTCAATGTTTATGCTGGCGGTTATTTGCACGTTTGTGCTGGTAGGGGTAGTGGATATACTTACCGTATTCGTGGAAATACTGCGGTAGGAACTCCATCAGCAACAAACCTTCGACTTACGTTGTATGAACCAATAGCGGTAGAAATTGGAACTGAATCGAATATTGCTATTACAGGTAATGCGTGGGCAAATATGATACCAAGTGTAGGAGTAACAGACCCTGCATTTTCTGGGGTTACAATGTCGTCAGTAAATAACAATCAATATGCTTGGGTTTGTAGGAGGGGTATAACAACTGTTATAACAGGGAATACCAATCTTCCTAGTGTTGGCGGTATTGTCGTATCTGATACTGCTAGCGGTGGTGCGATTTCAGAAATTGTGTATGTGTCAACGATGAATACTGCAACGAGTGTTGCAACTACCGTATCAGTTGGTAAACCCATTGTTGGAACTTTTATCCATACAGGTAGTAATGGGACCTATTCAGCAATAGCATTAAACTTATTCTAAATTAACAAAGGGTGGGGACAAATTGTCCCCACCCTCTATTTAAGGAGAAGGTATGGCAAACACGGTTAAGTATAAAACTGGTAGTTCAAGACAACTAAAACCTTCTGGAACTTATGCAACAAGAATATATGATGTATTTGTATCTGGCAGTGCACTTACGCCCACTTGGATAAAATTCGCCAATGGTAATGTGGAATCTGATGATGAAACCTATTTATTATTATCTACAGATTCATTAACGGGTGCAAATGCTACGGCATCTTCAACCAATGTATTTTCTTTTTGTGAAGGTTTTAGGTTTCCAGATGGTTGTTATATCTCTACTGGTGCAACATTTGGATACGCCACCATTACATTTGGCGTAGATATGAGTTAATACCGAAACAAATTCCAATCCCTTAGGGGAAGAAAGTTGAGGAAACAATGAGTCCACGTTGGGTATCAAAAGGCGGAGAATGGCATCCCGCAAAAGAACACGTAGTATTGCCACACTTAGCAGGAACGGATAAGGAAGTATATGACGGTCCAGACAGGGCTGCCCTATATGTTTTATTTCAGGAAAAAGTAGACCACCTTGGTCAAAACTTCAAACACGATGTAGATTTGTTAAATCGCATAAAACAACTAGGTTATAAGGACATCAAGGATTATTGTAAGATAATAGGTTATGATGAGGAGAAAGCAGAAAAAGATTTTCAGGAAAAAGCATCACAAGTTAAATCACACGAAATAGAAGAAAAAGTTAAGGCTATAGAAAGACTTGGTGGCGGTGCAGACCTTTCTGGCGGTGGTGCAGATAAGTACGGGGGGTTTGGTAAACCAAAAGATTAAGGATTAAAAATGGCTCATAATATAAATGTAGGTGTTTCGCATAATAACCTAAATACTGGACAGTTGATATTGGGGGTAAGGGAAGATACTAATGCTTCTTCCTATTCAAGTGATGGTGCATACCATCCTTTGTTATTTGATACGGCTGGTAATTTAAGAGTAGGTATTCAATATCAGGCAGGTGTAGGAGTTACTGGAGGAAACATCAACATAGTTTCTGCTAATAATATGTTAAGTATTACTTCAACTGGTTTGATAGGTATCACATCAACAGTTCTTGGTGTGAATATTACAACTATGAGTAATTTAACAACAGTATCATCTGTTAATTCTTTTATTGGTATTAATACTGCTTCCAGTATGTTGAGTATCACATCAACAGGATTAATAGGAATTACTGGTCCAGTTCTGGGAGTTAATATATCTACGATAAGTAATCTTGTTGTTGTATCACATACCAACGCATTTATTGGCATAAATACAGCATCAAATGTGTTAAGTATAACCTCAACTGGTTTATTGGGCGTAACACAAACTGGGTATTGGATAGTATCAGCTACAAACCCAAGTGTATATAGTATAACTGCTACTAATCGTGATGGAACATTTGTAGTAATGCCATATACTACAGAAACTGGTTATTTTTCCACAGCAATAAACATAGATACTTCTGCAAGTAATAAACAGATTAAACATCCTGGTGGATTAACAATATATATAACACACATAAAAGCAAGTTGTCTTACACCTACTAATTATTGGTTAGTTGAGGATTCTACTGGAACGCCAATAGTAAAATGGGATAAGACTTATTTGGGTAATTATGGTGGAGAAAATGCAACACTAAATATTCCCCTAAAACTAACAGCAGCAAAAGATTTAGGATTAGTAGCGTGTTGCACTAACTTTACACTCAACATAGTGGGGTATGTAAAATAGGAGGAGATATGGTAACAGCAGAAATACTTGATGTAACACAAGACCCTGTTAATGGGTCAATAGTAGTCAAGACTCAATATAAACTTGATGGTGTTGAGGTGGTAAGTAATTACCCTTTACTGAATGGCAAGTATTATTGGGTTACACGCTATCAGTTACAAAGCTTTGCAGGTATAACAGATTTACAAGCTAAACAAAGGATTCTAAAAGACCTGCAATCTCACGGACAGAGTTTAATTAGGAAAAAATATCTACAACAAGCTAACTTCCAATACACACAAGATAAAGCAAGTTTATTGATAGGCACTACTGGACAGATAGACACAGCAGAGATTTTAGTTGATATGAATGGTGATGGTGTTAATGATACAAAGTGGATTATTAAAACAGATGGAACAAGAACAGAAGAACCCTATACACCATAGGAGAATAGATGGCTGATTATACCCAAGACGCTAATTGTGAAGCAGCTTATCTCTTTACAGAAGGTAGTGGTGGAACTTTAGACAATGCAGAAGGAACTGCCGCTCGTGATGGCACTATTTCAGGTGCAGACTGGAGTGCTGATGTTCCTTCGTTTGGAATATCTGGTTCTGCCGCAGGTTCTCTCCTCTTTGATAGAAACCAAGACTATGTAAGTTGTGGAACATTTGACCCATCAGCAGGAGATTTAACTATTGTTTTTTGGGCTAAGTGGAATGACCTTGGAACTGGACATAATACTTTTCTTTCTAAAAGAGATTCGTGGAGTATAGATGATATGCGTTGGCAGTTTGGGCGTGATGATACTAATTCTCAGATGATAATACAACACCCCTGGAGTTCTAATTATTGGACAGGCGATGATTTAACTGTTGATACTTGGGTAGCAACTGCTTGTGTTTTTGATTACGATACTTCCAACACATTATATTTTAATGGTATTTCAAAGGGTGTTGGTAATGGCACTGACCCAATAGCTTGGGCTAATGACACAGCAGCCGCAGTTACTATTGGAAATACTAATGCTGGTGATTGGGAAGGGTGCGATAGTTATGTAACAGAAGTAGCTCTATTTAGTAGAACTTTAAGCTCCACCGAAATAAACGACATTATGGATAATGGGTTAGTGGGTAGTGTTGAACCACAACCAGCAATGATGACAACTAACACTGGATTTTGGGGTGCTTAATGACACACGAAGAAATTGAAAAGGAAGCCTACAATAATTATTTATATAGGCAAAGAATGAATATCCAGGGAACAGATAAAGATGATTGGATAAATGCTATTAACAACTTGTTAAGAAAACAGGAACTAAGGATATGGAAATAGAGAAAATGGTAATTGAGATGCACGGGGATATTAAAACCTTAGTTTCCGAATTCAAGGCATTGAATGGAACTGTAAAAGAAAATAAGGAAAATATAACTAAACACGAATTAGAAAGCAAAATATATAGATACAGGATAGATATTACCTGGTTCATTTTACAGGGTATAAAATGGGCGTTAGTCAGTGGTTTGGTTTGGCGTGGATTTGAGTTTGCACATTGGTTGATAGCGAAATGAGTGAAAATTTATTATTAGGTGTATGGGTTGTGAAAATAATCACGGTGGTTTTATGTGCCGTTTTATATAGATTAGGTGGACAATATGAAAAAGCTATACGAAGATTTGTTATGCCGATACTATACATATCGGCGTGTTGTGGTATCGCTGTTTGGAAGTCTAATTTTTCTTGGTGGATTGTTCTTACACTACCTATGCTTATTTGTAGTTTGTGTTTGGGTTATGGTGCAGACAATTTTTCGGGAAAAATAAGAAAGAGGTTTATATATGGTCTTGCAATTTCTTTCAGTTTTCTTCCATTTGCTATATTGTTTAATAGTTGGATTTTATATATTTTCCATACTCTGCTTTGTATTATTGGCAGTATTGTTTTTGGTGTCCTTAATCCTTTTAAGGAAGCAGTAGCAGAAGAAGCCGTATTAGGATTGATATATTTGTTATTGCCGATTATGATGATTTGAGGGGGGTGAGTAATGTTAGGATTTTTTTATGTAATGGATATGGTGGGGGTTTTAACAAACCTGGCGATTAAGGTATGTTTCTGTATATTGATAATAAGCGGTATAAATTGGTTAAATAATTTAGAAAGGAGAAAAAAATGGTAAAGATTTTGAATTGGATTAGGGTAAATGGAGCCAGTGTTATAGGAATAGCCCAGGCAGTTATCAAGTTGTTAAAAGAAATTTTAACAGCTATGGTAAATATTCTTTTCCCATTATTCCCAGATGATGGGGCTTTTGAAAGAACGGTTATGGTTATCAGGAGTTGGGTAGAGAAGATTGATGGCGTATTAGAAAAGATTAAACTTTGGTTACTTAGTTTTATCGTCTAATGATAGCTATAGATAAAATAGCAGAAGCAATATCCGAGGGGTTCAAGCTTTTTAATAAGTGGCAGGAATCGGCTTATTATAGAAAGGCTGAAGCCTGTAAGGAATCAGCAGAGAAATACATACTTACAAACGAAGATACAACAATAGAAGAAAAACACAAGAAGAAACTACTGGTTCATTTCAAAAAGAGGTTTCTAAAATATAATTGATGAACAGAAAATTAGTCATAGACAAAACAAAACCTAATTCAGTAAAGGAACAAATAGCTTGTGGGACTTTATTTATAAATATAGTTTGTGATACTGAAGGCAAAATAAGGTTTTTCTTCAATGTATCTGCTGGTGGTTGTGAAGCTAATTTAAGGGCGATAGCAGCATTACTTACAAAACTATATAATGATAAACGAATTTCCCACGAAGATATAATAAATGATTTAAGTGATATAACCTGTAAGGCAACCATGAGGTGGAAGGGTGAACTTAAAGCAGAGGGGAAAAAAGAAGAAATCGGGTTCCATGGCAACTCGTGCCCAAACGCAATCGCAAGGGTGCTCAAAGAACTTGAAATCAAAGAAGATAAGAAATGATTCATTCAGTTGGGTAAAAGAATGGATAGATTAAAATAGAGGTATAAAATGTCATTAACATTCAAACAACTTCAAGAAGAAGTTAAAAGACGTGCTGTAAAAAACGAGAGTGGCACACAATTTGATAGTGCTGTAAATAATTCTATAAATGCTTCCATATTCAGGGTAGCACGTGAAGCTAACTGGCGTGTTTTACGCAGGACTTCTACATTTGACACAAAAAGGAATTACTCTACTGGTTCTGGTTCTGGGACTTTTACAAGTGGTTCAAATGAAGTTGTTATCACTGGTGCCAATTTTCTTACAAGTGCGATAGATATAGGAAGAAGAATAAAGATAAGTGGTGATTCTTATTATTACACCATAAAACAAATAACATCTGAAACTTCCTGTAACTTAGATAAAAACTACCATAATACCACAATAACCACTACTGGAAATTTTGAAATTCTGGGTCAGGAAGCATACGTCTTACCAGCCCAGGTAAGCCATCGTATGTTTTTATGGCACAACGAATATGGTTATCCACATAAATTAGAATATGTAACAGAACAGGATTTTAGGGAACGTGGCATAATAGATACATCTGAGGGTGTGCCTGTATGCTATCGTATGTGGGGAGAGAATATGTGCCTTAGGGAAATGATTACCGAGGCTAATATAGTATATTCTTCTACTGCATTGACGGCAGATACGATGACTAGTATCACTATATTCGGAACTGTTGCTGGTTATCCAGATTCAGAAGTATTGACAGGTAATAATTCTGCTTCCAATGTCCAGGGTATTTCCAAAAAGGTTTATTCCAATATTGAAAGATTTGCAAAAAACAAGTTATCCACTGGTAGATTTATACTTTCAGCAAGTTCCCGTAATAATGCCACAAATTATACATTAGGAGTAATACCTACTGGAGAAAGAACAAGTGGCATACTTTACAAAAAAATAAAACTTTACCCGTTGCCAGATAGGGTGTTTCCTATAAATGTATATTATTATAAAGACCCCTACAGGTTAGTAGATGGGGGGGATATACACGAATTAGGGCACGAATTTGATGAATCCATAATCCTGTTGGCTACGGCAAAGATGAAGTATGAAGCAGACCAGGCAGAGGGTGATAGATTTTTGGCTTTATACTCAGATGAAATAAGAAATTTGCGTAAAACAAACATAGATAAACTGGACTTCTTCCCTACACTAAGGCGTTCCAATGAAGGTAAATCTGACCTATTTGGTCCTGGTGTTTCTTACGGGCAGGTTGGTGGAAATTATGGTCCAAGTTCGAGGTTTTAATGGGTAATATAAAGGGTGGTTATTCATCTTCTTCTGTTCCAGTAAAACACATCACTTTGGGTGGTGGGTTGAATACTGCTTCTGGTCCTTTGAATTTGCAGGATAACGAAGCCAGTGATTTACAGAATGTAGATTTTGATAAATTTGGTTCAGTAGTAAAACGTGGTGGTTATGAAAAGTTACATACTACAAAAGTAGTTTCCACTACCCAGTCATCTTTATATTGGTATGTTACCACAACTTCACGCAAGGCTATAATGGTAGCAGAAGATAAGATATACCGTATGGATAATTTAGACGGGACTTGGGACGATATTACTTCTGGCGGTAATTGTGTAATAACCCCAGGACACTTATTCTGCTTTGAAACATTTTTAGGTAATTTGTATGCGACAAATAATTATAACTTACCTATACGTTATATAAATTCTGGGGAAGCCTATCATTCTATTACTGCTGCTGGTGGCAATATAACCGAGGCATTAAGCAGGGCAAAGTTTGTAACTAAATACCAGAACTATTTAATGTATGCTAACGTAACCATAAGTGGGGCGTCAAGACCATCAAGATTCTACTGGTCGGCGATAAGAGATGACACAAGCTGGTCTGCGGCAGACTTTATTGAAGTATCTCAGGAAGATGGAGAAGAAATCACTGGATTTAAGGTTCTGGGTGATAAGTTGGTTGTGTATAAACTTAATTCTATTTATGTGGTATCTTTTACGGGAGATTCTACAATACCTTTTATAATGCAGAAATCCAATTCTGCCGTAGGTTGTGTGGCACCTTATTCAATACAAGAAGTTGATAATGGTCATGTGTTTATGTCTTATGACGGGTTGCATTATTTTGATGGTGCTAATTCATATAAGATTTCAGATAGGATAAATGATACTATAAATGGGTTGAATAGGTCTGAATTTTCCAAAGCAGTAAGTATGTATCAGAAAACCAAAAACCAATACTGGATAGCTTTGGCAGATTCTGGTAAGACTGTAAATAATAAAATATTCACCTGGAACGCATTTAATAATTCTTTTTCTAAATATGATGGGTTTAGTGCTTCTGGTATGAGTATATTTTTAGTCGGGGGATATGAAGAAAGACCTTATTTCAGTGATTATGACGGGTTTGCCTACCAGGCAGAACACGGGACATCTGATTACCCCTCTGGCAGTGTTACTAACATAAGTGCTTATTATTATACAAACTGGAAATCGTATGATGATATTTGCGACAAAAAAGGTGTTCCACACGCATACATCTATTATAAAAACCAGGCAGGTGCTTTTGATTTCGGTTATGAATATGATTTTGTTACCTCTACTGGTTATAGTGTAAATATTGCTACCGCCTCTACAATAGGTGCTACTAATATGTCTAAGAGAATTGATTTAATAGGCAGGGGTAGGGTTGTAAGGTTTAAGATTTCTGGTAATTCAAATACAAATTTCCAGATAGACGGAATAGGTGCTTTGCCTTATTTAGATACAAATATATGAGTGTAAAATTAGCAAAAACTTCTAACTATACAGGACTGGATAATCTCTGGTTTAACCTTGACGATTACCTTTCTAACGTAGATACCGACATAAGGAATTTATTTCTTATGGCTAACCCTACTATGCAATTTGGTAGTGGTAGTAGTTATTCTATTATAATATATTCTGGTGGTAATGCACAATGGACTTCTATATTGGGTGGTTGGAATATCACTGCTGACCTATTGTATTCAGGTGCTGGTACTACTTATATCGGTCTGAAACAAGGAACTGGTATTTGGTTGGGTGATTCTACATTTGCCGTTGCACCATTTTCAGTAGATTCTAACGGAGTAATAAAGGCACACTCAGGAGATATAGGTGGTTGGAATATAAATGCCACATATATTAAAGACCACTCTACGGATAATAATGCCAACATATTACTGGATAGTGTTAATGGGTTAGTCAGGGTAGGACCAGATACAGGGAATAATTATATAACCATAGATGGCAAAAACCTATATATGCAGTCATCTAACTTTGTGTCAGGACCATTAGGACAGGGTTGGAGAGTAGATTCGGATATTGCTGAATTCCAAGATATACGTGCCAGGGGTATGTTCAAGACTGCTACATTTGAATATGATGTAGTTAGTGCTTTGGGTGGTAACTTATTGATAGCTAATGCAGATATTTTAGAAAAAGATATGACATCTAATGATAATTCATCTTTGAAAATAACTTCTGGGACACATTTTAGTGTTAATGATATTTTAAGAATTAAAGACGGGGTAGATGACGAATGGTTGAAAGTAACATCTTCTACAACTGCTTATACATACGTAGTATCACGTGATATGGATATTCAATATGGTGCCGACCTTAACCCTGTGTGGAAAAAAGGCACCTGTGTAGTCAGTTATGGTTCTGACGGAAATGGTGCAATTCTTATGAGTGGTAACGGACCGAATATAGATGTTATCACACATACTGGTTCACCCTATGATTATGCACCTACCCAATTAAGAATTGGAAACTTAAACGGATTTTTAGGTTACACAACAAAGACTTACGGAATTGCCATAGGAAATGCTAATCAATACCTTAAATACGATACAGCGAACGGTTTTAGGATAGCAGGGCATACTCTATTGGGGTCATTGGATATTTCAACAGATGGTTATATTGCTTCAGGTCAAACTGCTTATAATACTGGTACTGGATACTGGTTTGATTATAATTCTGGTACACCAAGATTCAGTATTGGTTGCGATACTGCTTCTAATATGACTTGGGATGGTCATTCCCTGCGAATACAGACAGCAAAGAGTGGTGCAAGATTAGAGATATTCCCAGACACATCTACGGGTATAGCGATTTATGATGATAGTGAAAATTCGGTTTTCAGGGCAGTAACCAGCGGGACAGATGTTGGTGATGTAATAATGGGGAGTAAGTTAGATTCCTATACTAAATTAATCTCTCATTTTGATGGAGTAGATGCGGTGACCACTTATACAGCAGAGACAGGGCAAACCGTTACTTTTGTAGGCACAGCACAATTAGATACTGCTCAAAAGAAATTCGGGACAGCTTCTTTATTATTAGACGGCGATTCAGATTTTGTAACCGTTCCTGATAGTGCTAATTGGAATTTCGGAGCTGGGGATTTTACCATAGATTGTTGGGTGAGATTTAATGTTGTGGGAGACACAATTTTAGTTGGTCAATTTGCTAGTGAATCAAGTAAGTGGGAAATGTTATATATAACAGGAAGACTTATAATAAATTTTGTAGATACTACAACAAAAGGAAATTATAATTTTGCTTGGATTCCCGAAGCAAATGTTTGGTATCATTTAGCATTTGAGAGAGTAGGAACTTCAGCAAAGATATTTGTAGATGGAGTAAGTCAAATTTTAACTGAAACCGTTGCTTTTTCAACTACCGATGTTGGGATAGTGCTTTCTGTATTATATATAGGTGTAGAAAATAGTAACTATTATTTCAACGGTTGGATAGACGAAGTCCGTATTTCCAAAGGCATAGCCCGTTGGACGGAGAATTTTACACCACCGACAAATGCTTATGCCGATGTTGATTCTTACGCACAATGGGATAAATCTGCAGAAACTTTTATAGTTTCCAATTTACAATCACCTGATTATTCATATACACAGACTGGGTATAAATTAAGTGCAAGTGATGGTTTAGAGGTTAATATTGGTAAAATATTTGGTAGGGCTCTTAAAAGTGCTACAACTTTTATGGCAGGATTTCGTGGTAGACCAGATAGCACTTGGCAACCACCAGCTAATAGAGTCGTAGCTACTCACGTTCAGATTCCTTATGAATTAAAGGTGGCTAGATTAGGATTTTTTAATGATTCCACAATAACTAATTGTCAATTAAAAATGGCTATTTATAGTGATGCTGGTAATGGTTTTCCAGGTACATTGTTGGCGGAATCTGATGAATTGACTACAATATATGATTGGGGAGAAAATTTTTGTACAATACCAGAAACTACATTAAATAATGGTGAATATTGGTTTTGTATGCTTAATTCAACTTCAGGTTTTTATGTTGGTATGATGGGTGGTGGAATTGCTAGGGGTTGGGGTCTTACTTATGATAAAACGTATGGTTCTTTTGAAACTAATTTCGGTGGTGGAACCACAACTAGCATTTCTGCAAATCCATATTTAGCATTTTCAGCTTTTTAAGGAGAGGATATGAAAGAAGAAAAAATAAAAGAAATAAAATCACAACTATTTGATTTACAGGTATTATTGGGGCAGGTTAATTCGCAGATACAAGGTAAACTTAAAGAGTTAAACGATTTGCAAAGGGACGTATGCTTACCCTCGACAACATCGCAGAACAAATAACGGACATATACTTGAATGAGGAATATTGGCACGAAAAAAAACTCACAAGAGAAGAAGCAATTAGATACCATAAACGCCTCATTGAAAAAGGGGCAATCTATTACCACGAAGAAAATGAAAAAGTGGTTGGGTATATGGAATGTTGGAGAATTAACGCCAAGCAACTTAATAGGATTAAACACCACGAGTCCTTTTCGGCAATCTCTGAAGATATAAACAACGGCACGATAGGTTTTTTGGCTAATGTATGGATTAATAAACAGTATCGGAATAATGAAGTGGCAAAAGATTTTAAGAAATTTTGGGACAAGAAAACATATAATTGTAATCTCATAGCGGGTATGAGAAAAAATAAGGAATTAAGGATACATAGAAACACGGGGGTTTAATATGGGTGCAGAAAAACAAACATCTCAAACAGCTTCACAAACACAATACACGCCTACTGAAGAAGAAAAAGCAATGCAGAAATTGCAACTTGGTCAGTATGAGCAAACTGTAGGTCCACAAACAGAAGCACAACTATCGGGGTTGGATTTAGTCAACAGGTTGTTGACTGGTCAGCAACTACCTGATTGGTACCAAAATTTACAAGGTGGCATCTCCCCCGAAGCCATAGGAGCACAAGCTACACAACTTACTCAACAAAATATGCCAGGTATGCAAGGGTTGGGTATTCTTGAAAGTGGTTCGGCTATGCGTTCTATTTCCCAGGATATTGCTAACCAATTATTATTTCCTGCGGAACAATTTAACATAGGTGCTAAACAAAACTTATTAAATTTAGCGTTAAGTGGAAGTGCACAAGTGCAACAACCGATAATGCAAGGACAAAGTATTTTGAGTAACCAACTTGCAGGATTAAGAACAGTTAATCAAACTGGTTCATCTACACAAAAATCTATGAACCCATTTTTAAAGAGTTTTCAGACGAGTTTTGGTACACAGTTAGGTTCAACTCTTGGTGGTGGCAATATAAGTGCAGGTTCTACTAGCTGGTTAGGGTTTTAGGAGGTTATATGGCTAATTTAGATTTATTAAAACAGATAATGCAAGCTCAAACACAACAAAGACAACAACAAGAGAACAAGGAAATACTAAGAAATATTATGTCTAAGTCTGCTGAAAAAGCTGTAAAAAAGCGTATGGACGCCTATGCAGAAGAAACACCCACAGATAAATTGCTTCCCCATACAGACACAGCAAATAAGATGAAGGAAGAAAAAACAGAAGCAAATAAACCTATAGAACCAACATCAAAAGAAGTTCCCCCAACTGGTCCTTTGGCTATGGGGGGTGCTGAAATGAATGATAGTGGTTTAACCATACATAAACCAAGTGCTCTAATGGGATTTTTGTTTGGTAATATGTCAGTTAATAGAGATTTACAACGTATAGGGAGTAGACAGAAACTTACTGGTGTTACCGACCCACTAGAAACACAAAAGAAACAATTAGAAAATTTATTATTGCAACAAAAAGCTACTGGAACCGAACCCATACAAGCTGGTGAAAAAGAGAAATTAGATTTACAACAAAAAGCAGAACAATATAAACAGGACAGATTAGATGAAAGAGAAAAACTAAAAGCAACTCTTAAAGATTCTGGAGTGGATGATAAACAAGCTAATGCACAACTATTTCAAGATGATATAAACAATCTTATGACTTCATTTATCAATGTCCCAATTAAAGGTCGTGGTCAGGGTGGTTTAAGTGCATTGGGTGGATTTATTGGATTTGGCAGGGAAGAACGAGCCAGATTTCAAGCTGCTGTAGAAGTTTTCCCGTTTAGGGCAGCAGAATTTATTGCACAACAAACAGCAAGAGCATTAAGTGATAAAGACTTTGAAAGAATCAAGGTTCTCAGTCAATTCAAATTAGGTGCTGGTGAACAAAAAACTACGGGTCAATTACAAGCACTACTTGATTTTACCAACAGCAGATTAAAAGCAGCAGGCGTGGCACCACTTCCTAATGCTAAAGAATTTCTTAAACAAGCAAGAAACCAAACATTACCAGGAGTTCAAGGTGTTACCAAAAGTGGTAATAAGTTTAGGAGAAAATAATGCCTTTTACATATGAAGTTAATGGTCAAGAAGTAGATTTTGATAAAGAACCCACAGAACAAGATATAGATGAAGCTGCACAACAGTTGGGTGGTCTACCAACTCAAGCCACAAAAGAACAATATCTGGGTGCAGGTGAAAGATTAAGTGGTGGATTTAGAACAACAGAAAATTTACAACAAGTCAGAGAGCAACAACGTGCTGAACGTGGAGTAGCACCCGAAACTCCACTAGAACCCACAGGTTTCAACCTAGAAAACCTTAAAGACTTGCCATTAGACATACTAGATGCTATTGGACCTGCTTTTCCAGCCATAGGGCAAATAGGTGGTGGTTTATTGGGTGGATTAGCTACTACTCCCACTGTAGCTGGTATTCCACAGGGAGTTATAGCTGGTGGTATAGCTGGGGCAGGTGTAGGTGAAGCTGCAAGACAAGCTATAGGACAAATGCTTGGTTTTGAACAAGGTAGTGTCGGTGAAAGATTGGGTAAGATTGGTATAGAAGCAGGGGTGGGTGCATTGGGAGAAGGTGCTGCTGTCGGAGCAAATGCACTGATAAGAGCCACAAAAGCTGGTATTATAAAAGCATCTAAAAGATTAATTGTAAAAGGTGGATTACAAAAAGCAGCTACAATATGGGGACAAATAACCCGTAATATGGACCCCCAAGAAATACACAGAGCTATAAAACTTATAGAATCTGGTGATGATGCTATTTTAGGGAATAAATTTGCTGGCAAAGAAGCAGCTACCACATTTGTTGATGAGTTATTCTTCGGGACAAAAGATTTTAATAAACGTAACTTATCTTTACAAATTAAAAAATTGGGCAATAGTCCTACAAATAGAACAGCCATTAAAAATCTATATAAATCTACTATAGGATTATCTGATGAAGCATTTGAACAATCAATAAATAAGGGTGGCAGTTTA
>Ga0180007_10002432_pt1 | contig 22292 bp, 23 predicted proteins | sample MM_PC_MetaG_FD_121122 | JGI IMG/M metagenome (GOLD analysis project Ga0180007, IMG submission 121122) | Groundwater microbial communities from the Aspo Hard Rock Laboratory (HRL) deep subsurface site, Sweden - MM_PC_MetaG | ecosystem: Environmental > Aquatic > Deep subsurface > Groundwater... | reverse complement strand
TGCTGACTCCTGAACAAGCACATTTAACATCAGGAAAACTAAAAAGAAGATGGAAAAACTATTATAAAAAATCAGTAACTTTAAATGTTTAATCTGTAAACTTTTTTTAGGACGACACACCCCGTAATCACTTGCTATTTCCCAATTTTTAAATTCTGCAGTGCTTTTAGATTCATATCTAAATCGCGAAGGATATTTGTCTTGGCATCTTCAAACTTACCCTTCATTTCACCAAACATTTTTTGATAATAGCTGATACCTGCTTCCAGGTTTTTTTCGAATGATTCGAAATACTTTTCTTGTTTTGCCGTCATTGAAGTTTTGGTTTCTTCAATTCTCTCTTTTAAATAATCGATGTAAATTCCAAGCTCTTTCACAAACATATTCGGTCGATCGGTTCTCGATATCATATTTGATCGACCGTAAATGTGATCGATAATTTCTTTTAAACTCATTTTTTTCGAAAAATAAGCCATATTGGGTCCGGGGCAAATTGATATGCCTGTTCCTTCTATTTTGGTATTCATCTTGTTTGCAATCATTGCAGAGGTTCCTAATCCATTACAGATACAAGCTTTTTCAACGATTTGATTGTATTTCTTTTTGTAGTCGTCTGTAGAGAGCCCTTCCTTATCCAGATTGGCAATTTTTATCTTTTGGTATTTGCGTGAAGCTATGCAAAGACCTCTTTCATCGAACTCATTATTTAAAGCAGCATATCTTTTTGGACAAGCACTTCCGGGTCTTCCTGCTCTGATCAAGGTTAACTTTTCAAGATCTTTGGTATTGGTTCTTAAATTATTAAACGGAATTCCCAAAGGAGAAATATTACTCAAATATAAATCTTCTTCTTTAGCATCAATTAATTTTTCAATTGTGGCTTCATCAATGGTTGTTGCTTCGGGTACAAGTAGGAATGGGGTGCCCCATCCTACGGAATCGACCTGATAATGATCGATCAGAAATTGATGTTCTTCGGCAGTACCCACACCGCCTTGGGCAGTGATTTTTAAAGGCAATTCTTTTTCAGGAACCGGTTTGTTTTTAGCGGCAAGTGCCTGAACAAGTAATTCGTGTACGGTTTGTACCAATTCTTTTCGTTGATCCCTGAATTCAGCTAAAATGGGGCCTAAAAGGTAACCTTCGGTGGCAAATGCATGTCCACCGCAGTTAAGACCTGATTCGACCCTGTATTCCGAAATCCACAATCCTTTTTTTGCCAAATATTTTCCTTGAATAATTGCAGATTTAAAATCGCTTACCTTCAGGATGATTTTCTTTTTTATTTGTCCGTTTTTATCCGGATAAAAATCTTCAAATTGTTCAATGTAGCCATAAAGACGGGGATTCATTCCTGCCGAAAGCACTACTGATGATTTTAAATTGCTGTTTGCAAAACCCCTGAGTGCCGCATGGGCATCATTAAATTCGGTAGGTTGTTTTTCGCCTTTGATGTAATTGTCCTTGTCAACTTTGGTCATGATGTTAACATCAATCGTACCCATCGAAAAATTCTCATTGATCCAGGTCTTAATTTCGTCAAGATTAATATGTTTAGAAACTAAGCCTTTAAACTCCTGTTTGAGGGTTGAAGAGTCGGGTAGCGAATTAAAAAACTCCTTGAGGTCATTTCCTTTTTGGATGGCTGAACTTTTAAATTCTTCAAATTTTTTCTCGGCTAATTCATTGACGAGGTTCAGATAAGAAGTGATGCGTTTTGCCCTGAAATCCTCAAATTTCTCGGTAATCTGTTGATAAGGAATTTCGAATTTTTCACAGTACATCTCCCGCATTTTTTCAAGAAGCTTATCATCGAGCAATGAAATAACCGAATCAATACCAAATTGTGCCACCTTAACTGGTGTATCAATGGTATAACCAACTCCCATTACCGGAATGTGAAAAGAGTGTCCTTTAGTCATATTTCAAAGTATTTCTAGCAGCGTTTAATGAAGAATCAAAACAAGTAACAAAGATAATCCCAATCCTTAGAAGTAATTTAAATATTATAAAAAAGCCCATCAATACTGACAGGCTTTATGTTTTTTAAAAAATGATAATGCGCAAATACTAAACTACTTTAACATTTATTGCGTTTAATCCTTTTTTACCTTCTGTAAGTTCAAACTCTACTGCGTCGCCTTCGTCAATTTTGTCGATTAATCCTGAGATATGCACAAAATAATCCTCGTTTGAATTTGCATCTGTTATGAATCCAAATCCTTTAGTTTCATTAAAAAATTTTACTGTTCCTTTTTTCATATTAATTTTATTGTTTAAAGGGACAAAGGTACGCTAAAATGTCTTACTTGATGTGTTTTTATCTCTTTTTTATTCAAAAGATTTAAAATGTATTTAAATAAGCAATCAAAAAGTATATTTAGGCATCTCGTAAAGTGCTATTATAAGTATGTTTCAAAGTTGAATTATGCTCTGGTAAATTTCTTTATAATATGCATATACTGAGGAAAACTGAGCGCTAACTCTTCATATTTAGCCATCTCAAAGTCTTGAAAATCAAAGCCTGGAGCTACCGTGCAGCCAACTAATGAATAATCATCTTTTTGCATAACGGAAGCAGCAAACCAGTTGCCACCGTGTACAACAAATTGGGGAACCTGGCCACTTTCAATATCACTTCCAATCAAGGTTTTTATGTAATTCCCAGAAGCAGTAATCATGTGCAGTTCAATGGGAGAACCTTCGTAAAAATGCCATATTTCATCTTGATGGATACGATGAAAAGCAGAAAAAACGTCAGATGTCAATAAATAATAGATGCAAGTGGAGTAATTTCTGGTTCCTTTATAAGCAGATTTATGACTATCATGCTTTATAATTCCTTCACTTCGATATGTTTCCTTAAAAAAGCCGCCTTCGGGATGGGGTTGTAATTTTAATAGCTGAACAATTTTTTCTGCTTTATTCATTTTATAATTTCTTTTTTTCGACAAGTTACCAAAAAACAAGAAATGGGATTGACATCTTTCAAATGTTTTATCGGTTCAACAAATTCCTGATATTCGACTAATCCAAAATTTTTAAACTCGTTCTCAACCGATTTATGATCATAAAAAAATACATTCAAGCCTTTCATTATTTTGTACCTGTCTTTGGAAATTAATCGACCATTGGCATACATCTCCATTGCTTTTGATACAACCATGAACAGCATCAAGCCGCCAACGGCAAGCTGATCGTAACAATCTTTAATAAATTTTTTCCGCTCTGTTTTATTTAAAAGATGAACTAAAGCATAGCAATAAATACCATCATAAATTTCATTATCAAATGGCATATCAACAACCGATCCCAGGTGAATTGGAAAAACAAGATTGTTTGCCCGAGCCAGTTCAATCGCTTTTTTTGAGATTTCAACTCCGGTAATTTCAAAACCTTGATTCAGAAATGCCATTGCATTTCTGCCGTAACCTATGCCGGGGATCAATATTTTTTTGAGATTATTTTTAAGAAATAAATCTCTTGCAATCACTGCAGAATCAGCAGGAACAAAGCCCCAGGTAGTTTTATCTTTTTCAAATGCAGCGTCCCAAAATTCTTTCATCTTGCATATTTATTCTTGCTGATACCTGTCTACCTGATCAAAAAAGGTAATATCGGCATATCCGGCATGTATTTTAGCAGAATGTTTTATCCCGCTTGGGATAAAATATCGATCACCTTTTGTAAAAGTTTTTTTTACACCATCAATTAACATTTCAATCTTGCCTTCCAGCACAACGGCCCACTGGCTTTCATGGAAATGTTCAGCAATTTCAACATCTTCAGAAAATTGCATAAAAATGATTTGATGATTTGTCCCTTGCGAAAGATAAGCCTGAAGTCCTTTTATCGGAATATTGGCTTGTGGTAAATTTCTAATGGATTCTGGAAATAAGTCTGTCATTTTTTTAAGATCAATTTTGTTTCTTAAGAATAATAAATCATCAGAATCTATTTCAATCATTTATTCGACAAAGATGGTCAAGGTGCCAGAAATATTTTTGATTTTATCTAATTTTCCTATATGCACAGATCCTTCAATTTTAACCGTCCAGGATCCTGGTCCCTGACGTGGATTATTCGCAATATTGGCAGAAGATTTGAGCGGATCCTTCCAATTTGACAAATACGACCAGGTAGTAGTTTGTCCAAGACGGAGAATTGTAGGTCCATAAATCGACAGATTTATCATTTCTGTATGGTTACTTATAACTGCTCTTATTCGCTTTGCACCCTCAGGTACATTTATAATATAATCTTTCAGTTCGCGTGCACCAATCAGGAAGTCATATTTAACTTCAAATGGAAGTGATGTTGTTTTTTTTTCAATCTTTGTATTTAGGTTTTGAGAAACTGATCCATCCGTATCAATGAAAATAGTCAAGAGTCCTGAAACTTCATGGATTTCATTTAATTTGCCTACATGGACAGCACCTTCCACTTTTACAGACCATGCTCCGGGTTTTGACCTTTCCTGACTTGTTACATTTGTTGAGCATTTCAACGGATCTTTCCAGTTTGAGATAAACGACCAGGTAGTGGTCTGGGTTAATTTTTCATTAGTTGGCCCATATATGGTAAGATTTACCATTTGGGTGTGATTACTTATAACAGCTCTTACACTTTTTGCGCCTGCAGGAACATCAAAACTAAAAATCTTTTCTCCACGAGCATTGACGGTAAATTGGTATTTTTTTTCAATTACAAAATTTGAACTTTGTACTTGAAATGCAATCACTAATAGTAAAGGTAATAAAAAGGGTTTCTTTTTCATGGGTTACTCCTTTCATTTAAGTTTAATTCAATGTGAGGTTTATATAGATTAAAGATTAACGACTTAAGTCCGTGAATGTAAGCGACTTTAAATTTATAAAAAAATATCAATAATCTAATTAAATATGATGCTATTGAATTTACGCTTGGAAAATAATGTGAGTAAAATTGCAATAGAACAAAAATTCTTTTAAAAAGCTTTTACAAATAATCCAGACGGGGAGGGGTGAACACATCAATCACCTCGCCTGCTTCAATCACTTCCCAGGTGTGATCAATGTTTTCGGGAATTGAATAGCTATCACCGGGATATAAAAGTTCATCATAAGTTTGAAATTTTATTTTGTATTTCCCGCTGATCACATAACCACTTTGTTCGTTGGGATGGGAATGAACGGGTACTTGATCGCCAATTTTATAGTTCATTTTGGTGACCATTGATTTTTTACCGACTGCTAATACCTGAAAGGAAACTCCCTTAAATTCCCTATGTTTTGCCTGTTGCTTCTTAATAATCATTATATTTTTTTTAGCTCATAAAGGTCATTACGACGATCCTTTAAGTTTTTAACACTGCCAAATTGATTGAGTTGTCTGAGCATATCAATATCAACATCGGCAATTAAAATCATTTCGGTATTTGGAGTCGCTTCAGCTTTTATTCCATTGGTTGGGAATGAAAAGTCGCAAGGAGTAAATACCATTGATTGTGCAAATTGAATATCCATATTATGAACCTTCGGTAAGTTTCCAACACTGCCTGCAATGGCAACATAACATTCATTTTCGATGGCTCTGGCTTGTGCGCAATTTCTTACTCGCGAATACCCATTCTGGGTGTCCGTAAGAAAGGGAACAAATAGAATATCCATGCCTTCATCCGCTAAAAGCCGGCTTAATTCCGGGAATTCTACATCATAACAAATCAGAATTCCAATCTTGCCACAATCGGTATCGAAAGTATTGAGTTTAGATCCACCTTCCATTCCCCAAACATTGTCTTCATTAGGGGTGATATGAAGTTTTTCATATTTCTCTATAGCTCCGTCTCTTTTACAAAGATATCCTACATTATAAAGCTTATCATCAGTTATTTCGGGCATACTGCCCGTAATAATATTTATATTGTAAGAAATAGCCAATTCCGCAAATTTTCGGACAATGCGTGAGGTATAACTGGCAAGTTCCCTAATCGCCTCACCTTCTGTTAAGTGATTATTTTCTGCCATCAAGGGGGCATTAAAAAACTCCGGGAATAAAGCAAAATCAGAACGATAACCGGAAACCGCATCCACAAAAAACTCAGCTTGTTGTAATAATTCATCCAAATCTTTGTATGGGCGCATTTGCCATTGAATTAAACCAAGGCGTACAATCTTTTTTGTGATTGAGGTAGTTACTACAGGCTTTTCATAATAGATATTATCCCATTCTAATAATACCGCATAATCGTTTGAGGCATCATCTCCTTCCAAATAATTTTTTAGAATCCGCGCAGGATGAAAATCGTTTGATATCTGAAAATTAAAAACAGGGTCATGAATTTCATTTTTTCTTACTTTATCGATATACTCCTTCGGCGATATTTCATGAGAATATTTATGATAATTTGGAATCCTGCCTCCAAAAGCTACCCCTTTTAAATTCAATCTTTCACAAAGTTCTTTACGGTAATCATACAACCTTCTTCCTAAGCGAAGGCCCCTAAATTCAGGTTTGATAAAAACATCAATACCGTACAGCATATCTCCATCCGGGGTATGTGTATTAAAAGTATAATCGCCTGTTATTTCTGAATAGGTATGATGTTTGTCAATTTTATTATAATCAACAATGATAGATAATGCGCATCCGGCTATTTGGTTATTTACCTTAATTACCACCTGACCGTCAGGAAAGTGACCGATCAACGATTGGATTTGATGTTCTTTCCAGTAAGCATTCGGCATACTTGTGTATGATGCAATCATCGCTTTTTTTAATTCTTCGTAGTCATCCACACTGAGATATGTTAGTTCAATATTTCCAATCTTCTTCATAGTGTTTTATTTAGTCTTCCAGATGATCTAATTTGTTTTTTTTGATTTTTGCGTAATTTTCTCAACCGTCCATTTTAATTCTTCTTCGAAACCGTGTTCACGATAGTTGCATTCCTGAACATTGCAAAATTTGCATAAATCGGTTTTACATGCATCTGTATGAATTGTGAGATCAATATTCTCGGGATAGAATTCAGAAATTACCGATGTAATCCTATCACTTTCTTTATGCGCATCTGCAATATTCATATACCAGGGAAGGGTCAGATCACAATCGATATGATGGACATCTCCGTATTTCACCAATTTTAAATTATGAATATCGATCCATTTATCTGACTTGTTTTTCCATAAAATTTCGGTGACTTTCGTCAATATTTCAAAATCGGCCTTATCCATTAAATTGGACGTAGTTTCTTTTAATATTTTATAACCGGTATAAATGATGATAAACCCAAATAATATAGCGATGATACTGTCGAGCCAAGCCATTTTAGTGATCATCAGTAAAATTAAGCCAATAACTAACCCTATGGTTGAATAGGTGTCGGATTGTAAATGTTTGCCTCCCGCCACCAACGCAATTGAATGGTGTTTTTTTCCTGTTTTAATGCTATAATATCCCGCGATGTAGTTGACCAATCCGGCAGTCGCAATAATGATAATGCCAATATCAAGTTGTTGGATTTCAACAGGTGAAAATAATCTTTTTACGGCTTCAAAAATAATAATCAAACCTGCCAGTAAAATCAAAAAACCTTCTATCGAGGCAGAAATGGATTCGATTTTTCCATGCCCGAAGGGATGATCTGCATCACTTGGTTTTAACGCAACGCTGATACTGTAAAGGCTTATGAAACCTGTCAGCACATTAACCGTACTTTCTAAGGCATCAGTGAGTATTCCTACAGAATTTGTCAGGAAATAAGCTATTATTTTGCCGATGAAAAGAATCACGGAAATAATTACTATTCGACGCTGAACAGTTAATTTGATCGCATGTCTATTATTTTGAATCATTATTGTAAAATGCGTATTTAAAACCAGATATTCATTATATAAAAATACACAGATTCAGCATATCATCGCTGTTGTTTCTTTTTTAATCTGAATCATTTTTTTTACTCCACTCGCTCTTAAGTAATGCATAAACCAAATCATCAACCCACTTTCCGTCACTCAAAATACTTTCTTTAAAATGTGCTTCCTTTCTAAATCCCAATCTTTCAATCAGGTTCATCGACTTTACATTTCTGGGGTCAAGAGAAACCGTAATTCTATGTTTATTTAAATCTGTAAAAAGATATTTAATGACTTGTTTAAGTGCTTCTGTTGCATAGCCTTTTCCCTGAAAATTTTTATCCAGCGTAATCCCGATTTCAACTTGTTTTTCATTTTTATCCAAAAAATGAATTCCAATGTCACCAATCAATTTCAAATCATCCTTTTTTATAATGACGAATTGATACCAGGTGTCAAATAAATCGATGATGGCAGAAACCCGATCATTGATGAAATCGCTGACATCATTGGTTGTTTCAGGAATCCAGCTCTGATATTTGTTGCTTACTGCATCCGATCGGTATTTGAAAATTTCCTCTATATTATCCAAATTTATTGGACGTAGAAACAAGCGGTCGGTATTGATTTTTAAGTCTTCGGTCATGCTATTTATATTATAAATTTTCTGCAATGAGTAAAAGCTCATTTGTTGTCTTCCAATTGCGGGTAGTTGCCCGAACTTGTAATTTGTTTTCAATGAAGGTATTGGTCAATTTTATTTTTCCAAAACCATGAGGACAATACAAATATACCGATTTATTAATCAATGTAAATTCTTCACCTTCTGTTTGTTTTTGTCGGATTATTTCGAAGTCGATTTGTCTTGGTTCTGCGGATAAAAAAGTAACATATAAATGCGCCAAATCCATATTATATTTTCCGATGTGTGGATTTTTTTTAGAATTTCTTTTAAAGCTGCTATTTATAAAACGATGACCGGAATCTCAAACCCGAAATCCGATTTTATCTGATCTGAAATTAAAGTTTCCAAATCAATATTTGTTCTTTTAGAAGCCTGAAAAATGATATTTCCACTTTGGATATAAGTTTGAACCTGAAGGAAATGTAATTTTTTGTACATCTTTTTGAGTGCGTCCATTTTAATCATTTTTTGCCGCTTACATTAATTCCCCGGAGTAATGAGATATAGGTTTGCATTTTCCTATCTGGCATAATTACAATGATTTTAAATTTCGCTAATCCTTACTTTTTTCGTTTTGAGCTTGCAATTGTTCAACTCATCAATCAGTTGCCTTGCTTTAGATGCGGGCACAGAAACATAGGCGCAATCTTGTTTCAATTCAATGTTTCCTAATTCGTCCTGCGCTAATTTGCCTTGTTTAAAAAATAAACCTGCGATATCGCCTTTCGAAATTTTATCCCTTCTACCACCAGTGATGTAAAGCGTTTTCCATTTTGAGGTTTCAGGTTTAGGTGCTTTTTGAAGTTCCTCAACTTCAGATTCAGCGATGTATTCAGGCAGATTTTCATTTTCCCATTTCAAAATATAAGCCGTTCCATCGCTATTCATGCGGGCAGTCCGGCCATTCCGGTGCATAAATTCATGGGCCTTTTGAGGAAGCTGATAATGGATAATGAATTTCATCTCGGGAACATCGATGCCCCGAGCTGCCAAATCGGTTGCGATCAAGAGTTGGTGTGTTCCGTTACGGAATTTTATCAATGCGAGTTCACGATCTTTTTGTTCCAGACCTCCATAAAAACAGCCATGATTGATGCTGTTTTCTGCTAAAAAATCACTTACATACTGGATGCTATCTTTGAAATTGCAAAAAATAATTCCGGGTTGGTTGCCAATATGTCAAAGTGTATCGACCAGCGTTTTTAGTTTATCCTTTGATGGGGAAATAATGGTTTTAACTTTAAGTTGAGAAGTTCCGATATTCAAATAATCGATGTAAATCGGTTTGTGTAATCCAACAAATTTAGGGATTTCAGCTTTATTTGATGCTGAGGTTAAAATCTTTTTTCTAAGTTCAGTCAAGGCTTCCATGATCTCAATCATTTCCTTTTCGAAGCCAATCTCAAGCGATTTGTCAAATTCATCGAGCACCAGCGTTTTTATTTCTGCTAAAGAAAAGCTTTGTCGTCGCATGTGGTCGGCGATTCTGCCGGGAGTTCCAATCAAAATTGCAGGACGATGTTTCAGGTCAATTTTGTCCTGAGAGCCGGCCCGCCCGCCATAAAGGGCATTGGTTTTATATCCTGCACCCATTTTCCTGATCACTTGTTCAATTTGAATGGCTAATTCTCTGGAAGGTACAAGAATTAATACCTGAACTTCGGTAGACTCTGCATCCAGTTTTTCGATAATTGGCAATAAAAAAGCCAGGGTTTTACCGGTTCCGGTGGGGGAAAGCAATACAATTTCTGAATTGGTAAGTATGGCTGTTTGTGCCTCTTCCTGCATCGGATTTAATTTCCCGATATTTAATTTATCGAGTATGTTTTTTTGATTCTTGGGAGTATTTAACATGTCTGTTTGTTGGCTATTGGATTTTAGCTATTGGCTGTTAGCTCTTAGCATTTAGTTTATCAATAAATTGTTTTAGAAAAGGCTAATAGCCAAAAGCCAATAGCTATCAGCTAAAACTCACTTCTTAATCGATCTTAGATACAAATTCTCCACCTTTTCCCTGGCCCAAGGTGTTTTTCTTAAAAATTTAAGACTGGAATTAATGGACGGATTGCTGGTGAAACAATTGATGTTAATGCGGCTTCCCAATTCATTCCAGCCATATTCAGCAACCAAAAATTCCAAAATATCTACAAGGCGAATCCCATGTAATGGATTATTGGGCTGTACTTTGTTCGTGTTTTCTTTTATTTCCATGGTAAAAACAAAAGTACGATGTATTGACCTGAGTTCGGTTTATTTAATGATAATTATTAAAGTTTAATTGGCTTTTTGTAGTTGGCTGTTGGAGTTAAACATATTGCCAGAAACCAACAGCTAAATGCCAATAGCTAACAGCCTGATAGTTTGAAAGCCATAAGGTGAACAAGGCTTATTTATACATTTTTTCTCTGAGAGCCTGAATTTTTTCATCATCGATATAATCATCATAATCCATTATTTTGTCGATAATTCCTTTTGGGGTCAATTCAATAACTCTATTACAAACGGTTTGGATAAATTCATGATCGTGCGATGACATGAAAATATTTCCGGGATATTTAATTAGATTATTATTGAAAGCCTGAATTGATTCAAGATCAAGATGATTGGTTGGTGTATCTATAATTAAAGCGTTGGCATTAATAAGCATCATCTTCGAAATCATACAACGCATTTTTTCTCCTCCTGATAAAACATTTACAGGTTTCAGGATTTCTTCACCGGCAAATAGCATTTTGCCTAAGTAGCCCCGGATATAAAGTTCAGTAGTATCTGTGGTGAATTGGCAAAGCCAGTCGGAAAGACTTAAATCAGAGTTGAAGTAATCTGAATTATTGAAAGGCAGATATGCAGTCGTAATGGTTTGTCCCCAGGTATAAGTTCCTGAATCGGCCTCTTGATTTCCATTAATAATTTCAAAAAAGGCAGTCATGGCCCTCGGATCTTTCGACAAGAAAATAATTTTATCGCCTTTGTTTGTGTAGAAATCTACATTCTTAAACAAAACCTTACCGTCAATACTGGCGCTTAAACCACTGACTTCCAAAATACGGTCACCGACTTCACGATCGGGTTTAAAAATGATACCGGGATAACGTCGGGTTGAAGGTTTAATGTCTTCAATATTAAGTTTTTCGATCATCTTTTTACGACTGGTGGTCTGCTTTGATTTTGAAGCATTCGCGCTAAATCGGGCGATGAATTCCTGTAATTCCTTTTTCTTTTCTTCGGCTTTTTTGTTTTGCTTTTGTACCTGCCTTAGGGCCAATTGACTACTTTCGTACCAATAACTGTAGTTGCCCGGAAACAGTTGAACTTTCCCAAAATCAATATCAACTGTATGGGTGCTTATGGCATCTAAAAAGTGCCTGTCGTGCGATACTACTAAAACGGTGTTCTCGTAATTTGAAAGATAATTTTCCAGCCATCTCACCGTTTCAAGATCGAGATCATTGGTTGGCTCATCAAGTAATAAGTTATCAGGTTTGCCAAATAGTGCCTGTGCCAGCAAAACCCTTACCTTTTGCTTGGCGCTCATATCTTTCATCAGGGTATAATGAAACTCTTCTTTTATTCCTAAATCACCCAACAAACTTGCAGCATCACTCTCTGCATTCCAGCCATTCATGTCTGCAAATTGACCTTCCAGTTCCGCTGTTTTTAATCCATCTTTTTCCGAAAAATCAGGCTTGGCATAGAGTGCATTTTTTTCCTGCATAATGCTCCATAAAACAGAGTGTCCTTTCATTACCGTATCGAGAACTGTGAATTCGTCAAAGGCAAAGTGATCCTGACTTAGAACCGAAAGTCGTTCGCCGGGTTCCATCGAAATATATCCTCCCGTGAAATCTATTTCACCTGAGATGGCTTTTAGTAATGTTGATTTTCCTGCTCCGTTGGCACCGATTACTCCATAACAGTTGCCTGCGGTAAATTTTAAATTTACATCTTGAAATAATATTCTTTTACCAAATTGTATTTTTAAGTCTGCGACTGTAATCATCTGAATATATATGTTTTAGGCTAAATTTTATAAAATGACTGCAAAGGTAGGTATAATTTAGGGACGAAATTGAAAAGCTTGAAAGCAAATAATTGAAAGAATGTGTTTTAATTGCTTTTTTGCTCAGAAGGACTAATTAGGACATTGAGCGAAGTTGAAAATGCCCTAGATCTTACTCTTCAATAACCCTGTAAATTGATATTATCGCTATCGATCATATCAATCCATTTACCCATTTTTTTTTGAATAACTCGAAAATGCTCCTGATCATCGGGGTTTACAAAGGAAATGGCTTCACCTTTTGATTCTGCCCGACCGGTTCTTCCAACCCTGTGTATGTAATCTTTTGGTGAACGGGGTAAATCATAATTGATAACACAAGGCAATAATTCAATGTCGATTCCGCGTGAAAGCAAATCGGTTGTGACTAATACCCGAATATAACCTGTTTTGAATTTGCGTAAATTTTCAGTTCTCGAGTTCTGGCTCTTTTGACTATGAATGGCCACCGCATCGATTCCATTCTTACGAAGTTTATCGGCAACCGCATCAGCCCTATGAACCGTAGAAGTAAAAACCAGTACCTGATTTAATTTGTTACTTTTTATGATATACCGGAGTAACGGGCCTTTTTTTTCATCTGTAACAAAATAAGCTGACTGATCGATGAGTTCGATGTCTTCATCTTCGGATATTATTTTAATGACCAAAGGATCTTGCAACAGGACGTCATGGAAGTTGTTTAGGTCGGCACTCAATGTAGCAGAAAACAACAGATTTTGACGCTTATTCGGGAGGAGTTTAAAGATGCGGTTCATTTCTTCTTTGAACCCTAGGTTTAGCATTTTATCAGCTTCATCTAACACCAAAGTGCTGATATCTGATAATTGGACCGCATTCGATTCAACTAAATCCAACAATCTTCCAGGTGTGGCAACCAGCACATCAACTCCATACATCGCTTTCATCTGAGGATTGATGGATGCACCCCCAAAAACAGCCATCGTCTTTATTGATTTTGATAAAGCCGGAATAAAAATTTGAAATACTTCATTTACCTGAACAGCCAACTCGCGGGTTGGTACCAATACCAAAACCTTAATATTTCTGCTTTTGCTTGATACGGTTCTCTGCAGATTCATTAAAATGGGCAATACATAACTTGCGGTTTTACCCGAACCGGTTTCTGCTATGCCCAAAACATCTTTTTTATCTAGAATGGCCGGTATGGCTTCCATTTGGATGGGATATGCCTGAGTATAGTTTTGACCGGCAACAGCTTTTAATAATGCGGGCGATAAACCTAAGGAGGAGAAAGACATGGTAATGGGTTCAGGTTAATGTATGGACGAGTTTCCGAATGCAAAGATAGAGGAAACTAAAGTTTGATCATAGCATTACTATTTTATGATAACTGATGGTATGATTTAATGAGGTGAAATTCATGAAAGAAAGTTAGCTATTTGTTAAAATATAGCTTCTGGTATTCCAAATCTTACTTTTTCTGTTTAATCTCCAGTTCTCTCAGATTTTCCATTTTTTTGCGTTCCAAAAATTCACGAATTCCTTCCTGATGTTCCTTTATGCGTTTGTTGCCAAATTCATAAACCTTGCTCACCATACCGTCGAGGAAATCACGGTCGTGCGATACGAGGATGAGTGTACCGTCATAATCCAAGAGTGCCTGTTTGAGGATATCCTTTGTGCGCATATCAAGATGATTGGTTGGCTCGTCAAGAATAAGCAGATTTACAGGTTCAAGCAGTAATTTGATCATAGCCAGTCGGGTACGTTCTCCACCCGAAAGTATTTTTACTTTCTTGTCCCAATCATCGCCACCAAACATAAAGGCACCTAAAATATCCCTGATTTTAGTCCGGATGTCTCCTTTGGCGATATCATCAATGGTTTGAAAAACGGTCAGGCTTTCATCCAAAAGGGAAGCTTCGTTTTGAGCAAAATAACCTATCATGGTATTATGCCCTAAAGTTAGTTTTCCACCATGTTCAATTTCACCCATAATTGCCTTGATAAAGGTGGATTTACCTTCACCGTTTTTCCCGACAAAAGCAACTTTTTCGCCACGTTGTATGCTAAACGAAGCACCTTCAAAAACCAGATGATCACCATATTTTTTAGATACATCTTCTGCCATTACCGGATAAGTTCCTGAGCGCGGAGAAGGAGGGAAGCGCAAATTCAGATGAGAGGTATCAACTTCATCCACTTCAAGGATTACAAGCTTGTCGAGCATTTTTACACGCGATTGAACCTGCAAGGTTTTTGAATACGTACCCTTGAAGCGATCGATAAATACCTGTGTTTCGGCTATGAATTTTTGTTGCTCCTCGAAGGCTTTTTGTTGCTGTTCACGTCGTTCACGCCTTAGTTCCAGGTATTTTGAATAATTGACCTTAAAATCATGGATGCGCCCCATGGTTACTTCAATAGTACGTGTGGTGAGCCGATCAATAAAAGCGCGGTCGTGCGAAATGATAATCACTGCCTTAGCACTGTTTATTAAAAAATCTTCCAGCCATTGTACCGACTCTATATCCAGGTGATTAGTAGGCTCATCAAGCAGGATAAGATCAGGTTTTTGAAGCAATATTTTTGCCAGTTCAATGCGCATGCGCCAGCCACCACTAAATTCAGAAGTCGGACGCGTAAAATCATTACGCGCAAATCCCAAACCTAACAGAATCTGTTCCACTTCGGCATCAAAATTAATATCGCCCTGACTGTATAATCTTTCACTGAGTGCTGAAACTTCCTCAATAATCGCGTAATATTCGTCCGATTCGTAGTCGCTACGTATGGTGAGTTGATGGTTCAACTCATCCATTCTGGTTTGCAAATTGAGCACTTTTGAAAATGCCTGAGATGCTTCATCAAAAACTGTGCGGTTGTCTTTATGTAAAAGGTGCTGCGGCAAGTAGGCTATAACGGAATCCTTTGGAGCTGAAACCCGTCCACCGGTTGGCGTTTTAGCTCCGGCTATTATTTTAAGCAGGGTTGATTTTCCTGCTCCATTTTTGCCCATCAGGGCGATACGGTCCCGATCATTTACAACAAAAGATATATCTTTAAAAAGCGTGGTTCCACCAAATTCTACTGCAAGTCGGTCTATTGAAATCATGAAGGTATTTTAGATTATTGGGCGGCAAAGATAATCAATTGATGGAAGCAGAAACTAAATTTATAAATTTCTAATTTAAACAGTAATTTATTTAGTGTTATGACTTGTTATTCATTATGTTGAGATAATTTAGGCTGAAGGTTGTTCATTTGAAGCTTCCGTAATTTTTGATTTTGCATATTTAATTCCTTCAGTAATGAATTCTGGTGTAATTAATCCTGTGAGATCCGGTGTTTCGTATATTCGATTAGGAACATGCAAGTCTTCAAATTTAAATCCTTCTCTAAATTTAAACCTGTATTTACTGTAATAAATTTCTGCTCCTAATTTATACAAGTCTTCTTCTGTAAAATCAATACCTATGGATGCAAGTGTTTCTTTTATTACATCTATTTTATAGATTCCTCTGGAGAAAAAACAAACAGTCAAAGATGAGAGTAATTGTCTCAATCCTTCTTCAACAATAAGTTTGTCAACTACTTCCTGTGGTGTAATTGGATTGTTGATCATATCTGTTTGATCGATTGAATAGCCTGCATTATCAAGGTGACTATGGCGTGCTCCAATCAAAAAGCCCAGATAAGCTGCAGGTCCTGTGTGGTATCCGGGCATTTCATTCTTTCCAAACGACATTGCAAAATCCTTTCCTCCATATTGATTGGCTGCGTATTCTGTACCTTTGGCCAATGCTTTATAAAAATCGTTTGGCTGCAACACAATTTTCTTTACCATTTTTTCATAGGTTGCACCATCTCCCCAATTTAGTTGCAAACCATCCGTGTGTTCAGTACTTATTTTATTCTTGATCATCATTTCAGTTGCCCAGGCCATTACTACACCTACACTCATTGCGTCAACCCCATATTTTTCAACACGATCTATCAATTTTAGCATCACTTTTGGATCAGAAATTCCCAACATTGAGCCAAGCGAATAAATTAATTCGAAATCGTAGCCAATCATGGTTGTTTTATAAAAGTAAGCTTCATGATCAGAAACTTCACGCAATGCAGCCAGATGAATACATGCTACAGGGCAATGAGAACATGCAACACGTCTTCCCAGAAAATTTTTGGCCAGATTTTCACCTGAAATATTTTCGGCCCCATCCAGGCGGCTTTGGGATACATTCTTGGTTGGTAAAGCATTCAATTCGTTTAATGGTAACACATTTCCCGCGGTTCCAAGACCATGATACTTTTTCATTACAGGAAGCTCTACAGCTGCATTGTAGATTTTTTTGTATAATTTTCGAAAGTCCTTATTATTTAAGATATCGATAGAGCTTTTACCAGAAACATTTATTCCTTTCAATAGTTTTGAACCAAATACAGCCCCTAAACCCATTCTTCCAAAATGGCGATAAGTTTCAGTTGTAACTGCTGCATATGAAACCATGTTTTCTCCACCCTGTCCAATTCGCATGATAGAGCGCATTCCCGAATTTCCTTCCTTTTGCCTGATAATCCGGCCTGCTGTAAACGAACTTGACATTTGCCAAATTGTAGTTGCATCCTTAAAAAATACTTTATTATCGTGAATGGATAAATAAACAGGTTGGTCGCTTTTCCCTTTGATAACAATAGCACCAAAACCTGCCATTCTTATTGCAACAGCACTTCTTCCGCCAACATGGCTTTCGCCAAGATTACCTGTCAAAGGTGATTTGAACATGGCAACGGTTTTGCTCGCCAAAGGGTAAACCCCGGTTAAAGGTCCAATAGCCAATATTATCGGGCTTTCGGGAGCTAAAGGATCAACACCTTCAGGACATTCTTCGTGCAATAGTTGAATGGCAACACCGGTTCCACCAATATACTTTTTAAATAAATCTTCTCTATTCCTGATTTCGAAATGATTCTGATTTAGGTCGATATATAAAACTCTGTGAAATGTATTTTCAGTTATCATAATGAATACGCTATAATTTAATAAGTTCAATAACTCCACGTGGGCAATAGTGTACACAATACCCGCATTGGATGCAGATTTCCGGTTTTTCATTATCGGTGTCCCAGTTCACCGCTCCAATAATGCATGCTTCTTTGCAAAATCCGCAACCATTGCATTTGTATGGATCCAGTTTTACCCCACCGGTTTTGTTCGGAATGAGCGCTCCGGTAGGACATACGCGTGCACATGGTGGATTCATGCAAGAACAACATACAATTACCATAAATCCGGTTTCAATTCCTCCTTTTGATTTAATCATAATACTGGTATTGGTCAGCCCAGCTTTTCCTCTTCTTCGCGAGCATGCAAACATGCAACTCTGGCATCCAACACATCTATCTGTATCAATAATCGATAACTTCATTTTAAAAATAGTATGGTTAATTCTTTAATTAGATATTTTATGAGTATAAAAATAAATATAAAAAGCTCCTAAAAAACATTGTAAATATTTAAAAATCAATATTTAAAATGAATAAAGATAGCGTAATTAATATGATAATTTTGATGTAGTTACCCTTGAAAAATTGATTATAAAATAGAAATGAACTACGCTTTAAACCCACACAGGAAAGATTAATCCTTATTTTGTTCTCTCTATTTCAACCAATCGGATGGTATGGTATAATAATTCTATATCGCCAATATCCCCATGCCCCGGAACGATTGTTCGGATTTCCGGGTAATTGATGATGATTTTTTTGATAGTTGAATCCCAATCCTTTACCACTGCATCGGAAAGATTTCCTAAACCTCTGGAATTAGCTGATTTTACTAAACAACCACCAAACAATATTTTATTTGAGGGTATCCAAACGGTGATATTATCAGGCGAATGCCCTGCTCCAAAATATCTGCAAATAAGCTTTTCGCCATTAAAATCTATCATTAACGAATCGGAGAATGAGGTTGAGGGGATGAGTAAATTATTTTTTTTGCATAAGTCAATGGTTCTTGAATTGGCAACAGATTCAATTTCTTTACTTTGGATATATCCTAATCCGCCAAGGCAATCATCATGAAAATGACCGATGATCAATTTAACTAAATCAACATTCAACGAATCTTTAAGATAGGTCGCGATTTTTTCAGTTTTGTCGTTATCCATTGGCGTATCAATCATGATTGCCTGGCCTTTTTTTATGATGATCATTCCGTTTGAGGAAAAGCGTCCGAAATTTTCTATGCTATCCCACGTAACATGCACATAAATTGAATCTTGCAAATAATGCAACTGTATGTCTTTATTAATATCAATTCGTTGCTTTGTCTGCCCGAATATTGGATTTATTGCAAGAAACCCAATCACAATAACTAACAAAAAACAAAATACTTTTTTAATCATTTTTAAATGCCATTAATCATTATTTTTCTAAACTATAGATGCTTCCGTCCGCACTAGTGAAAGTAATACAATTGTTTGAAATTATTAGGGTTGAAAAAATACCACCCAACTCTCAATCAACTTCCGGCATTATCTTAAATCTATCAGCTCAAGAGTTACCAGATAGGCGCAGTGATCAGATGCAATGGTATCCTGATTAACTTTTGTTTCAATTACCCTCCATCGGTTTTTTGGATAAAACATCACATAATCTATTTTCTTTGAAGGATTATCAGATGGAAAAGTAAATTCAGGTTTTTCCTTATTATATGAAGCAGTCCACATTTGTTCAAGAATATTGATGGGTGTACTGCCGGGTTCGGCATTCAGGTCGCCGGCTAAAATGGTCGGATATTTATTTGATGAAAATACCTCATTGATTTTTAATGCCTGAGATATACGATCTTTTTCATCCTTTAAATGGTCCAGATGGGTGCCGATAAATGCAATAGTATCACCGGAGGGCAAAATCGTTATAATTTCTAATGCAGCTCTTGGTTCATTTCCATTGGTATAAGGAAGCGGTACATTTCGGCTACTTATAAAAGTATAATTACTTAAAACAGCCTCGCCATATTCCCCTCCATCATAATTCATGGCCCGCGCAAAAATCGGAGCCATTTTTGCCCTCCAGCCAAGTTCGGTGGCAAGGTCATACTTTTTTGCCCGCTTTGTTTTAAAATCAACTTCCTGAAGTGCAACCAAGTCGGGTCCGGTATTAATAATAACACTGGCAATTGCATCCAAATCAAAATCACCTCTTGTAGTTGCACCATGCAGAATATTGAATGAAAGCACTTTCACTATTTTATGTTTCTCAATTACATTTTGAGAAAAAAGGGAATAATGACATAAAATAAGTATGCCTAAGACAATCCTGATTCTTGATTTCATTCTTTTAATTCTGCTTATTAAGGTTTCTTGAAATATAATAGCTGTAAGATGTTAATAGAAATATGAATACCCCTAAAATAATATATCCAATGCTAAAGTCAATTAAATGATTAATGGATGCATAAATTCTTACAGCCGTTAACAATACGACTACAAAGATTGTAGGAATCAGAATCCATCTTCTCTCGAGTGGTTTTCGGTCGGCAATCAATAATAGAATGCCCCATGAAAAAGCCGTTGCAGACATAAGTCCCATTGGATATACAAACTCTGTCAATCCCATTTTTTCGGGAATTAATACGGCTATTGCTATGCCAAAATCGGCCAGTGCTGCGATCCAATAACTAATTCGCAGCCATAAGATTTTTGATTTCATCGGTTACAAATTTAAGATTTCATTATTCAATCAGAAGAGAAAAATGATAAATACTGTCTTTTTCATCACAGATTAAAGTTAATGTTTGGATCTGGTCAATACAATTTTTTGTAAGCCAGGTACTCCGGTAAATTCCACGACAAAATACTTTTTGATTCCCATTTTTGTTTGAAAGTAATTTTTCTGTTATAAATAGAATCGACGTATGCTTGCGGGGTCATAAATATTTCGTTAAAAGGAAATTTTTCTTTCTGCAATTCATCAATTCCTTCCATCTCAGCAAGTGATTTATCCAAATATGGAAGCGTTTTATCTGAAAGTGTTGAAAGATAATTAAGGTGTAAAAATGATTGGTTCGCTTTTTTGAAATTGTATTGAGCAATTATTCCATCCCAGTTAAAAATTGAACTTATGAATAATATGACAAACAATGCCCGGGTGTTTTTTTTGAATAAATAGAAGGCAGATTTTGTTAGTTTGACTTTTATCAATACGGTGTATAAGCCATATAGGGTCAATATCAGAAAAATAATAACTCCAATTCTTTTATAGGCAAGTGCGAAATAGTTGATATACCTATAGTTTCGGATTGCCACCGATAGTACAAGAACTGCATTTTGAGCTAACCAGATATAACTTAAAATCTTCAATAATCTATTTTTACGATAAAAATTCAGGTTCGCCCGGAAAAAGAACAGCACTATAAAAATGGAGATCAGAATAGAAAGGATTAATAAATAGGTTCCTTCATGAACGAATTGCTTAAGATATTGACCTTCCCACTCGAAATTAAACCAAACCCATTTAATGTCGATTGCATTTAAAACCACTAATAATAAATTCAAAATAATGAGCAGGAAAACACCGGCTTTGTATTCATTCATCAAAGAATTTGTGCTTGAACCATCCGAACTGCCTTCTTTCAACCTCTTGAGTTTATCGTCGGCATTTAAGTCATAATCAACAATATCTTTATTTTCGGTTCTTAAAAATAAAAAGTTTGCAAAAAATAAGCCTATGAATAAAGTAATGAGGATGGCAAAATCAAAATGCTTAAAAACGGCCCATAGATTTTTCCTGAAAAGAGAAGCAATCCAATTAACCAGATTATCAAAAATTGGATTCGACAGACTGTAAATTGCAATGAAAATAAATATGATAATCAGGGGGATTATGTAAATACTGTATTTCCAAACATGGTTACCAAGTTTTTGACCTTTAAATTTGATACCGAATAATTCGTTAAAAAATATAATTTGCGAATTAAAAATGCTTACAAAAGCTAATCCAATGGCATTTAAAATCGATTTGACATTTGGGTAAATCAGAATACCTATAAATGTAAATAACGATAAAAAATTAATGACATAGGCAAAAACCGAGTGCGTAAATACGGTAATGAATGCACTTAATAATAAACCGGTTCCAAAAGTTAAAAGGGTTTTGTTTTTACGTTGTATTTGTTTTGTAAATAATAGCCAAATTAAAAAAGCGGTTTCAAAAAATAATAAATTTAATCCGAGCGATTGTTTATGGAACAATAATGTAATGATTACAGCAGATATGATAACGCTTAAAACATCTCTTTTTTTATCCATATTTCCGGGTTAGTTTAAGGTCGATAAAGGTATCGTATGTAAATGTATTGGATTTTAATGTGCAGATCAAACAATAGCTTCGGTTTTTGTTAACAAGCTCCGGCTAGTCCAAAATTAAAAAGAAGCCCGGACGTGGACGCTTGCCTGCTTCAAGCAGGTCCTTGTTAGCGAAAATAAATGTTTGCAACGGATGGCAATAAGAAACGTAGGGCATATCGAAGCATCTGCCTATCAAGCCACCAAATCGTTTATTAAATGTTATGTCGTTCAAATTTAGCACTTTCTGCCCTATGTTTTTTATTGCGTGTGTGTGCCCAGCATGAGCATGAGCACACCCATTCGCAGTATGTATAAATATTTCAAATATGCAAATATTTTGGATATAAACTAGGTGAATGGGTATATATTTTTTCCAGAGGGTGCCCTGC
>Ga0180007_10002431_pt1 | contig 22305 bp, 13 predicted proteins | sample MM_PC_MetaG_FD_121122 | JGI IMG/M metagenome (GOLD analysis project Ga0180007, IMG submission 121122) | Groundwater microbial communities from the Aspo Hard Rock Laboratory (HRL) deep subsurface site, Sweden - MM_PC_MetaG | ecosystem: Environmental > Aquatic > Deep subsurface > Groundwater... | reverse complement strand
TCAAGATCCCCCGCACCCTGGAAAAGATCATCGGGCGCGGGGAGAAGACCAGCATACGCATCTCCGGTCGCGAACGCATTTCGATCTCCGGCGAGACGTCCCGCTCCAACCGGTTCACGGCCACCGAGCGGCGGCAGAACCAGAGCTGGTTCCCGACCCTCGACATGGAGCAGCAACTGCAGATCAACCTGTCGGGGCAGATCGGCGAGAAGATCAAGCTGGAAGTGGATCACAACAGCGATGTGATCGGACCCGACGCGACGAAGATCCGGCTGACCTTCGAGGGCGGCGAGGACGACGTCATCCAGTCCATCGAGACCGGAGACGTGGGTCTCACGTTGCCGGGCAGCCAGCTGCTGGGCTACAGCTCCAACAAGTCGGGGCTCTTCGGCATCAAGACCGAGGGCCAGGTCGGTTCCACCGAGTTCACGGTGGTGGCCAGCAAGCAGAAGGCCGAATCGGCGTCCAAGTCATTCAACTCCCAGGGCGGCTCGGTCGGCGAGCACATCATCGAGGCCTACCGCTATCTCAACAACCGCTTCTTCCGGCTCGACCTGCCCCAGGACGACCTTGTCGCTCACGACTATCCGGACAACCCGGGCCGCAACAGCAGCGTCGAGACGATCAATCGCAATTCGGTCCAGGTCTACCGGTTCATCGGCGCGGGCCTGCAGCAGACCGGCGACATCCGCAACATCGTCGCGATTCCCGACACGACCGGTCGCTGGGACGAGGCGTACATCCAGGACGCGCTGGTGACCAACCCGGACGGGTTGCAGTATGGCGAGCTGTGGCGTCCGGTCCCCTTCGAGATCCTCATCGACCAGGACGAGAACCTGGTGGCCATCGATCTGCTGAACGAGCAGGACGTGCGCGGCCTGCTGGCGGTGACCTACGACGTGGCCCACGCCGACGGCACGCGCTGGCGCGTGGGCGACAAGCCCGGCGAGGACGAGGGCCAGCGCGTGGATATCGACGGCGAGCTCTACTACAAGATGAAGCTGCTCAAGCCGCAGATCGCGGACCGATTCACCTGGCAGTACGTGCTGCGCAACATCTACCCGCTGGGCGGCACCAACATCGACGCTTCGACCTTCGATCTGCGCATCGAGCTCAACACCTTCACCGATTTTCCCAATCAGGACCTGACGGCCGACGGCGTCGGCAGCCGCCTGGACTGGTTCCGGATCTTCGGCCTGGACCGCGAGGACCAGCAGTCCAACGCAGGATCAGACGGCCTGGTCGACAAGCACCGGACTGTCATCTTCGACTATGTGCGGGGACTGCTCAAGTTCCCCCTGGACTTCCCCGAGCCCTTCAACGCGCCACAGGCGGTCTACGAGGCCTACGCGGATTCCTCGGCCTTCGACTTCGCGACGTCGCAATTATCCAGCAACCTCATACCCGAGATCTACGACTGGCAGACGAACCCCAACAACCTGTCGAACTACACCCAGTACCGCCTGGTGGCCAGCCATGCGGCTGCGTCCAGCTCGTTCAACCTCGGCGTGTCGAACATCGAGGAGGGATCCGAGACGGTCACCCTGGACGGGCGGACCCTGACCCGCGGCACCGACTACGACATCGAATACACCTTCGGCGAGGTCACCCTCAAGGGTGACGCGGCGGCCAACATCTCGCCGGACTCGCAGATCGGCGTGAACTACCAGTACGCGCCTTTTCTGGGCGGCGGCAACAGCAGCCTGCTCGGGTTCAACCTCAGCTATGCCCTGGGCCAGAACAGCAGGATGTCGACGACCTGGCTGTACGAGAGCAATCAGGTGGTCGGCCACAAGGCCAAGCTCGGCGAGGAACCCAGCCGGACCCTCGTGGGAAACGTCAACGGCCAGTTCATGTTCAGACCGCAGGTCTTGACGGGCTTCGCCAATCTGCTCAGCCGCCACGACAGCGACCGGGAGAGCACGGTCCGGGTCAACGGCGAATACGCCGTCAGCATTCCCAATCCCAACACCTTCGACGAGGTGTTCGTGGAGGACTACGAGGGGATCGACTCCTCCGATCTGATGCCGGTCAGCCGGCTCTCGTGGTCCGCCGCCAGCGCCCCGGTGCATGGACAGGGCCTGCAGCTGGATCCCACCGATCCACGCTATCCGGAGAACGCCCATCTCCTGGACCACGACTACGACCCCGATCACCGGCTCGAGACCCGCTGGTTCCTGCCCAAGGACAACACCCTGCGGCGCTACCTGAACCCGGATCTCAAGGAGGCGGAGGCCCGGGAGGCACAGCAGGTCCTGCAGATCTTCATGTCCAGCGAGGGCGAGACGTGGACGGCGGACAACTGGAGCGGCGTGATGCGCGGGCTCGGCAGCGCCGGCGTGGACCTGACCAAGACGCAGTTCCTCGAGTTCTGGGTCAACGATTACCGCCACGAGGAGCTGGGCAGCGAACGCACCGGCACGCTGCACTTCGACTTCGGCTACATCAGCGAGGACTTCTACTGGCCGAAGCTGGCGGGCGGCTCCCTGCAGACGGGCACCTTCCAGCGGGAGGACGGGATCCTCGACGGCACGCCCAACGGCCTCTGGACCATCGACGAGGACGTGGGCCTCGGCAACGACCCGACCGACGACCAATACAGCGCGGAATACAACAGCAGTTCCGATCCGTTTCCCCACATCAACGGCACCCGGCTGAACAACCGCGAGGACTCCGAGGACCTCAACGGCAACACCACCTTTGACCGGCAGAACGGGTTCTTCACCATCAGCGTGGACCTGGCCGACTCCGCCCTGGTGGATGTGCTGCGCGACTTCCCGGCCAGCGAGGTGGACGACAACATCGCCAACCACCTGGCCTGGCGGAAGTACCGCATCCGCTTGAACGATGCGCTGCACGTCGTGCCTCCCGGCGGCACGACGCCCTATCTCGGCTCGGTCACGCACATGCGCATCTGGTTCGAGGACGACGACCCGCAGCCGGGGCAGACGTCCCGCAATCTCCAGTTCTCCGAGATCAAGTTCCTGGGCAGCCGCTGGGAACGCGAGGGCATCCGGAAGGTGCCGGTCCCCGAGGCGCCAGAGGAGCTGCTGCTCACGGATGCGGACCTGCCCGCCGGCGACGTCTTCTTCATCGGCGAGGTCAACAACAAGGAGAATCCCGACTACACCCCCCCCTTCTCGCTGCACATGGAGAACAAGATCGCCGAGAAGGAGACCTCGCTGGTCGTCGACTACCAGAACCTGGACCATCAGCACCTGGTACGCGCCAGCCGTCTGGTGTCGACCCGAGGCGAGGATTTCACGCAATACGGCCGCCTGGTCTTCTACGTCTACAACCCGCGCTTCGAGCAGGCGGACATGGAGGTCTTCTACCGGGTGGGCGCGGACACGCTGAACTTCTACGAGGTCAATTACCGCTTCGACGACAGCGCCGGGGCCCGGACGGGCTGGCGCGAGATCACGCTCGACCTGGCCGAGCTCAGCAACGCCAAGCTGGCGCCGCGCGATCCCCTCGGCGGCTGGATCGAGACGGAGGTGGCCGACGCCCTGGTAGACCGGCTCTACGAGGTGAGGGTGGTGGGGGCGCCCGACCTGCGTCGCGTCAAGCGCCTGTACCTCGGTGTCCGGAACACCGATCGGACCACGCCCGCCAGCGGATACTTCTACTTCAACGACGTGCGCCTGCGAGAGGTCAAGCGGGATATCGGTCACGCCGAGCGGGTCGCCCTCAGCGTCAGCATGGCCGATGTGATCAAGGTCGATTTCGACTGGGCGCGCCGGGACGCCGAATTCCACGGGCTGAACCAGTCCACCGGCCAGGGCTACACCAACGAGGACTGGAATTTCAGTTCCAGCTTCAAGCTCGATGATTTCGTACCCATGCTGGGCTTCCGCATGCCGCTGAGCTTCGGCAAGCAGCAAGGTATCAAGCGCCCGAAGTACCTGACCAACAGCGACATCGAGATCATCGACGAGCAACTGCGTCACGAGCGATCTTCCAGGGATCAGCGCGAGAACTTCTCGATACGGCTCTTCCACGCGCCCTCCAAGTTCTCCCTGCTGCGTTTTCTGGTGGATCCCTGGTCAATCTCGCTGAGCGGTTCGCGCAACGAGAACGACACGCCGTTGACGCGGCTGAACGGGGAGAACTGGCAGGGGTCGGTCTCCTACGATCTCAATTTCAAGAGCAGGCACCAGCTGGGCGACCTCCCTCTGCTGAACGTGGTGCCCGTCGTCAAGAGCATCTCGCTGATGCCCTCGAAGATGTCCTTCAGCGGCAGTTTCAGCGGCTCGACCCAGCACGTCGCCAACTACAACGTCCTCGAGGGCGATTACGTCGACCGGCCCGTCAACAGGACGCGCAGCGGCAACCTCAAGGGCACCATCGCCCACAAGCCGTTGCCCATCGCGGACGTGAACCTGACGGTCCGCTCCGACCGCGACATGTTCCGTCCGCGGGAGGTGCTGGGAATCAACGTGGGCACCGAGACGGTCTACAGCCATCAGTTCCAGATCCGCTTCTCCACGCCCAACACCCTGGGCCTGCCCAAGACCTGGGTCTTCATGCCCCTCAACAAGGCCTTCACGTCCCTGAAGAAGACCCGGCCCTCGCTGGATTATCAGAGTTCGTTCACGGACGATCACTCGCGGAACGTCATGCAGGAGGGGGATCCGCCGGGGACGAAGAACCTGCAGAACTCCGGCGACTGGACCTTCAGGGCGTCCGTACCCATCAACGAGACCTTCAGGAAGCTATTCCCCGCGAAGACCGGTCTGTCCGATCGCGAGCGGGAGATGCGGCTCAGGGAAGAGGAGAAGCTGAGGCGCCGGCAGGGCGCCACCGGCGCGGGTGACGCCGCAGCGGAGGAATTCGACGATCCCCGTCTCGATGATCCGACGCTCACGCCCGCGGAGCGCCAGGCGATCATCGACGAGCTGTTGATCGAGCAGAACCTGCAGCGGGACCGGGATGACGAAGAGCACCGGCAGCGCCGGCAGGGGGAAGGCGGCGAAGGCGGCGGGGAGGTCGCCGAGGTCGAGAGTGAGACTGAAGGCGGCTCGCCCGACGGCGGCGGTTTCGCGATCCCCAATCCCTTCAGCCCCCTGCTGTCGGTCCTGCGCGATCTCGAACCCATCCAGTTCAATTATACCAGGAAGAGATCCAGCGGATACGGACGCTTCCAGAACTCGGCGCCGTTCTGGTACAAACTCGGTTTCGCCCAGACCATCGACGAGCCGGATTCGCTCTACGTGGTCTACAACACGCGCAGCACCCAGAACCTGACCATGTCGACCACGGCCAAGCTCTCGCGGATGATGTCGGTCGATCTGAAGTTCAACAAGAGCCGCAGCGAGATCATCAGCGTGGGCACGCACGGCTGGTCCTACGCACAGGACTGGCCGGACGTGAACTTGTCGGTGGTGGGCCTCGAGAAGCTGGGGATCATGGGGGGCGGGGACGGACTCTTCAGATCGGCAGGCCTGCAGTTGAACTACAAGTACTCGCGGAGCGTACCCTCGTACACCGCGGTCAGTTACAATCCACGCGAGAACCGGACGATCTCGCCGCGTTTGAACATGACGCTGCAGAACGGCCTGACCCTGTCCCTCAACACCGCCCTGGGCGTGGACCGCAACAAGACCGCCGGCGCCCAGGAGATCTCGGACCGCTTCAACGTCAATCTGCAGGTCCGCCATACCTTCCGCGCCGAGGGTCTGCTGGCCCGCCTCGGGCTGTATCGTCCGGGCGTGCAGCCGACCGTGAACATGGACGTGGACATCTCGTACAACAAGAGCTCGACGCGGCGCTGGAATCCCAGCACCGATTCCTCGGGCAAGCCGGACACGGAGATCGGCACCTCGCGCATCGGCGTCAACCCGCGTTTCAGCTACCAGATAACGCGCAACCTCTCCGGTGCGTTACGCCTGAGTTTCAGCCGAAACAAGGTCGACGAGACGGACAGCGTGACCAGCAGCTTCGGTCTCGGTATGGAGGCGACATTTGTATTCTAGCAAGTCTTTCACGGCGTGGATGATCCTGGCGGCGTTTATCCTGGCCACCGGGGCGGCGGCGCGCCGGGACCGGGCGGATGACGCCTTCTCCGGCGAGCGGGCCATGGCCTTGCTCGAGATGCAGTGCGACATGGGGCCCCGCCTGCCCGGTTCCCCCGGGCACCAGGCCTTGCGGCTGTCGATCGAGTCTCACGCGGATTCCCTGGGACTGGGCTTTGCCAGCCTTTGTTTCGACCGTGCCGATCCCGGGGGCGGCGGCGCGCTGCACCTCTGCAATCTGGTTGTCACCTGCGGGGACGGTGACGGCCCACCCCTCTGGCTGGGCGCCCACTACGACACGCGCCCCCATTGCGATCTGGAGCCTGACCCCGCCCAGGCGGCCCTGCCGCTGATCGGCGCCAACGACGGCGCCAGCGGCGTGGCCGTCCTGCTGCACCTGGCGGAGTTGTTCGCCGCCGTGCCTCCGTCGCGGCCGGTAGCCCTGATCTTCTTCGACGGTGAGGACTCCGGCCTGCAGGGCAACCTGTCGAGTTATTGCCTGGGCTCGCAACATCTCGCCGAGCGCTGGGACGACTTCGGCTCCCCCCTGGCCGGACCGCGCCCGGAAGGCCTCATCGTGATCGACATGGTGGGCGAGCGGGGCCTCGACATTCCGTACGAACCGATGTCCTGGCGCGCCGCGGGGGACTGGCTGGAGGCAATATTCCACAGGGCCTTCGAGCTGGGCCTGACCGCCTTTCGTCCTGAACCCGGCCGGAACGTCTACGACGACCACGTTCCCTTCATCCAGTGCGGTCTGCGGGCCGTGGACCTGATCGATTTCGATTTTCCACAGTGGCACACGACCGGCGACATACCCGCCGTCTGCGCCCCCGCCAGCCTGGAGCAGGTGGGTCGCTTGCTGGCGGATATCGCGTATCGCCCCCTGGATCATTAACCTGCCGGACGCGCCGACCCGTCGTTTTTTCCTTGCTACACCCTGTCGGGTGCAGTTACTATTGTGTCGCTTCAGGAGTGCGCCACGCGGCGTGGTTTTTGGAGTGGGCGCAAGTCCACTTCTTTTCGTATGTGCCCATGACGTGGTGAAACCTGGCGATGTCGGGAAGGTGACTCGACCGTGAACCGTTACGAGTTGTCAGCCAGAGTCATCGGTCTGCTCGAGGATCCGCTCGCCGAACTCGGCTTCGAACTGCTGGACGTGCGCATCTACCAGGGAGGCGGCCGGCTCACGCTGCGCGTCTACCTGGATACCGAGAACGGCGTCTCGGCTGACGATTGCGCCCGCGCCTCCCGCACGGTGGGCATGCTGCTGGAGGAAACGGATCTGGTGGCGGACGCCTACCTGATCGAGGTGACGTCACCCGGCGTGAGACGCCCCTTGCGGACACCCGCCCATTTCCGGGGCGCCGTCGGCCAGGACGTCATCCTGAAGGTCTTCGCCGCCAAGGGAGCGCGTTCGCTCAAGGGCAGGCTGCTCGAGGCCGGCGACACGGAGCTCGTCCTGGAACCCGCCGCCGCGGCCGAACAATCCGGCGCCGAGACGGACGCGAAGGTCCTGCACCTGAAGATGGACGAGATACGCGAGGCCAACCTCGACCCGGACTTCGATGTGCAGGCGCTGATCAATGCCGACCGGCGCCGTCGCAAGCAAGACAAGAAACAGGCGCGCGAACAGCGCCGTGAGCAGAGACGCCGGCCGCGCAAGAGCTAGGCCTCGGCGTCTGGGGAGATTGAAGCCATGGACTACAACGTCCTCGACGCCCTCGCCATGATCACGAGGGAAAAGAACGTGGACCGGTCTATCGTCATCGAGTCGCTCGTGGCTGGTCTGCAGTCCGCCGCCCGCAAGAAGCTGGGCGCCGAGTCGATCATCGATGCGCGCGTGGACGAGACCACAGGCGCCATGTCCGTCGAGCTGGTCAAGACCGTGGTCGAGGAGATCGAGGACGAGGACGCCGAGATGACCATAGAGGAGGCCCGCGCCGAGTTCGGCAGCCAGGTCCAGATCGGCGACGAGTTGCGCTGGGACCTGCCGCTAGAGGATTTCGGGCGCAATGCGATCCTGGTCGCGAAGCAGATCCTGGTCCAGAAGGTCAGGGAAGCCGAGCGCTCGCAGATCTTCGACACCTACAGGGACCGCGTGGGCGAGATCATCACCGGCACCGTGCAGCAGGTGGATCGCGGAAACGTCCTGGTCAATCTCGGGCGCGTGGAGGCCCTGCTGCCCTGGCGCGAACAGATCCGCGGCGAAAAGCAACGACAGGGCGCGTCCATCCGCTGCCTCGTCATCGAAGCCCTCGACAACGCCAAGGGTCCGCAGATCATTCTGTCGCGCAGCCACCCCGGTTTCCTGAAGCTGCTCTTCGAACAGGAAGTGCCGGAGATCCAGGAAGGCATCGTCGAGATCAAGGCGGTGGCGCGGGAACCGGGCTCGCGGTCGAAGATCGCCGTGGTCTCCAACGACGACCGCGTGGACGCCGTCGGCTCCTGTGTCGGCATGAAGGGCAGCCGCGTGCAGGCCGTCACGCGGGAACTGTCCGGCGAACGCATAGACATCGTGCCCTGGAGCTCCGAGACCTCGTTGCTGATCAGCCGGGCGCTCAGTCCCGCCGAGGTCAGTAACATCATCCTCAACGAGGCCACGCATGAAGCCACGGTAGTGGTCAACGAGGATCAGCTGTCCAAGGCGATCGGCAAGGAGGGCAAGAACGTCCGGCTGGCGGCCAAGCTCACCGAATGGAAGATAGATCTGGTCTCCTCGCGCGAATACCACATCCGTCAGCGGATCAAGTCGGAGGTCTCCATGGAGCTCGAGGAGATGAACGGCGTGACCGAGAGGCTGGCGGGCCTGCTGCGCGAGGCCGGCATCCATTCCATCCGGGAACTCGCCCTCGTTCCCACCGAGACTCTGCTCGCGATCCCGGGCATCGGTCCCAAGACGGCGGAATCCCTGCAGGACACCGCTATCGTGACCATGGAGGAGCTCGATCGCATCATCGAGACCACCGTCGCGGAGGAAGTGGCCAAGGCCGAAGCCGAGGAGAAGCCGCTCTTCGACGAGAGTCTGCTCGGCGACGAATCCGTAGATGCGGAGGCGGATGCCGAGACGGGCGCGGCGGCCGGCGAGGAAGAGCAGGCCAAGGATGCCTTCCTGGATTTCGACAGCAGGCTCAACGCGATCGAGTCCGAGGAAGACGCGGCCGCCGAGGAGGATGCCGGCGCTGACGCAGCATCGGCCGCTCCCGCCGGCGAGGATGAGGCGTCGACCGTTACCGTCAGCGAGGAGGAGCCGGCGGACGAGGAGCCGAAGGTCTGAACGACAACTCCGGAATCACCGCGCGATGCGGGAGTGGCGGCGACATGACGGGTGGAGCCGGTGTCGACAAGAGCACTTTGCTGAAGCTGCTGGGGTTGGCGCACAGGGCCGGTCGCGTGGCGTGCGGATTCGACGCGGTGGCGCAGCTGGTGGCGAGGGGACGGCGGCCGCTGGTGATCGTGGCCACTGACGCGAGTCCCGGCCAGCGAGACAAGATACTGCGCTTGCGGCCGGTGCGGGAATTCTGGACCGACCGCCTGACCCGTGACGAGCTGGCACCGGCCCTGGGGCGCAAGGAACTGATCGTCGTGGCACTGGCCGACCCGGATTTCCTGCGGGGGCTGGGCAGCGGCAAGAGCGGCAAGCGTCCCCGCAAGGCACGGGGAGCGCGACGGCGACCGTCCGACGGGAAGTGACCGGCCGGCGCCTTGTGGCCGCGAATCGGGTATTTGAACGCGTTCGGCGCGGATGGAGGTTGATCGCCTTGGTCAGGAAGCTCAGGGTTTACGAACTCGCCAAGCATTACGGCGTGGAAAGCCCGACCATACTCAAGATGATGCGCGACATGCACGCCGAGGCCAAGAGCCACATGAGCGTGGTGGAAGACGACATCATCGTCCGCGTCCACGCCACCTTCCAGCACAAGCGCGAGTTGATGCGCGTCAACTACGCCAAGGCCCACAACCTGGATCCGGAGAAGCTGAAGCACGTCGCCAGCTTCATGCCCCTCGAGATGCCGCAGCCGCCGGAAGAGCCAGAGAAGGAGCAGAAGGCGGCCAAGAAGAAGCCGACCCAGAAGAAGACGGCGAAGAAGAGGGTCGCGAAGAAAAAGGCGGCCAAGAAGACCACTGCCACGAAGAAGAAGGTGGCCAAGAAGAAGACCGTCGCCAAGAAGAAGGCGCCGCCCCAGACCGACGACGTCGGCGAGACCGTCCCGCAGGTCGCGGCCAAGGCGCCCGTGCGCGGGACGCGCATCATCAAGAAGGCCGACGTGGAGGCTTCCAGGGCCGAGGCGGAAGCCGAGGCCAAGGCCGCCGAGGAGGCCGCCGAGGCCGAGACGCCCGCGGCCGAAGCCGGCACAGCCCCCGCAGAGCGGGGCGAAGCCAAGGCGAGCGGGGACGAGGAAGGGGCCGCAGGGTCCGAGGAGACGGCCCGACAAGCCGCCGGGCCCGCAGCCGAAAAGCGCAAGCCCGTCAAAAAGCGACCGCGGCGCACCGCCAAGATCATTCGCATGGGCGAGGGCGTGGTGACAACGACCACCGGCAAGGAGCAGCCCGCCGGCCGGCCGGCCAAGAAGGACAAGGCCCCGCAACCGGAGCAGACCTGGAGCTGGGGAGAAGTACGGCGCGACCTGACCGGCAGGAAGGGACGCATCGGTTCCGAGGTCAAGGACTCGGTGCGCGAGTCCGTGCAGGCTGCCATGCAGAAACGGCAGGAAATGCGCGTCCAGCAGCCGGACACGGCTCGCAAGCGCCGGCGCAACAAGAAGAAGGTCGACGAGGTCGCCGTCGCCCAGAGCGTGAAGCAGACCCTGGCCCAGATGGGCGGCGCCAAGGGCGGCAAGCGCAAGCACAAGAAGGCGGACGACGGTGAAGGCCTCGGCGTGGCGCAGCACATGCTCTGCGTGACGGAGTACATCACGGTGCAGGAGCTGGCGGAGAAATTCGAGGTTCCGCCCCGCGACCTCATCACCAAGCTCTTCGGCATCGGCTTGATGGCGACCATGAACCAGAGGCTGGACAAGGACCAGATAGAATTGTTGGCCGAGGAATTCGAGAAGGAAGTCGAGTTCCTGTCCGAGTTCGGCGAGGACGAGCTCGCGCGCGAGGCAGTCGACGTGGGCGAGCTGGAGCACAGGGCGCCGGTGGTGACGGTCATGGGCCACGTGGACCACGGCAAGACCTCGCTGCTGGACTACATCCGCAAGACGAACGTGATCGCCGGCGAGGCGGGGGGCATCACCCAGCACATCGGCGCCTACCGCGTGATGACACCGGGCGGTCCGATCACCTTCCTGGATACGCCGGGCCACGAAGCCTTCAGCGCCATGCGTGCGCGCGGCGCCCAGGTGACCGATATCGTGATCCTCGTGGTCGCGGCCGACGACCGGATCATGCCCCAGACCATAGAGGCCATCAATCACGCCAAGTCGGCCGGCGTTCCCATCATCGTGGCCGTGAACAAGATCGATCTGCCCGGTGCGCGTCCCGATCTCGTCAAGCAGGACCTGCTCAATCACGCGATCGTGGTCGAGGAGTTCGGCGGCGAGGTGCTCAGCGCCGAGATCTCGGCGAAGAAGGGCACGAGAATCGACAAGCTGCTCGAACTGGTACATCTCCAGTCCGAGGTCCTGGAGTTGCAGGCCTCGAGCCAGGGACCGGCGCTCGGCACGGTGGTCGAGGCATCCAAGGAACCCGGGCGCGGCGTGATCTTCACGGTGCTGGTAGAGCAGGGTACGCTCCGCGTGGGCGACAATTTCCTGGTGGGACTGCAGGATGGCAAGGTCCGCGCCCTGCTGGACGAACGCGGCGACCCCATCGAGAAGGTCTGTCCCGGCGAACCGGCAGTGGTGCTGGGCGCCAGCGACGTCCCGCTCGCAGGAGACCGCCTGCACGTTCTCGGTTCCGAGCGCGAGGTGCGCGACATCGCGGCCAAGCGACGCCAGCTGCAGCGCGTGCAGCAGTTCTCGGCCCCCCAGAGGACGATCACGCTGGACAATCTCGCCGAACTTGTGGCGGACAAGGACATCAAGGAGTTGCCCCTGATCGTCAAGGGCGACGTGGCGGGCTCCGTGGAGGCCATCTGCGACTCCCTGCTGCAGCTCAACACCGAGGAAGTCCAGGTGAAGATCGTCCACAAGGGCGTCGGCGCCATCAACGAGTCCGACGTCCTGCTGGCTTCCAACACGGGCGCCATGATCGTGGGCTTCCACATGCGTCCGGGCGCGGCGATCATGGACTTCGCCGCGAGCCAGCACGTCACCATCGAGAACTTCGACATCATCTACGAAGTGGTCGATACCATGAAGAAGGCCATGGCCGGCCTGCTCGACGCCGTCAAGCGCGAGGTCAGCACCGGCTCCGCCGAGGTGCGCCAGGTTTTCCGCATACCCAAGCTCGGTTCCGTGGCCGGATCCTACGTCATCGAGGGCACGATCATCCGCAATTCGCTGGTGCGGCTCGTGCGTGACGAGGTGATGATCTTCGAAGGCCGGATCAATTCGCTCAAGCGCTTCAAGGAAGATGCGAAGGAGGTCCAGGCGGGCTACGAATGCGGTATCGGCCTGGAGAATTTCCACGATCTCCAGGACGGCGACATCATCGAGACCTACCGGATCGAGGAAGAGAAGCGCTTGGAGCTCTGATCGGCCATGGACCCGTACAAGCTGCAGAGACAGGGCGCCGCCATACGCAAGGTGCTCGCCGAGCTGATCACGACCGATGTCAAGGATCCCCGCGTGGGCTTCGTGTCCATCTTGCGCGTGGAGTTGAACCGCGACCAGACGGTGGCCGAGGTCCTCTTCTCGGTGATAGGCGGCGACGAAGACCGCCGGGACACCCTCGCCGGCCTCAAGAAGGCGCGCGGTTTCCTCCAGGGCAGGCTTAGCGACATCCTGCGTCTGCGTCATACGCCGGACCTGCGTTTCGTCTACGACGACTCGGCAGACCGGGGCATGGGCGTGGACAACATCCTGGCCGAGTTGTCGGCCCGGGGGGAATTCGAGGACGAGGCGATGCGCAACCGCAAGCGGACGCTGGGTTCGCTGGAGCCGCCGGCCGATCTCCTGCGGGCCCTCGGTGCCGGACGGCGCTGCTGGATCGTCCCCCACTGGAATCCCGATCCCGACAGCATGGGCTCCGCGCTGGCCCTGGCAGAGGCCCTGCAGGCGTCGGGCAAGGAAGCCGTCGTCTTCACGTATCCCGACCCGCCTTACGGTTTCGCGAGCTTGCCGGGCTACGGAGACACCGTTCCCGCCGCAAGGGCCGCCGAGCTGCTGCTCGACGCACCTCCCGATCTCCTGCTCATGTGCGATTGCCATCACCTGAGCCGCGCGGGGGAGGACCTGGCTCCCCGGCTCAATAGCATCGGGGAGGTCTGGTGCATCGATCACCACATGATCGCGGACGGATCGGCCCCGCTGCAGGGATGGATCGAACCCCTCGCGAGTGCGGCCAGCCTGCTGGTCCTGCGTGTCGTCGAGGCGCTGGCGTCCGGCGATGTCCCGGGTGCCGACCCCTTCGAGATGACCACGGACATGGCGACGAACATCTACGCGGGGCTCTACGCGGATACCGGCGGCTTCCGTTTTCCCAACGTGCTGCCCCTGACCTTCGAGGCCGCCGGGCGCCTCGCCTCCGCCGGCGTGGACACGGCCGTCGTGGCGGAGCAGATGCTCCACCAGAGATCGCGACCGGCCACGGAGCTCCTGAAGCTCGTGATGGCCACCTTCGAGTTCCACGGTCGGGGTCGCATCCTCACCCTGCGGGCCGACAAGCGCATGATGTCCGAGACGGGCACCTCCATGTCCGACACCGAGGGCATCATCGGCCTGGCCTCGGGCACGGCCGGCGTCCGCTTCGTCGTCTTCCTCAAGGAGCGCGACGACGGCCTGTGGCGCATCTCGCTGCGCGCCACCGACGGCGGCGACGTGCAGCGTCTGGCTGCCCGGTACGACGGGGGCGGGCACGTCCTGGCCGCTGGATGCACCATCGCCGGGGATCCCTACGAGATCACCAACGACCTGGTGGCAGCCCTGTCCGAACAACTGACCTAGTCCGGGTCGATTGACCGCGGGGGAACGGTATGGCTGCGCCGCACAGGGGCTTCCTGCTGATCGACAAGCCGCGGGGCGTTTCCTCGCACGGCGTCGTCGAGACGGTGCGCCGCGTCCTCGCTCCGGGCACCCGCCGTCGCGGCGCCGGACGCTTTCGCTGCGGACACGCCGGCACGCTCGATCCTCTAGCCACCGGCCTCCTCTTGATACTCTGCGGCCCCGAGACCAGGTTGTCCCGTTTCCTCCTGGGACATGACAAGCGCTATCGCTTCACCTTGAGGCTCGGCGTGTCCACCGACACGCTGGACGCCGACGGCGAGGAAGTGGCCACCGGCGGGGCCGATTATTGCGCGGCCGACGTCGCTGCCGCCCTCGACGCGTTCCGCGGCGAGTCCCAGCAGGTGCCGCCGGTCATCTCGGCTTTGAAGCGGGGTGGCCGGCCCATGTACGCACTCGCGCGTGGCGGCGGGGACGTGCCGGAGCTGGCCGGCAGGCCGGTGCGTATCCATGACATCGGGGTCTGTGGCGAGGCGCGAAGACGCGCCGCACGGCACGGGGAGGTCTGCGACGTGGACCTTTCGGTGCACTGCGCCAGCGGCACCTACATCCGCTCGCTGGCCCGCGACATCGCCGCGGCCCTCGGTACGGTGGGCCACGTGTTCGAGCTGCGTCGCACGGCGATCGGCCCTTTCGAGGTTGCGGAAGCGCTCGGCGCCGCTAGAATGCACGATGCCGAGGCCTTGGCCGGCGCGCTGCGTCCCGCTGTCGTGGCGTTGCCAGAGATGCCGGCGCTGGCCGTCACGGCCGCCGAGGCCGCGGCCCTGCGCCAGGGCATCCAGCCGGAGACCGCGTGGCTGGCGCGTCTGCCGGAACCTCCCGTCGCCTGGCCGTCGGGGATGGGGGAGTTTTTCCGGATGGTCGACGCGGCCGGCGACCTGGTGGCCGTCGGAGAGTTGGCGCACCCGAGCGACGGGGCGAACGGGGGACCGGTGCCGCCCCGCATCGCCGCGGTCTTTCCTCCGCAGCCCGGTGAGAGTGAAAGGGATCGAGGATCTTGCGACTGATACGTTTGAGCAGCCGCTACATCACCCGCATCCTGGAGGGGCTGGAGTCCTGGCCCGCGCCCGCCTTGACCGACTGCTCGCTCGCGCTGGGCTCGTTCGACGGCTTGCATCTCGGCCACCGGGCCCTGATCGCCGCCGCCGCGGAGGCCAGGCATGCGGCGGGCCTTTCGCACAGCTGTCTCTTCACGTTCAGGGACCATCCTCGCCGTGTCCTCGATGCCGACCGGCCGCAGCTGCTCACATCCTGGCGCGAGAAGCTGAGCTTGCTGCGGGAGGCGCCCGTCGACGCCGTCGTGGCGGCGGATTTCTGTCCCGCTCTGGCGCGTCTCACCTACCAGGAATTCGTCGGGCGGTTCCTGGTCGGTTTTCTGGGCATGCGCCACATGGTCGGCGGGCACGACGTGCATCTCGGCTCCGACCGCGGCGGGAACGCCGGGACCCTGGCCGCCCTGGGCCGGGAGCTGGGCTATGGCTTCACCGTCGTGGAGGCGGTTTCCCTGCCCGACGGCAGCGTCATCAGCAGTTCGGCGATACGGGCGCTGCTGCGCTCGGGCGACGTGGCGCGGGCCGGCGCCATGCTGGGTCGGCCCTACAGCCTGTGGGGCGAGGTGGGTTACGGATCCGGGAAGGGCGCCGGCCTGGGCTACCCGACCGCGAACATCGATCCTCTGGACTCAGCCAAGATGCTGCCGGCGCCCGGTGTATACGCTGTGCGTGTCCACCTGCCTGCCGACGTGATCACCGCCGAGGATCGTCCCGGCCTGCTCGAGAGCGCGCGGGGCGAGTTGCCGGAGGTGGACAGGTGGGGGGATCCACTCGGCGCGCCAGGCACGGCCAGGGGAGTCTACGCGGGCATGCTCAACCACGGGCGCGCGCCGACGGTTCATGAAGGTGGTCTGCCGGCGCCGCGTCTTGAGGTTCACATCCTGGATTTCAGCGGCTATATTCGTGAACGCAGTCTCAAGATCGAATGGATCGCCCGCTTGCGGGACGAGCGGACTTTTGCCACCGTGGATGCGCTGCGCGAACAGCTGCGTATCGACGAACAGGCCGTGCGCAAGGCATTGCGAGCGCCTCGAGCGTGACCGGAAAGGAACGGTATGGCTGGCATGAAGAAGGGCATCGTGTTGGCGGGAGGAGCCGGCACGCGCCTCTACCCATTGACCAAGGTGGCCTCCAAGCAGCTGCAGCCCGTCTACGACAAGCCCCTCGTCTACTACCCGCTCTCTACCCTGATGCTGGGCGGCATCCGCGATGTCCTGATCATCTCCACGCCCGAGGACACGCCGCGCTTCGAGACCCTGCTCGGTGACGGAAGCAGGTGGGGCATGAGGATCACCTATGCCGTCCAGCCCGAGCCGCGGGGCATCGCCCAGGCCTTCCTGATCGGCGAGGCGTTCCTGGCCGGCGAGAGCGTCTGCCTGATCCTGGGCGACAACATCTTCTATGGCCGGATGCGCCTGGACCGCATCATCGCCGAATTTGAAGGCGGCGCGCGCGTGTTCGGGTATCCCGTGAACGATCCGCAGCGTTACGGCGTGATCGAATTCGACACGGACGGGCGCGTGCTCGGCATCGAGGAAAAGCCCGCGCACCCGCGCTCGCGCTACGCCGTGCCGGGACTCTACCTCTACGACGAGCACGTGGTGGAGTACGCCAAGGCCCTGAAACCCTCCGCCCGGGGCGAGCTGGAGATCAGCGACCTGAACACCGCGTACCTGGAGCGGGGCGAACTGACGGTCGAGAAGCTGGGGCGCGGCATCGCCTGGCTCGATACGGGCACCCATACCAGCCTGCTCGAGGCGAGCCAGTTCATTGGCGCCCTGGAAGCCCGTCAGGGCCTGAAGATAGCCTGCCTGGAGGAAGTGGCCTACATCCGCGGCTTCATCGACGACGACCAGCTCGCCGCCCTGATCGAGGACACGCCGCTATCGTCTTACCGTGAATACCTCGTGCGAGTTCTCGCGGAAGGACTGTAAGTGAAGATAACAAAGACAGATATACCGGATGTCCTGGTGATCGAGCCCAATGTCTTCCAGGACGAACGGGGTTTCTTCCTGGAGAGCTTCAACGTCCGCGCCTGGCGGGAAGCCACCGGGCTGGAGACGGTTTTCGTGCAGGACAATCACTCGTGTTCGAATCACGGCGTGGTCCGGGGCTTGCATTACCAGGTCGAATCGGTCCAGGGCAAGCTGGTCCGCGTGGTGCGCGGGGAGATCTACGACGTGGCGCTGGACCTGCGCCGCAGTTCTCCCACCTGCGGACGCTGGACGGGCGTCTTGCTCTCCGAGGCGAACAAGCGGCTATGCTGGATCCCCGCCGGATTCGCCCACGCCTTCATGGCCCTCTCGGAGACGGCCGATGTCCTGTACAAGACGACGGACTACTACGCTCCCGAACACGAGCGCAGCATCTGCTGGGACGATCCGGATCTGGCCATCGACTGGCCGCTGCCAGCGAACGCAGTCCTGTCGGAGAAGGACAGGCGCGCCGTACCGTTCCGCGAGGCCGAACTGCTGCCCTGATCCCGCAGCCTGGTTTCGCGTCCTTCGAGCCGGCGGCTCGCGCCGCACCAGAGAGGAAGACGATGACCTCACCGAAAAGCCGCAACATCACCTGGACCCATTCCGCCATCAAGCGCACCGAGCGCGCCGAGCGCAACGGGCATCGCAGCGCGATCCTCTGGTTCACCGGGCTGTCCGGCTCGGGCAAGTCCACGCTCTCGCACTGTGTGGAGAAGGCCCTCTTCGCACGGGGTTGTCAGACCTACATCCTGGACGGCGACAACATACGCTTCGCCCTGAACCGCGATCTGGGCTTCAGCCCCGACGACCGCACCGAGAACATCCGCCGCATCGGCGAGGTGGCCAAGCTGATGCTGGACGCTGGTGTCATCGTGCTGACGGCCTTCATCTCGCCGTACCGTACCGACCGCGATGTCAACCGCGAGCTGGTCGAGGACGGGGATTTCATCGAGATCTACACCAAATGCGCCCTGGAGGAGTGCGAGAACCGCGATCCCAAGGGCCTGTACAAGAAGGCCCGCGCCGGGGAGATCAAGGAGTTCACGGGCATCAGCGCCCCGTACGAGGAGCCGCTCCATCCCGAGATCGTGGTCGAAACCGACGCCCACGACGTGGACCACTGCGTCGCGCAGATCGTCGCGGACCTGGTCGAGCGGGGCGTGCTGGACGTCTGAGCGCCCGGGCTTCGCCAGATGGTCAAAGTATCTGGCGTAAGAGGTTGTCGGCATTGAAAATGAAAGATCCGGGCATATCTCGACGAACGCGATCTCTCAAGTCGGGCCCGAGCGGGCCGATGGCAATCGCATATCCCGCTTGCCAGGTGCGCTCGCGTCGTCTATATTGCAGGGCGCGTCGGGGGTGCGGGGCTCATTGCCCTGCGTTTTTATAATACCCGACGAACATAGCGGGTTGACGAGCCGAGAGGCGACCGTGTCCCGCCGACGGCGAACCGAGACAAGTTCCGTCGGCAGGGCGTCAACCTGCGGCCATCGTGACGTCGAAGTCTGAAGGAGGTTCTCGACGATGGCATTTACGAAAGAACAGAAAGACCAGGTAATTGCGTCGTTCAGGAAGCACGACAGCGACTCCGGTTCGCCGGAGGTGCAGATCGCGCTGCTGACCGCCCGCATCACGCATCTGACCGATCATTTCAAGACCCACAAGAAGGACTACCATTCCCGCCGCGGTCTCTTGAAGATGGTCGGCCAGCGCAAGCGGCTGCTCAATTACCTGAAGAAGAAGGATCTCGACAGCTATCGCTCCCTCATCAAGGAACTCGGCATCCGCGGTTGAGACCGCGGGGGCGCGCTTTGGATTCGCTCGAGATCAAACGCGTGGAGAGTGGTTTCCGTGAGCAAGGCCGCGGCGTGGTGAACGTCCGCGGCATCTCCGCGTTTGGGCGCCGAGGCCCGGCCGGAGACCGATGTACAGCAGGGAAGAGTGGAAAGACAGAAAAAGCTGCAGTTGAAAGCTGAGGAAGGAAGTAAACGGAGATGAACGTACACACAGTCACACTGGAAATGAACGGGACCGAATTCTCCCTCGAGACGGGCCGGATGGCCCGTCAGGCCGGCGGCTCCGTGTTCGTCGGCATGGGCGACACGCGGGCCCTGGTGACGGCGACCGCGGACAAGCAGCCCAGCGACAGGGATTTCCTGCCCCTGTTCGTCGAGTACCGCAACAAGACCTACGCCGCCGGCAAGATCCCGGGCGGCTTCTTCAAGCGCGAAGCGCGTCCCAGCGAGCGCGAGACGCTCTCCTGCCGTCTGATCGACAGGCCCCTGCGTCCCATGTTCCCCGATGGTTACCGCCACGCGACGGACGTGGTGTCGTTCATCGTCAGCTCCGACGACGACTACCACGCGGACGTGCTCAGCATCACCGGCGCCTCCTGCGCCCTGAACCTCTCCGACATCCCGTTCACGGAGTACGTGTCCGGTGTGCGCGTGGCCGAGACGGAAGGCGAACTCGTCGTCAACCCGTCCTTCGACCAGCTGTCCGAGTCGAACATGGACTTGGTCGTCGCCGGCACCGACGATATCATCTGCATGATCGAGGGCTCCTGCCTGGAGATCAACGAGGACACCCTGCTCGACGCCATCGATTTCGCCCACGGCTGGATACGCAAGCTGAACGCCATGCAGCGCGAGCTGGTCGCCAAGGCCGGCGCCAAGGAGAAGTTCGCCATTGCGGTGCCGCAGCTGGACGAGGCCAAATTCGCGGCCGTGAGGGATTTCGCGAGCGCAGAGCTCGAAGCCGCCGTGCGCACCGCAGCCAAGCTGGAGCGGCAGGACGCTTTGGCGGCCCTCCAGCAGAAGGTCGGCGAGCAGTTCGCCGACGAGAACGGCACCCCCGATCCGGTCGCCCTCGCCGCTTTCGCCAAGCTGGAGAAGCAGATCATGCGCGCCATGGTCGTCAAGGAAGGCGTGCGCGCGGACGGCCGCGATCTCACCACCGTGCGGCCCATCACCATCGACCTGGGCGTGCTGCCCCGCGCCCACGGTTCGGCGCTGTTCACACGCGGCGAGACCCAGTCGCTGGGCACCGTGACCCTGGGCACCAAGATGGACGAGCAAAAGATCGACGCCCTGGAAGGGGAGTGGTGGAACAACTACTACCTCCACTACAACTTCCCGCCCTTCAGCGTCGGCGAGACCGGGCGCTACAGCGGCACCGGCCGCCGCGAGATCGGCCACGGCAAGCTCGGCGAGCGCGCCATCAAGCCGGTGCTGCCCACGCACGAGGACTTCCCCTACACGATCCGCATCGTCTCGGACATCCTCGAGTCCAACGGGTCGAGCTCCATGGCCACGGTCTGCTCCGGCTGCCTGGCCCTGCTGCAGGCCGGCGTGCCCATCACGAAGTCCGTGGCTGGCGTGGCCATGGGCCTGATCAAGGAGGGCGACGACGTCGCCGTGCTGACGGACATCCTGGGCGTCGAGGACCATCTCGGCGACATGGACTTCAAGGTGACCGGCACCCGCGACGGCATAACGGCCTTCCAGATGGACACCAAGATCGGCGGCATCACCCGCGAGATCATGACCCGGGCCCTGGCCGACGCGCGCAACGCCCGCAACCACATCCTGGACGTGATGGACGCGGTCATCTCGGAGCCGGCGCCGGAGCTGTGCGCGTATGCCCCGAAGATCGTCACCATCCAGATCCCGCCCAAGAAGATCGGCGAACTCATCGGCCCGGGCGGCAAGGTCATCAAGAAGCTCCAGGAGGAGACCGAGACCAACATCGAGATCAATGACGAGGGCATGGTCTTCGTCTCCGCGCCGGACCAGGCCAAGGGCGACGAGTGCATCGCCCGCATCCGCCTGATGATGACCGAACCCGAGATCGGCGCGGTCTACACCGGCCGCGTGGTCTCGATCGTCGACTTCGGCGCCTTCGTGGAGTACCTGCCCGGCAAGGAGGGCCTGCTCCACATCTCCGAACTCGAGCATTTCCGCGTCGGCAACGTCGAGGACGTGCTGACCCTCAACGAGAATGTGGAGGTCAAGCTCGTCGAGGTGGACGGCCGCACCGGCAAGGTGCGTCTGAGCCGCAAGGCCCTGCTGCCCGTGCCCGAGGGTATGGAAGCCCAGCCAGCCAACAGCGGCCGCGGCGGCCGTGGCGGACAAGACCGCGGCGGCGACCGGCGCCCGCCCCGGCGCCGGCGCTAGCAGGCGGTTCCGAGACATGAACCTCGGCTCCTACACGCACGAGACACCGCCGAGGCGTGAAGTGCTGGACAACGGGGCGGTCGTCCTGACCGTCCCAATGTCGTCAGCTCATTCCGTCGCCCTCGGCGTCTGGCTGCGGCGAGGCACCCAGGACGAGCCGGTCGGCCTCGGCGGCCTGGTCCACTTCCTGGAGCACATGGTCTTCAAGGGTTCGCTCACGCGCAGCGCCTTCGAAATCGCCTGTCTCTTCGATGGCATCGGAGCCTCTGTCGACGCCTTTACCACCAAGGATCACGTCGCCTTCATCATCAACGTGCTGCCCGAATACTTCGGCGAGGCCAGCGCGGCCCTCGCCGATATGTTGCTGCACCCGGCTTTCGACGAGGAACTGATCCTGCTGGAGCAGGAGGTGGTCTGTGCTGAGATCCAGGAGGCACGCGACAATCCCGAGGACCTGCTGAACGACGCCTTCGTGGCGCGTCTCTACGGCGACCACCCCCGCAGCCGTCCCATCCTGGGCTCGCGCGAGACGGTGTGCAGCTTCGACGCCGAGCTCCTGCGCCGCGAGCACGCGGCGCTGTTCACGGGACCGAACCTGGTCATCTCGGTCGCCGGCAACATCAGCGAGGACATGCGCCGCTGCGTGCTCGAGCATTTCGGGCCCGCCTCCCTGCCGGAAGACCGGCCTTCGTCTTCCCGGCCCGTCGTGCAAGATGCCGCCTATGCAGCGGTCAGCGAGGTGATGGCCGACGTCCGGTTGCACGACCGGAGGCTGGACATCCCGAGTCCGCTCCAGCAGTGTTACTTCGAGATCGGCAACCTGGGGGTGCACTACCGTCATCCCGACCGGATCCCGCTCGGCATGTTGTGCAACATCCTAGGGGGAGGGTTGTCGAGCCGGATCTTCCAGTCCGTGCGCGAGCGCGAAGGGCTGGCGTATTCGATCTACAACTACACGGACATGGGACGGGAAGTCG
>Ga0180007_10002430_pt1 | contig 22311 bp, 23 predicted proteins | sample MM_PC_MetaG_FD_121122 | JGI IMG/M metagenome (GOLD analysis project Ga0180007, IMG submission 121122) | Groundwater microbial communities from the Aspo Hard Rock Laboratory (HRL) deep subsurface site, Sweden - MM_PC_MetaG | ecosystem: Environmental > Aquatic > Deep subsurface > Groundwater... | reverse complement strand
TTACACCAAGTATCCTCGAATTCCTTCTGCTTACCTTTTAACTTTACCGCTAGAGCTTCCCAGTAAGCTTGATTCCCTGCATGAGTTTCTAGAATTTCATCAAGCCTATCTTCGGAGAAGGAGAGTAGCTCGATTATATCCTGCTCTTCCATCTCTTGACCTACCCTGGCAATTATACCATCAGGATTAACCTTAACAGTAAACTTGGGTATTAAATCTTTTCTTTTACTTTCCAAGATAAAACCTTATATAATTAGATAATTACAGATCCACCAACTTCACAGATTGCACGAACATCCTCTTCTGTGAAGTTACCTAAACTAAATCTACAATAAAAATATTCTCCAACTTCTTGTGGGCAGCCTTCCAAAGATGTTAATTGATTATGCCCACAATAAAAATACCCTCTAATTTTGTTAGGCGCACCTTTTAAAGATGCAAATTGATTTTTTGAACATATAAAATCGCCATTAATCTCTTTAGGTACACCCTCTAACGATATTAACTGATTATTATTACACCAAAAATTTCTACCAACTTCTTGTGGACAACCTTCAAAGAGTATTAATTGATTATTAGAACAATAAAAATCTCCACCAACACTCTTTATTAAAGGTAACTCAACTAAATTTAAATTACTAAGATTCAAACTTCCTTCGACCGCCCAACCTTCATCAGTCCAAACAGCATCAGTAATTTTAAATCGTTGTTCTACACTATTTTCAGATTTTATAACTTTTCCAAATTTATTCATTAGTTAACCTCCTCCTATTTCAACTGGATGTTTCTACGCCGTCATCAGTATTCTTAATAAAACCAGACTGCCAATGAACACCATACTTATCGAGAATTGATTTAAAATCCTTAGTATCGTGGTCAATAAGCTTAGTCATATCTTCATTAATATGCTTCAGCTCATGAATCACTGTAATCTCAAGGAGCTTATCAATTTCACTACCCCCAGATAGATAAATAGAATCTCTATTTATAGTAATGATAAACCTAATATCCAGAATGTCATCATCAACAGCTTCAATAGCCTCGACATCACCATGATTGAGTATCTCCACCATATGCAAAGGTATCAATCTAACTTGGGGAAGCAATCTGGTACACTTACCCCACCACTTCAAAGAAGCTCCACCCAACACAGAACTAAATATAATCTTATCTGGATCTATATAACCAAGCTCATCTTCATTCTCGGCAATAACCCTAAGGGCTAATTGCCTAATTTCTGGGTCTAAACACCATTGCTCTTTCTTGTTTCCCTGAATCATTCCCATAATTATCTCCTATTCATTCTCGCTATTTGCTTCGAGATCACCTCGAAAAACTTCTTCGTAGTATGCGTATCTAATACCCTCACCAAATGCTTCAGCAATCTTCTTCTCTACCCTAGTTTTAAACTGCCCTCCAGTTTCATCATCTCTAATAAGATAAGGACTCAATCCAATATAAGAATGCTTACACTTACACCCATAATGATCCTCTAATTCTAGCACTGCGGCTATATCAGGAAGAAGATCATATAAGTTAATGTCATCCTGTTTCGGTACGTTCAACCCGAGTTTAGTTGCAGCCTCAATAAGCAACCCCAGATCATCCTCACCAAAACAGGCCCCATAAATTAAAAATGAAATCACTGAACTACTATCTACTTGCCCAAATTTGAGATTTACTTTATGCATTTACTTTTCCTCTATTGATAAATTACTGGAAAGCTAATTGCAAACCTTAGTTATAAACATTTCAAACAAAACTTTAGTATGAGTCCCATCTTTCATCATAAGATAAACTAGCTCCCACTCACGATCTATCATTCTAATATCACCTATAGTTAAGTTTAAGTTTCTTTGAAGTCCCTCCACCGAGAGTCCGCTGTATAGAAACACTTCATCTGAAATAGAATTAGTTAAGAATACTGTAAAATCCCTCAAGAGATTCGGGATACCTTCAAAGAACATTAACTCTAAGTCAACACCCTCTTTATACCACCTGTTAATCTCACTCAAAGAGTACTTAATATCTTTAGTTATCAATACAGTAGCAAGATCTTTATATCTCTCGGTAGAAACTATACCCAAAGACTCTTCTAATAACTCTGACCTGAGAGGTTCATTACCTGCGGATATAACCATCTGTTCGAGTAGCTGTTGAACATCTCGGAGAGAACCTCCCCCATAAAGACTCAGCGTGTCTACGAAGGAGTCCTCGTAGGCTACCCCCTCCTCCTTAAGTATATAATGAATATTACCAGCCACATCTCTAGGATGGAGAGGTCTGAGAGGCAATGAAAGGCATCTGCTTCTAACAGTATCCTCCAGTTTCTCGGGATCTGTAGTTACTAAAAAGAATACAATGTTCGCTGGAGACTCTTCCAACGCCTTTAACAAAGCAGCTTGAGCTGACCTGGACATCATATGGGACTCGTCCAATATAACTACTCGATATTGATGGAGAACCTTTTGATGTAATATTTTCTCTAATTCTCTTACATCATCAACACCATTGTTTGAAGCTGCATCTATTTCTATAACTGATTGATGAGAGTTATTCTGAGTATCGATACAAGAAGAACAAACACCACAAATATCTCCATTGAAATTCTCACAGTTTAATGCGGCTGCATACAATCTTGCCAACGTGGTTTTTCCACTTCCATGTAAGCCTGATACAAGGAAAGCCTTTGGCACACGATTCATTAAGATAGAATTTATTAAAATCCTAACTGAGGGAACCTGGCCTATAACCTGGGAGAAGTTAGATGGCCTATATTTCAAGGATAGTTGCATTAAATTGGACTACTTATTCGTTCCTTCCGTTTCGTAACAAATACCTTTAGCCGAACCTGTTAATACCCCCCGAAGGAACTTCTAAAACTCTAGCTAATTTAATATCTTTATCTAAAGACAAAGGTAGCAACCAACGCAAATTGGACATGAGCTTGTCACTTTTTAAGATTGCAGGATACTCAAACATTTCTACCTGCTCAAATTCCATAGATATAGCCTTTTCTATATTTAAAACACCGACAAAACAATGCATTTCGAATTGTGGAGAATCATCACCTCCTTGAAGAATACAAAACTCCCTTAACCACTCCCTTCCCACTACAGGCTCTAAACCATCATCACTTACAATACCACCAAGTCCAGTTTCTTCTTGCAGTTCACGCACCATAGCAAAAAAGGGAGTCTCTTTTGATTCTATTTTACCACCGACACCATTTATCTTGCCAGATTGCCATAGAGGTTTCTTTTTGTTAATTAAAAGAACTTTATCCCCAGCTACATTGAAAAAGAAACCCAAAACATATTTTACAGTTGTCATTAGATTTCCCCTTTACTTATACAATTTCAGCTTCAACCCGTAGAACTCATTAATAGCCTTCTTGATCCTCACCACACGAGGAGATTTGTTCTCAGGTTTTCCAAAACCCCAATTTCCAAATTTACTCAAACAAGTTCTCTTCCACGCTTCCTGAAAGAAATCGTTAGCTTTAAAATCTGCATCCCACATATCCGAAGCATCACTCGGATTATACAATTTCTTAACATTCTTAAACAGGCTATATGCAGCACCTGGGTTATTTTGCCACAAATTGAAAAACAAAGCAGGGGCTGGCGTATCCCAAATACCAACCAAAAGATTTTCTATTGTTCCAATATCTCCCAAAGGAGGTCTTTTAAATGTTAAAGCTCTTTTGAATTCCGCTTTAGCAAATTGAATTTGAGCTTCGGCAACCCCAAATTGTGCTCCCATATTAGCAAAAAGCTCCGCTAATTTCATAGCATGATTTTTCTGATCTGGAAAAGTTTTATATAATGTTCTACCCATACATATATCCACGATTCGTTTTTGTTCCTTCTTAACTGATGGATCAAGCGCCTTACATGTCTTTGCCTCAATAAACTTTCCACCGTGAATCATAAAACCAAAAGGCTCAAAAACCTGAATATCTTTATCTGTACAACAAACATCCTCAAATAAAGTCCAGTCTCCCTCACCCTCTCTCTCGAAGTCATGGCTAGGAATAGCCTTAAAGGATTCGAGGAGCTTTTGAAGTCTTCCAGATTTAAACGTCCATTGAAGAAAACCAAAAGTTACTCCAGTCTCGTCATACATAACTACTGTATCATGGTTACCCTCACAACGAGCAACAACACCCATTATTTTTGTCCAAGGACCCCAAGGTGCTGGAGGATTATATTCAACACCTCCCTTACATCGAGGACCTCCAAAATTTTTATACTTAACCCAGTTTACTTTAGCCATTGTTTTCCTCCTTATTTTAAACAACACTTCTTAAATTTCTTACCACTATTACATGGACAAAGATCATTTTGATTTATTAATCTCTTCCATTTCTTCTGGTGTATAAATTCTGCCTGTTCTAGTATCCATTTTGTCTCCTTTGCTTATAAATTACTTTTTCAGTTTTCTATTCATCATACTTTTCGCTCCAACGATGAGTTATCTCAACATCAGCTACGAGAGGAACACTAAATTGTATAAACTTATGCATACGCTCACACATACAAGATTCCATGATTTTACATGCAGCATCAATACAATCAACATGGGAATAGACCACCAATTCATCATGGACATTCAACACTACATAAGCATCTAGCTCTTGCCTTCTCAGCTCCTGACCAACCCACGTCCAAGCCAGCGACATCATATCACTCGCGCCGCCCTGGATAGGACTATTGATCGATTGCCTCATAGCCTTACCCACGAGACCACCTAGCCTCTTGATTTCAGTATTTATTACACAAGTAAAAACATGACTGCAGCTAGAACACTTCTTTAAATGGGGTACCTGAAATAGATGAGATGCATTTGCTATAATAAGACCTTTGATTTTACTTTCATCCAAGTTATTAACAAAATGGTACCAATCATCGCCAGTTTCATTCCAATCTTGATCCAAGCCCAACTGACCAAAATACGGACCCTTTCTATAACAATCGGGCCTATGCAGTTTATTTGGCCAAGGCATATACTCAGGTACGTATATTTGAGCATCAGGTAGATGCCTTCTTCTACCAAATATATTTTGCACATAACCATTATCTTTAGCAAACTGATGCAAGTCATCGATCCACGTTTTAAGAACAGGAGCAGCTCCAAAATAATCTTCATTAATCATTTTGTCAGCTTCTTCAAAAGATATACCCAAATCCTGCGCTAAAGAATACACACCTTTTCCATAAGCTATACTGAAATTCACTACCTTTGCATTACTTCTATCAGCAGGATAATGCTCTTTAACCTCTTCAACTGTTTTATCTGGATGCCAAATCTTTTGTGCCATCAAAGCATGAGCATCGATCCCTTTATTAAAGCCTTCTATCCATACGGGCTCCCCAGAACAATGAGCAATGAATCTCAATTCAATTTGGGAATAATCCTTGAATATAAACCTGTAGTCTTCACCTCCAGCAAACATAGACTTGACAATTTCGCCACCATTTTCTGGTCTTGGGAGAGTAACCAAACTAGGATCTGATCCTCTCAATCTTCCTGTTAAGCTATCAGGGAAATAAGTAGTGTGAATCCAACCTACTCGACCTTCGTTAGTTACCTCATCAACATTCTCAAGAGCTGGCATAATGTAAGAACCGTAGATTTTTGAAGCTCTACGGAACCGAAGTAGTTTCTCAATAAGTGGAAATCGAGTTTCCTCTAAAACAGTTGAAAGCTCTACCTTCGTTTCAGGTTTTATCTTGCCTTCTTCTAGTTTACTATAAAATTGCTCTCCTAATTTCTCAGTAATCAACCTTTTATTAGCCTCTATTATACTCCACAGCATCCTCTCCAGTGTTTCAGAATCCGTAACCCAACCCTGCTTGTTTCTTCTACCTCCAGGTAGCTTTAGTTCCTCAAACAATAACCTACCAACCTTAGCAGGAGACCCTAAATCAATAGGAGCGCCGAGTATTTCGGTAGCTTGTGCCAAGCACTCTTCTATTATTTTTTCTTGCTCTACTTTAATCCTATTAGCCACTTCAAGATCTACAGGCATCCCGCATATTTCAGTTGCGACCAATTCAGTTTGCAAAGGCATCACTATATTTTGGAATACCCAAATTATACCCTCTTTCTCTAACATAGGTTCAAAAATATATTTAAGCGCCAGAGCATAGTCAGAGTCAGAACAACCATACTTATATAGAATATCTAAAGGAACCTTTGAGTATCTCCTGTAATCAGGATCATAATGATTCATAGCAGCATCTAAATCATCTTTCGGCTGAGAAGCACTACTATCTAAATAGCGATCAGCCATCCCCAGCTTCATCACCTTACCACTCTTATCAAAATCAGATTTCAAAGCATGGGAAGATACTAGCCGCTCTTCATCTAATAAAGAATGAGCAAGATGGGTATCAAAAGCAAAACTCTTAACTGTTATTCCATGGAGTCTGCATAACTTGAACATATCGAACTTCCCGTACTGAGCAATCTTCGGAATATTTGACTCTAAGACTTCTCTGATTACTTCAATTACAGCATCCTGCCGAGAGTGCCAGAATGGAGAATCATCTTCCTTGGCAATCGGTACATATGCCGCATTACCAGGCTTAAACACAGCCTCTGGCCCTCTACCCCACGCAAAAGAAATACCACTCAAAACCTCCACAAAACCAGGAGGCTTCCTGCCTCCTCTATTTGTAGGGTAATTTGTCTCAATATCAAAACCGAATTCCTTCTGCTTCAATAAAGTATCAACAAGCCATGATAATTTTCTGGGATTGCTTATCAGATGATAACTAGGTATATCTTTTACATTTTGAAAAAACAAACAATTCCTGCTTAATCTTCTTGCGTACTTCGAAACTCCCTCACACGACCATTCATCCATTTTTGAGCACTCATTAAAGCTATTACTGAATCTCCTATATCCCTTTGATGCAAACAAGGCCCGCGCTTTTTCTCTCTACTATCTCGTAAAATGTACTCACGAGAACATGTCAAATCAAAAAATAACCTATTATTTTGAGTATCAGGTTTTTCAAATATTTCTATTACAACAGAACCTTCTTGAATTTCCATAACTTTAACTCTCTCCGAATCTACATAGCTATTACCACCCCAATTTCCACTACTCTGCATCAGATCTCTCCTTTTTCTCCCGCCTTTTTTTAGTCTTCAACTTTAAGACATCGACCCTCCTGACCACTTTCTTACCATCTACTTCTAACCTTTCTAAATTACCTCTTGCAATATGACTACTCATATTTGGTTGTGAACAACCAAATAGAACAGCAGCTTCTTTAACATTAAGATACTCTTTTTCCTCATCATTACTACTAGGAATACTACTAAAACTCGGAAGTCCTATTATTGCATTTTCAAGAACTCTATCAACAACTTCTTTTACTTGTCGCTCAGACTCAGGAAGAGCAGCATCCTTTTTCTTTCGTGTACCCTTGGTAGCCTTCAACTCTAGAATATCCGCCCTTCTAACAACCCCCTTACCCTTTACTCTATGCTTTTCCAAGATACCTCGGTTAATGTAAGCATATATATTAGGACCAGTACATTCGAATAATTCAGCAGCTTCCTGTACAGTAAGATATTCTCCATCATCAATATCAATATCAGGAACTGGAAGCTCTTCAACAACCTTAAACTCTTCCTCCACAGTAATAATAGGTAGCCCTTGATGAGCTTCAGAAATAGAAGTAGCTACCACTTCAACATCAGGAATAGCAACCCTCACAGCCCTTATATCCTGAGCTTCTCCACATTCCTGCACTACCTCGTTAGCCTCAACTCTAGTAGCCTCCATAACATCTGCATGGAGTTTATTATAAGTAACAGCGAGATTAACTTTAATAGCCTTCCCGAGATCCTCGTCACCTATCCCTAATCTATAAGCATATACCGCTAAACAAAAATTATGAATATCGCACGTTATATAACACCTTCTCCTAAAGATATGATTACAATAAGTACATTCCTCACCTCCATCTAAACGAGCCTTCAAATTACAAATATGTGAATCCATATCTGGGTGAGAAAAGCACTCCCGATTTAAAGCATTATCCGCTAGCCTAGAAGAATAGAACTTATTTGCCACTTCCAACATTCTCTCATCTAGCATTATTCTCGGCTTAACATTTTTTACCATTGATCTACTCTCCTGCAGTAATTGATTTGATCAGCATTGTAACTTTTTCGCCCTTCAAATCTGAAATTACGATAACTGGTTTTTCATCTGAATTATACAATGAGATGACTGCCCCTCTTACCCTCAAAGAATTAGCCAAATCAAGACCGCTAACATTGAATTTAGATAACTTCGGCTCTTCAACTAATTCGGAACATTTGAACTTCTCTTCTACAACACTACCATCACTGGATCTGCACTTAGCACCCCATGCGAGCAATCCAGTCTCTTCCTCAAAACCGAGCATCTTGATTCCAACAGTGGTCCTTTTATTATCAGCTACAATCATCACCGCGTCAATTGCACTATAAAATTCATCTCTATCAAATACGTACCTGTTATAATGACTCCTGTCAATAATTTGCTCAACATCGAGAAGTCCTAAAGATTCAATATAGTTGGAAGGAAAAGTATCATGCAATAAGACTGAGCGAAGAATAACCCCATTTCTAAAAATAAAGTAAATCCAATTATCATTCAAACTTACCTGCACTATCTTATCACGATGCGATTGTAATGCAGCAACAGTGTCAGATGAAACTACATATCTCTTTGAACCAGATGCAACTAAAGTTCCCTTACTTGTAATGATAGTAATGGCCACCCCGGATAACTTACTGACTCTGACAAAATGCTCACTAGTTTGATCTATCAATACCCCAGAGAACTTGTCTGAGTAAACAACTGACAAATTGCACGCTATCAAAGAATCAATAAGCCAATCTACCTTCTCCTCAACAACTGGAAGCAGCTCTTGATGTGGAGAGGACTCTTGCACATCACGCATTATCGGAAGATACGCAACCAGATTTCCTTGGCGAATACTCAACTTATTGGATTTAACAGTAAAAGAAACATTGCCTACATATAACCGCTTAGATACAGCTACAAATTTAGCCAGATTTACCCCTACCTCAAAATTCAGGCTGCTATCAATAACAATATAAAACTCTACCGTTGATTTTAAATCATATGCAAAAACATGTAAATTCCCAGCTCTACAGATTAACCCCAAATAAGCTTCTTTGCTCGATAAGAGATTGGAGCACTTACACAGATCATCTACTAATGAATATTCTAACTCAAAATCCATACGCTGCACCTACCTCACACTCAAGTATACTGGTTGCCGATCAGTCTTACCAATTTTACCAATTCGCTCCGAATCAAATGGCAGGTTCCTTATAATCTCGCACTTAGACATGTAGACATCATCCTTACATATATCTAAATACTCCGCTATCATGCTTACAGGGGCACACGGATCTAGTATAAGGGTATCCAAAACATTGGCTGCTGTCGGAGATACCGATGCTTTTATCCGATCCACGTATTGACTAAAAATAGCACTACTCTCAGGATTCTGAATCCAACTAACTTCACTCTCGGCCTCAGACTCACCTACAAGCTCAACCACCCTCTTAACCCCCTGAACCTTCTTCTTCTGTAGCGACGTCCCAGAGGCACCACTTCGCACAACAACCACCTCCTGGCCGTTCTCGTGCTTCTTATAGCCATTCTTTTGAGTAAAATGGGAATTGAGTATATCTACCGACTGCTGGAATATCTCTCGGTAGATCACAGACTCCAACTTCCCTTTCTTTACCACCTTTAATGATTTTGATTCAACCCATAATCGAGCTTCTTTGCTTTTATTATTTCGAGGAGTTTTCAACAGAACCAAAGAACCATATTTCTTGAGCTTTTCGTACAAACGACCTTTATACCTATATAAAGGTATATTATAAATCAGATTGATTTCAGATACACCAACAAGAATGTCCTGCAGGACATCTTCATCGGATCTCTCTGTCATCCAGCTAATTTTATTTACCGAAGAGCATATCAGGGGTACCCACTTCATCAACCCCTCTGAAAACTCTGGATTGTCCCTACTTATTCTCGCTACTATCTCTACTAACTTCTGCCTGTCGATACTCATCCTTGCCTCCATAGCAGCTACTTCGTATCAAATTGACTCTGTCCGCTGTTAACGACCCAGGGTCTTCATTTCGCTCTAAATAAATAGTCTTACAATTCAACCCATAAGCAGAAATTTCTTTTCGCAAATCCTCACCAGCATCACGCTGCATAGGATCTGTTGAGCATACATCACCATCCAAACACACAACTGGAGTAAGGTTCATATAACCACATAAATGATTTATTTTATTTAACTGAGAATACGAGGCTTCAGTAGAAAATATCGCAACCGCCTGAATGCCATACATAAAAAGATTCCAAACATCAGACACCCCTTCGACAATCCACAGATGCCCATCACCTTGAGAAACCATCCAACCCGCATATAAATATTTTTTAGCCGAAGAGCCGGGAGTAAAATCCCAACGATATTTTTTTGCTGCTCCAATTTTCCTTACTTGAAATGTCTTATACTGCCCATCCAAATCAAATATTGGAGCAATCAATGTATTTGTAATATCAACTCTTGAAAACTCTCCACCCTTACCATAGACTACCCCGAAGGCAGCGCATACTTCATCGGTTAAACCTCGCTCCTGAAGATATGAAATGGAAGAGGCATCTTCTATTACCTCTGTGAACGGAGGAGCAGGGAAATCGTCTATTTGCTCATCTGTTTGAAAACCTTTTTTAGGCATGTCCAAATCAAAAGAAATTGTCTTTGATACTTGCGGCTGCTTGAGAACTTTATATACTTCTCTCCATGAAGTAATGTTCTCCATCATCTTATAAAATAAGGGGAAATTTCCTCTGACACCACAACGCCCAGAACCGCAAATAAACAAACCGCCCTTATCCAAATCTATAGAAAAAGAAGGGTGCCTGTCATCATGGAAAGGACAGTAAGTATGGATTTTTCCACCAGAATTTGGCGTTTTGCCAGGGAATTTGGAGAGTATGTATTGCTGTACGTCAATCACAAATTCATCTCATTTTCGTTGTTCGGCCTGAAAATATAGTCTACCTGAATCTCTTTGTCAATATATTAAACAAAAATATTTTAAGCACCTCAACTAGAGACAAATTACCAGAAGCGATTTTTATAACCTAGCTTAAGAAATTATATAACTTAACTTTTCAAGTATGGGTGTACTTTTACAGCGTGATTCCACATCTTGTAAAGAGATCTGTCCACCTGCATACGGCTAATATCCGAATCCAATATAATCTCTGGTATTGTTATCTTAGACTCCCTTGCAAAGAGGGGAGACAAAACTATTATGCCATCATCTTTTTCTTGCTGCGTCTGGTCTATAGCAATACTCATATTGATACCTTGAGAAATATCTATAGACTTACCTCGATGGGACATATCAAGCCTGTCGGAAGTCACACCTTCCATCTTAGTCTGCGATGCTTCAATTATTGGAACATTGAATTTATCAGCATGATTTTTGAGATCCCATACTACCTGGCCTTGCTCCAATCTCTCCTCCCGATGGACCTTCGAAGGATTTATCAGATTCAAATAATCCCAGATCTCTATCTCTGGACGCCACCCAGTTTTATCAGCCACCCTCAATAACTTCTCTTCAATATCCTTTACCGTAGTCTTTTTTGGTTCAGCTTTGATTACCTTTAACCTACTCCTCCAGGTTCTCATCCACTCGAACATTCGGTCCAGCATCTCTTTCTCTTCTGGAGTTATCAGCATATTCGCTATACGCGCAAAATTTAAGCCCGAAAACATAGAATCGTATCTATCAAATTGTAGCTCGACAGAATTCTCATATGTCACCTGCATCACATCAAAACCCTGCAGGAGAGATGAAAACCCCATAGCATTTAAAACTATTGATTTATAGCGTTTAAATGGAGCCATAAAATCAATAATCATAGGTGCTTTTATTCTAAATTGTGCATCTAACCCTGGAATACCTGTCAAAATTCTAGGATTGGTAGTAGGATCATCCCGCCTTATTCTGCGTATTTCTTGGCGCTTCTCATAACCTTCAGCGTAATCAACCAACTCTAATGAATTTTCATCCATCAGATCCCCAGCATCAGAAATTCCTTTACCAATATCACGAAGTAAAAAATCTACTCTGCCAGATCTAGAAAAATTCTCCGCAGACAAGCGAATCGTAGAATTTACAATACAATACGAAATATACTCTCTAAATTTCTTGGAAGCATCCTCTATGAATGTAAGCTCTAAATCATATAACCTAGAAATCTGTATCCTATGTTGAGACCTCTTTTGCTCATCGGGAATACTGAGCAACTCTTGATCTAAATAGCCTACTGCAAAAGGTTTCCACTCCCGCTCTTTCAACAGCTTTGTTATCCACTGATAAGACTCTACAGTAAAGTAACCTGGCTCTAAAACATTTAGAACCTCAGTATCAACAGCGTTCCTGCCTTGTAGAATAGAAGCTAAAAATTCAGCTTCTACTTTTTCATCTATTCTCATCGGTGGGCCATTCACTATCTTCTTCTAGCAGTCTGTAATCCTCATCACCCCCAAGTTCCACCTGCCTGATTAAACTTCCCCCTATTGTACCGTCCGACTTGATCTCCAATAAAGAATCTAACGCTCCGTTATAGATCTTAGACAAACCCAAAGGAGGGTAATTAGATGTAATTACAGTCGGCAAATGCTTGTCCCGCCTGTAGTGTAACAGCTCTTGTAAATCAGAAAGAACAAGTTCTTTCTTCCATGCAGGAGTCCTGGTTTCACTTCCAAGATCATCCAATACATAAAAAGTAGTATGCTCTGGCCCTTTTTCATTACCCAGAACCGTTTTAGCTCTCTCGAACCCAAAAGACAGAGAATCCTCCCGCCTATAATTTTCAGTCCTGGAGTACGAATAAGCTACCTTCCACATAATGTAATGAGCTAATGTTGTCTTTCCTCTCCCGCGCTCATTAGAAAAGATATACAGCATAAAACCCTCAGCCTCAACCTTAGCAAGATCACTCAAGTAGTACTCGACAAAACCTTTACCACTCTCAAACTTAGGAAACTTAAAATCTAGACTACTAACCTTATCAAGCAGCTTCTTATGAAAACCACTACCCATCAGTCGATTATACGCTCGGAATTTTAGGAGGCATTCGCAGATCTCATGATCTACATAGCCAGTCCTGCCGCATTTCTCACAGACACCTACTATTTCATCTTTTAATCCCATCTATTTAGAGCCTTTTCGCCACTTAACATCCTTGGTATGGATCAAACTTTCTCCAGCTTCATTCCATACTCCAGGAAACATAGCCCACTTCTCGTACTCCGCCCAAGTAGGTTTAGCTGATACAAGACTCTTCTGATGCCAGCTATCCTTGAACTCCTCAAAATTAGAATGGTCACATTTGATTATCAGATACCTGTTAGAGACATAGTGGCGCTTGCCTCGTCTTTGAGTGCCATCTTTATAATAGTAAAATCCATCCCCCATTATCTTAGCAATGTTTTTCAGCTCCGAAGAATCGTCCGAAGATATACCCCAACCCTTTGGGATAAACCCATCTGGGAATTTACAATCACTCGGAAGCTCCAAGAACCTTCTAATATTGTTCCAAGGATCTCCCACTTCAGCAAGCAGCTCTTCAAAATCTGGATCAAAACTATTAACATTTACTATATGAGTAATATAGACTCTATCATCCGAAAAAACTTTTAAGCAATTATCAAATTTCTTCTCCATCCACTGGTTATAATCGATACCATTAGAATCCAAGTAGCTTATTCTATCCGCAATCCTATGATATGTATCAAGAAACCATTTTTTCTTTTTATCTTCAAACCTGTGCTTGACCACGGAGGAAGATTTAATATAAGCCCTTCCTATTTTGCTAACCTGCAGCTCCAAAAACTTTTCAATGAACTTAGCAACCTCATCAACCTTCTCTTTACTGCCAGCATGATCTCTCAGTTTTTTCACCCAAGACATGAGAGCTACTTGCCGCAATAACAGCGCAGGTCGTTCATGCTTCGTATAATCTGATACCGAGCAACATATTACACAGTATGCTCCAACACTCACATCCATATTTTCTAAAGCTGCAAACCATTTCTGGAGATTATCTTTTCGGTAGCTCAACTCTTTTCGAGGATCTACCTCATGCCAAGGAGTTATCAATCCCGAGAACCCTAGTATCGTCCACATTCTCCTACATATTTCTATTATTTCACCAAAATGCTTGGATACATCGTGGAACGTTTCATCATCAAAATAAATAGGTTGTAGCCTCCCCAATTTTACCGCTGGCCTAGCGTTCTTATCCGCAGCAATTTGCCTCTTTAGCAGATCTGGGTTCATTTTTATTTGAGATACCTTAACAAATCTTGTTTTCCCAATTCAATCAATTTCTCATCCTTAATCGTCACCGAATCTACAAAATTAACTTTACCCCACAGTTTATCCCTTATCATTTCATCCAACGAATGTACCACATCCAAAAACATCAACGTAGCAGGTTTAGATCTTATTCGATCCAACTCTGATAAATTACCTTCCGCAGCAATTCTTCTGCATATTCTATCTAGTGATTGATTATACAAAATATAAGACATCGGCCTATCTACATAAATCGCTGTTCTCGCCCGAGCTAGGAAATCCAAACCTGTACCACCTTTGGCAGGTATAGAAACAATTACTCTCGACCTATCTTGATTCTCAAACTTATCTCGAATCTGATCAAGCTGCTCGTTATTAACCCCACCATATATCTTAGCAGCTCCATACAGCTTGTTATACCTAGTGTATAGAAGGTCTACAGCAGCCCTCCATTCCGTCCAAATAACCACCTTCTGCTCTGGGTCAGACAACAGCTCTTCAAGGATGTAATCAAGCTCCACGTACTTTGCAGAATCACCCTCTTCACCTATCAAACTCGGATGATTCATTAATTGGCGTATTCTCAACGCTGTAGTGTTAGTACCTAACAAAGTATAGATATTCACTAAACTTTTACTTGGTAGTTCCTTCGACATCTCTCCACAAAGCGCCCGATATAACTTATGCTGCTTCCCGCTGAGTAAAATATCCCTAATAACTGAAGTCTGCTCAGGAAAACCTACAGCATCATCCTTTGTGCGCCTGATGGAAACTCGATCAATCATCGATTTCAACTCACCCAAATTTTTGAAACCTACTAATTTTTGAATAATTCTTTTTTCTGGCTTACCTGTTATCTTACTCCTAACCCAGATCTCCTCACCTTTTTTCACACAAAAATGATTCTCAAACCTGGATATGTGAGGCATCGAACCTCCACTAAGAAGCTTCAATGCAACATAAGCACTCGTAGGATTCTCGGATACTGGGGTACCAGTCATAAGGACAACTCTTGGAGATTTACCATTCCTATCCTTGGACTCATTAATTAGTGAAACAACACATTGAGTCCTCTTAGCCGACCAATTTTTATACATATGGAATTCATCAACAATTATTTGATCCCATGTCATAGCCTTTAACAACTGGGTAACATCCGACAAAGCTTTGGAAGTTTTCCCAGCAGCTACTAAATTCTCAGGATGAACCAGCATTATATCCCAAGCACCATCCTTGTTATCTCTAACAAATTCTGGAGCTATCTTTCTGCCAGAAGGTATCGGCAAAGCCTTCAAATGCGTATGCTTCCCAGTCTCTCGAACCCACCCAATAATTACCGAAAGAGGACAAATAACAAGAGTCTTAGCTACCTCAGAACCTAATGCTACAGTAGCCGCAAGACCCTGCAAACTTTTCCCAAAACCCATTGTGTCAAATACACCGATTCTTCGATTATTCATTATGAGTGATACTGCGGATACTTGATCCTCGTAAGGAGTGGTCTTCAGTTTCCCCTCAAGAAGCTTTTTTACATGCTCATTACGAACACCCTTCTTGATGTCCTCATTTCTCACATGGACAGAATGTAACCAGCTAATCCACTTAACAGCATCTTCATCCATAAGCCGATCATCCACCAACCCAGCCATATCTAGTTTATTTCGAAGGAATCCTAAATCATCATACCCTACATAGAATTTGTTATCATCAAATTCACTAGATGTAAGTAGAGATCTGACTATAATCCGAGCCTTTTGGTATTGCTTATGAAATGGATCTAAAGCAACCACAAGCGAATGACCTTTTAGTGATATGTCAATCATTGATCTTCAGTTTAAAAACCCTTCTTTAAAAATTCATCAATTTCAGACTTCCTGTTATCGGCTTCCGAAACAGACCCTATCTCCAATATCCTGCCCTTTACAAGAGGATAACCCTTCATGCCTACACCCGATACAACTAGCTCTCTGACAGGAGCCTCTTCACTTACATAGTAGAAGGATTCAAAGGTTCGATCTTCATCGGTACCTACTCCGACAATAGACGTTTTCGCTTCCATCCTCAAAGTATCCTGCTCATTTAAATCCAGATCGCATAAATACCACAAAATACCCCTTGATGCTTCAACCCTGGAGGTAAGATACTTGCCCTCGATCTCGCAATCGCCCCAGGATATTTCACTATCATTAACGTAAGCTCGAACAAGCTGGCCTACTCTTCTTCGGCCACCTGTCTTCATATACCCTATTTGAACAATTACACGCATCTACTTTTCTTGATCTGTAACATTATCAACCAAAGCAAAATAATCATTATCTTCATCATTATCGCTTCGACGTGTAGGAATGAAATTGGCTTCCATGTATTTCATTATCATATCAATGATAGACTTACAGAAAGGAGCTTCCTGGAGATTTGTAATTCCATTAGGTTTGAATTCAACACCCTTAAATTCACTATAGATCTCTTGAGGAGATACACCGTACTGCAATAACATTGTTATAAGCCTACCGAAGGAATCTACCCATCCGTGAGTCTCATCACCCTGTTTTCCTGCATAAATAAGCAACTCGCCAGGATACTTATCTTTATATGTACCTATATTGAAGTACCCTGTAACCTTCCTAACCCTTTTATTAGTATCAAAAGGTCTATTATAAATTTTATCTAAAACTTTTTTTGCTTCACGCTCCCACTCAAGAAGAGAACCTGGGCAATCTCCCTTAAGATCTATAGCTATTTGCAAAACCTTAAACACTAAATCCTTCAATTCTTCTTTGTTAGCAAGAGTGTCCTCCAGCTCCGACCTGAGAATTGCATAGTCGTCACTGGAATGCATTGTAAACTTAACCGTCTTACTAGGTCGCTCGGCATCCATCTCATATCTGACTGGATGTGGTTTACCTAGTGGAGACTCATTCTTTTTCCTCTCGCGCCTATCAGGAAATAGGCTATCAAGACTAATAGATTTTTTATCGTCCAATTTCAACTTCCCTTCTAACAAAAGATTCTTCTATTTCCTCGTAGTCCTTTTGAGTATAACTTCTTTTAGGCATCCCCATAAGCTCATCAAAAGTAGTTCTCCTCAAAGCTTTTCTAGCCTCTGCATTAAGAGCTACTAATTCACCCTCAAGATTAGCAAAACACATTCCAGGTTCTTCCCGAAAAGACCATTTTGGTTTACTAGACTTCCTCTCAACCATCTCTGCAGGTGCAGGCTCTCCATCGGGCAGCAGGATAATACTCTTCTTATCTTCATTCATTTTTCTATCCACCATACCTAGACATATGTGCGCCACTCATATTTTTATTTGCACAAATAATATACATTACACCCCTATCAATCAGACGAAGAACATCCCCAAGTTGTGCTTTCTCTAACCATGATTGTACAGTTGTTTCAAAATTTTCTTTTGTTAGAGGAGATAGTCCATCAAAAAGATCTTCTAGATTATCATACCTACTCTCACAAATACCTCGACCATCATCATCTGCTAAGACAAGCCACATTATTACCTTCTTTCGTCCAAAAATTCCTTAACTTGCTCGGCTGCATACTCCATATGCAATTCACCTGCTTTACTCCTCAGCGCCATACTTGGATGAACACAAACAGCTACCCAAGCATCGATCTCACCTAAGATACCACGAGGCTTTTCTAACACTTCTCCACAATGTTTAGTAACTCCATTATAACCATACAAAGTCATCATAGCCATTGCTTCATTACCAAATGTTATAATAAACTTAGGTTTAACTAAATCTACCTCAGCCCTCAAGTACCTTGAACATGCCTTCATTTCTCCTACAGTAGTCGGCCTGTTACCTTCAGAGTAGCATTTATTAACATTAGTTATCCAACAGTCTCTTCGAGTCAAACCTACATCCTCCAAGAACTTATCTAACCTTTCACCTGCTCGCCCTATGAAAGGTCTACCTTCAATAAGCTCATTTTTACCAGGATTTCTACCTACAATCATTATCTCGGCGTTTTCATAGCCCTCGGGCAAAGTTGGCCCAAAATCCTCACAATGATCTCTCAACTCGCATTTTCTACACTGTAGAATCGAGCTATCCACAGAAGCCAAGGAGAGGTGCTTCTCATCCTCCCCCTTTTCAAAGAATGTTGCCATGCCTGTAAGGTCCTCCCGAGCTAGAGAAAGCCTATCCTCGCGCACAAGGGAGCAATCTGCAAGTCTATCAGCTATAATCTGAGCCTTGAGCTTATCCTCGGGCTGAAAAGGTTTCCCAGAAACCCTCAAAATAAGATTTTTGGACTCTTTTTTATTTAGATACCACCGAGCCTCTTTCAATTTTGGAATTTTAACCAACCTGTATGATAACTCAGCAGAACAGGATTGATCTATTACTTTCTTTGTTCTCTTCTGTTTCAATAACTCTTTGGCATTATCTGGGTCTAAGATCTCCCCTAAACTCCCATACTTATTTATCAAATCTGCTGCTATTTTATCACCGATACCGATAACTCCTTTTATGTTATCGCTGCCGTCTCCCGCAAGAGCTTTCAAATCTGGGATTCTATTAAAACTTAAACCAAACTCCTCTATAACAGTTTCTTCATTTACTATCCTACTTTTAGTATGATCATATACTACCGTCTTAGAGTCCAGCAATTGCCAAAGATCCTTATCGCTAGTAGCTATAACTACTTTATCATAACCCAAATATTCTTTATAATAATCAGAAACCCAGGATATTAAATCATCAGCTTCAACACCTTCTACATAGATTTGCCTTATTCCTCGAATATCAAAATAGGACTTTACAGTATCACCCTGATTGAAAACAGCCTCCAGATCCAAAGGTGTAGCTTTTTCTCTTCTACCTTTTTTATACCCTGGATAAGCTGCCCTTCGCCAACGAGACTTCCCCAGATCCCAGCACATTACAGCATCAGTGAAGGAATCACCCTCCAGCAATTCGGTGATATATCTAACCATACCTGTAACTACACCACTATCATATACACCGTAGGCATACGCAGCTCGGTACAAGTAAGAGTTACTATCTACTATTAGTATTTTCTTTTCCACTCTTGGAAATTACTGGAAGGGAAATTTATAAGACTACTTGGATTTTTTAACCGTCAAAGAAAATCTATCATCAGTTACCGTCATCTCCTCAAGAGAATCAATAACCTCGGCAGGAACCTTCTTAGCAGCTTTAAGATTCTTCCACATGTCTATATCAGGAACCATCTTGATACAATCTTCATGTCCGTTAGCCCGCAGCCAAGCCAGCATTTCGTCTTCTTTGTAGGTGGTAATAGCCTGACCTGGAGTTCGAACCAAATGGGTATCATAGCCCATCTCAGAGACTAGAAAATCCTGTTTACCCTCTTTACTCTCTCGACCATAAGTCCTGACATATCTATCAATAACAGGACGCTCATCCTTATCCACTTTTGTAAAGAGCTTCCCAGCTTCGAGCTTTTTGTCTCTCGCATCAACAAACTTCATCAGAGCTGACCGAAATTTCTCTAACTCCTTCTCCATCTCAGCATTGCGCGATGCAAGCTTATCCTGAAGTGTCGCCTTTATTTTATACTTGCCACTTAGAACCTCAGACTCAAATACCGCCAAATAAACTTTGCTTCCACTCGGCTGACAGATCAACCAGATACCTTCTCCAGCAGGATGCCTGGAGACTACTGTTACAGTTATATCATCGACATCTTTTGTGGAGTAAGCTTCATCTTTAGGCTCCTTGACCCAGACTTTACCCGACAGGATAAGCTCGGAACCAACTTCTACTTCTGTTATTTTCGATATAGACGGTGGGAGTACACAAGGCACAGGAGCAACAACTTCTTCTTTTTTTGGCTCTGGCTCCGAGGTGCTCTCCGAGGCTACTTCCTCGGTAGGCTCCGTTTGCACTTGTACCGGCTCAGCAGGGCTTTCCTTCTTTGTTCTCTTCTTCCTCGTGCCCTTCTTGCTCTTTAGCTCCAAGACATCTGCTTTCCTAACAACCTTCTTACCACCCACTTCCAACCTCTCTAAATTACCTCTTGTGACATGGGCGTACAAATTAGGATACGTACAACCGAATAGATCGGCAGCCTCTTGTAAACTAATGTACTCTACTTCATCTTGAGGTGTACTCTCTACTACCTCTTCAACATTACTCAATTCTTTTTCTGACATTTCATCAGCTCCCTTCTCTTCTTCGTTATTTTTCATTTCACTACAGAACTTCTTTCCGTAGATTGTTAAAACAGCTTCAAAACCTTCCTTTAGCTTCGCAGCTATAGTTACGTAACCTTTTTTATATAAAGATCTGGCTACCTCAAGCGGAATTGCTTCCGAGAGATTACCAGATTCAACTGGAATAACATTAGTATTAAATTCATTAAAGAGTTCCAGCGCCTTTAATTCTTTACTATTTAAATCCATCTTTCACCTCACCTGGAAATATAACACAGCTACATACCCCTGTCAATATACTAAAATACACTCGGGCTCTTTTTATAGAGAAAGTCCGTCGCGGACAGTTTTTACAATATATGCTGTCCTCGACAAACCCGCACGAAGAGATTCACTCTTGATACCCTCATGAACATCTTTGGGGAAAGCGACAGTCACCATCACAATCGGCTGACCATTAAACTTATTACCAGTAAGTGACCAGCATCTTTCACCTCTTATTTTGGTGTCGGCTACTATACCCTCATCTTTTAAGATTCTAAGGTTATTACCAACTCTCTCCAAAGATACATCTTCAGACTCCAAGCCCTCAAACACCAGCTTGCTTCTCACACCATCCGAGGTAACCCACCTATCCTCAATAGTTTTCATAGCTTTGATGATATTATTCCTGAAGTCTACCAGTTTTTCAGATTCCAATTTTGTCATTTCTCGCTCCCTCTACTTCTATATTCAAAATATACTCCTCTATTAAATTACTTTCTGGCATTATATAACCTTAACTCAATTAACAATCTATAGAATAAGTCCCAGAGGGATCTTCACCATTGTCTGCAAGAGTACATAAATAGTATTCTTCATCCGCACCCCATGAACAAAAATTAGTACATGATTCACAGTATAATATAGTACCAGCTTCATTACATCTGAGAGCGTTCCCAGAGTCGTCGCAACAACCTCCCGAAAAAACGCCATTACAGTCATAAGATGCTGGAATTCCAGCACCTGGACAATAACCAGTATCCCAGTAGTCGTCATCTGGACCTTCATACGGTATACAATCAAGAATAAATCCTAAGTTAACCGACCCTGGAACCCACACTTCAGGGATATTCTCTGAATAAAATGAATTCTCGATACCTCCAAAACCAGGAGAAACATCTCCAGTTTCCCAGTACCAAGTATCTCCAGAACCTGTTGTATCATTATATATCTCAATATAAAAAGTACCTGGACCAGGCAAAACTACAGAAACAGGAAGATTAATCATATATTCATACTCATCCAAGGAACCTACCTCAAAGCCCGTATTCGTCCTTATGGCAGAAAGAGGACCAAACTCAGCGAGTATACCTCCTGGAAAACCGCCATTATCAACACGAAAAATAATTGTAAAAGCATCGGTCAAAAGAGGTGCACCCGAATAAGCATAGATACCGCGAAAATTAACCCTAGCAACTTCTAGGACATCACCCACATAAAAATTTTCAGCCCGTACATGCCTAATAGAGTATTCATCTATATCGAAATCTGATCTCCACGCATTAACACCATTAGGCTTTTGATAAATACACATTTCTGCATCTGGGTAAGGATCAGTGTCTGTGTCGGAATCAGTGTCTGTGTCGGTATCGGTGTCGGTATCAGTATCGGTGTCGGTATCAGTATCGGTGTCGGTATCAGTATCGGTGTCGGTATC
>Ga0180007_10002429_pt1 | contig 22313 bp, 18 predicted proteins | sample MM_PC_MetaG_FD_121122 | JGI IMG/M metagenome (GOLD analysis project Ga0180007, IMG submission 121122) | Groundwater microbial communities from the Aspo Hard Rock Laboratory (HRL) deep subsurface site, Sweden - MM_PC_MetaG | ecosystem: Environmental > Aquatic > Deep subsurface > Groundwater... | reverse complement strand
GCGCGGACGGCAGGAGCAGGGGAACCGCCGCGGAGACGAGGAAGCCGAAATTGACGAGCGCGATCGCCAGGAGGTTATCCCATAGGTCGTACAGCGTCTTCCGTAGCAGGAAGCCTATCATGCGGGGCTCGGCCCTCCCGTCGCTCGTACCGGAGCGCCGAGGGCGACGAGGTCCCTCCTCAGGGTCTCCGCGTCGGTATAGAGCCGCGACCGTATGCCGAGCGCCTCCGCCGCGTCCACGTTCTCCTGGCTATCGTCGGTGAAGAAGGCGCGCTCCGGGGAGACGCCCTCGGCCTCCAGGATGTCGAGCCAGAACCCGGGCTCGGGCTTTACCCTGTGGATGATATGCGAGGCGTAGACGGCGTGGAAGCACTCGTACATGCCTAGCTCCTCGTTAATGACGTGGTGGCTATCGACCGTATTGGTGCCGCAGACGACCCTGGCGCCCCGGGCGAGCTCCCGCACCAGCGCGAAGGTCGGCTCGTCGCGGGTCGGCTTGAACCGCGTCGCCCAATACTTCTCCGCGGGCTTGATGCCGGTCCGGGCCTCGAAGCGCCTCCAGAACTCGGCCTCGTCGATGTCGCCCCTGGAGAAGGGCCCCATATCGGGCGGCAACAGCCCGCGAAGCGCGCCCGGCTCCATGCCCATGGCCGCGGCGACGTCGTTGAGGATCATGTGGTTGCGGATGAGGACGCCGCCCTCGTCGAAGATGTACAGGTCGATCACGATTTACTCCCGGAATAGACTCCCGCGCCCTGCAGGAAGTACTTGGACATGGTGAAGAACAGGCAGAAGACGGGAAGGGCCGCGATAACGGCCACCGCCATCATCGTCCCCTCGTCGGCGGTGAGGTCGGCGGTATAGCGGACGATGTACGACGGGATGGTCTTGAGCTCCTCGGACTGGGTGATGAGGAGGGGCCACAGCAGGTTATCCCACTGGCCGCGGAAGGCGAGGATCGCCAGGGTCGCGACCGCCGGCCCCGCGTTCTTGAATACGACGCTGCGGTAGATGCGAAGCTCGCTGCAGCCGTCGATTCGCGCCGCGTCGAGGAGCTCGTCGGGGAAGCCGAGCAGGTACTGCCTCATCAGGAACACGCCGAAGGCGCTCGTCAGGAAGGGCATGATGAGGCCGGCGTACGTATCCTGCAGGCCGAGCTTGACCGCCGTCAGGTACAGGGGGATCATCACGGCCTCGAAGGGGATCATCATGGTCGCCATGATGCCCATGAACACGATCCCCCTGCCCCGGAATTTGAACTTCGCGAGGCCGTAGCCGGTGAAGGACGCGAGGAAGACGGAGCTGATGGAGACGGTGGTCGCCACCACGAACGAGTTGAATATATTGCGGAGGTATATCCAGTCCCCGTCGCTGCCCCTCATCGCGTTCAGGAAATTGGACCACAGCGGCTTCTCGGGTATCCATCGGTACGGTATCGAGGTAACGTCGCTGCCGGGCATCAGCGAGGCCCCCAGCATGAACGCGAAGGGGACGACGGCGACGCAGCAGGCCGCGACGAGTATGGCCGCGGCGATGGAACCGGACAGGCGCTGGCCGATTATTCCGCCGCCGCTAGATAGTCTCAAGCCTTTGGCTTCCATCACATGTCCTCCCCGGACCCGGCGGCCTTGACCTGTATGCCGGAGAGGACGAGGAGCGTGGCGAATAGGAGGAGGCTCATGACGCTCGCCCTGCCTAGGTTCTGCTCGTAGAGCGCGGTGTTGTAGATATTGAGCGTCAAGACGTTGATAGGCTCGAGGGGCGCCCCCCGCTGGGTGAACAGGTATTGCGTGGAGAATGTCTTGAGGCTGCCTATGAATATCATCACCGAGACGAGGGCCATGGTAGGCTTGAGGAGCGGCATCGTTATACGGGTGAGGCGCTGCCACGGATTGGCCCCGTCTATGATCGAGGCCTCGATGACGCTGGCCGGGATCTTGCCTATCCCGGTGACGAAGAGGATCGTGTAATAGCCCACCGTCTTCCATATATATACGAGCATCGTCGATATCTGGACCATCGTCGAGTCGGCTAGCCAGCGGCGGTCTATGCCAGGCGTGCCCATGAGGCCGTTGACGAGCTGGTTGGCGAGGCCCCGCGGGTCGAACATGATGGCCCACACGCTCGCCGTGACCACGGACGACAGGATGGCCGGGGAGTACAGCGCGAGCTGGTAGAAGCGGCGCCCCCTCGTGCGAGACGCTATGAGGACGCCGAACAGCAGCGACGCTATGAAGATGGGCAGGAAGACTCCCAGGCAGAACGTAGCGGAGGCGCGCACCGAATTCCAGAAATCCGGGGACGAGAGCACCTTCGCGTAGTTCTGGAGCCCTATGAACTTAGGCGGCTTCAGCGATAGGAGCTTCTTGTTGTGGAATGACGTCCACAGCGCGTTGCAGATAGGGTATAGGGAGAACGTGGAGAAGAAGAGGATGCCGGGCGCGACGAAGAACCAGCCCCAGCTGTTCCTCCTCGCCTCGAGCGATCGTTTCTTGCGTACGGTGGTCATCTGCGGTTTCCTATGCGGGACGGTATTGAGGGATGCTATCGACGGGGATGCGAGGCCCGGTTCCGGCGCGGGCTCATGCGTGACAGCCGCGCGCCGGGCGGGCATAGCCTATTCGACGTCGTCCAGAGCCGCCTGCGCGGCCTTGCGCAGCTTCTCGAGCGCGACCCTCGGGTCCTCGCCCCCTACCTCCACGCTCTCGATGGCGGCCTTGAGGAGCGAGCTCAAGCGGGAGCTGGCCGGCCCGATATAGACGATCTTCGCCGCGTCGAAGTCCTTGGTGAAGACGTCGGAATAGGGCATGGCCCTATAGGTCGCGGATTGCGTCAGCTTCTTCGTCGGCTGCACGACGGCGACCTTCTCCAGGTAGCGCTCGCCGTGGCCGAGCATGTAGTTGAGGAGGACCCAGCTCGCCTTCTGCACGAGCTTGTCGGACTGGACGTTGACCATGTAGTAGTGGCCGGAGTAGTTGGCGGTGACCCTCTTCTTGGCGTCCTTCCACTGGGGGAACGGCACGACCATCCAGTCCTTGGAGTTATAGAAGTCGGGATTGGTGTTCTTCATCCTCGCCTCCTGATAGAGGCCGGAGAAGGACATGGCGACCTCGCCCTTGTTCTTATCGAAGGCGGTTCGGGCGGCCGTGTACGTAGGCGCGCCGAGGTTCTTGCCGGTGGGACCGAAATCCTTCATGAACTGGAGGGCCTTGATCCAGGCCTCGTCCCCGATGATGGCGGTCTTGCCGTCCTTGGAGACGTACTCGCCTCCGAGCTGCTCGACCATGGGGATGAAGGTGTTCGGGTAGGCGTCGGTGCGGAAGTCGAAGCCGCGGCGGGTGATGATCTGGCCGTCGCGCTGGACTATCTTCTCGGAGAGGGCCATGACGTCTTCCCAGGTCCGCGGGTAATCCTTGTCGGGATCGAGCCCAGCTTCCCTGAACATCTTCTTGTTCACGTAGAGGCACATGTTGGTAAGCTCGAGCGGGAGGCCGTAGATGTCCTTGTCTCGCTTGACCGCGGATAGCATGCCGGGCAGGTACAGCCCCTCGAGGGCCGCGGCGTTCCGGAGGCCTATAGCCTTGTAGTCGACGGGCGCCACGCGGCCGTTATCGAGGAAGGAGACGGCGTTGCCTATGGCCACGTTGAAGATGCTCGGGCCCTGGTTGGCCGCGAAGGCGGTCGTGAGCTTCTCGAATATCTTACCGGAGGGATAGCTCGAATAGTTGACCGTCACGCCGGGGTTGGCCGCCATGAACTCGGCGATGAGCTCCTTCTCCATGGGGTTGCGGTTGGCGTCGTCATGGGTCCAGAAGTTAATCTCTATCGACTTCCCCTTGATACCGGGAACCGTAGGCGCCTGAGCGACCGCGGCCGACGCCGCGAGCGATACCAGCAGAAGGACGGTAAGAATACGTTTCATGTTTCCTCCAGATATAGAATATTCATCGCGGGCCGAATGGAGTCAGGACATAATGCGTCCCCGCTGTTCGATACATTACTACACATTTTTCCACTCCGCAATGAAAAAAAGATTCACGACATTTTTCAATCCTCCCCTCCGTCCGGCGGGGAAGGTACGAGGCGAGTAGCGTCGCGACGACTGTGGATCAGGGCCTGAGGATCAGGGCCTGAGGGAGGTCTTCTCGCCCGGCTTGAGGACGACGAGCCCAGCGGATCGTACCGCCCTCGCGTTCTTCTCGTCATGTAGGCCGAGTTTGCTCGAATGGATGGGGATGACGGACCTCGCGCCCATGGCCCCGGCGCAGCGCGAGGCTTCCTCCGGCCCCATGTTAAAGGCGCCGTCGCAGGGCAGGAGCGCGTACGATATCCCGTACGGCTTATAGCCCTCCATCTCGGGAAGGTAATCGGTATCGCCGGCGTGGTATACGACAATGCCGTCGAACGATACGAGGTAGCCTACGCTGTCCGACCTGTCGTGATTCGAGTTGGCGGCCGGCAGGACGCGGATCGATACCGCTCCTACGGCGAACGCGTCGCCCTCGGACACCGCCCTCGCGCCCTTGGCCCTCACGGCGCCCGCAGGGGCGGCGACGACGGTCGTCGGCTTGGCGGTCACGACGCCGACGCGGTTATGGTCGGCGTGGCCGTGCGTGACGAGGATGAGGTCCGCCGGTTCCGAATAGTCGCCGGCGGCGTACGGGTCGATATAAATAACCACGCCGGAGGCCGTCCTGATCTTCACGGAGGCCCTGCCGAAATACGACAGCTCGGCGCCGGCGGAAGCGGTCGCGGAGCCCTGGGCCGAAGCCGCGGCCAGGAAGCCGAGCGTGAAGAAAGGCAGGCATAGGAGCCTCGAACCGTTACCCATGGGTTCCTCCTCGGAAGAGTGCCGGGCGACCGGAGCGGCCGCCCGATACTACGATTCTAAGGCTGGCCGGCGGGTAGGTCTATAGCGACGATCGCGACTTACGAGCTATTCTTCGCCCCCCTGGATACCAGGAACTCGGCCATGGCCTTCTGGGAGGCCGGGCACAGGTCGAGAGGAGTCTGGCCGCGCGCATTGTCGGCGTTCACGTCGGCTCCGCTGGAGACGAGGAATCGTACGCTCTCGAGGTCGCGCGACTGCACCGCCAGATGGAGGGGCCGAGCGCCGGCGACGTTCTTCAGGTTGACGTCGGCGCCGTGCTCGACTACGAAGCGAACCTTCTCGATCCCGGCCTTGGTCAGGAGGAGCGCGTGCAGGATGCCGCTCGAGGAGAAGTCGGCGCCGGCGTCGGCGAGCAACCTGACTATGTCGAACGTCGCATAGACGGTCAGCGGATCTATCGACGAGGCGGGTACGCCGGAGGCTAGGAGGAATCGGACGAACTCCAGTCGATCCTCCTCGGCTATGTACCGTGCGAAGCCGGCGTAGCGCCCCGGGTCTACCCCGCGCTCGACGAAGAGGCGCGCCAGCTCGAAGCCCAGGTTCATATCGAGGTAGGCCTTCTCGTCCAGGGGCGCTCCCTTATCGAGCAACGCCGCGACGAGGCTCTTCTCCCTCGTCCTGACCGCCATCGCGAGCAGGGTCGCTCCGGTATCGACTACCCCGTCGACCGGGCAGCCCGCGTTTATAAGCGTCATGGCGAGCCGCGCGGGAGAGCCCATCTTCCTCGACGGATCCTTGCCCGCGGCGAGGAGCAGGCTCGCCAGGGGCGTATTGCCTTTTGAGTCCTTCGCGAGCGGATCGACGCCCGCCTTAAGGAGGGTAGCTACCAAGGACGCTCGGGAATCGAAGGAGCGGTCGTAAGGACGACCGTTGCAGGCCTTATGCAGGGCGTTCTCCCCAGTACGAGGATCCGCGTAGCCGGCCTTGACGCCGTCCGCGATAAGGAACGCGACGATAGCGGAGGCCTTCTCGTCGGTCGCGTAGAGGAGGAGTTCGCCGTCGAAGGCCCTTGCCCCGCGGAGCTTCTTAAGGCTATCGACGGAGTCATTCCGAAGCGCGTCGGATAGCGCGGCGGACTTGGACGTTACGAGCGATACGGCGTACTCGTGCCTCGGCGTCGCGTCCATGCCCTGCGCGGCTATGACCTGATCGAAGGTCATGCCCGTCTCGTCCTTCTGGAGGATGAACGCCCCCTTGGAGACGAGATACTCGGACACGAGGTTCTTCTGGCCGCTGCCGGCGGCGCGTTCCGCGAGGCACAGTATGGGGATATCCTCGCCTATGACGGCCTTCACGTCGTCCTCCCCCGCCAACGCGGCCTTGAGGGCGTCGAGGTCGTTGCGCTCTACGGCGTCGAGGACCGCGGCTCTCGGGTCGGTAGGCGGCGTCGACTCCATAGCCGCGGGAGGCTCCTTCTGTGCCGTTCCTACGGTAGCGGGAGCGGGGCTCGCAATCATGGAATCGGCTATATCCGATCCTATACCGCGTAGCGCGCCCTCGAGGCTTATAGTGCCGCACGACGCGAGCGCGAACGCGAACGTTAACGCGAGCAATAGGACTACTAGTGACTTCTTCATAGTTTTCTCCGATACGAGAGAGCGCGGCGTAGGCCCGCGCGGCCGCTAGCTATTTCTTAAGCTTGAAGGCTCGGTCTTGCTTAGCGAGCACCTTAAAAAGCTCGGCCGTCACGGAATCGCCGTCCTCTGTCATCCTGTACTTGACGAGCCTTCCTGGCAGGCTCGCGTCCGACGCGAACCACCAGACCACGTCCTCGCCTTCGTACGTATCCATAACGACGTAGCACGACTTGTAGGTGCCCGCGGGAACGGTAACGGTCTCCCGCTTGTTAGGCTTGGCGAGCGCGGCTATGTCCGACGCGGTTTTCCGCTCCGTATCGAGCGCGGCCGCGCGGCCGTCGCCCGCTTTCCCGTCGCCGGCGGCCCTCCCGCCCGCGTAGGACCGGCTTCGCACTATCCCGCGGTCGTCGCGGTAGACGATCTCTACGATACCCTCGTCGTCGTCGATGGCGAATTCATAGAGGACCTCCTCCGAGTCGTCGTAGTACCGGAGGCGCCACCAGGAGAGGCCGTCCGCCCCTCGGCCGAGGTAGACGCGCTCGACGTAGAAGCTAGCGCCGTCGTCGGAACTGGTGTAACGCCAGATCGTCCCGGAACCGGGAGTGAAGGTCTCGGGGGCCCAGTCCCGCCCGCCGGTATAGAACGCGAAGCCCAGGTAGGCGTAGAAGCGGGCCAGGAACGCGGCCTCGCCCACCGCGGCTATCGCCTGCGCGCCCGACTCCCACGCTCCGGACATTCCCTTCACCGCGGGCCTCGGGCCGAGGCGAAGCCGGGCGTGGAGGCCGACGCCGCTAAAATCGTTCCAGTCGGTGTATCCTAGCCCGACGCTCAGGGAGTCGTTTACATAGTAATTAACGCCTGACGCCGAGCCTAGGGCGAACCGGAGGCCGGACGCCGAGACGATATCGGCGCCGAAGACTACCTGCGCGTATATGTCTACCCTATCGAGGATGTCCGAGATGGGCGTATCGAGGCCTCGGAGCCCTATATGGAACGTCGGCCCGACGGCGGCTCCTATAGAGAGCCGGGTATCCCTGAGCGGTATAGCGAGACGCCCGAGCGCGGCTATTCCTATGTCGAAGAAGGCGAAGCCGCCGAGGCTCGGCTTCCACGCGACGATCTCGGCCTGCGGGTATAGGGTCAAGGCGACGGCGCCGGACTCGAATTCCACGGCGGCGGTTACGGCCGGCATGAGATTGCCGGGAGAGTACTGGCTACCCCAGAGCGCCGGTTCCTCTTGGGCGGTCGCGGAGAGAGGGAAAAATACGGTAATCATGGCCGCGCCGGCCAAGACGAGCGGCGCGCCGATAGTGCTGCGTTTCATGCGGAAGCCTCCTATTTATGGACTCCGCAATGTTCGCCCGTATGATCAGCGATGTAGAAGTGGCGTTCTTCCAAGGCCCGGCAGTCTTTAGTATCGGGCCGGCCAAACTTTAGTCACGCCCCCTGCTCATCCTCGTCATCGGCGTCGTCGATATCGACGAAAGTCGGGTCGACGGCGGCGCACTTCTCCTTGAACGCCTGCGAGAAATTGAACTTAGGCGCCATGGAAGCGGGTTTCGCAGGAACGAGGAGGTCCTCCCCCGTCTTCAGGCTCTTCACTATGCGCGCCTTCCGGGCCGCTTGGAAGCGCAGGCTGGCGTTCCCAAGCTTGCCTACGGAGACCCTCTCGCCTAGGAGCATGCCGGTCTCTATCATGGAAAGGTAATCGTCTATGATGCCGCGGGCGGCGAGCTGCGTCACGCCGTTCTTCTTGGCCACGTAATTGACTATGGCCTTCGCCGTGAACTGATCGACCTCGGCTCCCTCGAGCGACAGGCTCCTATTGAGCTTGATGAAGCCGTTAGTCAGATATACCGTCGCCTCGCGCACGCGGCGCTCCTGCTCGTCCGGGCTCGTGCCGATCGGACAGGCGGCTATCCTATATAGGGCCGAGGAGCGCTTGAGGCTCGTCCCCTCGAAGGCGGCCGCCTGGTCGAGCTTGGCCCCGGCGGCGAGGTTGACCTTGTCGCCCCGGACCAGTTCCGGTACGTCGACCCTTAGCTTGATGGAGGCGTATTCCAGCCATCGGTCCTTGCCCCGCCTCGGCCCGAGGCTGATGAGCGAGCCGGAATACGTGAGCAGGATAGCGGCCCTATCGTCGTCCTTGGATAGCTCGTCGAGCAGCTCCATGCCGAGCGCTCCTATCTGGCCGATGAAGATGCGGAATTTCTCGGTCCATACCGAGGCCAGGCTCTCGCGGGCCTCTTCCTCTCCCGCCTTGCCCGATTCGGCGAGCAAGGCCTCGAGCTGGACTTGGATCTGCCTAGGTAGTGCTTCGAACGCGCCCTTCTTCATCGTTGCCTCCGAGGAGAGTATAGCAAAGAATACCAATTTTATGCTTTTTATTTTTTTCTCGTGTTTTTCCATTGATAATTCAAAAATAAACAGTACAATATAAGGCGCAGGAGGAAACATGAACATCTTCGACTCGTTAAGCCAGGAAATCCAGGATCACCTGAAGCAGATTACCCAGAGTTCGGGGCTCCCCATGACCGACGACAGCTACGAGCGCATGGCCGCCGCTTGGATAGAGAAGAAGGGCCTCTTCGAGAAATCGCTCGAGGCTAACAGGCTCGTCGAGGTCGGCTTCTTCGGAAGGAGCGAGGAGCGGGGGGCGCTAGCGCTGACATGGTCGGGATCCATCATCAACGTAGGGCCGCTCGTGGACGGGAAGCGCCGCTGCGAGTACACTTCGATAGGGCTCAGGACGGACGTGCCGCCCTCGGCCGCCGAGGATAGCTCGGACCTGTCGGCCGATATCGAGGCCGACGAGCCGGTGCAATTCGCCAAGGGGCCGATTCGGACCAGCTCGCCCGTCTATAAGATAGCGGTATCCGCTGGCGATATGGACCCGGAGGAAGAGCGCGCCATGCTCACGCAGGTAAGCCAGGTCCTGGCCGAGGACTTCGCCGAGGTCAACAAGACGGTCATAGGCTGATCTATCCGGCTACGCTATTCGGCCGATCGCTCAGGCGGAGCTTAATTAAGGAAGCAAAACGAGGAATGAAAGCGCTAGACCCGATGGTACGGGCGTATACGAGGACGGCTCCTCCCCCGGCCGACGAATTCGGGGAGCTCGCGGACTCGGCGGCCGCCGCCCTAGGCTCGGAGCCCGGCGCGACGCGCCCCGTCGATTCGCGAGGCGCTCCCGGGGGGCTCGTGAGGCTGGACCCGCGCCTGCCGACCGTCATCGTTCCCGACCTGCACGCCAGGACCGGCTTCATGCTCAGCCTGCTCGGGAGCCCCTTGCCGGAGGGAGGCGCGGTCGTGGACGCCCTGGCGTCGGGCCGGCTCCAGGTCCTCTGCCTAGGCGACGGATTCCACGCGGAGGCCCGAGCCGTCGAGCGATGGAACGCCGCCTACGGGGAGTTCCGCGACGGCTACCGCCGCCACGCGGCCATGGACGAGGAGATGACCGAGAGCATGGCCCTCATGGAGATGGTCATGCGCGCGAAGCTGGCGTTCCCCGGATACTTCCACTTCCTGAAGGGCAACCACGAGAACGTCCTTAACGAGGAAGGCCGCGGCAACCATCCGTTCCGGAAATTCGCGCTCGAGGGAGAGATGGTCCTGGCGTGGCTGCGCAAATTCTACGGCGACGAGCTTATCCTTCGCTACGCGGCCTTCGAGCGGAGCCTGCCGCTATTCGCCGTGGGCGGCAGGTTCCTCGCGTCGCACGCCGAGCCCGCCCGGCCTTTCTCCGTCGCGGAGATCGTCGACGCGCGCGAGCTGCCGGAGGTAGGGCTCGGGCTGACGTGGACCGACAACGGGGCCGCGGAGCCAGACTCGGTGCGGACGCTGCTATCGCGCTTCCTGCCGGATATAGGCTATCCTCGCTACTTCACGGGGCACAGGACCGTACCGGGGCTATTCCGCGAGCGCTCGGGAGGATCGCACCTGCAGATCCACAATCCTGGAAGGTACGTCGTCGCGTGGGCGATGCCGGACCGCGACGTCGAGCCGACGCTCGATATCGGCGAAATAAGGGATATCGGCCGACTCATAGCCGGCCGCTGATCCGAGGAGCGAACGATGGCAGAGCTGCCCGAGTACATAGGAAAATACAAGATCGAGTCCCTGGTCGCCCGAGGAGGCATGGGGGCCGTCCTCAAGGCGATGCACCCTACGCTCCGTCGCCGCGTCGTCCTCAAGAAGCTCACGATACGCGGCAGCGCGGCCATAGCCGAGCGCTTCAAGCGCGAGGCCCGCATCCTGATGGACTTCAAGCACGACAACATCGTCAGGGTGTTCGACCACTTCAAGGAAGGCAGCTCCCACTACATGGTGCTGGAGTACGTGGACGGCATGTCCCTCGACCAGCTCATAAAGAAGCAGCGATTCCTATCGAGCGAGCTATCCCTCAGCATACTGCTCGAGGCGAGCAAGGCGCTCGCCTACGCGCACTCGATGGGCGTCATCCACCGAGACATAAAGCCCGGCAACATCCTCATATCCAGGAAGGGCGAGGTTAAGCTGGCCGACTTCGGCATAGCCTCGTCGGAGGAGGACGAGGACTCCGGCCTCACCAGGGAGGGCATGACCCTCGGCACGCCGTGCTACATGCCGCCGGAGCAGATAGAGAATTCTAAGAACGTCGATAAGCGGGCGGACATCTACTCCATGGGCGTTATGCTCTACGAGATGGTCACGGGAAAGAAGCCGTACCCGGGTAACTTCTCGGCCGATACGGTCATGATGATCCGGAAGGGCCGGTATAGGCGGGCGGGCAAGCTGAACGGGCGAATCCACCCCTTCGTCGACAGGCTCATCAAGAAGCTCATGCAGACCGATCCCGCGAGGCGGTACCAGGACGCCGACAGGCTCGTCCTGGTCCTGGAGCGGTACCTCCGCCGGTTCGGGCGGGAGCCGGTGCGGGCCTCGCTCATAGGCCTCATGGAGGGCTCGATCTCCGACGAGCCGCGCTATCCGCGGGCCGGTAGGAAGCGCTCGGCCATCCCGATCGCCCTCGCGGCCCTCGCCGGCCTGGCCGGAGGCGGATGGTACGCGTGGAGCGAAGGATACGCGCAGCGTTGGATCCTGCCCGATACCACCGGGGAGCTCCGGGTATCGGCGCGGATACCGAAGGAGGGAAGGCGGGCCGACGAGCTGTTCGTGCTGGCGAGGGTATTCGTCGACGACGGCAAGGACATGCCTGAGGCCGCGCGCTCTCCCGTCAGCCTCCGGGCCCGCGCCTCAGACGGCGCCGACCCGTACTATACGTTCGAATCGGGCCCCGTCCTGCTCGCCCCGGGCGCGTACAGGCTCAAGCTCGCGACGCCGGGGGCCGTGCATTGGGAATCGTTCTACGTCGCGGCGTTCTCCGCCCCCGGCGGCCCCGAGGGCAAGTCGCTGCGCGTCCGCGTCGCCGACGACTCGCCGCGCCCGCTACGGGTAACGGCGGGCGCGCGGGACGCCGAGACGGGCGAGGGCGTCCCGGCGCGCGTCTCGGTCCTAGCCGAGGGTACCTGGACGGCCCTGGACGACCTCCCCGACGGCTGGCTACGGACCGGCTCCGTGCGGCAGTTCCGCGTCGGGTCCGACGGGTACGAGCCGCAGACGTTCTCGCTCAAGATAGCGGACGACCAGGACAGGCTATCGCTCTCAGCCTCGCTATCGAGGACGGGCGGGCCGCGCCCGTGATCCGCGCCATCGCGCGCTACTCAAGGAGACAATCGTGTCGCTAACCTTAAAACGCGTCTTCATGGCCGTCTTCGGCCTCCTAGGGGCGCTGTTCCTCTGGCCCTGCCTCCTAACGCTGCAATACTACCAGGAATCCTTCCCTAGCTACCTGCTCTTCTCGCTGGCGCAGGGGATCGCCCTGGGCATGGCCTTCGGGGCCTTCTTCGGCTCGTTCGAGGGCATAGTCGTCTCCTCGAGGCCCAAGGCCTTCTCGGGGCTGCTCTTCGGAGCGGCCTTCGGGGCGGTCGCGGGAGCGGCGGGCGTCATGGCCGGGCAGCTCTTCCTGTTCTCCGCCGGCTCCGCGCTCTGGAAGACGGCTAGCGCGAGGAACGGCGTAGGCTTGGCCATAGCGAGCGGGGTGGCCTGGACTATCATCGGCGTAATCCTCGCCCTTACCGAGGGTCTCCGGGCCAGGTCCGCCCGCAAGCTCCTCGTCGGGCTTGCCGGGGGTTCCTTTGGGGGGCTGGCGGGGGGAGCCGCCCTCTCGGCCGTGTCGTACTTCTTCCCGGGCGAGCCGTGGTCGCTCCTCGCCGGCCTCGCCGTCTTCGGGCTATCGCTGGGCCTCTGCTATTCGCTGTTCGAGAATCGCTTCTCATCGGGCGCCCTGATGCTCCTCAACGGCCCGCTCAAGGGCAAGGAGTACTACGTGCTCAGCCGGGCCATGAGGATAGGATCGGGCTCGGACTGCGATATCGTGCTCAAGGGCTACCCGGACGTCGAGAAAGCCCACGCCACGGTCCGTGCCTCGGGGGGCAAGGTCGTCGTCGAGCAGGAGAGATCCGGCGCGCGGGTGCTCGTCAACGACGAGCCGCCGGCGGGACGCGCGCTCAAGCCCGAGGACGTGATAGCGGTAGGCAAGGCCAAGTTCATATACGGGTATTTCGGATGACGCGCCGCTGGGGAAGGCCCCGGAGGGCTCGGATGAACGGAGATATAGCCATGACGACGACGAAGCGCGCGATAGCCGCGGCGCTTATGGCCGCGGCCGGGGCAGGCGCCTGGGCCCAGGGAATATCGATCACGCAGATAGGCACGGAGCGGCTGCTCTCTAACCAGGAGACCCGCGTCTACGTCTCGGCGCCGGCGCTCGGCCTGGCCGACGGGGTAGAGCCGCCCCTCTTCGAGGTCTGGGAATCCGGCGACGGGGCGGACTGGCTTCAGAGGCCCGTGAGCCGCGTATCCCTCGAGCCTAACGCCGACGAGGGCATTTCCTTCTTCCTGCTCCTCGACAACTCGGGAAGCATGTGGACTGACCCCGCCGGAGCGGAGGCCCAGGACGCGGGAGGCTCGCGCATCGAGAGCGCGAAAGCCGCCGCCAGGGCCTTCCTCGGAGCGCTGTCCCCCAAGGACGGCGTAGGGCTCGCGGTATTCAATACCAGGTACTGGAACGCGTCCCCTCCCGGAGGGCGCCCGGCCGACGCGGAGCGCGTGCTTGACGAGATTAGCAGGCCCGGCACGGAGGACGCCTTCACCGAGCTGTTCCTCTCGCTTCAACGGGGCCTCGCCGATTTCGCCGCGGAGCCGGGCAGGCGGGTCCTCATCGTGCTATCGGACGGGGAGAACTACCCCTACGCGCTCAAGACGGGCAAGCCCAACCCGGAGACGGGCATCAGGAGCGCCAGCCCGTCCGACATCGTGGACAGCGCGGTCCGCGACGGCGTTACCGTATACGCGATACGCTTCGGGGCCCAGCGGGACCCCCTCGTCGCGAGGATAGCGGAAGAGACCGGCGGCAGGACCTTCGACGCGATGGACGGCGCCGAGCTAGCCCGGGTCTACGACGAGATACGCACGGACGTGCTATCCGAGATCGCCGTGGACTACCGGGCGGGGATGATCCCCGGCGAGAAGCGCTGGGTCAAGGTGGCCGTGGCCAACGCCGCGGGCGGGAGGCTCTCGGCGACGCGCCACTACTTCGCCGGGACGGTGCTCGGCCGGGGCGCCGGCGAGCCGAGGCCGTACTACCTGCTCTTCGTCGGGGCGGCCGCGGCGGCGTGGCTGACGCTCGTACTAGCGAAACTGGAGCGGGAGACCGACCGCGCCGGCGTCAGGCTCCTCTACGGCTCTCAGGCCACCCGTTTCTTCGCCATTGCCGGGCCTCAGACCGTCATAGGAGCGGCGCCCGACGCCGACGTCAGCATAGCAGGGAACCCGTCGCTCAAGGCTTCCCACGCGACGATACTGTTCGACGAGGCCAAGAACGTCTATACGATAGTGGCCGACTCCCCGGTAAGCGTCAACAACCATAACGTCGTCCGCAGGCGATTGGAATCCGGCGACGTGATCAACATGGCGGGTACCGTAGTCGTGTTCGACGAGGAGCTGGCCAAGGGACCTAAGGGACCTAAGGGAGCCGAGGGAGGGAAGAGACGATGAGGCGTCGGGCGATCGGCCTCTTGGCAGCCGCGGTCGCGTGCTCGGTCGCGTACGCGCAGACCGCGGCGCCCGAGGCCCCCGCCGGGATCCTCGGCGATACCGCCGACGGCGGGCCCGCGGCGACGTCCTTGGCGGACTACGCGCCGCCGCCGGCGCCCGAGGCTCCGATCATACCTATTACGGCAGAGGCGGCGTCCCTCGCCGCGCTACGCGGCGCGTCGCTCGTCGGCGCGGCCGGCGGCATGGCCATGACTGCCTGGGGCCTCGGAAACGCGGCCGGGGCTATCGCCCGGGCCGAAGACCCGGCTTCGTTCCATAGGGCCTTGGCCCTGGCAATATCGGGGACCGTGATAGCTGCCCTGTGCGCGACCGTGACAGGCCTCGCGACGGGGCGATAGCGCGGGGGAGCATCGCGACGCGACGATGGCGCCGGGACTACGGCGCTGGAATAGGCGCGGCGGCTTACCGGCTCCCTATTTCTTCACGAGGAGGAATTCGACCCGGCGATTCCTCCACGCGCCCGAGTCGGAGAAGGCGACTATAGGCTCCGACCCGCCCAGGCCGCGCGCCGCTATCCGGCCCGGGGCGATGCCCAGGGAAACGAGGGCGCCTCTGACCGCCTCGGCGCGGGAGAGGGAGAGGGGGACGAGCTCGTCCCTCTGCTCGGCGTCGAACGCCGCGGGGTCCGCGTAGCGCACGGAGTTGGCGTGTCCCTCCACGACTATCGAATAATCGGGGAATCGCGAGAATAACGCAATGAGCCGCGCTAGGACCGCCTTATTCGCCTCGAGCATCCAGCCGATCCTAGGCGACGCCAGCTCCGAGGAATTAGACGGGAACAGGATAGGCGGTACCCGTACCTTGTAGCGATCGCCCGCCCGGATGACCAGTATGTCCACGGTGAACCTGGCGGCGGCCTCCTCCCTCCTACCGAGGAGGTCGACGGTGGCGAGGCGGAGGCTATAATCGGCCGCCGGGTCGACGAGGCGGCCGTCGTCGGAACGGCCGTCCCAGGAGAACGCGCGCGGCGGCCTACCCGCCCCCGCCCTCGTCGCGAAGCCCGCGCCCTCGGAGTCGACTACGGACAGCGACCACGAGACTATATGCCTGGCGTCTGAGAAACGGAGCCGGGCCTCGAAATCGTCGTCGATCCCGTCGCCGTCGGGGGAGTAGAGGGCGGGAATCCCTTCGAGCCGAGGCGAGGCGGGAGCTATGGGCGCTAGCCACGCGGTCTCGGTCCGCAGGCCCAGCGTCACGCCTAGCGATAGCGGGATACCGAGCGCCGGCGTCCACCTGAGCCGCGGGGTCAAGGTAGCGTAGTTCCTTGCGCCCAGGCGCGCGTCCAGGCCGAGGCCCACGGCCAGGTCGAGGCTGACGGGGTTCGCGGAGGCGGAGGCGGAGGCGGAGGCGGAGGCGGAGGCGGAGGCGGAATAGACGGCGCCGGCCTCGACGACCGGCCTCGCGGAGAACGCGCCCCCGAGTGGCAGCCTATACGACAAGGCGAGGGCCGCGCCCGCCGCGGGCAGGACGTCGGCGGCGCCGTAGCCGAGCCATCGGTACGAGACGGCGACGCTAGCGCCCAGGCCGCCCAGCGGCCTCAGCCCCTCGACGCCGATCGCCGCCCTGACCCCGGCTCCCGGGGACGCCCCGACGGCGCCGGGGGCCCACGGGGCCGGCGCCGTCAGCTCGGCCTCTAAGACGCTAGAGACGAGGAACGAGGAACCCGGCCAGTCGGTAAGGCCGGCGCCGGGATCGGCGCCGCAGGGGACGGCGAAGACCGACGCCGCGACGGCGAGGGCTATGAGAGCGGCCGCGGCGCCGGGCCTCACGGGCGGAATTCCACGAATATAGCGAGTCCCAGCCCCTTGGGGACGTTCCACACGAAGGGAGCTACGAGCGAGAAGGCGCCGACGCGGAAACCGAGCCCCGCTGACAGGTACGGCGAGACCTCGACCGACTCGACCGCCTCCGTCGTTCCGCTCAGGGCGATGCTGCCGTCGTTCTCCACCAGGGACGAGAGGTATCCGAGCACCTGGATAGCGTCGCTAGACTCGAGGGAGACCTGCGAGGCTCCGTAGGAGACGCCGAAACCGGCCCCTACGGCCAGGCTCAGGGTCCCGAAGAGCGTGATTCCCGTCGTGGCGCCCAGGCGGCCGCCCAGCGCCGTGCACAGGACGCCGGCCGTCACCGAAGGATCGACCTGGATGGTCGTGGACAGCGGCACGAGGGGCCCCTCTCCGTCGGGGTCTATGGGAATCGACTGGTATATAGGGCCAGGCTCCACGAGCGCGCTATAGGCTCCGTAGGAGTAGCCGGCGCCCAGGGAAAGCCTGAGGCCGCGCCAGCGTAGCATCGGCGGGCGGTCTCCGGCGGGCGGCTGGAAGAGGCTCAGGCCCGCGGATAGCCCCGCGGAGAACGACCTGACTCCGAGCTCCCCGCCCTGCGCGTCCATGAGGCCTACGTAGGCTCCCGCGTCGAGCCCGGGCGCGAGGCGGGCCAGGGATAGCGCGGCTTGAGCGACGAGCGGCTGGACGCACGCCCCCGCCTCGACGTCGTCGTCCGGCCCGAGGACGCTTAGGCGCTCGAGCGCGGCGGGCGAGAAGTCGGCGGACCATACCGAGGCGGCGCTGCCTATGGATAGCGCGAGGCCGCCCGAGCCCGGCGATCCGTCGCTCGCTTCGGTAAGGCCCGAAAGGAACGACGCGGTGACGGCGGCTCCGGCGAACGCCCTCATGAACAGCGGCTTGTCCAGGGTCTGCTCGACTAGAGCTACTATATCGTCGGCGAAGCCCTCGGCCTGGGCTTGCAGAATAGCCTCGAGCGATTCCATGCCGGGCTTAAGCTCGGGAGCCGTCAACTCTACGTTGAAGTCCGCCCAGGCGATCCCGGGCGCCAGCGAGCGGACGAGCGCCATCGATATTGCGAGCGCTACCGGAAGCCTTCGCCGCGAGTCCTTCATGCAATCTTCCCCTTCATGCTATACACTACTCTATATGGCCACTGCGCCAGGCTCGCGACGCGCGAGAAAATGGTATTGCTAAATAGCCGTCCTGTAAAGGAGCCCCACGATGAAGCCAGCCCTTGGCGCGATAGCCTTCGCCTTGACGATGCTCTTGGCCTCGTGCAATTTCAACTTCCTAGGCGACGCCGACCTGAGCGTCTCAGAGGACGCGCTCAGGGTGGTCGAGTCGGAAATACCGGGGGGCGTCCGATACTCGTACTACGACTCGAGCGATACGCTGCAGTACTACGAGGACCGCTATAGCGCCGACGGCAGGGTCACGCAGTCGGAGCGCCACGCGGCGAACGGCGACTTACGATACGCCTACCTGTATCGCTACGACGCCGGCGGGAATAAGATCCTTACGGCCTATTACGACTCGTCCAAGGCCCTTCGCTGGTTCCAGGCCTACTCGTTCGCCGGGGATCGCCTCGAGACGATCGCCGAGTACGACGCCGCCTCCGCCCTGCAATGGAGCCGAAGGTACGCGTACGGGGACGGGACGAGCGGCCCGCTGGGCGAGCTGGTCCGATCGGCGAGCTTTAACGCGGCGGGAGAGCCTACCGCCGGCTCGGTCTACCGCTACGACGGCGGGCGCGCCTTCCTCATGACGGCGTACGGAGGCGTAAGCGTCGCGGCGGCCGGCGCCTCCGTCTCGGGATCGGCCCAGGCGTCCCGGTCCTTGGGAGACTTCGCCGAGCCGACCACGCCCGCCTACTCCGTTCCAGCTATCCCTTCGGACGACGCGTTCGCCGCCATCGGCGTCTCGTCCTACGCGTGCTGGCTACGCGACGCTTACGGCGAGACCCAGGTAAGCCTGGATAGCGCCTGGTACCCGACGCGCGTCGTCAGGGAGGACAGCAGGCTTCCCGACGGCAAGGACGTTTCGGTAACGATAGAATGGGACTCAAACCGCCGCATAAGCCGCAAGAAAAGCTACTACGGCTCTACGCTCGCCTTCGACGTAGCCATGAGCTATACCCCCGAGGGCTATCCCCTCAGGGCCAGCACGAGCGGCGCGGCGCTCCTCCTGCCGCTCGACTACGCGCTCGCCTACGAGGCGGGCCGGCCCGTCAGGCTGGACGTCCAGAGCGCCGGGACTACGCTGCAATGGTTCGAGTACGCGTACTCGGGCCCGCCCGCGCCCCTCAGCCTCGAGGAGGCCCGCACGGTAGACCCCTTCGCCTTCCTCGACGGGCTCGCCACGGCCGGCCTGAAGATCAGGCACTATGACGGCGACGACGCCCTCGTGGAGACCATAGAGTTCACGGCCGAGGGAACGGGCCTACGCCTGAACGTCTATGACGCGAGCGGCGTCCTCAACGGATACTACCTCGCCGCCTACTCCGGCGATAGCCTCATCGCGTCGTTATCGAGTTACGATAGCGCCGGAGCCAAGCACTGGGGCTACGAGTACGGCTACGCCGACGCCGCCTCGCTCGCCGACGCCGCGGGAGCGACGTTAGCCGATTTCCCGGAGCTAGGCCGACTCTCAGAGGCGTACATCACGGATGACATACTCGATTACGCGCAAGGCTTCGTCATGGACCTATTATTCTAAGCCCGTTATGACGTAAAGCAGGCAATTAGACATATTGGATATCCTGACACCCTAAAACACCGTAAAAACAGCCTTGTAGACAAATGTCTACAAGCGAAACCGAGAAATTCGCTTGATGCACGCACGATGCGGGGATACGATCGCCGCATTGATAATAATCAAGAACAATTAAGAACCATTGAAGAACGTTACTAGAAAACGAATTTAAAAAGGTTTAAGACGACGTAGGGCGCGACCGCGCGGGGCTTGCCCGGCCGGTCGCGCCCGCGGCGTCTCGCCTCGTCCCTGAGACGGGGCCCATGGCTTAGCTAAGGAGAGGCGCATGGCTCCAGACCTCTACCCGACCATACTGCTCGTCGAGGACGACGCGCTGATCGCGTTGCACGAGCGGGAAACGCTTCAAGCTAGGGGCTACTCCGTCATCGTCGCGCGTAGCGGCGAAGACGCCCTGCGCGCGCTCGAGGATTCCGGGGACGCACCGGCTCGAGCCGTCGACATGGTACTCATGGACATAGACCTGGGAGCCGGCATGGACGGCGTAGAGACCGCGGCTTCGATAATACGCTCGGCCGCGGCGCCCGTCATGTTCCTCTCCTCCCATACCGACGAGGAGACGCTCCAAAGGCTCGCGGGACTCCCGTCGTACGGCTACGTCGACAAGGGCTCCGGCGACGCGGCGCTGGCCGCCTCCGTCGCCATGGCGCTCAACCGCGTCCGAGCGGAGAAGACGGCCTTGGCCGGGGTCGAGGCCGACTATTCCGCTCGGCTCGCCGAAAGCCAGACGCGCATCAGGGAAGCCCATCACCGCGTCCGCAATAACCTCTCGTCCATCAAGGCCATCATGTCGATGCAACTCGATACAGCGAGGAGCGGCGAGACGGTTAGCGCGCTCCAGGACGCCGTCGGCCGCCTCGAGGGGATGAGCGCCCTATACGAGATGCTCGCCCTCGACGATCGCGGTTCCGATATCGCGGTCAAGCCCTATATCGAGGGCCTCGTCGATACCATAGTGCCCCTCTTCCCGTTCGCCCCCGGTATAAGCGTCGATAAGAACGTCGACGATTTCGACCTGGACCCCAAGCGGCTATTCGCGCTGGGCATAATAGTCAACGAGCTCCTGACCAACGTCATGAAGTACGCGTTCGCGGGCAAGGATGAAGGTTCTGTAAGGATAGATGTAGACGCCTACGATGAGACGGTCATCATGACGCTCCGGGACGACGGCATCGGGCTTCCCGCGAGTTTCGACCCGAAGCTCTCGGGAGGTTTGGGCTTGTCGCTCATCTCGATGCTCCTCGAGCAGTTCGGCGGCACCCTGTCGATGCGTAGCGACAACGGCACCACCAGCACCGTGCTCATAAAGGCCCCGGGCCTTCCCCCCAGGGCCTCCGCGAAGGAGAAGGCTCCGGAGCCGCGCCGATCGGCCGTCGCCTAGCCTATCTTCTCCAGGCTTTCCAGCGTCACCGTGACGGCCCCCCGGTCCTCCTCCACGATCCCGCGGAGTAGTAGCGGGCGCTGCTCGTAGAGCAGGTGCCTATGGCGCGCGAAGGCCGCGGGGAAGAGCACCGTCTCGTAGAGCGCGGTCTCGTCCTCGAACGAAACGAACTCCATGGCCTGCCCTCCCGCGGTGACGACGGGCTTGGCCGTTATGGGCCAACCTACGAGGGATACGCGGCGGCCCACGAGGGCGGGGAGGTCCCGGCCGAGGGCTCGGCGGGCCGAGAGCGCCCTCGGCCACAGCGTTAGGGGATGGACGTCGAGCGTCGTGCCTAGGTAGCGCATCTGCGCCTCCAGCCGCCGCCTGGCTCCTTCGGGTGATTCGCCGCCGGCCCCCGGCGCGCGGGCGCCGGGGCTGCCGAACCGGGAGCCGGCCGGCTCGGCGGCGAACAGCTCGCCCTGCGCCGGGAACCCGCCCCCCGGCGCGGACGAGCCGCCTACCGGGCGTCGGGCCCCGCCGTCCTCGCAGGCCGAGAGGAGGCGCATGAGCTTCCCGGCCCGGGATAGCATAGGCGACAGGGAGTCCAGGGCGCCCGCGCCGGCCAGGGCCTCGGCGTCGACGCGGTCCATGCGGACGCGCCTCGCCAGGTCGTCTATATCGAGGTACGGCCCCCGCGCGCGGCGCTCGTCGACTATGGCCTTGGCCCTCGCCTCGCCGAGGGAGCCTATCATGCCCAGCCCGAAGCGTAGCTCCCGGCCTCGGCCTCGGCATCGAAGCGCGCTCTCGCCGACGTCGGGAGGCAGGACGGAGAGCCCCATGCGCCTCGCCTCGCTCGCATAGGCGAGCGTTGAATAATAGCCGCCGCGGTTCGAGATGACGGCGGCCATGAATTCGGCCGGCCGATGGCGCCGGAGGTAGGCGGACCGGAACGAGAGCATCGCGTAGCTCGCGGAGTGCGCCTTCACGAACGAGTATCCGGAGAACGACTCTATCATCGCCCATACCTCGCCTATCGTCGCGTCGGGAACCCCCTTGCCGCGGGCGCCCGAGTAGAATTTCTCCCTATAAGAGACGAGGCGCTCGGCGAAGTCGCGTTTGGAGAGTATCTTGCGTATCTTGTCGGCCTCCGACGGGGTGAAGCCGGCGAGGGCGACGGCTACCTTGCAGACGTCCTCCTGGTAGCACATGATGCCGTAGCTCTCGGCGAGGATATCCCCTATGAGAGGGTGTAGCGGCTCGTATTCCTTGCCGCCCAGGCGGTCGATGTACTCGTTAATATAGCGATTCGCCGCCGGCCTGATGATCGACGAGTGTATGACCAGGTGCTCGAAGTCGCCGCGGCGCGTCTTCCTCTGCAGGAGCCGCATCGCGGGAGACTCCACGTAGAAGACGCCCATGGTGTCGCCCTCGGCCAGGAGCCGGACCGTGGCGGGGTCGTCCAAGGGACGCCAGGAACGCTCGTCCACGGGCTCGCCGTTATCCGAGGCGTTGGCGAGCGCGTCCCTGACGACCGCGAGCGACCGGTTCCCGAGCAGGTCTATCTTGACGAGGCCGGCCGCCTCCACGCCGTCCTTCTCCCAGGCCGTCACGCGGATGCCCGAGCCGCTCCGCTCTATGGGCACCCTGTCCGTTATGTCGCCAGGCACGAGTATGACGCCGCCCGAGTGCACCCCGAGGTGGCGGGGAATCCCGGCGAGCCGCGGGGCGAGCCTGGCTATCTCTCTCCAGTCGTCGTCGGGCTCATCGGC
>Ga0180007_10002428_pt1 | contig 22329 bp, 19 predicted proteins | sample MM_PC_MetaG_FD_121122 | JGI IMG/M metagenome (GOLD analysis project Ga0180007, IMG submission 121122) | Groundwater microbial communities from the Aspo Hard Rock Laboratory (HRL) deep subsurface site, Sweden - MM_PC_MetaG | ecosystem: Environmental > Aquatic > Deep subsurface > Groundwater... | reverse complement strand
TGAATATTGCCACTCGCCAGATGATTGAACTTGATGCATGTGTGCATTGCAACCTGTGCAGCAGAACCTGCTCACAAGGACCTGCCTATGATGTTAAAAATAACGTGAACATCCTGCCGTCAGAAAGAATGGTATCCTTAAGGTTGTATTTTAAAACCAGAGATCTTGGCTCATCACAATTTATGGCAATCCAAGAAGGTATTTTCCTTTGTTCAAATTGTGACCGGTGCACGGTTGCCTGTCCTGCCGGAATTAACCTGAAGGAACTGTGGTATGATGTTCGAGAGGAATTTATCAGATCCGGGGCATCGATTACATCCCTTGTATTGTCGCCCTACTCATATAACCGGACCTACAATCGGGATGATATGGGGGCCACGCTGTCAGACATGCCTGCCAGACATGCCAAAGCGATGATTGCTTCCCGGTACAGGAAAAAGCGTCATTCAGAAGATGATATCCTGTTGTTGACCGATACCGGCAATGGAATTAACGTCACAAGACAACCGGCTCTTGCAGAAGCCACATTTGCATCCTGTTTTTCATGTGAAAACTGCACCAATGTCTGTCCTGTGGTCATGAATTATGAAAAACCTGAACAGGTTCTTGACCTGCTTCCTCACCAGGTGATGAGATCCTTGGGCCTTGGCCTTGAAAATCTCGTGCTTGGATCCAATATGATGTGGGATTGCGTTACCTGCTATCAATGCCAGGAGCATTGTCCCCAAAATGTCAAAATTACCGATATCTTTTATGAACTTAAAAACAAAGTATCCCAGGATTGTTTTTACGCTCAAAAAGAGTGTTGAAATAGCTTATGGTCATATGGCACGGGTAAAAAAAATTTCACCATTTTAATAGTATGGCAATGGAAAAAAATATGAAAAAATTTGCTTTATTTATCGGATGTAACATACCGGCAAAGGTTCCGCAGTATGAAACTTCAGCAAGAGCTGTGTTAAAGAAATTAAACATTGATGTTGCTGATATCAAAGACTTCAATTGTTGTGGTTACCCCTTGAAAAATACAGATACAGCTGCATGGATTCTGTCATCAGCCCGAAATATTGCTTTGGCTGAAAAAGATGGAAACCAGATCCTTACCCTTTGCAAATGCTGTTTTGGAAGTCTTAAAAAAGCCGATGCAATGTTAACACAGGACCATAATCTAAAAGCTGAAATCAACAACATCCTTGGCAGGGAAGGCCTTAAATATCAAGGGACCTGTGCTATATCTCACTATTTATCAGTTCTGCACCATGATGTTACAATTGATGAGCTGAATAAAAAAGTGGTAGAACAGTATAAAGATCTTAAAATTGCTACGCATTATGGCTGTCATGCCCTCCGTCCGTCTGACATAATGAAATTTGATGATCCTGTCTCACCCTCACTTTTTGATAATCTTGTCAATGTTACAGGCGCAATAAGTATTGACTGGCCATCCAAACTGGATTGCTGTGGGGCACCTGTTCTCGGGATGAATGACAACTTATCCTTTGACCTCACCGAGAAAAAACTTTCAAATGCCAGAAAAGCGGGTGCAGATTTTATTTGTGTGGCCTGCCCGTGGTGTCATATGCAGTTTGATAAGATTCAAAATCAAATTGTCGCAAACCGGAATATTGGCCATACCCTTCCGTCAATACTGTATACGCAGCTTTTAGGACTTAGTCTGGGCATAGAAAAAAAAGAACTGGGGATCGATATCCAGGAGTCTGGTTCCTTAAAAGAAATATATTCCAAGCTTTTTGATTACAAGGATAAAGACTTGGAAAAAAATGACCCTATAAAGAAAAAAAAATTAAAAAAAGAGACCCCATAAATCCAATAATTTTTTTAAAGAAATACTATAAGATAGGTTTTACAGGAGAAAAAATGTCATTACAAAAAATAGGTTCAATAATGGTCGTTGGCGGTGGAATATCAGGAATGCAGGCGGCACTTGATGCGGCCAATTCTGGATATTATGTCTATCTTGTTGAGCGGTCTCCTTCCATTGGCGGGATCATGGCTCAACTGGACAAGACCTTTCCCACCAATGATTGTGCCATGTGAATTATCTCACCAAAACTGGTCGAGGTCGGCCGGCATATAAATATTGAACTTCTAACCTTATCTGAAGTTAAAAATATCTCTGGTGAAGCAGGTAATTTCAAAATAGATATTATTCAGCATCCAAGATTTGTTGATACGGATAAATGTATTGCCTGTGGTTTATGTGCGGAAAAATGTCCCAAAAAGGTGGATGATGAGTATGATGAACGCCTTGGGAAAAGAAAAGCCATCTTTGTGAAATATGCCCAGGCAGTTCCGTTAAAATATTCAATTGATGCAGCACATTGTATCTATCTGACCAAGGGGAAATGCGGGAATTGTGAAAAAGTATGTCCTACCAAGGCCATCAATTATGCGGACACACAAAAGCAATTCAGCTTGAATGTGGGCTCTGTGATTATCTCTTCCGGATGCAAACCCTATGATCCTGCGGGGCATGATGTTTATGGATATACAAAATCTAAAAATATTGTAACAAGCCTTGAATTTGAACGGATACTTTCGTCTGCAGGACCTTATGGCGGACATCTGGTAAGGCCTTCGGACAAGAAAGAACCTAAAAAAATAGCATGGCTTCAATGCATTGGTTCCAGGGATAACCACCTGGGTTCAAACGGATATTGTTCTTCGGTCTGCTGCACCTATGCTGTGAAAGAAGCGATGCTTGCCAAAGAACATAGTCATGAGCCTTTAGATACGGCTATTTTCTATATGGATATCCGAACCCATGGCAAGGATTATGAACATTTCTATAATAGAGGAAAAGACGAGTCTGGAATACGATTTGTCAAATCCAAGATCACCAATATTGTTCCTGATCAAACAACAGATACTCAGATCATCACCTATATAGACGAATCCGGAATCCGGCAGGCAGAAGCCTTTGATATTGTCGTGCTATCCGTTGGGCTGTGCATTGGCAATGAAGCCATTGATCTTGCCGGCAAAATGGATATTAAACTTGATCATTATAATTTTGTTGTCACCAATAGTTTTGAACCCGTGAAAACATCAAAACCCGGAATTTTTATCTGCGGTGCATTTGAAGCGCCCAAAGATATCCCTTCTTCAGTTATTGAATCCAGTGCCGCTGCCGGTATGGCCGGCATAGATCTGAAGGAATCAAGGTGGTCACTGACAAAAACAAAACAGATTCCCCAGGAAATTAATGTAACCGGAGAAGCCCCGAGAATCGGCGTATTTGTTTGCCGGTGCGGGACCAATATTGCCGGTGTGGTTGATGTGCCTGCCGTGGTAGAAATGGCTAAAAAATTACCCTATGTTGAATATGCAGATGAGAATATGTTTTCCTGTTCTCAAGATACCCAGGATGCCATTACAAACATTATCAAGGAAAAACGATTAAATCGAGTTGTCATCGCCGCATGCACGCCCAAAACCCACGAAGGATTGTTCCAGGAAACACTCACAAATGCGGGCATCAACAAATATCTTTTTGATATGGCCAATATTCGGAACCAGTGTTCATGGATCCATGCCAAAGAAGCTGAAAAGGCAACTGAAAAGGCCAAAGATCTGGTCAGAATGATCACAGCCAAGGTCGCCCTGCATGAATCCCTGCCTGAACCCACCCTTGAAATTCATCAATCAGGACTGGTCATAGGGGGTGGTGTTGCAGGCATCATTGCCGCAAAAACACTTGCCGATCAAGGATATCACACCCATCTTCTGGAAAAGGAAGACAAACTCGGCGGACAGGCAAATAACCTTTATCAGACCTGGCAGGGCGAGGACATCAAGCATCATCTGGCATCCATGATAAAATCTGTTGAAGAAAATAAGCTGATTGATATTCACCTGAATACCGAAATAGCGAATGTGGACGGATTTGTCGGTAATTTTGAAACCCATATCATTAAAAATGGTACTGCTGAAACCCTGAAACATGGCATTACCATTATCGCAACCGGTGCTTCAGAATTAAAACCGGAAGAACATCTGTATGGAGAAGATGACCGCGTCATCACAGGGCTTGAACTGGACCAGAAACTGTTAAACACTGATGAAAGTCTTACGTCAACGGGCACTGCCGTATTCATCCAGTGTGTGGGTTCCAGGATAAAGGAACGTCCCTATTGCTCAAAGGTATGTTGTACCCAGTCGATCAGAAATGCCCTGAAATTAAAAGCACTAAACCCTGAAATGAATGTTTTTATTTTATACCGGGATATGCGTCCTTTTGGCCTCAGGGAAGATCTTTACACACAGGCCCGCACCAACGGCATACAATTTATCAAATTTGATTTTGAACAGGACCTTGAGGTGTGTGCACAAGAAAATTATCTGCAGGTGATTTTTTCCGACACTTCCCTCAGAAAAAAAATGGAAATAAAAAGTGATTTAATTGTTCTTGCCTCTTCCATTGTCCCGGAAAAGGGAAATAAAATAGCAGCTCTGTATAAAGCCACACAGAATGCAGATGGTTTTTTCATGGAAGCCCATGCAAAACTGCGACCTGTTGACTGCGCAACCGATGGTGTATTTATCTGCGGGCTTGCCCATGCGCCCAAACCCATTGATGAATCCATATCCCAGGCACAGGCAGCAGCCACGAGAGCGGTTACGCTTCTTGCCAAAAAGACAATGAACATGGACGGCACCATTGCAGTGGTTCATCCGGATATTTGCAGTTCATGCGGCGTATGTGTTTCCATCTGTCCATTTTCTGCCCCAACCTTTGCAGATCAGGGGCGATACCAGGGAAAAGCACAAATCAATCCTGTTCTGTGTAAAGGATGCGGTTTGTGTGTTGGTTCCTGCAGATCAGGAGCAATACACCTTAAAGGGTTTGATAACAATCAGATATTTGCCCAGATATTTGCCCAGAATGAGGCAGACCAGACCAGGGATGAAATCCGAACAGAACCTAATATGGAAAAAGATGCAGTCAATGCTGCTGTATAGGGAGATATGATCGATGAGTGAAAATAAAATAAAAATAACCAGTTTTCTTTGTAACTGGTGTAGTTACGGCGCAGCCGATCTTGCTGGTGTCAGCAGAATGCAGTACCCTGCCGATATAAGGGTTATCAGAATCCCCTGCACAGGAAGAATGAGTCCCAAATTTATTTTATCTGCTTTAAGAGAAGGTGCTGACGCTGTCTGGGTGTCTGGCTGACATCCCGGGGAATGTCATTACCTGGATGGTAATTATTATGCACGCAGGAAATTTGTTTTAATGGGAAACTTTTTGAATCACATGGGAATTGAAAGGGACAGGGTCCATTTTTCCTGGATCTCTTCCGCAGAAGCCACTAAATTTGTGGATGTTGTTAAAGATATTTCAGACAAGGTACGAGCACTTAAACCAAATCAGAAATTTGTAAAAAAATATAATTAGTAAAGGTAATTTTTATGGCTACCTGTATCGAAAAAGTCAGGGAGATTGCAGCTGACCTCCTTGAAAAAGGAGAAGTGAAAAAAGTAATTGGTTTTGCTAAAGGAACCATTCCCATGGGAACAAGACCTATATCCATTCAATCAAAACAGGGAGTGGAAAAACTGGTTTTCAATTCAACCTGCGGACTCAATCTTGCCAATTATGCTTCCAAAGAAAAAGAGAAAATAGCAATAGTTGCCAAAGGATGTGACTCACGGAATCTTGTCACCCATATCGTTGAAAACCAGATTCAAAGAGACCAGATTTATATCATTGGTGTTCCCTGCACCGGCATGGTGGACAAGACCAGAATAAATGCCCTTTTTGAAGATGAGATCACAGCGTTTTCAGAAGACCTCGACACCTTGACGGTTTCCTCTTTATTAACAACACAAACCCTGAAAAAGCAAGATTATTTAAAGGGAAACTGTCTGTATTGCACCCATAAGAATCCAGTGATCTACGATGTTCTGGCAGCAGATCTTGTGGAAGAACAAACGCTTGATACGCTTTTTCCTGATGTTGATCTTATTGAAGGGTTGGAACCTGATGCAAAATGGAATCATTTTGAAGCCCTGACAAAAAACTGTATCCGGTGTTATGCCTGTCGAAATGCATGTCCCTTGTGTTATTGCCCCACTTGTTTTGTGGACGAATCTGATCCCCAATGGGTGGGCAAAGGTCAGGATAAAACCGATGTGAGTACATTTCATTTTTTAAGGGCCTTTCATTGCGCAGGACGATGTACTGATTGCGGGGCTTGCGTGGAAGCCTGTCCCATGGGGATCAATGTCAGGGATTTTACAAGAAAATTGAACAAAGACGTTTTAAACCTCTTTGGCTGGGAAGCAGGTCTTGATATGAAAAAACGTCCTCCTCTGGATACATACAGGCCGGAAGATCCTAATAATTTTATCAAATAAATAATAGGGGTTACAATGAAGTTCATAACAATTGATAAAAATACCTGGACCAATGGGATTGATAAATCCAGAGAGAGGTATCAACTTTTTGGCCCTGTGAACGATGAAAATGGGTGTCAGATCAAAAAACTTGATCCAGATGTTCAGCCGGACATGGAATATTATGAATCGGTCATGTCAGCAAAATCTGTTCTTTTTCCACAGACGGAAAAAATTTTGACTGCCAGTCTGAATGAAGCTGATGAAGATCACCATATCATGAAAAGAGCAGAGAATGACTATTCACCCCGTGCAGTCATAGGCATCCGGCCCTATGATGCAAAAGCCATTACACTTGTCAAACTCAATTTTGACACCCAAGCGTTTCAAGAGCCGTATTGGTGTGATGCATATGAGAGCACTGTCTTTGTTGGGCTTGGCATTACCAGACCAGGGCCTTTTGATTTTTCAACCAGTGTTGGAACCGGCCCTTTTTGCGAAGAGGGTCTTGACATTCTCCTGGCAGATCTTGATGACAAATACCTGGCAAAGATACTCACCCCAAAGGGGGATGCTTATGCAGAGGCCTGTGGGTTTGATGCAACAGCTGATGAAAATGAGGCCCAGGCATTATTTGACATTTTGAGGAAAGAAGCTGAAAAAAATATTGCATCCTGTGTAACAACCGACAAGATCAAAGAAAAAACCATTCTTGAACTCCATCAAGCAGACTTTTGGGATGATCTGGCATTTTCCTGTATCAACTGCGGAACCTGTACATATGTCTGCCCTACCTGCTGGTGCTTTGACATCCAGGATGAGGCCAGACAAAAACATGCCAATCGATTTCGGAACTGGGACACCTGTATGTCTCCTTTGTTTACCCGCCATGCAACCGGCCATAATCCAAGGGGAACCAAAGTTCAGCGGGTGCGACAAAGATTTATGCATAAGCTCAAATATTTTCTTGATAAATATGACCAGGGAATCATGTGTGTCGGATGCGGCAGATGCGTTAAGAGCTGTCCTGTCAATATCGACATTCGTGAGGTGTGCAATATGATGAACGCATATGAAAAACAGGATTAGCGAACAAAGGAGAAACCATGGAAAATCCCTATATACCGTATCCAGTTCGCATTGATGATATTGAAATTGCAACTGAGGACAAATCCCTTAAAACATTTAAATTTGTATTTTTAAACAAGGAAGATGAAGAAAAATTTTCTTACCATGCAGGACAGTTTGCAGAATTATCCATACCCGGTGTCGGAGAAATTCCCATTGGGATTGCATCATCTCCCGTTGAAAAGGGATTTGTTAAATTTACAGTCTTCAGAACCGGTGTTGTTACGGCCTATCTTCATAATATGAAAGTCGGAGATATAATGGGAATCCGGGGGCCATTGGGCAATTGGTATCCCTGGGAAACGCTGGAAAACAAAAATGTGGTTATAATTGGTGGTGGATTTGCATTTACAACGTTGAGATCATCCATTGTTTATATGCTTGATTCCGGTAATAGAAGCAAGTTTAAAAATATTGATGTTGTCTATGGAGCAAGGTCTCCCGGCATGCTGCTCTATCGCGAAGAGCTTTATGAATGGGAAAAAAGAAGTGATATCAACATGCATATAACGGTTGATGGAACCGATGATCCAAACTGGAAATACCATAAAGGATTTGTGCCCCAGATTGTTGAACAGAATGCACCAAAGGCTGATGAAGATACATATGCCATTATTTGCGGACCGCCGATCATGATTAAATTCACCCAGCCGTCCCTGGCCAAGCTCGGCTACAAGGAACATCAGATTATCATGTCACTTGAAAATAGAATGAAATGCGGAATCGGCATGTGCGGCAGATGCAATATCGGAAAAGAACTTGTTTGTAAAGATGGACCAGTCTTTACTCTTGAGCAGATTAACCAAACCCCAAAAGAATATTAGATTGGTTTTATTTTATATTGACAAAGAACCATTGCATAAGATATGTTTAGGCTTTCATTATTGAAACTAAGGCGGTAGGCCTTAAAAAAACAATAAAAAACTTTTTATAGGAGGTAATTTTAAATGGCAACAATTGAATTCAATGGGAAACCTTTCGAAATAGATGAGGATGGATTCCTTCTTGATTACAATACGTATTGTGACGAATGGGTAGACTATGTAAAAAGTCAGGAAGGTATTGAAGAGCTTACTGATGAGCACTGGGCGCTTATAAAAGTTCTTCAGGATTACTATGAAAAAAATGGTATTGCTCCAATGGTTAGAGTTCTTTCCAAGCTTACCAAATTCAAATTAAAACATATCTATGAACTTTTTCCGTCAGGACCTGGAAAAGGTGCATGTAAAATGGCTGGTCTTCCAAAACCAACCGGATGTGTTTAGTAAATCCAGAATTTGACATTTGTATTTGTTTTGAAAGGCTCTGCACGATAAGTGCAGAGCCTTTTTATATTTTTCCTCCAGGAGTTATGCTATGTCTGTAATGGATGACAAAGATAAAAAAATCCTCAATCAGATCCAGGTAGATTTCCCGATAGACCCCAGACCATATAAAATTATAGCTGAAAAACTGGGGCTTCATGAAGATGAATTGATCAACCGAATTCGAAGAATGAAAGACAATTCGCTTATCCGGCGGATTGGTGGAAATTTCAGTCCTGACAGGCTTGGATACTATTCAACCCTTTGTGCTGCCAAGGTACCTGAAGATAAAATTGCATTGTTTACACGAACAGTGAATTCTTTTTCAGGGGTGACGCACAATTACAAAAGGGATCATGAATTTAACATCTGGTTTACATTTATTGCCCCTTCTGTTGACATCATAAAAACCAATCTTGAAAACATACAAAAGATAACCCATGTTGATACAATATTGAATCTTCCCGCAACCAGGGTTTTTAAAATTTCAGCCAATTTTAAAGTATGAAAACGATTACAGCTGCTCTGATTGTTCAAAATTGTATTGCCGGAAACTTTCAAAAAAATTACGAGACCTGTCTTGCCTTAATCTCCTGTGCCCAAAAAAAAGGGGCTAGATTTATGGTTTTTCCCGAAATGAACCTTACCGGCTATGTTGCAGGGCCTGAAATCAACACAATCTCACGACCCATTACCCAGGATATGGTTGCTGTATTTTCACACCTGGCCAAAAAATTTAATCTAACCATACTGGTCGGGCTGGCAGAAAAAACACCCCGGAACCATATATATGCATCACACCTAGTTTTTTGCCCTGACAGAACATTGGAAATCTATAGAAAAATCCACACCGCACCCTTTGAAAAAAAATATTTTAGCGCAGGAAATAAAATCAAAATTTTCAAATCACAAGGGCTTGTTTTTGGTATCCAGCTTTGTTATGACGCCCATTTCCCGGAATTATCACTGGCCATGGCATTAAAACACGTGGATGTGATTTTCATCCCCCATGCATCACCCAGGGGCAGTTCACAGGAAAAACACGATTCCTGGATCCGTCACCTAAGAGCCAGGGCCTTTGACAACGGTATTTATATTGCTGCCTGTAATCAAACCGGCGATAACACCAAAGGGTTATTCTTCCCAGGGATAAGTCTGTTCATTGGTCCGGACGGGAACGTGCTCTACAAATCCATCGATAAAACAGAAGGTATTCATATTATATCAATAGAAAAAGCCCTGTTAAACAAAATCAGATCCCATAAAATGAAATATTTTCTGCCCTACCGCCGTAGTGATTTGTTTAAAGTATAGATTTATTCTTTTATTTTTTTTTTGCGATTTTGAATATAGGCATTTCTTATGGCCACATAAGGATCCACTGCCGAGGCCTTTATCGCTTCGTAATCACCAAGGTGAAAAGAGATGGTATTTATCGTATCAACAGCTTTAATTCCGGTTGAAAGTTCCCATGGCTCCACATAATTGACCGGGGTTAGAAAATAATCCCCGACACGTCCGATAAGATCCCTGAGGGTTGATGATCCTAATATGGGCAATACCAGATAAAATCCATTGCCAATGTGATAGGAACCAAGGGTTTGTCCCAGGTCCTCATTGTTTGTATGGATATTAAATTTATGCTGAGCGACCTGGGCAAATCCAAGGAATCCAATGGTTGAGTTGATCAAAAAAATTTCAATTTCTGTTCCTGCATCTTTGATTTCACCCTGCAAAATATTGTTAACAAACCGGACAGGGAAAACAAGATTATGAAAAAAATTATTTAGCCCTTTTCGGGCAGGAACGGGCATAATGGTTTTATACCCTGTGGCAATGGGTTTAAGTGCGTTAAAATATAAAAAATCGTTGACTGAATACATCAGGTAATTAAACGCATAGAGGGGATCAGAAACCGTTTTAGTTTCAAGGGGATCTTCAAAATCTTCAAGCAACGATTTATTCAGTTCATCTTCTTCAGCCGTTGAGATCGTGTTTTGAGCTATCAATATACCACCTGAGTTCAGAGAGGGGTAAACCGGACTGGTAACACCATCATTGGACAAAATCATACCGGCAACAGGATTATCCTGGGCAAAACCATTGGACACCAGAATAAAAACAATTGCTAAAATGAATAAAGCATATTTTTTTCCCATGATTGATCAAATCCTTTTTTTACACAATATGAATCATCATACAGAATTTCAACCAGACAAATCCTTAATTATGATCTTTATTAAAAATGAATTTCCTGACAAGAGATTCAATATCAAGTGAGGACTCTGTATTGAATATTTCATCCCCGGGTTCAAGCTTGACATCAGAACCTCCGGGCAGAATATCAATGTATTTTTGCCCTATAATACCGGAGGTCTTAACAGAAGCGATGATATCTTCGCAAAGTTCAATATTTTTATCAATACGAAATTCTACCCGCGCAAGCAAGCGTTCCTTATCAATACTCACGTTGGACACCATACCGATCTGGACTCCGACCATTTCAATCTTTGCGCCTTTTTTAAGCCCGGATACAGAAGAAAAATAAGCATATAATGGGTATCGTTTGTCCCGGACAAGACCTATTTCGCCAAGAACAATAAAAAGATATCCAGTGCATAATATGCCCAGGATAACAAAAAGCCCTACATAAAATTCAATCTTACGTTTATTCATTGGGTTTCCTTTAAATAGACCATCCCTGATCGGCAGTTAAAAATCTTCACCAGTGATAAAGGCATTTAAGATTTTACTGTGCGAATCCAGAATATCTTTTTTTGAGCCCTCAAATTTTATACTGCCCCCATCTAACAGGGCAATCCGTTGCGCCACATTAAAAATTTCAGGGATATCATGACTGACTATGACAGCCGTAAATTCAAATTTTTTCTGGTATTCCTGAATCATTGAATGTACTTTTTTCTTTCTGATCGGATCAAGACCGGTTGTGGGTTCATCAAAAAGAACGATTTTCGGATCGATAATAAGCGCCCTTGCAAGTGCCACCCGTTTTCGCATTCCCCCGGAAAGCTGGGCCGGGAATTTTCCTTCTATACCAATCAACCCCAATTGCTCCATCCGTTCTAAAACTTTTGCTTTTACCTGGTGTTTTGAAAATTTTGAATTTTCCACCAAGGGTAAGGCAATATTATCATATATGCTCATGAAATCAAATAAGGCATTATCCTGAAACATATAGCTTAGTCGTTTATAAAAACTGTTTCTGTCTGTCACTGATAACTGACTCAATGATTCGCCCTCAATCAGTATCTGCCCTGAGTCCTGGCTGACAAGTCCGATAATATGTTTTAACAATACGGATTTACCTGTCCCGCTTTTCCCGATGACAGCTGTAATTTCACCCTTATAAATTGATAAATTGAGCCCTTTTAAAACAGAGGATGCTCCAAAACTTTTATTCACATCGATAAATTGTATTAAAGGGATCGTCATATTTAAACCAGAAAATAGGTGATGATATAATCAAAAACAAAGACCGAGATGCAGGATTGTACTACTGCATTGGTTGTTGACAAACTAACCCCCCTTGCGCCGAAACCACTGTATAAATGGGTATAATAACCACGGTAACAGCATATTGTGGTGGTTACCAGTGCAAAAGCAAAGGACTTATAAAAACCGCCATTGATGTCATGCACTTGAATGCTATGAACAACTGTGTCCATATATACATATTGATTTATGCCAAGCATGATGGAACCGGAAATAAAGCCGCCGATGATACCGACAACATCAAAGAGTGCCGTGAGCAATGGAAAACTGATAACAGCAGCAATAATCCTGGGTGAAAACAAGAATCTGACAGGATTTATATGCATGGTTTTAAGCGCATCAATCTGTTCTGAAATTCTCATCACACCAATTTCTGCAGCCATGGATGAACCTGCGCGGGCTGTGACCATAATTGCCGTAAAAACAGGCCCCAATTCACAAATCAAGGTCAATGCGACAGCCGATCCAAGGGCTGCTTCAGAGCCAACTTTAACCAGGGAATAATATCCTTGAAGCCCCAGTACCATGCCGGTAAAAAGCCCGGTCAAAACAATAACAAAAATGGATTTAGACCCAATAAACCAGGTCTGATCAACAATTTTGGCAAATTGAACCGGCAGTATGAAGATGTGCATCATCCCTGCTAGAAAAAAAAGGATTATCCTTCCAAATGATTTCACCAAGTTTAAAATTGCTTCTCCAAAATTCTCAATAAATTTAATTCGCATGATTTTCTTCTATACTCTTTATATCAAGAAAATTCAAGGTTCTAACTGGAACAATCCATATTGATTGTATGCTGCCACGGATATTAACATAAAAAACGATTGACACGCATATAAAAAATCTATACGTACTACAATATAGATTCCATATATCATTTACATAATCCATAACAGGATAAACAGATGGCTCAAAAAATTACATTAAGTATTCCTGATTTGCTACATGAAAAACTCAAAGCGTGGCGTGCTTCATTCAATCTTTCAAAAATGTTCCAAGATGCTGTAACAGATGCCATCCAGAAAAAGGAAGAATTTCAAAAACGGTTTTCAAAAGACGATAATATGTCTGAGATTATCAAGCGATTAAAGCAGGAAAAGCTAATCTGGGAAAAACAATATTACAAACTGGGTAAAGAAGAAGGGTTACGCTGGGCAAAGACTGCCCATTATGAAGATCTTTTATACGTATTGGACTTTAATGATACGTATAAATTAATCACAGACTCCAAAATGTCAGATTATTTTAATAAAATCTATCAATCAAATGACCTTGCAAATCAGTCAGGTTCCGTTGATCACGAACAACTGTTTATAGAGGGCTGGTCTGATGGGATTTTGGAATTCTGGAACCATGTAAAGGAAAAACTGTAATCATGGCTTCTTTATCAAACGTTCTTGGCATTGATGTGGGGTCTGTTTCCATCCATCTGGCAGTGTTAAGTTGTGAGGGTGATATCGTTCATACAGACGTCTGTGACCATCATGGAGAAATAAAACACTGTTTTTCAACGTTGATGGAAAGAATCAACATCAAAAATATCCATTATGTTGCGGTTACCGACGCTACCCCTTTGACTATTCAGCGGAACAAGTCTTATGATGAGCAGCTGACAATCATTCGTGCGGCCAGACAATATCATAAAATATTTGATGCGATTTTACATATTGGCGGTGAGAAATTTTCTTTGGCCAGGTTTGATCACGCGCACAATTATATGGGTACCCGACATAACACGTCATGTGCAGCCGGCACAGGCAGTTTTCTGGACCAACAGGCCAGACGGTTAAACCTTTTGGGAGGTTCCCACGACCTTAGTCTAAAAGCCCTTTTAAATAATAAAAAAATTCCTGATATTGCCACCCGTTGCGCGGTTTTTGCCAAAACCGATCTGATCCATGCACAGCAGGAAGGATATAGCATTGAACAAATCTGTGATGGCCTGTGTTATGGTCTTGCAAAAAATATTTCCAATACGCTTTTCACATACAGACACATTGGCAAAAAAATTATTTTTTGTGGGGGGGTTTCACAAAATCATTGTGTTAAGCGTCATCTTGAAAAAATTACCAATCATGATTTTATTGTTGATCCCCACTCAATATTTTATAGTGCAACAGGTGCAGCCCTCTGTTTGCTGGATGATATGGCCGCCAATACGGAAAAGTTCAAGAAAATAAGTAAAAAAAAGTTCTCATCCCTGTCAGATTTTTTTATTCCGGCAAAAAAAGAAATCCGGTTGTCATATCCGGGACTCGAACTGACACTTTCAAAATTTCCGGATTTCAGCTGCTTTTCCTCTTATATTGATGACGGTGTAGAAGCGGATATTTATCAAAATCCAAATGAACTTGAGATAAAACAAGGATATTTAGGCCTTGATGTGGGTTCAACAAGTACAAAAAGCATCCTCATTAATCAGGATGGCATACCCATTGCCGGATTTTATACAAAAACAGCTTCAAGACCTGTAATCGCCATACAAAAAATTTTTAAAGCCCATGATCAGTTTTTCAAAGCCTATGGAATTGAAATAAACATTAAAGGGTGTGGTACAACGGGATCAGGACGAAGAATCAGTGGGAGAGTGATTGGTGCAGATATTGAACCTGATGAAATTACAGCCCATGCTACAGCAGCAGTTAGTTTAAACAAAAATGTAGACACCATTATTGAGATCGGGGGGCAGGATGCCAAATTTACCTTGCTTAAGAATGGAATGGTCACCTCCTCTGTGATGAACACCGTCTGTGCTGCCGGAACCGGCAGTTTTATCGAAGAACAGGCCTTAAAACTGGATTGTCCCTTATCTGAATATTCCGGGAGAACAGAAAACGTCTGTTCACCCGTTGCCAGTGACAGGTGTACTGTTTTCATGGAAAGGGATATTAATTATTATTTTGCCCAGGGCTATCAGAAAAATGAAATCCTTGCCTCAGTATTGCATTCTGTAAGGGATAACTACCTGACAAAAGTGGCAAATATTGCCAAAATAGGCGATGTTATCCTTTTTCAAGGTGCCACTGCTAAAAACAAGGCACTGGTTGCGGCATTTGAGCAGAAATTAAAAAAACCCATTCATGTCTCGCGATATTGTCACCTGACAGGTGCACTTGGCGTGGCCTTATTATTAAAGGAAACCATGACAGGGACCTCTGCCTTTCGAGGATTCGGGATATGGAAGCAGCAGATTCCCGTCCGCCAGGAAACCTGTGAATTGTGTACCAATCACTGTAAATTAACCATTGCAGAGATCGGCAAAAAGTCCATTGCATATGGTTTCTTGTGCGGCAGGGATTATCAGACAAATAAAGTGGTGCCAATGAAAAATCCTTATAACCTGTTAAAGATAAGAAAAGCAGCCCTTCCAAAAACTGAACTGCAGACAATTAAGCATCCGTTTACCATTGGCATCCCCAAGGCGCTTCACCTTTTTGAAGACCATGATTTCTGGGTTCATTTTTTTTCCAGACTTGGCATTAAAACAATAACAAGTTCAAAGCTTGCAAATCCCGTAAAATCAGGAAAAACTGTTGCAAAAGCTGAATTCTGTGCACCTATGGTGGCCCTGCATGGTCATATACAGTATTTAATGGACAAAGCAGACTATATTTTTCTCCCATTCTATTTTGAAGAAAAAACCGATGAAAAGGATGCCAGAAGACAACATTGCTACTATACTCAATTTTCTCCATCAATTATATCATGTCTTTCAGACATTGATACAAACAAGATCATTTCACCAATTATCAAATACCTTTATACAAACTTTCACACCAAACTTGAATTGTATAAAGCATTGAAAAAAATATCTGCTGATTTTTTATTTTCTTTTTTTGATATCTCAATTGCCTATGACAGTGCGGTTGAATATAAAGAAAAATCCCTGTCGAGCTGGAAAGCGTTGTATTCACAATACAAATCCCCTGGAACAGATATTGATGTTGTTTTGCTGGGAAGACCCTACACGGTTTTAGACAAAACAATGAATAACAATATCCCCCAGCTTTTTGAGAATCTGGGGATTAAAACTTTTTTTCAGGATATGTTTGATTTTGAAGCCCGGGATTTTTCAGAGATTGAGCCGTTATTAAATGAGATTCATTGGAAATATGTTGCACAGATTCTTAAAACAGCCTATGTCGTTGCCACATCCGATCATCTTTATCCCGTATATATCAGTTCGTTTAAATGTGCACCAGATTCTTTTGGGATTGATTATTTTAAGCAGATAATGGAAAGCTTCCATAAACCTTACCTTGTTCTGGAACTGGATGAGCATGATTCCAGTGTCGGGTATGAAACACGGGTTGAAGCGGCAGTACAGTCCTTTAAAAATCATAACAAGTCAATTTCAAGAGAAAAAGCAACGGGAATTGGTCATCTCCATCCATATTTTTTATCAAAGATTGACAATAAAACCATTATTTATCCAAACTGGGATTCATACTCAGGCAGTCTGATTGTTTCTGTTTTAAGGAATGAAGGCGTCAATGCCCTTTTAATGGAAGAAACCCATGAAACCTTGAAAAAAAGCATTCTGACCAACACAGGCCAGTGTATTCCGCTGAATGCACTGGCAGCAGGGTTTATTCATACCATCGAAAAAAACAATCTTGACCCGTCAACTTGTGTGTTATGGTTAAATGCTTCAGACATTGCCTGTAATATTAAAATGTACCCATACCATATCAAAAAAATTCTTGAAAAAAACGGCAATGGATTTGAGAAATCCGGAATATACAAAGGCGAATTGTCTTTATTTGATATTTCTTATAAGGCATCAACCAATGCATATTTTGCCTATATGTTCGGCGGACTGTTAAGAAACATCGGGTGTAAAATAAGACCCTATGAAATTCAAAAAGGGAAAACCGATCAAGTGCTTCAAACGGCCTTGAAAATACTGTGTCATGCGTTTGAAAAAAATGAATCCAAGGAAGCTGCATTAGAAAACGCAATCAAGATGTTTTCAGATGTTGAAACTAGAATCGAATCACGGCCTAAAGTCGGTATTTTCGGGGATCTTTATGTTAGAGACAATGATGTTATGAACCAGGATCTGGTTCATTTTATCGAAGCGAATGGCGGTGAAGTCATAACCACCTCTTACTACAAATATGCCAAAATCATTGCAAATTCTTATTTTAAAAAATGGTTTAAGGAAGGAAAATATTTAAGCTTGTTTTCAAATGGCGCGCTTCTGGTTGCAATGCAGGTTATGGAAAAAAAATATTATAAATATTTTGAACCCATTTTAAGCAGATCAGCATTTGAAGTAAAAGAGTCGTATGAAAATATTCTTTCGGAATATGGAATCCTTCAGGAGCATACTGGTGAATCCATGGATAATATATTAAAAATCCACCATATCATCAAAGAATACCCTGATATTAAACTGCTGGTTCAGACCAATCCGGCATTCTGCTGCCCTGGGCTTATTACAGAGGCAATGGTGCAAAAGCTTGAAGCAAAAATCAATATCCCCATTGTGAGCATCACCTATGACGTTTCGGGCGGCAACAAGAACAAGGTGATACTGCCTTTTCTCAGGGAGTCAGGACAGGAACAATACGCCTGCACCCAGAAACTGTCGGTCTGACATTTACGCTATCAACGCATATGGGTTTTTGTGGTATAGTGTTTACCATCACTTGAGATAATGACAGCACCATCTTTATCCGTTCTAAAAATATGTATTCCCTTTTTTTGATATCTTTTTAAAACCGTATCATGGGGAAAACCATATCGGTTTTGCCAGCCACAGGATATGATGACCGTTCTGGGGTTTACTTTATCCAGGAAAACGGTTGCACTTGAGGTTGAGCTTCCATGATGCGGTGACAAAAGTATATCTGAATTCAGATCAATATCATCCGTGATACTTAAATTGGTTTCCCGATGATGTAAAATATCTCCTGGAAACAGCATTGAAAAGTCATCATATACCAGCTTGAAAACAAGAGAATTATCATTAAACTCAGCTGAATGCTTTCCTTTGGGTGACATATAAAAGATCAGCTTAACACTCCCGGAATGCAATTGGTTATCAAGGTCTGAAGGATGAATGATCTGAATACGTTTCGTCTTGCAGAGTTTCATTAGAGAAGCATATGATTGTGATGCTTTCTGATCGTTATTTTTAATCAACATTCGGACATTAAAATTATCAAGGATGAATATCAGACCATTTAAATGATCAGATTCAGGATGACTTAAAATAACATAATCCAAGGACCGTATCCCTTTTTGCCATAAGAACGGAGCCAGAATAAACCTTCCTGTATCAAAAGATGATATATCAGAAAAACCACCCCCATCCACCAGAATATTTTCCCCTTCAGGGGTTTGAACGAATGCACTGCTTCCCTGTCCCACATCAAGGATGGTGATGGTTAGATTTGAATCCGATCTTTTTTGGATTTGATTCACCCAGAAAGTGGAGAAACCCAGTACGAAAATTACGCTCGATAAGAATACCACAGATCTTTTATGCTTTTTTAAACCTGAAAAAATCAGCAGAAAAACCAGGTAAATCAATGTGATTTCATTCCATGGCAGGCTTGTGATCCTTGACCATGCAAAGGGAAGCCTGACAATAAACTCCAACACCATCACAGCAACCAGAAGAATCTGGTTGCACACATGGATAATACACAGGGCCACCAACGGAAAACATGAAAAGCAAACCAGAGAAACAAGCCCCAGGGGCAGCACGACAAATCCGATCACCGGAATAAACAAAAGATTTGATATCAGCGCAATAAAAGACACCATATTGAAATAATGCGCTGTCAACGGAAAGGTACCAAGGCTTGCAAAAAGAGTGACGTAACACATCAACCCCATTCTGGTAACCATATTGTTTTTCTGTATTAAAGAATACTTCTTTAATACAGAGAGACCACCTAAAATGAAAACAACTGCCATAAATGACAATTGAAATGATATGGAAAAAAGTGCAGCAGAATCAACGGTTAAAATTAAAATTCCGGCAACGGAAAGACTTGAAACAATATCTTTTTCTCGCTCAGAAACAAAGGAAAACAATAAAACAACGATCATTATGAGAGCCCGTTGAGTGGATGGCGAAAATCCTGTGAAAATAGCATATGCAATCAGGGGAACCAGGCTTAATATGCCTGCAATTTTTTTGGATAGCCCTGAAATGGCCAGCCTTGGCCAGAAAGATAAAACACGGTAAAAAACAATAAAAAACAAGAGGCTAACAATGGACAGATGAAGTCCTGAAATAGCTAACAGGTGACTGATCCCGGTCTTGGAAAATAAATCCTGCAGATCATAAGAAACAGCCTCTTTTTTCCCGGTGATCAAAGAAGCCAATATCCTGGATGTTTTTGAGCCATTGCCATGGATCAATATGAAATCATAATAACAGGTTCTCAGATTTTCTATTTTCCGGATCAGTTTTAAAAACAAACCGATTTGATCTGTTTGTTTCAAGATCTTTATTCTTTTGGAATCTGTATAAGCCGTACCATATATTCCCTTTAATTTTAAAAATTTTTTATAATCAAAAGCACCGGGATTCATAAAATTTCTGATGGATTTAATGGAAGACTCAAAAAGGATACGATCCCCAAATTCAGGGGCAGGTTTTGATGGGCCATAGATATTTAATAAAATTTTACCATTGGCATTTTTGCTTGTATTGTCTTTTGTTTCAAAGGAGTGGACCATAACGATCATGGTGTATTTTTTTTCATGATGTTTTTTAAATGAAACAACCCTGCCAGTAATTTTGATTTTTGGGGTATCCAGAATTGTTGAGATATGATCAGTCGGCAGATCGAGGGATAGCTTGTCCTGAATGGAAAGATAACCCCAGCAGAAAATCAATACAAGAAAAAAAAGAAACGTTACTTTTTTACGTGAATACAGTGATAGACAGGTTAAAAAAGAGACAAAAAAGATTAAAGGAAGGAGAAAAGGCGTATTATCAGGAAAACTGCTACCGGCTGTGATCCCTGCCATAAGGCAAATAAAAATATAAACAGATGCAGGCCTTAAGGATGTTAAAAATGTTTTCACATGATCTCACCGAATATTTAATAATTTTACGGAATCCGTTCTATCTGGGCTCCCAGGAGTGAAAATTTTTTTTCAATGGCTTCATACCCCCGGTCCATGTGATATATCCGGGAAATAATGGTTGTGCCTTCTGCAACCAGTCCGGCAATAACCAGGGATGCACTGGCCCTTAAATCCGATGCCATCACCTGTGCAGCCTGCAGTTTTTTCACCCCCCTGACCATGGCGACATTTCCATTTGAGATTGAAATATCAGCACCCATTCGAAGAAGTTCATTTGCATGAATAAACCGATTTTCAAAAATGGATTCATGAATAACACTATTTCCATCTGCAATGGCCATCAATGTCATGAACTGTGCCTGCATATCGGTTGGAAAACCGGGATATGGCAGTGTTTTAATATCCACACTTTTAATGGGGTTATGATTCATAATTCTGATGCTGTCTGGATATGTTTCAACCAGGGTTCCACTTGCTCTGAGCTTATTGATAATACCACCAATGTGGTCGGGTTCACATCCTTTAATGAGGATATCCCCTCCTGTTGCAGCGGCGGCAACCATAAAAGTTCCTGTTTCAATTCTGTCCGGTATGATTTTTATGTCAACCGGATGAAGGGATCTCACTCCTTTAATGGTGATAATGGTTGTTCCAGCCCCTTTTATTCGTGCGCCCATTTTATTTAAGGCATCTGCAAGGGCGACAATCTCAGGCTCCCTTGCCGCATTTCTCAGAACACTTGTCCCTTTTGCAAGGCTGGCTGCCATCATTAAGTTTTCAGTACCTGTAACAGTTGGCATATCAAAGTAGATATCATTGCCAATAAGCCTTTTTGCCTTAGCCTCAATATACCCATGCTCGATCCTGATGCTTGCTCCCAGGGCTTCAAGACCGGACAGATGCATGTTGACAGGTCTGGCTCCAATGGCACACCCCCCTGGCAAAGACACCTTTGCATGACCGAATCTTGCCACAAGGGGGCACAAGACCAGAATAGAGGCCCTCATTTTTCTGACAAGATCATATTCTGCTTCAATTTTATTGATGGAAGACGCATCAACTTCAAGAAAGCCTTTTGACGTTTTGCAGCCTGCCCCCAAATCCTCTAAAAGCAACCTGATACTGGTAATATCCATCAGGTCCGGAACATTACGAAAACAGGTCTTCCCATTAACCAGGATACTTGAAGCGATTAACGGAAGTGCGGCATTTTTAGCTCCGCTGATATTGACTTCTCCATAAAGCGGTTTACCGCCAATAATTTTTATTTTATCCATAAGATGATGACTTTACATTACTTGTGAAAAAGACTGCAATTTAAAAAAGGATTCTGGTTAAAAGGCCAAAACCCTTTATAATTATTTGATACCTGGGACGAGAATTGAACTCGTACAGCCATTAAGGCCGAGGAATTTTAAGTTCCAAAAAGTTCAAATCAATATGTTTTATATTATAAAGTCCTTATGTACCAAACGTTTCCATTGTCTATTTTTGGTTTCGTTTGGAATTGTTTGACCTTGACGGGCACAACTTAGGCACAAAATCAATTCAAAAACGACTACAATTTATTATCGAATATTTACGCTGTTTAATTAAAAAACTCAAGAATTTTTATTGTCAAAAGAAAAAGCATGACATTCAGTGAAAGCATTCCAACTAACGGCCATGCCCTGCCGGGCACAACAAATCATGAAAGAATTCGGAAAATTGGCCAGTTCTTTCATATAAAACTCGATATACGGGGCTCTTTTTAAACCATAGGGAAGACTATACTCTGTTAATCTGCATTTTATTCAACAATTATGTAGCCAGTTTTTTTTGTTGCGAGTTTACCCCGCCTGATCCCGCAGACCCCGCCCCTTATTTTTAAAAAGTTGATTATCTGCGTGATGATTGAAATTTCCTCCAGACACAAGATATTGTGCTTGCCGATGATGCTAAAAGCTCAAGACTGTTAATAATAGTC
>Ga0180007_10002427_pt1 | contig 22340 bp, 19 predicted proteins | sample MM_PC_MetaG_FD_121122 | JGI IMG/M metagenome (GOLD analysis project Ga0180007, IMG submission 121122) | Groundwater microbial communities from the Aspo Hard Rock Laboratory (HRL) deep subsurface site, Sweden - MM_PC_MetaG | ecosystem: Environmental > Aquatic > Deep subsurface > Groundwater... | reverse complement strand
TTTTAATGTCTCACTGGATATTGACAAAAAATTGATTTTGTCGTATAAAATCTGGTTTATGACAAGATCAAATATTATCATCTGTATTGCCATTGCCGTCATCTCTATCAGTTTCTGGTCCCTGCTGAACCGGCCAGAGGTAGAACCGCCGTGGCCTGTGCGTATCCAGGGATTTTCCTTTTCCCCCATGCAGGCCTGGAATAACCCCATGGTTAAAAAATTTCCCACGGAAGCAGAGATTGAAGGAGACCTTAAACTTCTTTCCGGCAAGACCAATGCCATCAGAACCTATACCGTGGAAGGGGTTTTGGCCAGGATACCGGCTCTGGCCCAGAAATATGATTTGAACGTTACCCTGGGGGCCTGGCTGGGCAAAGATCTGGCAGCCAATGAACAGCAGATTGAAACAGTCATCCGACTGGCCCGGGAAAATTATAAAAATGTTATCCGGGTGGTTGTCGGAAATGAGGCCATCTTTCGAAATGATCTGACGATCCAACAGCTGGGAGCCTATGTTGACCGGGTGAGGCATGAGTTGGACATCCCCGTCAGTACGGCTGAACCCTGGCACGTCTGGTACAAGAACCCAAAACTTGCAAACCATGTGGATTTTATTGCCACCCACATGCTTCCTTACTGGGAAGGGATTCATCTGGATCAGGCCGTGGACTATGTGATCGAACATGTTACCCTGCTTCAGACAACGTTTCCGGATAAAGCCGTGGTTATCGGAGAAGTGGGCTGGCCCAGCAACGGGCGGACCCGCCGTTCAGCCGTGGCCTCTCCTGCCAATGAAGCGGCGTTTCTGCGAAGATTTATTAATCAGGCCGAGAAACTGGGTTATGTTTATTATGTCATGGAGGCGTTTGATCAGCCCTGGAAAAGAGTCAATGAGGGCTCTGTGGGTGCTTACTGGGGCGTGTATGATGCAGACCGCAAGCCCAAATTTCCCTTCACCTCCCCCATTGTCGGCGTGCCGGAATGGCGCTATCTGGCAGGATTTTCCCTGATCATTGCCATTATCACCTTTGCCCTTATGCTCATAGACAGCACAAAGCTGCAGATGCGCGGCCGCGGTTTTCTTGCCTCTATTGCGTTTACGGCAGCCACGGGTGCCGTGTGGATCATCTATAACTACTCCCGGCAGTACCTGACCCTGTCTGCCATACTCATCGGTTTTCTCATGCTTTTCGGTATCATTGGCGTGGTGATTGTCCTTCTGGCAGAAGCCCACGAATGGGCCGAGGCCATCTGGTCAAAAAGACGTCGACTCCCAAGCCCCGTTCAGATTCCGGATGAAACACTGCCCTGGGTGTCCATCCATGTCCCTGCCTACAATGAACCGCCGGAAATGATGATCGAAACCCTGAACGCCCTGTCCCAACTGGATTATCCCCTTTATGAAGTCATTGTCATGGATAATAACACAAAAAATCCGGCCGTGTGGCAACCCGTCCAGGCCCACTGCAAAACCCTGGGCTCCCCGTTCCATTTTTTCCATGAGGACCATCTGGATGGATTCAAGGCCGGCGCCCTGAATTACTGCCTGGCCAGAACCAGACCTGATACCCAGGTGGTGGCCGTTATTGACAGCGACTACATAGTGACTCCCAACTGGCTGAAAGATCTTGTTCCCCAGTTCATAAAGCCGTCCGTGGCCATTGTCCAGGCACCCCAGGACTATCGGGATGATGGTGACAACCTGTTCAAGGCCATGTGCTTTGCTGAATACCGGGGGTTTTTCTACATCGGTATGGTCACACGCAATGAACGCAATGCCATTATCCAGCACGGTACCATGACCATGGTGCGCAAATCCGTACTGGAAGAGGTCGGCGGCTGGGCTGAATGGTGTATTACGGAAGATGCAGAGCTGGGCCTGAAAATTTTTGAAAAAGGGTATGAAGCCCTTTATATAGCAAAAAGTTATGGCCGCGGCATAATGCCGGATACGTTTATCGATTTTAAAAAACAGCGCTATCGCTGGGCATATGGCGCCGTTCAGATCATGCGGCACCATGCGGCAGCCTTGCGGCGAACCAGCCAGAGCCGTCTGACCTATGGTCAGCGATATCACTTTATTGCGGGCTGGCTGCCCTGGATGGCGGACAGCATTAATCTTATTTTTACCATGGCTGCCATTGCCTGGTCCATTGGCATGATATACTTTCCCCTTAAGATTGATCCGCCCATGATCATCCTGTCAGCCGTTCCCCTGGCCTTTTTTGTATTTAAAATGGCCAAAATGTTTTATCTGTATCGAAGCCGGGTAAAGGCAACCATTACCCAGACGCTGGCCTCGGCCCTGGCAGGCCTTTCATTATCCCATACCATTTCCAAGGCCATACTGTTCGGTTTTGTAAGCCGGCATCTGCCCTTTTTCAGGACCCCGAAAAAAGCTGAGGGCACGGCGTTCTGGCATGCGTTGCAGTCAGCCCGGGAAGAAGGACTTGTACTGCTGGCACTTTTCTTAGCTGCCCATGGCATTATTCGCGTACAGGGATCAGAAACTCCGGATGTGCTGGTATGGATTATCGTCCTGCTGGTGCAGGCAATTCCCTATCTGGCCGCCGTGACCATGTCCATTGTCAGTGCCTTTGCCCGGCTGCCTGCAAAAAGTCTTATTGATAACATTATCGCCTTGCCAGACCATCCTTTTCCCGTTGCTGAAGCAGATCAGGCCAAGAATCCGTCAAGTCATGTTTCATCCCCTTAAACCATCCCCTGGAAACGCCCTCCAGGACCAAAGGGCAGTAGATGAATACGATTATGAATGAACGGAAAAGACTATTTTTACTCATCGGAATTATGGGAGCTGTTGCGCTGACCATTGGTGTTTCTGTGTTCATGATGCTCTACCAGACCGCGTTCAATGAGCAGAAAAAAAGGCTGAAGGAAACGGTGCAGAGTCAGGCCCGGATGATTGAAACCATTATGCAGCATGAAACGCTGTCCCATAAAGGAGATCCTGAAACCCGGGCAGCAGACGTTCTTGAACAGTTAATAGAGGCCCACAACCGGTATACGACGCGCAGTAAAACCTTTGAATTCACCCTTGCCCGGCAGGAGGGCGACCAGATTTTTTTTATGCTGAACCATGGGTCTGGAAAACGGATTCACCGCAAACCCGTTCCATTTGATTCCAATCTGGCTGAACCCATGCGAAGGGCGTTGTCAGGAAAATCCGGCACACTGGTCGGTCTGGATTATCAGGGAGTCATGGTGCTCGCGGCACATGAGCCCGTGCCACGATTAAAGCTGGGTCTTGTGGCCAAGATTGATCTCAGCGAGATCCGGGCACCCTTTATCAAAGCCGGTATGGTTGTCGCGGGTATCGGGATTGTTTTAATTCTCATTGGATCATGGCTCTTTATCAAGGTGTCAGAACCGATCCTGGTGCAACTTCAGAAACAACTGGTGCAGATGGAAACGCTGGTGATATCCCTTCAGGACAGCCAAAACCAGTTCAAGCGGATCATCCAGAATAATGCAGATGCCATTGTCGTGACCGTTGACGGCATCATCCAGTTTGCCAACCCGGCCGCTGAAACGATTTTCGGCCGGTCTGTTTCAGATCTTTCGGGAAAAGATATCGGATTTCCCATTCTTGAAAAAAAGAGGGCAGATATCCAGATCCTTCATCCTTCAGGAAAAAAGGTCACGGCCACCATGCACACCGCACAGATTGAGTGGGAAAAAACCCCGGCCCATCTGATCTCTTTTCACGATATTACCCAAAAAAAGAAGATGGAAGAAAAACAAAAAAAGCTTGAACAGCAGCTTGCCCAGGCCCAGAAGATGGAGTCCGTTGGGCGCCTGGCCGGCGGGGTGGCCCATGATTACAACAACGCACTCACCACGATCATGGGGTACACTGAACTGGCCATGATGGATGCAGATCCCAAAGGGCCTTTATATGCCGATCTCAGTCAGGTTCTCAAGGCCAGCCAGCGGGCAAGGGACATTACCCGGCAACTTCTGGCCTTTGCCCGCAAACAGACCATTGCCCCTGTTGCGCTTAACCTGAACCCCACCGTAGAAGGCATGATTAAAATGCTCCGGCGCCTCATCGGCGAAGATATTGATCTTGTCTGGCAGCCGGGAAAAAACCTGTGGAACGTTCGGATGGACCCTTCCCAGATCGAGCAGATTCTGGCCAATCTGTGCATCAATGCCAGGGATGCCATCAAAGGGGTTGGCAAAATCACCATTGAAACCAATACCGTTGTCTTTGACGCAGCCTATTGCGCTGATCATGCCGGGTTTATTCCGGGTGAATTTGTTCTCCTGGCCGTAAGCGACAATGGCTGCGGTATGGACAAAAAAATACTCAGCCAGATGTTTGAACCCTTTTTCACCACAAAAGCGGTTGATAAGGGAACGGGGTTAGGGCTTTCCACGGTCTATGGAATCGTCAAACAGAACAATGGATTTACCAACGTCTACTCTGAACCGGGTAAGGGAACGACCATCAAGATCTACCTGTCCAGGCATACAGGCAAATCCCTTGAGAGCCGGACCGAAAGCACGGAAGAGATCCCCCAGGGCCGTGGTGAGACCATCCTGGTTGTGGAAGATGATCTATCCATCCTGAACCTGACCCAAAAAATCCTCATTGGACTGGGCTATGCCGTGCTGGCTGCAGACACACCTGAAAAGGCCATGACAATGGCCAGTGAACATACAGATCAAATTGACCTATTCTTAACGGATGTGATCATGCCTGAAATGAACGGGCTTGAACTGTCAAAACAGCTGAAATTACAATACCCCGATCTAAAATGCCTGTTCATGTCCGGATACACGGCCAATGCCATTGCCCATCACGGGGTCCTTGACAAGGGGGTGCATTTTATTCAGAAACCATTCTCCAAAAAAGACCTGGCAGCGATGATCAGACGTGTACTGGATACGGTCACACCAAGTCCGGACCATGTTGACAAAACCCGGGGGGTCTAGTCGTTTATACCCATTGCGATGATCTGTCCGGGACACGGGTGGGTGGATCTTGACCCGACCAACAATGTTATCCCCTCTGATCAACACCTGACCCTTGCCTGGGGAAGGGACTACGGGGATGTCATTCCCGTAAAAGGCACAGTGCTAGGCGGGGGCAGGCATGGCCTGCTTGTAACCGTGGATGTGACCTTGTTATGAAAATTATTTATCTTGCACCCCAAAATATATTTCTGTGCCCCTTTTTATTTTAAGCATAACGCTTTAATTTTTAATATCTTGTTTTTTTCTTCATGATAGAGATGATGTGCCATTTTTAAATCAATTTTTTCAAATTGTATTGTATCTCCAGGGGTGGTCTGGGCCACCTTTGACAAATCCGTTGAGATCACCGTTGCAATTTTGGCGTATCCGCCCACGGTCTGTTCCACCAGAAGAATAATGGGCTGTTCGTCCGGCGGAATCTGGATACTGCCGGGCATTGACGGTTCTGACACAATGCTCGCCGGCATGCCGCGCTTTATGGGTATGGCCGTGCCCTGCAGCCGGTAGCCCATGCGGTCCGCCTTTGCCGTAACCATATACGCTCGTTCAAACAAGGCTGTCAGGCCGCTATCAAAATAATCCTCCTGGGGTCCTGGGATGGCACGGATAACGGCATTGGACGGGTATTGGGGAATATACCGGTCAGGAAGGGCGCGGGGTCTGCTCAGAATTTCTGCATCATGGGTTTCAAGGATATCCTCTTTTTTCAGGGGCCTTCCCATAAACCCGCCGATCCTGCCGCCCACATAGGTTGAACAACTGTCCATGATCCGGGGAACCGTTAAGCCGCCGCTAAAAGCAAGATAGGCCCGGCATCCCTCCTGAACCTGGGAAATGGTTACCACATCACCCGGGTTTACCCTGATGGATCTCCACTGCTCAACGGGTTTATCGTTCAGGGTTATGCCCATTCTGGCACCTGTCAGGGCGATGTCCATCTGGGTTAATATTTCAAGGGACGGACCCATTACCGTGATTTCAAGAACGGCCCTGTTTTCATCATTTCCCACCAGGATATTGGCACAGGCAGACGCAAACGTATCCATTACGCCGCAAACGGGAATTCCCATCTGCTGATATCCAAACCGTCCTTTGTCCTGAACCGTGGTAAATCCGCCGGGAGCCAGAATTTTTATGGCGTTCATCATCTGTTCTCCTGTTGTGCGATCAGGTCATATTCCGGTTTTGATATGGGCTTGAATTTGATTTTATCGCCTGCCTTGTAAATAAAGGGGTTGGTTCGATGCGGGGCAAAGAGTTTTAAAGGGGTTCTGCCGATGATCTGCCAGCCGCCCGGACTTGCAATGGGGTACATTCCTGTCTGGTTGTTTGCTATCCCCACAGAGCCTTCCGGTACCAGCATGCGCGGGGTTGCAAGTCTCGGGGTATGCAGTCGTTCATCCAACCCGCCCAGAAAGGCAAAGCCCGGTGTAAAGCCCACCATGTAAATCAGATATTCCGGTTTTGAATGAAGGTGAATAATCTCTTCCAGGGTCAGGCCATGGGCCTTTTGCACATTCTCGATGTCAGGGCCAAATTCATTTGCATAACAAACAGGGATTTCCACGATTGTAACGGGTTGATTCTCATTTTTTTCAAGCGTATTTTCAACGATTTCAATTGAGTTGCAAAGGGTTTCCGGATCTGTCAGTGAAGGATCATAGAAAAACAAAATAGACCTGTAGGTGGGGATCATTTCCATGACACCATTGAGTCGCTGTTTTTCCAGGGCCCGGGCCATGGCCCGGACTTTTTCATTTACCCCGGGATCAATACCCTCCCCAAAGTCCACAAGCAGGCCCCTGTCTCCTGCCAGTCGATATACCGGTTTTTTAAATACCCGTGGCATGATTCAGAAGTTTCCCATGGGATTTACACTGATGCCGTCTGCTTCAAGGATTTTTCTGATATTGGCAACCAGATTCACGGCCCGGGGATTATCCCCATGCACACACAGCGTCTGTACCTCAAGGGAAATCTGTGTTCCATCCACGGCCCTTACAAACCCCTTTGCCATGTCCAGGGCTCTTTTGGCCACTTCGTCCGGATCTGAAATAACCGCACCGGGCTGCTGTCGGGGCACAAGGGTCCCATCGGGGGTATATGCCCTGTCAGGAAACGCTTCATAAACCACTTTAAGTCCCAGTTGTTCTCCCATACGGCGCATGGTTTCCCCTTTTTTCCCGGCCAGGGCAACAAAATAAAGATCCGGGTCCAGAGCCATTATCCCTCTGGCAATGGCCTTTGCCGTCATTTCATTTTCAACGGCATCAAGATACAGCGCCCCATGGGGTTTAACATGGGACAGTCTTGCCCCGTGCACCGTACAGAATCCTTTAATGGCACTGACCTGGTAAACCAGATAGTGCTGGATCTCTTCGGGTGAGCAGGCCATGTGCCGGCGGCCAAATCCCAGAAGATCAGGGTAGCCCGGATGTGCGCCGATGCCAACACCGTTTTCAACGGCCATTTTAACCGTTCGATCCATAACCTGCGGATCTCCGGCATGAAAGCCGCAGGCAATATTGGCTGAAGTGATATGTTTCATGACCTGTTCATCCATGCCAAGCGAGTATGCACCAAAGCTTTCTCCCATGTCACAGTTTAAATCAATGCCTTTCATCCCTGTCTCCTGTATTTATTTTTTTACCATGAGCTCCGGAAGATACAATGCGATTTCCGGGAAAATCGTTATGATTGCCGTTGTCAATAACATCAAAAAAAAGAATGGCAATGCATACTTTGCAATGTTCATAATGGGTTCACCCGTGAGGCCCTGTATCACAAACAGATTAAATCCCACAGGGGGCGTGATCTGGCTTATTTCCACCATTAGAATCAGATAAATGCCGAACCATATGGGATCAAATCCTGCTGCCGTCACCATGGGAAGTGCTATGGGCAGTGTCATGACAACAATGGAAAACCCGTCCAAAAGGCATCCCAGCACAAGATATACCCCGCCAAGAAGAATCATGAGCATATATGGCGACAGATTCAATTCAATGATGGCCGTGGTAATTGCCGCGGGAATCCCCAAAAATCCCATGACCCTGGACAAAAATCCCGCTCCCACAACAATGAGCATGATCATGGCATTGGTCTTAACGGCCCCCTTAAGACATTCAAAAAGAATTTTTATGGTCATCTGGCGGTTTAAGCCGGCAAAGACAAAGGCCCCGAAAACACCTAAAGCAGCCGCTTCCGTCGGGGTTGCATAGCCCCCGTAAATACTTCCGAGAACCATCAGGATAAGAATCAATGTGGGGGCAAGATCCTTCAGTCCCAGAATCCTGTCTGCCCATGAATAACTATCCTGGGTCTGCGGTGCAATTTCAGGATTTTTAATGCCCCTGTAAATGATATAGACAGAATAAATGCCGGCAAGAAGCAAACCCGGTAAAATGCCGGCCATAAACATTTTTCCAATGGAAACCTCGGCTAAAATGGCATAGACGATCATGATCAAAGAAGGGGGAATCAAAAACCCCAATGTGCCTGCCCCGGCAAGAGATCCCATGGAAAGGCTTCTGTCATACCCCAGCTTGTCAAACTCGGCCAGGGTAATTCTGCCCACGGTGGCTGTTGTGGCCGCGCTTGAGCCGGACACGGCGGCAAAAAGGGTGCAGGACACAATATTCATGAGCAAAAGCCCGCCGGGAAGACGATAGAGCCAGGGGACCAGGGCCTTAAACAGTTTTTCCGAAATCCCGGACCGGTATAAGATCTCCCCCATTAATATAAACAGGGGCAGGGCCACATATTCCCATTTTTCTATGGTTGCCCAGGCCGAAGATGCCATATTGTTTCCGGCAGGCAGAGAAGAAAAAAGGGTCATGCCGACAAAACCCACAATAAAAAGAGAAAACCCGACCCAGATGCCGGCAGACAGGGCTAAAAAAAGGACACCAAACACCACAAAAGACATCACAAAGAGGTCTGGTTCCATTATACGACCTCCTCGCCCGTTGCAATGGCCTGCCAGGTTTTCAGGGTTGTGGCGGCAAGCTGGATGAAAAAGCAGCCCGCACCCACCAGCATGACGGTTTGCGGTATCCATAAAGGGGTATTGGTCAAGGTTCCTGATGTGGATTCATACCGTATGGCAGATTTAACCATTAGAAAAAGATACCACCATAAATATCCCATAAACACCGTGGCAATCAGGGTGGCGATAAAGGTAATGGTACTGGCCAGCTTTGCGGGCAGAAATCCCAGAACCAGGGTGATTCTGATATGACCTTTCTCCTTGAGACAGTATCCTGCCCCCATAAAAATAATTGCGGCAAGTCCATAGGCACTGTACTCATCAGCGATCAATGTCGTCTTTTCAAACAGATTCCAGATAAAAATTTCCACTAAAATCAACACCGTCATCAACCCTAAAATAACAGCAGAGATATTTGCCACAAGATCGCTCAACCTGTCTGACAATTTTACCAGTGTATTCATTATGATCACCAGAATTTATGGTAATGGACCCCCATTAAGGGTCCATCACCATAAAATTAACTTTGGTTAAGATTCACTATCTTTTCTACCGGCCCGTAATTTTATAGTATTCACCCAGGATGGCCTGGGCATCTTTGCCTGCTTTCTGTGCCCATTCAGCCCTTAATTTTTCACCAATCGCATTGAGCTGGGAGCGGAACGCCTTGTTCACGGGACTGATGACCATTCCGTTTTCCGTAAGGGTGGCCAGGCTTTTGCGGTCCATATCGCCAGCAAGGTTCCACATGTCATCTTCCATCTGGGCGGCGATTTCAAGGACGATCGCCTGGATTTTTGGTTCCAGTTTGTCCCAGGCTGCCTGGTTGACATTGATCATGTTCACGGGACCCACAATATTGATGGGTGTAAAATACTTTAACACTTCCCATGCTTTGGCATCAACACCTGAGACAGAAGAGGTATACATGGAATCCAAAAGCCCCGCTTTCATGGCAGGATAAACTTCGGAAAACGGCATTTTCCGTGCTGCAATGCCCGTGGCCTCTCCAAAGGCAAGCCCCGTGCCGTCATACACCCGCATTTTCAATCCTTTTAAGTCAGATTCCGACTGAATGGGTCTCTGGGTGTAGATACCGGAAAAAGGCCAGACAGAGGTATAAAGGGTCATCTGATTGAATTTTTTCAGATTTTGGGCATACACGGGTTTTGACAGCTGATACAGAAGGCGCTGTTCAAACGCATTTGTGGAAATAAACGGCTGTGCTGTCAATGCAAGGACGGGTGCATCCCCTTCAACCATGCCCGTGGGGATTTCAGCAACGGCAAGCTGGCCTTCGGCAACGGCCCTTAACAGCTCAGGCCCCTTGAATCCCAATGATGCGCCCGGATGAAGAACAATTGTCAGTTCGCCGTTTGTAGCCTTTTCAACTGCATCGGCAAATTTTTGTGCACCCTTGGAGTGAAAATTACCAGCAGGATAATTAAGGTGCAAATCCCACTTGGTTTTTGCCATGGCAGTTGAAGAAAAGGTCAAAGCAACCAGAAACCCCATTAAAACAATTAATCCATTTTTCATCTCTTTCTCCTTTTTTTTTTAGGTTATACCTCTTATGTGCGTTCCTTCTCCTTAACCATTCGATCAGGATGTCATAAAAACGATTATCCGCTGCCGGAAAGTCAGGATATGCTGCTCAACAATACATTTCAGCCGGATTTTATCTTTTTCCATAAGACAGTGGATGATCTGTTCATGTTCCTGAAATACTGATTCATAATGGTCTTTTATCGGTTTTTCAGGATCAATAATATTGGCATACGACAAATAGGACAGGCGTTTTGCCTCGCTTCTGACATCCTGGATGGCCCTGATGAGAAATTCATTTTGTGAACACCTGGCAAAATTCATATGAAAATCATGATTTGCCTCCACCAGTTCAAACACATCATTTGCTGCAATGGCAGTTTCAATTTCTGTATTTGATGCCTTCATTTTTTCAATAAAATTGGAACTGTCTTTATTCATCGCCATATCAACCAGACCCAATTCCATAACGATCATGCTTTCAAACATTGCCTTGGTATTCTGCAGGGTTATCGGCCGAACAATCACCCCCCTTTTGGGATGGGATTCGACCATTTTTTCGCTTTGCAGCCTGACAAGGGCTTCCCTTATGGGAGTTCTTCCAATCCCCAAATCTTCCACCAGCTGATTTTCTTCAAAATGCCGGCCTGGCTGATATTCAAGACAGATGATCTTTCTGACAATGGTTTCATAGGCCATAACGGCCAAAGGCTGTTTTGGGATCTTTTGTATTTTTGATATATTGCCCATGGCCTGTATGATCCTTTTCTTCTGATACTATTGCCCAGAATAAAATACACAAGAATAAAAATAGTCTTGACACAGATTTAAAATATATGTCAAGTATATTTTATAAAAATATACTGCACCCAACCAAACTAAAAGGAGAAAAAGCATGGGCAAAAAAACCTATACCATAACCTCGCCCGTCATGGGAACCTTTTACAGATCTGTGGCCCCTGGTGAAAAATTTCTAGTGGAAGAAGGACAGAAGGTCAATATCTCAGACATTGTTTGCATGATTGAATCCATGAAGATATTTACTGAACTTCGCAGTGAACAATCCGGGATTGTCAAGAAAATCCTGGTAGAAAACGAAGATCCCGTCATGAAAAACCAGGCATTGATAGAAATTCAAACCAATTGACGATTGCGCTACCTTTAACCCCTTTGAGGGAATCATGTTTAAAACGATTTTAATTGCAAACCGAGGAGAGATTGCCGTCCGGGTCATTCGTGCCTGCAGGGAAATGGGAATCCGGACCATTGCTGTTTTTTCAGATGCAGATAAAGACAGTCTCCATGTAAAGCATGCAGATGATGCCATCCATATCGGTCCTGCCTTAAGCCGCAAAAGTTATTTATGCATTGACAATATCATTGCAGCAGCAAAAAAGACAAATACGGATGCCATCCACCCGGGATATGGATTTCTTTCTGAAAATCCTGATTTTGCAACGGCTTGCCATGACAATGGGATTGTGTTTATCGGCCCTTCTGCCCAATGTATTGCCAGGGCCGGTGACAAATCCGCCGCCAGGCAGACATTGATGGGCCTTGGAATTCCGATTATTCCGGGAAGCGATGATATTGTTCGTTCTTCAGACATGGCTGGTGACATCGCAGCAAGGGTTGGTTATCCCGTTATATTAAAGGCGGCCGGCGGTGGCGGCGGCCGGGGGATGAGAATCGCCCGCACCAGAGAAGCGCTTGTCAGTGCATTTCCCATGGCTTCAGGCGAGGCAGGGGTTGCGTTTGGAAATCCAGACCTATATCTTGAAAAATATATTGAAACGCCACGGCACATTGAAGTCCAGATCCTGGGCGATCATTTCGGCAATTATATCCATCTGGGAGAAAGGGAATGCAGTATTCAGATGCGATATCAGAAACTCATTGAAGAATCACCCTCAAGCTTTGTTGATGAAACGTTTCGGGCAAAACTGGGCAAAACAGCCATTACCATCGCAAAAGCAATCAATTACACCAATGCCGGAACCATGGAATTTCTCGTGGACAAAGATAAAAACCTCTATTTTATGGAAGTCAATGCCAGAATTCAGGTTGAACACCCTGTGACAGAACTTGTCACGGGTGTGGATATTGTTCGTCAGCAGATTTTAATTGCATCAGGACAACGGCTTGCTATAAAACAAAAGGATATACGGATCAACGGGTGGTCCATGGAATGCCGGATAAATGCCACGGATCCAAATGATAATTTTATGCCCTCACCCGGGCTGATTGAATCCATAATCTTTCCACAAGGGCCTGGAATCAGAATTGACACCCATATCCATGATCACTACATGGTCACCCCGTTTTATGATTCCCTTATTGGAAAGCTGATTGTCTGGGCCCAGGACCGGCCGTCGGCAATCCATCGCATGCAGAAGGCCCTGGCAGAGTTTGAGATCAAAGGGATTGAGACCACCATTGGATTTTATCAAAAGGTGTTTGAAAACGATCAGTTTCAAAAAGGGGACATTGACACCCATTTTCTGGAAACCATGAAATAAAAAGGATCAGGAATGAACAAACCGCAGACCGCAAAAAAACAGGTCCCTATGACAGATCGCGTATGGCTCCAGGAAATGACCTGGGAAGAAATTAAAATTAAAATGGATGCGAGTCACAAAACCATAATACTGCCGTTTGGAAGCACTGAACAGCATGGCCCCCACCTGCCCGTGGGGACTGATACCATGGTGGCCACGGCCCTGGCCCGGGATGCTGCCGTAATGGCCAATGTTCTTGTGGCACCCCCCTTATGGTTTGGATGGAGCCCCCATCACATGATATTGCCCGGAACCATCACCATCAGACCTGAAATCCTGGCTGAAATCGCATTTGATATCATCTTGTCCCTTCACATTCACGGGTTTGATAAATTTGTTCTCATCAATGGCCACAGGATCGTCAATATTGCCTGGATGCAGATCGCAGGCGAACGCGCCAAACGGGAACTTGGGGTTAAACTGGTGATCTTTGATCCCGCCTTTATGTCAAAATCAATCACTTCAGCGCTGGGCTGGGGAGCGGTGGGCCATGCCGAAGAGATAGAAGGGTCTCACATGATGTATCAATATCCTGATCTTGTAAAAATGGACCGGGCCATTGACAACCCCCACCCCGAAAAGCATCTGTATAGTGTTGATCCGTGCTATACAGACGATACCCTGTGTTATGTTCCCTCCAGCCGTGAAGAGATGAAAGCCTCAACCCTGAAATCCGGGGGAACCATGGGAGAACCGTCAAAAGCATCCGTTGAAGGCGGTAAAAAATACCATGACCATCTTGTATCAAGACTGGTAGACGTCATCAGGATGCTTCAGCAAAACAACTGAGCAACTCAGCTGTCGGATTTAGTTTAGATGCTTACACAGGGTCAGGCCTGAGCCTGAGTGATCACCAGAATCTGATGATGCGATCAGACGGAAAATTGATCCCTGTAGGCCCAATTTCCCTGTATCCCTTTTTTTGAGAAAACAATCTGCCACAATTGATTTCTTCTTGACCTGAAACTGGCCGCACACAACAGAAGATAATAGGTCCACATGCGGTAAAACCTTTCATCATAGTCAGCTTTGATTTTTTCCCAGTTTTTTGTAAAATTATTGTGCCAGGCCATCAAGGTGTGATCATAATATTGTCCAAAGCTATGCCAATCCTCGAGTACAAATAACCCTTCAGCGGCCGAGGCGATTTGTTTGGCCGAAGGTAACATTGAATTGGGGAAAATATACTTATTAATCCAAGGATCCGTTGAATCCACGGATCCGTTTCCGGCTATTGCATGCAGTAAAAAAAGGCCGTCTGATTTTAGACAATTGTGGACAATTTTTAAAAAGGTTCTATAATTTTTACGGCCGACATGTTCGAACATGCCTATGGAGACAATGCGATCAAATTGTCCTTTTACCGCCCGATAGTCCTTTAACTCTATTTTCACATCAAGCCCCCGGCAAGATTTATTTGCATATTCCATTTGCTCCCGGGAAACAGTTATACCGTATACCGTTGCCCCATATTTTTGGGCAGCATATTTTGCAAACCCTCCCCAGCCACACCCAATATCCAAAACAGTCATACCCGGTATTAATCCTATTTTTCGACAAATCAGCGCCAACTTTGCCTCCTGGGCATCATCCAGTGTTTTCGCATTTTTCCAAAACGCACAAGCATAATTCATCCCTTTGTCCAACATCATGGAAAAAAGGGTGTTGCCGATATCATAATGCCGTCTGCCAATTATAAATGCCCTTGATATGGTCTGGGGATTTATCAACTTTGACTTGAGCAGAATCCATAACAGCAGTATTGAATTTACTTTTACTTTTTTATCTAATCGCGCTTCTAAGATTTTTTTAAAAAATTGATCCAGGGATTGACAATCCCACCAGCCATCCATGTAGCTTTCCCCAAGCGCAAGAGAACCTCCTGATAAGATCCTTTCATAAAAAAGGGCGTTGTGTATCTGGATATCCCAAGGTCTGGTTCCATTAATTTCAATATCTAACGGGGCAAGGATCGAGCGTAAGTTGTTTTTAATTTTTGATTCGATCATGTAACTATCCTTTGTTTAATTACACGTAAATCATAATAGCCTTTTATGTAAAACATGAAACTGGGAACGATGCAATTTTTTTACTTAAAAAGTAATTACCAGGTTGATAGTAAAACTGTCAAGCGCATATTGCCATCAAAAGCTAGGACATTGCAGGTGCGCTGTCTTATCAATTCACCCGGCAACGATACGACCATAAAATTACAAAGGCCTGAAAAATGTATTAAAACAACTACATGTAGACTCCGTTCTACAGCTTTGTTGTTTGCTTTATGCTTTTAAAAAAAAATCGAAAACTTCTAACCTCTTTACATAACAGCTGGTTACAGATTATCATCACCTGAATTCCAATCATGGTCTGAGACTTGCACTGTCTTTTGTATTCTGTAATGAATACTGCGGCTATTTTAAAACTAACGTTTAAAGGAGACTCCCATGAACAAAAAACAATTCTTAACGCTGATTTGTCTATTTTTCGTTTTCCTGGTCTTTTCCCCTTCCCTCAGGGCAGAACAACCCATTAAGGTGGCCCAGCTGGTCTGCCTCACCGGCGCCTATGAAGCCTATGCCAAACAATCTGTGGAAGGATTCAAGTTGGGTCTTGAATATGCCACCAACGGGACATTCAAAGTTTTGGGCAGACCCATTGAGGTTATTGTCAAAGATACCCACATGAAACCTGAAATGGGAAAACAGCTTTTGACAGCGGCCTTTCAGGACGATAAAGTGGATCTGGCCGTGGGGCCTGTTTCCTCGGCCGTGGCCATGGCCTGTCTGCCCGTTGCCAAGGAATTTAAAAAAATCCTCATTGTGGAACCGGCTGTGGCAGACTCTATCACGGGTCAGGCCTGGAACCGTTACATTTTCAGAACGGGCCGTAATTCTTCCCAGGACGCCATTGCAGGCGCTGCTGCCATTGGCGGACCCAATGTTCATGTGGCCTATATTGCCCAGGATTATACCTTTGGCCGGGACGGGGTTGCCACTGCCAAGGAAGCATTGGCCGCCACAGGGGCCAAGGTTGTCCATGAAGAATACATGCCGCTTGATACGGTTGATTTTACCGCCCCTGCCCAGCGCATCATCAAGGCCATGGATAAACTGGAAGGGAAAAAATATCTGGCCATCTATTGGGCCGGGAAAAACAACCCCACGGCAAAACTCAATGCCATGAAGCTGGACAAACGGTACAACATCAGCCTGGCCGTTGGCGGCAATATTATTGACGTGCTGAAAACCTATAAAACCCTGGTGGGTGCCGAAGGCGGTAACTACTACTATTATGAAAGCCCGAAAAATGAAATTAACGACTGGCTGGTAAAAGAACATTTCAAGCGATTTAATGCACCTCCGGATTTTTTCACCTGCGGCGGCATGAGCGCTGCCATGGCCGTGGTCAAGGCCCTTAAAACGGCAGGAACAACAGATACGGAAGCCCTTATTACCGCCATGGAAGACATGCACTTTCAAACCCCCAAGGGAGAGATGGTATTCAGAAAAGAAGATCACCAGGCCCTTCAGGACATGTATGCCTTTAAAATTACCACCCGGGAAGGGATTGACTGGGGCATTCCCGAAGTGACCCGGGTCATCTCATACAAGGATATGAACATTCCCATCAGGAACACTGGCAATTAACAAAGGAGTGTTTAAATGACACCCGTTCCTGCTGTTGAAACACCTGCTATTGAAACCAGGCAGCTTTCCATCCAGTTCGGCGGCCATATTGCCGTCAATTGCCTGGATCTCAAGGTTGCACCACATTGCCTGAAATCTGTTATCGGCCCCAACGGGGCCGGTAAAACCACCTTATTCAACCTGATTTCCGGGCAGTATACCCCCACCTCGGGAAATATTCTATTAAATGGAAGGGATATTACCCGGATGGGCGTGGCAGACAGGACAAGGCTTGGGATCGGCCGATCGTTTCAACTCACCAATATATTCCCCAGCCTCACGGTGCTGGAAAATGTTCGTCTGGCCCTCCAGGCAAAAGAGAATATCGGAATGGTATTCTGGAGACATTACACAGCGTATCCCAAACTTTCCGAACACGCTTATGAATTGCTCAAACAGGTGATGCTGGCTGACAAGCACCGTTTTATGGCCAGTCTTCTGACCCATGGGGAACAACGAAAACTGGAGATTGCCATTCTCCTTGCCCTGGATCCGGATGTCCTGCTCCTGGATGAGCCCACAGCCGGCATGAGCCTGGAAGACGTGCCCGCCATCCTGGACATCATCCAGGGGATTAAGGAGACAAAAACCCGGACCATTCTTCTGGTGGAACATAAGTTTGATATGATCATGGCCCTGTCCGATTCCATTGCCGTTCTCCAGGAGGGCAGGGTTATCTGCGATGATACACCAGACGCGGTTTCAAATAATGAAAAAGTACTGGATGCCTATCTGGGAGGAGGTGTGACCCATGCCTGATATGATAGAAACCAAGCCTTTGCTGCTCTGCCTTGAAAATGTGCACACCCACATTGACCAGCACCACATCCTCCAGGGGGTGAGCATGGATGTGGCTGCCGGAGGTGCCACCATCCTTCTGGGACGTAATGGGGCCGGAAAATCCACTACCCTTAAAAGTGTGATGGGCCTTCTGCCCGTTTCCCAGGGCCGGATTTTTTTCAATGGTCAGGCGATTGAAGCATCAAAGCCCTATGAGATCGCCCGCATGGGCATGGGATTTGTTCCTGAAGACAAGGCAGTCCTGTCCAGCCTTACGGTGGGTGAAAATTTTCGCCTCTCCATGTTCCGGGAAAATGAAAAAGCCCATGAAAAACTGGCTGAGGTATTGGACCTGTTCCCTGCCCTGAAAAAATTCTGGAAAAGGCAGGCAGGGTTGTTGTCCGGGGGACAAAAGCAGATGCTGGCCATTGCACGGGTATTGGTATGCGAACACACAATTTTACTGATTGATGAACCCTCCAAGGGCCTGGCTCCCATTGTGGTGGACCAGCTGGCAGAATCGTTGATCCAGATCAAGGATAAAACCAAGGTGATCCTGGTGGAACAAAATTTTCGCCTGGCCCAGCAGGTGGGGTCGGATTGTTTCATACTGGATGACGGCAGGGTGGTTTTCCACGGCCCCATGGATGAACTGGCCAAAGATAAAATCATGATGAAAAAATATTTGGGGATATAATGACAACAGAAACGCTGAAATTTCAAACCAGAATTCACCCTTTCCAGCAGTATGCCGGATGGATTATCGGTATCGGACTGTTTTTGCTGCCCCTGATTCCCATGGATCTGACCACTTACCTGACCTTGACCGTTGCAGGGATTTCCCTTGGCATGCTCATCTTTCTCATCGCCTCGGGACTGACCCTGATTTTCGGACTCATGGATGTTCTGAACCTGGCCCATGCCGCTTTTTTTGCCTTTGGTGCCTATGCCGGATTCACGGTTTTGAACCTTTTAAACAATGCCGGATGGATTGATACGGCCAGCCTCGCCCAGAGCCTGTGTTACCTGGCCCTGGCCCTGGGTGCGGCAGGTCTTGCCGGTGGAACCTTGGGCATACTCACGGAAAAAATCGTGATTAAACGGGTATATGGCAATCATTTGATGCAGTTGCTGGTTACGGTAGGGGTTTCCTTTGTCATCGTGGAAATTCTCAAGATGATCTGGGGGGTCAATGACGAGGTAGTTCCCGTGCCCATGGGATTCCAGGATGCGCTCATTATTTTTGGGGTTTTTATTGAATATTTCAGGGTGGTGGCCATTTTCCTGGGAATTACGGTCTTTGTGACCCTTCAATACGTATTAAAACAGACAAAACTGGGGATAATCGTCCGGGCAGGGGTTGAAAACCAGGAAATTGTCAAGGCAACGGGATATAATATCAGTTGGATTTTTACCCTGGTTTTTGCTGCAGGTGCAGCCCTTGCTGCCATCGGCGGCACCATGATGGCCATTTTCAACCAGGCAATAGATCCTGGAATGGGAGACCAGTTCCTTATATTTGCCCTCATTGTTGTGATTATTGGTGGTTTGGGATCTGTAACGGGCAGTTTTGTCGGAGCCATTATCGTTGGGCTTTCGTTCAATTATGTGGCTTTTCTGTGGCCCAAAATGGCCCTGGGTGTCAATTTCATGATCATGGCAATCATTCTGTTAATTCGCCCCAAAGGGCTGTTCGGCAAGGATTAGGATATGGATATCAAACAACTCACAAACCTGGAAACATCCGGAAAAAAAACTGCCCAGGGGCTGGCCATGGCAGGGGTAATTTTTGTTTTTTTCATCATCCCGTGGATCATTCCCTCCTTCAGGGTCATGGATGTCATGGCAAAAATTATGATCTTTACCATTGTCGTGGCCTCTTTTGATCTCCTTTTGGGATATACGGGGATACTCTCCTTTGCCCATGGCATGTTTTTCGGCATTGGCGCCTACAGCATTGCCCTGATCCTCTATCATTCAGATACACCATCCGGGTATCACATTCTCCTTGCTGCAGGCGCAAGTATTGTGATCAGCGTTATGATCTCCCTTATGATTTCCTTTTTCTCCCTGCGGGTCAAGGCTATTTTCTTTGCCATGCTCACCCTTGCCCTGGCTGAATTTGCCCATATTCTGGGGGTACAATGGAGCGATCTGACGGGCGGGGCAGATGGAATTTCCTTTACCCTTCCCGGGATATTCAATTTTGACCAGACATTGGGAACCCTGTTCAACACCCAGATCAATGGGCGGCTCATGGTCTATTACTTTATCCTGGTGATAGCCGTTTTCCTGTTTGCAGGAATGCTGCGATTCGTCCGTTCCCCTTTGGGACGGGTATTGAAAGCCATCCGGGAAAATGAGCAAAGAACCATTGCCCTGGGGTTTAAGACCTTCAGATACCAAACCTGTTCCATTGTCTTTTCCGCCTGCATTGCGTCGTTGTCCGGAATTTTATTTGCCATGTGGCTCTGTTATGTAAACCCGGATTCCGTGTTTCATACTGCCATTATGGTGAATATTCTGCTCATGGTCCTTATCGGCGGCATGGGAACCTTATATGGCAGCCTTATCGGAGCAAGCTTTTTCATTGTCACGGAAAACTGGCTGCCGGGTCTCTTAAAATCCATTGCCGGCCTGGCATCTGACAGCGTCATCCTGGCCAATATGGCAGACCGGTGGCAGCTATATTTTGGTATACTATTTGTCCTGGTGGTCATTTTCTTTCCCAAAGGAGTGATCGGTACCCTGCGTGCCATCCTGGACCGGCGACACCAATCCCATAATTTATAAGGAATGCTTAAATGAAAATCAGATCAGAATTTGTCAATGTCAATGACCGGAGCATCCATGTGCGGGTTTACAACCCGGATGAAACAAAAACAATCGTCTGCTGGCACGGCCTTGCAAGGAATGGATTTGATTTTGAAACCATTGCCAGAGAACTTGCCCCCAATTACCGTATCCTTTGTCCGGATACCTTGGGTCGTGGCCTGTCCCAATGGGCCCGGGACCCGGCAACAGAATATCATTATTCCAATTATCTGGCCATTGCCATGGGCATCTGCCACCATTTCAACGTAACGCAAATGGACTGGATCGGCACCTCCATGGGGGGCATCATCGGCATCCTTCTTGCCAGCGGTCCCTGTAAGGACAGGATACAGCGCCTGGTTATCAATGACATCGGTCCTGAGATACCGGCTGATGCCCTGGCAAGAATCATTGATTATGTTTCCGGGGAACAGCCCGGGTTTGATACCTTTTTTGGGTACCAGGATTATTTAAAAGAATTGTACGGGGTGTGGGGGCAAAGATCTGATGACCAATGGATCAGAATGACTGAGACCTCCCTTCGCCGCAACAACCGGGGGCAGTTTACGGTCCACTTTGATCCTGACATTATTCAAAAGTCCGATGAAACCGTGCCAATAACAGATCTCTGGGAACCTTTCAGCCAGGTGGCATGTCCCATTCTGCTATTCCACGGTCTTTTATCGGATGTGCTGACCCTGGATATTGTGAACCAGATGAAATTGTCCCAGCCCGATATGAAGGTGATCACCATCAATGACTGTGGCCATGCACCCGGCCTTCACATCCCTGAACACAATGTGCCCCTGTTAAAATTTCTGGCCTGAGTGAGTTTTCGTTCGGGCACTACTTAGTGCATGACTGAAAACCCGTATTTGGATGAAAAATTGCTCATATACAAGGCGCAAAAAATTTTGAAACCGGAGTGTACTCCTGTACATGAGGATTGCAAAATTTTGCAGCAACGCAGTAGATGAGTGAGTTTTCGTTCAAATACTATTTATAAACAAAAGCCGGCAACCAGGTTACCAGTTCCGGCCAGATGATGACCAGAAACAGGCCGATCAGCTGCAGAATAATAAAAGGGACCACGCCTTTATAGATATGAATCAGTTTGATCTCAGGCGGACACACACCCTTTAGATAAAACAGCGCAAACCCCACGGGGGGTGTTAAAAAAGATGTCTGCAGGGTAACGGCCACAAGGATCACAAACCAGAGCAGTTCCGGATTGGATACCACATTAAACCCGTTGATACTGAATCCCAGGGTTGAAATGATCGGAGCAACCAGGGGCAGGATGATCAGCGTGATTTCAATCCAGTCCAGGAAAAATCCAAGCAAAAAGACACAAGCCAGGATAATCAGTAAAATCCCGTGAGGCCCAAAGGGAATTCCTGTCAGGATTCTTTCAATAAATTCATCTCCGCCAAGGCATCTTAACACCAGGGCAAATGTGGTTGCGCCAAGAAAAATGGCAAATATATAGGCCGTGGTGTTGAAACAGGCTTTCATTACATCAACGATAACGGAAAATTTCAGCCTTTTATTATACCAGGCCAGTATTGTGGCACCAAGCGCACCAACCCCGGAGGCTTCAGTAGGAGTTGTAATGCCGGCAAAAATAGAACCCAGGACGGCTATGATAAGGAGCACCGGGGGCAGGATAGTCTTGAAAACATCCAATATCATTCGCCATTCAATTGGCCGCCTGTCCTTGCTAATGGGTGCAACAGACGGTTTTAGCCAGCTGAAAACAAGTATATATATGATATATAAAAAACCCAGCAGTAACCCGGGTATCACCGCCCCCATAAACAGATCCCCCACTGAAAGCCCCAGCTGATCAGCCATGATCACCAGCATGATGCTGGGCGGGATAAGTATCCCCAGTGTTCCGGCACTGGCAATTGTTCCCAGGGCCAGGGTTTTTGAATATCCCTGGTTTATCATGGCAGGAAGGGACAA
>Ga0180007_10002426_pt1 | contig 22349 bp, 19 predicted proteins | sample MM_PC_MetaG_FD_121122 | JGI IMG/M metagenome (GOLD analysis project Ga0180007, IMG submission 121122) | Groundwater microbial communities from the Aspo Hard Rock Laboratory (HRL) deep subsurface site, Sweden - MM_PC_MetaG | ecosystem: Environmental > Aquatic > Deep subsurface > Groundwater... | reverse complement strand
TCAGTTTGGTCAAGGTCAAGGCGGGGGAAAATTTTAACCGCAGGAATACATGGAGTATTTCGAGGATTATAATTTTCACCCAACGCAGAGATCGGCCAAAATGGGACGTTTTGAAACTGGCTCTATAAGTATGATTAACCATAACAAGCAGTCTAAAAGCATCAATGACAGATTTACTTCCACCGGCGCTTGCCATAAAAGACAGGGAGCGTAATCAATATGAAAAAGTGTCCCGAATGTGGTTTAACTATATCGGAAAAAGATAAAACTCAATGTTCTTCTTGTGGATATGTTTTTACGAAACCCACCTCAAAAAAGCGCCTCTTTCTGACAATAATAATAGTACTTGCAACCTCGATAATATTGCTTGCCTATCTGGCAAACCAAACCAGGCTCTCGTATTGGGTTTATAATATAACAAGTAATATAAAAAACCTGACACAAATAAGCGGAACCCAATATACAATTCCGACAGCCAAACAAAAAGATATCTATCATGAATTTCTTGATCGCTATACAGTAAGGCCTGATACCAGATTTATCAATTCGTTTAAGATTTTAGCCAAACTTTATGGGAAGTATCGGAACCTTTCTGAGAATGATCCGGCATTTAGTATCGGCAATGTCATACATGATGGTAAAATGGCTTCGATCCCCGTCATCAAAGACGAAAATGTTGTAACTACTATTGCATTGACTGCGGATATGACTTTTGCTGATGTCCTTCAAACGCTGGATCAGTGTTTGAGCAAAATAGATGAAGGGAACTTACGGGTAACAGCAAATCCTCAAAGAGGGATATATTGGATGAGTGAATATGAAGCTGCTATCAGTAATTTTCACAGGATTGACCCTCGGCGTATTATCGAAGGCCTGTCGGATATAGAAAGATTATGGCAAAAGGAAGGGCCTGATTCAAGACTACTTCTTGCAGCAGCAAAGGGGTATGCTTTGCTTTATATGAGTTTATATCCGGATCGTATGCAATATGCCGATGATTTTGCCTCGTATTCGCTTGGATTTTTGGCACTGGCCAGGCATGTTGATCCCGGCATTTCTTCTTTTCGTGAGGAAGCGCTTATAGCTATGAATATGGGTTATACCGCTCATGCAGATCGTTTACTGAAAAGCAGTTTCGACAAACCTGACGAACCGACAGACAAGATTATTGACGCTTATATGAAAAAAGATTTTAAAGTTTTACAGGATCTTCAGGGTGATGGCTCAAATGTGTTATCGTATTATTTGCTGGCGCGCCTTTACCGTGAAAGCGGTTTATACAGAGAAGCCGAAGAGATGACGAAGGGATTGCTTAAAAGAATTCCTGACCATTATCCTACTATTATGGAAGCAATTTATTCATCGGATTTGAGTGTTGCCAAGATACTGACCATATTATATCCTCTTGATATCCTGGCTGATATGGAGCAAAAGGTATCACCCGGCACTTTGAAAATCCGCAAAAAATGGAGTGAACGGATAAATGCCTTTGCGGGTGATCCATCAACAGGGAGCAGTACTTCCATTCAACAATTTGAAAACCTTTTATCGAATTGGCATTTGCCTGACGGCAATGAGGGGTACGGTTTTTTTATTAATGAGCAGCAAATCAAAAATATATATAAGTCGCTTTATTCCGGTGCAGTGTATTTGAGGTTTAAAATTCTTTTAAATAGATGGAATACTGTTGATAAGGCCGAAAACTATGTCAGGGCTATATCTGAAGGTGATGAAACATCTCTTGTGGCAATGATTATGCTGGCAGAAGCAAATAATGAATTAGGCAACTTTGAGCAGGTAAAATCGATTTGTGAAAAAATTGTTAATCATCCTGAAACCAGCGCATCACTCGCAATGAAGGCATATCTTTGTGTCGATGATTATCAGGTAAAATTGAAATTTGCTCCAGCCATTTTCAAAAAACTTGATGGCAGGCCTGTTAATCTTACCCGCATGGGGCGTGTCTTTCAACAGATATACAATTATGACATGGCCGGGGATTTTTATTCTCTTGCCCTTAAAAAAGACCCGTTTTATTTTTCCAACTATCAGTCTCTTGCAAAAGTTGCGGGTACTCATGTTCCCATTACTTGCAATCTGGAAAACTTTTCTTATAATTTTTTATTTTTAGAAAAGGCCGGAGATTATTTAGCCCGGCACGAAGAACCTGTTTATAAAATCAAGGCTTTGGATTGTTATGACAAAGCGCTTAAATTGGCACCCTCAAGAAATCGTCTATGGAAACAAAAAGCCAAGATTTTACAAAATCTTAAAAGATACGAAGAATCCGCAGAGGTTTTAAAAAAATGGCTTAAAAAATACGGCAGAAATGACCTGGTTACAACTATTTATAAATCGAAACTGGCAAACATATATCTGGATATGGGTAAACCAAAGATAGCGTTTAAAGTACTTTCCGATGAAATAGATTCCTATCAGGGCGGTTTTATGATGAGTCTTGCAAGAACATATGAAGATCTGAAAAAACCTGAGGAAGCCGAAAAAATTTATCATAAAGCCCTGACGCGATATCCGACTGGAAGTCATATACTTTCAGGTGCTGCAGCATTTATGTGGCGTTTTGGCCGGGACAAAGAGGCCGCAGAATATATAGAGAAAGGACGTTTATTAAACGGTAAGTTTTCAAGGTGGTACTTTGACGACTATATGAAAATCTTTTCCCAGGCAACTGAAGAAAGAATCATGAAGGCATTTGATCACATTGCCGCAGGAGCAGGAGTATGGGAGATAAGTTCACTTGCCTTTTATTTTGAAAAAGTAAAAAGGCCTGAAATTGCATACTGGCTTTTAACAAAAGTTAAGGCAGCAACCCGAATGCAGCAACTTGAAAATACTGTTAATATTTATAAAGTATTACGTAAGTGGAAAGGAGTTGATCAAGCCGGAAAATTTTTAGCGCCGAATTTAACTCCTCAATCAATGGGCCCCTTGTCTATGATCTTGTTTAAAGAAGGACAATTCGATCTGATTTTGACCGAACTAAAGAATCCGAATGATTATCAAGAAGACTTCAGAGAATTTATGTGGTTAATGAAGCTGATGGCTTGGCAGGCGTGCAATCAGCCTGAACAAGATCTTCCAGAATTTACCCGCCATTATGAAAACAACTCACCTGACTACTACCATTCAATAGGTAAATACATGATGGGTTTAATATCGCGTTCTGATCTTTTGCGGCTTATCAAGAGCCCTAAACAGCGTTGTGAGTTTTTATATTATATCGGATTTTCAGAGCGAATGAAGGGTAATTTCAGAGAGGCGGCCAACTGGTACCAGATATGTTTGGAAACCGGGCTTTCTAATAACGGGGAATATCACTGGGCATCGGATGAGTTGTTCTGGTGGGCACATATGGGAACAACAAACAGGCATAAAAAAGTATCCGATGATATCAGTGCTTATTTGAACCGATTATTATAGTATATTTTATGCTCATACTATTACAAGTAGTATTCTGACAATCGCTATGTATTATCTATTACTTCGCGAACCTTTGCGGCCAGAGTATTTAATGAAAACGGTTTCTGAATGAAATTTACACCTTCGTCCAGTACACTATGATGAGTGATTATGTCGCTTGTGTAACCGGAGGTAAATAAGCACTTGATGTCAGGATGAATAGACATTATCTTTCTTGCCAAATCAGGCCCATTCATACTTGGCAGAACGACATCGGTTATAATCAGGTTGATTATGGCGGAGTCGGCCTCAGCTATCCTAATGGCATCTTGCGGTGTCGAAGCAGCCAGAACCTTATATCCTAATATCTCGAGTATTTCCTTTCCCATATCCAGCAACGCGGACTCATCTTCCACTAATAAGACGGTTTCGTTGCCCTGCAATGCGGGAGCTGTTTTTTGTTTCTTTTTTGTCTGCATGATATGGGCAGCTTGCCGGGGAAGATAAATTTTGAAAGTCGAACCCTGACCCGGTTCGCTATAAACATTGATAAAGCCGTTATTTTGCTTAACAATACCATATGCCGTGGCCAATCCAAGGCCGGTACCTTTACCTTTTGCTTTGGTAGTAAAGAATGGTTCAAACAAATTACTTAAAATCTTTTTATCCATGCCGCTGCCGTTATCACTTACCGTCAGAAGCACAAACTCACCCGGAACAAAGCCGGCATGCTCATTGCAATAGGCTTTATCTATAGTAATATTTTCTGTACTTATGGTAATTTTTCCGACACCCGGAATTGAGTCACGGGCATTAACGCAAAGGTTAGCCAATATTTGATCTATCTGGGATGGATCCATCTTGACCGGCCAAATTCCTGTATCCGGCAGCCATGCAAGATCGATATCCTCGCCGATCAATCGCCGCAGCATTTTGAGCATACCTTCCACTGTCTCATTCAAATCCAGAATCCTGGGGGTAATAGTCTGCTTGCGTGCAAAAGCCAGAAGCTGTCTGGTCAGGTTGGCGGAGCGTTGGGCGGCTGTTTGTATTTCCTTCAAATTGTCAAAGAATGGATGAGAAATATCCAGCTTCTCCAGACACAGATCCGCATGGCCTATAATAACACCTATCATATTGTTGAAGTCGTGTGCTACACCACCAGCCAAACGCCCTATGGCATCCATCTTCTGAGCTTGACGTAGCTGCGCTTCCAACTTTTTATGATCCGTAATGTCCTCAGCTATAATTAACAGATATTGCGGGGTTCCGGTTTTATCCAAAAGCGGGATTTTTTTTGTATGCAATATCCGTTTTTCATTATCTTTATTTCTAAACATAACTTCCGGTATATCGACAAGCTTTTTATTGCGAAGCACGTCGTAGTCATTTGCAGTAACAGCGTCAGCTATTTCCTTCGGCAATAAGTCATAATTGGTTTTACCTATCACTTCTTTATTCGGACGTCCGGCAAAATGCTCACTAGCCTTGTTTCTTCTTAAATATCTCAAATCATAGGCATCTTTTACTATTACTATGTATGGAATATTTTCCAATATATTACTAAGAAATTCTTCACTCTTTACAAGATTGCGATAGGTCAGCAGGCTGGTAAGTGCATCGGTTAGGCGTCTTCCGATTTCCTGAAAAAGTTTTTCCTCTTCGGGTGTCCAGACTCTTGCATGAGAACACTGCTGTATGCCGAACAGCCAGGGTTTACCAACTTTCGGGTAAAGAGCGTTCATCATAAAACTTTTTAATCCGAAACCTTCCAGCACCAAAGACGATTCCGGGCAAGTGCTCCCGGGGCCTAATCTAAAGGGACCGTTGGAATCCAGGGTAGTACGAAGAATCTTTGCGATATCGGTATCCATAGGTATCATTATTCCCGGCGTTGATATCCTGGGATATTCAGGTTTATTGCTGATCATTGGTGCTTCCCATGATTCGGCTTCGGGATCGCATGGATACTGTAGAATTGCCCGGTCGCAATCAAATACAGACAGCATAATATCGAGCACACCGCTTATCATACTGTTGGGGTCCTGTGCCACTTGTATTGCCCGATTAATTTTATCCATGCTTTCAAAAAACTTCAGACTGGCCAATCGCTCAAGCTCGGCTTGCTTGCGCTCGGTAATATCACGGGCAAAGGTACAATGATATTTTCTGTCCCCGACCGGGATATCATTAATTGCAATTTCTACCGGAAAAACACTCCCGTCTTTTCTTTTATGAATTGATTCCGAAATAAAATATTTGTTTTCTTTAAACTCTTTCCGAAAAGCCGACAAAAGTTCTTCAGAATAATTAGGGTCGATATCGGCTATGGACATGGTAAGCAGTTCTTCACGGGAATAGCCCAGTGCCTTGCATGCAGAATCATTTACATACAGAATTTGCATATCTGAATCTATCCAGTATGCTGCGTCCATAGCATTATGGATGGTGAACTGTGCAAGATGCAATAAAGCATCATTTCCTCGTTGCAATTCATCTGTCTGGTGGACCGGAGGATTTATGGTTTTAAATTCATGACGGGTACTGCATTCATACTTACGTAGAGTTTCTTCCAACTCTAAGACACGATACTGTAAAACTTCAATCCGGCGGAGTTCTTCAGCTTTATCGGCTGTCATCGCCATAATTATTACTCCCGTGCAGTTAAGTTATATCTATCTAATATAAGTAATTATGCTAAGTTATGTATCATTATCTGGTTACATAAAAAGAACGCAAATATTTTATTGATTAATATGCCATATTTTTTAGTTATACTCAAGAGTTAAACCAAGAAATATGGGAGCGCAGAGATGTTGAAAGAGTATAAAACCAGACAAACTGTTATAATCAGAATCCCAGAAACCCTGCCAGATATTTCAATGCCGTAAGCGTAATTATACCCGCAAGCATCCATTTGATAACTTTAGCCGGAACAAATTTCTGGCAGCGGGCACCAAGATATATTCCGGCCATTCCTCCCAGCCCGAATAAAATTCCCAAAAACCAATCCGGAGCAACGGATATATTGGGATAAAACGGTGCAATAGCCTGATAGAAAGCAACGCCTGCTATTGAGGTGACAAATGTACCCATAAGTGCTGCCCCGGCTATGGTGTAAACCGGCAATCCGAAATATGTTACTAAAAAGGGTGCAATAATTGCTCCGCCGCCGATTCCGTATATTCCACCTACTATGCCAACGACAAAGCTTAAAATAAATATCCCCCAGAAGGATACATCAAACTGTTCGCCGTAAAATTTATACCCCAATCGTTTTAAATTAAAATGCGTAACCTTTACAGCCGGAATTGCTTCACAGCCTGACTTGTCAGATTGTGCGGCCTCTAATAGATGATTGCGAACCATATCCTGAAAACGGTTTTCGCTCAAGGTCTTGTCTGCACCTTTAGCGTTTTTTGATAAAAGATCGCGTATCAACCTTGCACCAATGTACAACAAAACAAAAGCCGCAAACAGCTTGAAATTCTTCGGATCAGGAAGATATGCAACCCGCACAACAGCGCCGATAAATACCCCTGGAAGAGTGCCGACCACTATAACCCATGCAAGCGGCCACACCATTCTTCCTTCCTTGCAATAACGATAGATTCCGCTTGGAATAGCTACGATATTAAACAACTGATTGGTTGCGCTTACCGATGGATTTGAATAGCCTAAAACGGAAACCTGAAAAGGAAGCAGCAAAAAAGCACCGGACACACCACCCATAGAAGTGAAAAATGAGATAACAAAAGCTACAAGCGGTGGAACCCATAAAGAAACTTCAATACCTGCTGTTTGGAAAAACATTGCATAATTCCTGTTGCAACATTAAGGTTTTAGATTAGATAATAATAAATTTTTTACTTATCGTATAAGCAGGCTTTATATGTGTCAAGCCAATTTACGCTGTGTTTCCGGCTATATTCATATATTGTTGAATATTTTCGTCCAACCTTATATCTTGCAAGCATCTTTTTTTTATTGTAGGAATCAGTAAATAAAATAATTTTCTAGATGGTAAATAAATTATGTGGCGGTTTATAAACTAACTCGTAAAGGTTAAACATATCATATGAAATTAAGAGCAATAATTATAAGCTTTGCCATTATATTCTGTCTGACCTGTTTTTTTTCTTATGCTAAAGTAAAAGAAGATTCATTAACAGCCAATCAGATTATGGTAAAGCTGGAAAAAAAATATTCAGTTCCCGGTTTTGTTGCTAAGTTTATCCAGATGTCAACATTAAAGGCTATGGGAATATCAGATGTCGCAGAAGGCCGGATACTGGTTAAGCGTCCCGGTATGATGAGATGGGAATACGAGAAACCCGATAAACAGACTGTTGTTACAGACGGAGAAAGCATCTGGATTTACAGACCGGATGACAACCAGGTTATGGTAGGCAAAGCTCCGGAATTTTTTGGTGCAGGTAAGGGAGCAAGTTTTTTATCGGATATAAGTATTATCCGGCATAATTTTTCGGTTACAATAAAAAATGACAACGATAAATATTTTGCATTAAAATTAATACCCAATGAAAAAAGGGTCGAGTTAGCTTATGTACATCTTTATATTTTAAAAACAACTTTTGAAATTGCAAAAATCGGAATTTATAATTTATATGATGATGAAACCGAAATCGAACTTATTGATTCAAAGTTTGTTGACAACCCGGATTCGGTTTTTAGTTTTAAGATACCTAAAGGTACTGAAGTCCTGAAAATGGGTGAGTAATTGGAGGATTTAAATGAAAGATAAAGTCAGGAGTCTTTTGAAACAAAGAAAGGCGATTATGCTTGCACATAATTATGAGCCGCCTGAAATACAGGATGTGGCCGACCTTTGCGGAGACTCTCTTGAGCTGAGTATAAAGGCATCACAAACCGATGCTAAGGTTATTGTGTTTTGCGGGGTTCATTTTATGGCTGAAACAGCCTCTATAATGTCGCCTGAAAAAATAGTTTTACTTCCCGGAAAAGATGCAGGCTGTCCTATGGCTGATATGGTAACACCCGAAGCACTTGCAAATAAGCTTAAAGAAATTCCTTCCATGCCGGTTGTTACATATGTGAACTCAACTGCGGCAGTGAAGGCGCTTTCTACCATATGCTGTACATCTGCTAATGTAGTAGGTATTGTTAACAGCCTTGACGCTGATGAGATCTTAATGGTGCCGGACAGAAATCTTGCAAAATATGCAGCTTTGCATACAAAAAAGAAATTACATCTTTGGGAAGGATATTGCCCTATACATGACAGCCTTACAGCAGAAAAAGTGCTAAAAGCAAAAAGCAAGCATCCTGAAGCACTTTTTATGGCTCATCCCGAATGCCGCATGGAAGTTCTTGAACTTGCAGATCTTATTTTAAGCACATCCGGAATGATAAAATATGCAGCAGAATCTGAAAACAAGACTTTTATTATAGGCACTGAAATAGGAATACTTCATCCAATGAAAAAAGCCTGCCCGGATAAAATATTTTATCCTGTTTCAGAGGATATGGAATGCAAAGATATGAAGAAAATAACTTTGGAAGATGTAGCAAGAAGCCTGGAATTTATGGAAGGGGAAGTAAAGGTTCCTGAAGATATCAGGATAAAGGCAAAAGAAGCTGTAAGTAAGATGATAGAGTTTTCACTAGGATAAAAAACAGGATCACCTCCATAAGAGTTGGTAATCCTATTAGGATTCCAGGGTTCCAGGATTCAAGGATTCAAGTGAAATGCATATACAGAGTCTCACACTATGGATAACGGACTGAGAGCATCGTTTCGGGGCATTCCGACCCAGAGAGCATAGGAATGAGAAGATAAACACTTGAACCCTCGACCCCTCGACCCCTCGAATCCTCGACCCCTTTTTCAAAATAGCCGCAAATAATCAGGGGAGCAATCACTATGGAAGAATTAATTAACCGTGCAGCCTATTTAATACATAACTCAAAAAAAATAGTAGTTTTCACTGGTGCAGGAGTAAGCACGGAATCCGGAATTCCGGATTTTCGAAGCCCAGGTGGAATTTGGGATAAATTTGAACCTGTATATTTTCAGGATTTTGTTGAAAGTGAAGAAGCCCGTGAGAAATACTGGTTAAGAAGTAAAGTAATTTATCCGCTTATAAGCAGCGCCAAACCTAATCTTACCCATCTGTCTTTGTTTGAACTTGAGAAAATGGGAAAGCTTGATTGCATAGTTACTCAAAACATAGACCGTTTGCATCACAAAGCAGGCAACTCCGATGAAAAAATCATTGAGATCCACGGCACCAATGCTTTTGCAATCTGCTTGAAATGCAAAAAGATTTATCCCAGAAACGAGATTCAGCAACAATTGGAAGCAGATGAGTCTATCAAAGTACCCCATTGTATTGATTGTAACGGATTTTTAAAAGACGCCACTATTTCTTTCGGCCAATCTATGCCGGAAAGAGAACTGGCTGAATCTAACCGCAGGGCAGAATCCTGTGATTTAATGTTAACACTCGGTTCTTCTTTAGTAGTATATCCCGCAGCCTATCTGCCTCAGTATGCTTCTCAGGCCGGAGCTAAGCTGATTATCATTAATATGACCGAAACTTCGATGGACAGGCTTGCCGATGTAGTAATTCATGCAAAAACCGGTGAAACTCTTAATCGTATAGTAGAAGAAGTCAAGATGAGACTGTAGCATAATTACCACAGGCTTTTGCATACTTATCCAGTATTTCCTCAATTCTGCCATAAACCAAACGACTCGGGATACATTGAATACGCCCTTCTCTTACTGCTTCATACAAAGTGGGCATGTATTGACTAAGAAGTGGCAATGGAATCCCATATTTTGTCAGATTTTCAAACAAACGCTCTATAGCCTCCGAACATCTGTGGTCTGACCAGTAATATCGGATACGGTCACTAAAGCCGTAGGCTGAAATATATCGCAAGTATGCTTTATCACCTTGGTAGTGCTCCTGCCAGTGCTTACTGTCTGCATCCATAAGTTCTTGCATCAGTTCGGGAAGTCTGGAAAGGGTTACTCCCCGTCTTTCTGCCAGCCATTCCCGCTCGATGTATGCCAAAGCATAAAGTGCTTCTCGTGTGGTAAATGTAAGCCACGGGCCTACCTTAAGGATTGCGAAGTGATCATAAATCATATTGGAAAGTGATGGCAGGGTCTGAAAATCGGTGGAATGGGCTTCAAAAACCATATTTGCCTCACCCTCTATTAACAACTTAAGATCTTTTGTTTTCTTGCTGTCATAGTCACACACTGTTTCCGGGCCAAATGATGTGCCAGTCTCCACAACAAGTGCTACACAACGATCCCAGGCAGATTCAAGCCCTCTTTTAACAAAGGCCCGGTGCATAATGCTTATCGTCTCTTCAACATCCCTGGCAAATGATACACGTATCTCATCACTTCCGCTTTCAAGCATTCCGCCAGGTGTTGGTACTTCAGCACCCACAACATACACGAGTTGAGCTTTGTTTCCCGTATGTGCTTTTGCGGCTTGCTCGGCGATTTCGCAAAGAGATGCCGTTCGATCCGCTATCGTTGTTATAGAAAGGTGTGTGCGACCGTTTTGCATATCATCTTGACAAGGCATACTTGGATCCAAATGCAACTTTTGGTAACCCGCATAAACGCAATTACGAATCAGATCCTTAGCTTTTGCCATAGCCACATCTGAATTCTCGAAACGCCAGGCGTCTGGTCCCAAGTGATCACCACCTAAAACAACCTGATCACCATCAAGTCGCATCGCTTCAGAAATGCTTCTAACGTATTTAGCAAATTGCTCCGGCTGCATACCGGCATAACCACCATACTGATTTACTTGTCGCCCCGTGGATTCTATGCACACTAAACGATTCCGTTTTCGGGCATATTCCATTGCAGCACTGACAACAAAATTATTAGCCGAACATATTGAAGTGATCCCTACCGGATCGCCTTGTTTATGTGCTGCCAAAAGTTTTAGCAGATAATCTGTCATTTCAACTTACTATCTTATCATTTAATACTGCATCTTTTAAAATAAAAAGTAATATTGCCAAGGCCGGTTTCATGAGTACCTACCAGCATGTCCCTAAAAGTTGGTTCCCCGTTTACCCATTTACCCAATATACAAGATTTCCTTTTATTACTTCCTTCACAATACCAAGCTCTCCTTGCAACAATTAATTTGCCTGCTTTCTGATTGAAGCAAGTGTACTGTATTTTGCCTAAAAAGCCTGTGTCAAATGAAACAAATCCATTGTCCGACGGAAAGTTATCGGGAAGAATACAGTTGGCCACCGGGTATCCCGGATCTTTAACTCGCGGCGGAATAATTTCACCAGCCTTCATTCTTTGCTCGGCCTGTTCTCTTAGCATAGCCTTTTCTGCAACAATTTTCTTCATAACAGCACTATGCTTTGTTTCGGCATAGGCTATTTGCTTAGTACCTGGAGTACAATTATAAATGAATACCAGGAGAATCGGCAAGGCTATGGATATAAAAATAATCATTTTATACCTATGGATTTTTTGTTTCACAACTTCCTCTATTTATACTGCTAAGATATTTTTCTTATTACAATCGTTAAAAGTAAACAAAATATTTGCTTGCAAAATTAATCAGTGCGCAGATTCGCAATAAAACATTATAAGGTAATGTTATCGGAAAGCAAACATTACAGGCAATATGACCCCTATAAAAACTGACCAGGTCGAATAAATTGGCAAATAATTTGCAACAACCTTTTTTAGTTTGTCCGGAGAATCTGAATTTTTATATTGATGTATATATGCTTTAAGAATTAACACAAGGTGTATAAAAATTAAAATATTTGATCCTGTTACAGCTACACGATTGGGCGTGATCCCATACTCTGAAAGTCGAAATAAAATTGCAGAAAGCGCAACAGTGTTTATCAGCAATGTAACTGATACAAGAGATATATTAACTTTATCCACCACTCTCGAAGTCTCCGGCTTGCTTTTTCCGGATATTGAAAAAACAGTAATCGCCAAAACAATAACTAACAGACCATTAAACGATATAAAAAAATCACGATCCGCATACGGGCTTTTACCCTGGTACAATATGGCCAAAAGGTAAACAAATACAGTAATTAATAAAAGAGGTGAAAATACATTAGAGATTAATATTGCGATCTTGCTGACTCTTTTCAATGCCGAGTCATATAAAAAGGTAGCAACTATAGGAATGGCTACCAAACCAAAAACAACGATATGACTGATATACCATTCCCGGATTGACAGTCCGATCAAACCAAACAAGCCGAATGTCAACAGGGTTAAAACTATACCTCCAATAAGTATAAGAATTGAATATATTATTACTTCACCCACATAACGAACATAAAGCAATCTTGCGTCCGGCTTTGTCCAGTCATCGGCCATAAAGGCCAGAGCTAACAATGAGCCTAATACTAACGGCATATGAATCTGGGACATTATTATAGAAGGAGACATCGGGTTATCAGGTAGCAGCAACAGTACTGCTGTACACAGCAAAAGCCCTACGATAATTATACTTTTAATTTTAAAAGAGTTGATTACAGGCAGAAAGTAACAAATAAGAGCACATATAACAATCAATGGTGCGAATCGGGGGTAAAACCATTTTTCTGTTATTGGTAAAAAGGCCGGTAGTTTCATCAAAAAACCGGATGCCAGAGATAGAATAACAACAATGAAAAGAGGTACCTTAGTTTCCGGAATAAATGAAAGCCTGGTAAAATTAATACGGGCATTCCAAACTTTTAATGTCTCTGATTCAGGGTGCTTTATTATAGCTTCGTTAAGCCAGTTACGAAATTGCTCCGGCTTGTTACGGTAAAGCAATTCGAGCTTCTCCGGACTTCCCATCAATTCTAAAAGTTCGTTGTTGCTCATATTTGATGCCCCGCCTCTCATAGACCTTCAATCAGTTTGTAATATTCCTTTAAAGTTTGAATGGATTCCATAGTCATTTGGAATAAAACCCAACTGAAAACAATAATTGCTATTGTAAGTATGATCTTCCATGATAAAGTCGTTTGCGGACGCCACCAGATAAGAGGCAGTGCCAGAGGCCCAACACTACAGACTGCAATTATAATAAAGGATTTTCGAAAATACCATGGAAGCTTTTCCTCTGTTGATCGTGGAGGATAGAAGGAATTTAGAAACTCACCACAATGTTTACACTTTATAGCATCGTCTTGAATTTCTTCAGCACAGAATGGACATTTTTTCATTATTATCTCCCTTGACAGAACATAATACTTACCGGACATTGGGAAGAAACACAGTTATGAGTAAGCCCAGGTTAAACAAAAAGTTGTGTGTAAAAAAACAACTTGCTCTCACACCTTTGAGATTTCTTGTGCTCTACGAGAAAGAATAGCAACGATAAGCCCAAGCGCTATCCCAAAAATAGCGTCTCCCAAATAAATTTTCAGAGACATTTGAAGACTCAATCCAAGAATTAAACTCAGCAAACCAAAAGCCATTAAACCATAAGCTCCCAAATTCAGCATTGGGCCATACTTTACAGGATTTCTTGCAAGTATAATAAAATAAATTCCGATCAATCCAATTATACCACAAGCACCTCTGAAGAAATAAATTAATAGCGGGGTATCAGGAATTGGCTCTATCCCAAACCAAACAAAGAGATCTTGAATTATTTCCCATGGCAATACAACAAATGGAATGGCTGCCAGACATCCTGAAGCACAAATCCATAGAGCTGTTTTTAAACTTCTCATTGGAGCCACTTCCAAAACGTTTCAGTTTGTTCAAGCTCAAGGCGGGAGAAAATTTCAACCGCAGGAATACATTGAGTATTTCGAGGATTGAAATTTAAGCCCAACGCCAAGATCGGCCAAAATGGGGCGTTTTGAAACTGGCTCATTGATATGTCCTCCTTTTAGATAATAACCGATATGAGGTACCGCGGATTTTTGCCTTATCGTACGATGTATTATGCGCTAGTGATTTATTATATATACCATGTTATCTATAACAATGCCACTAGTTATAAAGCCAGGTACCATAAAAATATTTATCCAATGAGCCACTTTCAAAACGTTTCAGTTTGGTCAAGCTCAAGGCGGGAGAAAATTTCAACCACAGAAATACATAGAGTATTTCGAGGATTGAAATTTGAGCCCAACGCAGAGATCGGCCAAAATGGGGCGTTTTGAAACTGGCTCTCTTGCTTTCGCCATAATAACTCTTCATACCATACTGCTGTGTTTCCTTATAAGGTATATACCGTCACGAATTGTCAAAAACAGCTTTTGGGCACGTTCGTCTGTGTTCACCCTTTCATTAAAGTCTGCCATTGCCCGGCTGTCATCGTCCTGTGGATCAAATATCCTCCCATACCACAGGGTATTATCAGCAAGAATCAGACCGCTGTTTCGCAAAATCCGCATGGATTCTTCGTAATATGCAATGTAGTTTTGCTTATCGGCATCGATAAAGACCAAATCGGTCTGACCGTCCGGCAGGGTTTTTAGAATTTCCAGAGCTTCACCCAGGTGAATTGTGATTTTATTTTTATCGGGGTGCCGGTCGAAGAAACTCTGCGCTAACTTCTCATGCTCCGGATTATGTTCAATAGTGATAATACTGCCGTCTTGTGGTAGCACCTCGGCCATAGCGAGGGCGGAATAACCGGTAAAGGTGCCGATATCGACGATGTTTTTGGCACCGGAAAGTTGAACGATCAGTTGCAGGAACCGGCCTTCGACCCGGCCGGTAAGCATGCTGGGATAGGTGGTATTGGTCAGGGTGAACTGTTCAATCTCTTCAAGAAGAGGCGACATGGGAGATGTATGAACCGCCGCATATTTCTCTGCTTCCTTGGCAACCACATCCATGAAGCAGTATATGCCGTTTGAATTGTTTTTATCTTTTTGAAAAGTATTGTCAGGTTTTTGGCTCATAGTATCTCCTGTACGCTAAAACTCCTTGTAAATCCTTGCCAGCGGATGCCCCGGCGCATCCATGGAAAGGTCATTGAAATAGCCGTAAGGTGTCTGAACCGCAGCATACCCGGCCGTTTCCAATCGCTTCTGCACCCGGTCGATAAGCTTTCCGGCCTCCTCATTGTCCGCCTTTTGTTCTCCCAGATGGGTGAACGAGTGCAAAACAATTTTTTGGGTTTCCCATTTTCTGGCCATCCATTTGGCGTTTTTTACCAGTTTGGTTTCGGCTGAGCTTTTATCCAACACGTCTGGTGGTTCCACATGGATGAAGGCCACTACCGTTTGTTCGTAAGCCATGGGAAATGCATCAGGAGCGTTGTCAAGGGTTTTCATTGACGGATTCCAGGCGAATCGGTCGCAATACCAGAACAGTAAGCGCATTATTTATCCTCGTTTATTATCAACTTTAAGATTCGTTAGTTATTTGCGCAGCACTACGTCCCGCTATCCAGCCGGTTGAGAATGCCGCCTGCAGATTGTATCCACCTGTGTCAGCCTGAATGTCTATCAGCTCTCCGGCAAAAAAGAGACCCTTTGTTTTCTTGGATTCCATAGTTCTGGGGTCAATTTCGCGGGTGTCTATTCCACCAGCTGTAATAATTGCCTCAGCAAACGGTCTGTATCCAACGACATCCAGCCGGAAATCCTTGAGCCAGGTCCTAATGCGCAAGCGTTGTTTTGCTGAGATATTGCAAACCTGATAATCGGCTGGTATTTGGATGAAATCAAGGCAGACAGGAACCATTTCTCTCGGGATTACCCCCCGCAGAAAACTGCTGATTTGCTCCTTGCCCCTGGAAGCAATGTCTCGCAAAAGACGTGCATCAAGTTTTTTTTCATCAAGGGCAGGTTTGAGATCAAGTGAAAGGGTGATTTTGTGCCCATTGCGCAAGCTGTCCACCGCCTCACCGCTCAGGGTGAGAATTGCAGGTCCTGTCAATCCAAATTCGGCAAAAACAATCTCACCAAATTCTTCCCTTTTTTTCTTACCGTTTACAAACATTTTGGCTTTCACATTGCGAAGATTAAGACCAGTCATCCTTTTTGCTTCATCTCCGGAGGTTTCAAGTGGAACAAGCGCCTGGCGGACCGGTATTACTGTATGTCCTGCGGATTCAGAAAGGCTGTAGCCGTCTCCGGTTGAACCTGTAGCCGGATAGGAGGCTCCGCCCAATGCCAAGATAACGGCATCACAGGAGATTTCCCTGCCTTGAGCAACAACACCAATGATGCGTTTGTTATGTATCAGTATTTTATCAACAGAAGAGGAATTTTTTATAGCGACTCCGGCTTTTTTATTCCATTGCAGAAGAACTCTGTGGACATCCGGCGCTTTGCCGCTTGCAGGAAAAACCCGGCCGCCTCTTTCTGTTGCCAACTCTAAACCCAGCTCATTGAAGAATTCCATGAGATCGGTATTGAAGAACCTGGCAAAGGCTTGACGAAGAAAAGAGCCGGTTTTGCCGAAATGGGAAATAAAGTCGGATATCCCGGCGATATTTGTGATGTTGCAGCGGCCCTTTCCTGTAATACAGAGCTTGAGTCCGGTATGTCTCATTTTTTCCAGTAGAAGTGTTTCAGCTCCCGCTTGTGCTGCCTGTCCCGCAGCCATAAGTCCTGCAGGGCCACCGCCTATAACAATTATTTTTCGCGCCTTCATATATTCTTTGCCATCTTTAATCCTATAAAATGGGGTCTATATTTGACCTTTAATTACTTTTTCTTTTTTAACATATCCCATCTATTATCGGATCTAAAGATATTTTTGCGTTTGATTCTCCTAATGAAGTATATCATGCAAATCCATCCTCGCTTTCCTATGCATAACTATCTCTTATCATATGCAGTATTAAATATAAAGCATAATTACATAAGCATTCCGGCCCCATTCTATGTTTGGCCCTATTTCTCCTTTAACATCTTTTAATATATTTAATATTTTTCTTGACACACTATTATTTTTATAGTTATTTTCTTATAGAAAATTATTACATTATTTCCAATTAATTAAACCATATCGGCGTACCTATTTTTTATATACAACATAATCTATGGATTTATGGGAGAAACTCTCGCCAGCCGTAATTTTGGTGAGCTTGGGGTATCATTCAGAAAAATCAATTAATATTAAAAGGAGGCACAATGAAAAAAAGGGTTTTGGGTATTTTATTCTTGGGGGTCTTCGCCCTGTTTCTTGGGGAACTGACATATGTATCTGCGGCATTGGGGAGTAACATTTACGGCACGGAAACATCCGCCGCCACATTCTATGCGCCTAGTTATTATACAGATTTTAATCCCACTAACGATGGCGGGCAAGGAGTGTCCTACGCACAAAGTAGTATTACAGATTCACGAGGCTCGGCAGATGCTGAATCTGTTCTGGGTATTGCATCTACGCTTAAAGCCAAGGCAGAACATTTTGATGGCATAAACGGAGCCTGGGCCAACGCAAGGACCATTCAAGGCTATACCTATACCGGCGCTGCTTCAACAACACTTACCCTAAACGCAATTCTAACCGGAAGCCTTTACGACCCGGCTGCGAGTGATAGCGTTATTATAGGTGCCGAAATTTATGTTTATCAACCGATTAATTTTGATTACTGTTATGATCCAGGAACCCTTTTATTTGAGCTTGGGGCCAAATTGTTTTATGATGAAGATTATGATAATTCATCAATGGCTCTTAGTTTTTTAGATACCATCACGAATGGTTCTACTTCGAACTCGATTTTTCTGGACCTGGATCCAGGCCAGTCTTTCTACGTAGTTTCTACTCTAAATGCCACAGCCGTCGGCTCCAATTCATCGGCTGATGCATACAACACCCTTAATTTAACCTTTGATGACACCACGGATTTAGCGCTTGGTGCTACAACCGTTCCCATTCCAGGAGCCATATGGTTGATGGGCTCAGGCTTTTTGGGAATGATCGCTTTCATAAGAAGGCGCAGCAATTAACTCTGTACGAAATACTATTTTAAAAAGCAAAGGTTGTAGCGGCCTTTGCTTTTTTTATTGGCCCAAAGCGAAATTTCCTTCAAAGGCAATATCCTGACAAGGGCAAAAAAATATTTGAAGGTTTTTCTCGTCTCACGCCCCTCTGGGAGGTTTTGCTGGGGGTAGTAGGATTTTTTTATCCCGGCGGGTTTCACATATTATGGCCCTACCTATACCTGATGTTTTTTGCACAATGGTGGGAATCGGCGCGGTCTAAAATTTTTCCGATTTCGAAACCACCCTTAAAAGACCCTATGTCGTTGGTCTGGGCATCTTTTCCCAGATTTTAATCATGCCTGCCCTGGGGTTTATGATCGGTGAACTCCTGTATCTTTCAATCCCACCGAAACTGGGTCCGATCCTTGTGGGCTGCATACCGGGGGCAATGGTAAGCAATGTCATCGCATACCTTGCCCGTACAGATGTGGCCTATTCCATTACACTGACAAGTATTGCAATCCTGATCTCGCCCGTGCTTGCGCCTGCGCTGTTGCTCTTTTATGCCCATACATTGCTTGACCGTTTTTTAAGATGTTTCTTACGATCATTACGTTGATTGCCCCACTATTCATCGATTTTCTCCTGAGGAACTTTTTTAAAAAACAGATCAATCGGTTCAGCTATGCCCCCCTGCCTTTTCGGCCGCATTCGTGGCTATAATCTGCGCCATGGTGGTTGCTATGAACCGGGATTACTTTCTGACTCTAACCGGAATCGTATTTTTTGCCGTATTTGTACATAATCTTCTTGGCATTCGACTAGGATATGGGGCCGCTATAGTCTATCGTTTTGATTTAAAGAGAAAGCGAACCCTGGCCATTGAAGTGGGGATGCAAAACGCCGGCCTCCGTGCATTACTGGCGTTTGAGGTCAAACCTTGAATTGTGATTTAAGCAAGAAAACTTGTATCTCGAAAGTATTATCATGGCAAATATAAAAGCGTTTAAAGAAGAAATCTCCAACAGCTGTACGTTTGGGCTTCTTATTCAATAATCAACGGGCTGTTTTCCACAAACCACTTTTCTTTTTCAACTTCTCCCTTCTATTATGGGATATCCCGACGATATTTGTGATGTTGCAGCGGCCCTTTCCTGTAATACAAAGCTTGAGTCCGGTACGTCTCATTTTTTCAAGTAGAAGTATTCCAGGTCCCGCTTGTGCTGCCTGTCCCGAAGCCATAAGTCCTTCGGATCTAAAGATATTTTTGCGTTTGATTCTCCCAATGAAGTATATCATGTAAATCTATCCTCGCTTTCCTATGCATAACTATCTCTTATCATATGCAGTATTAAAAACAAAACATAATAATACAGACGCCCCAACTTCCAAACCTCTGAAGAAGGTCTTTCTCAAAAAGAAGTAGACTCAAGACTTGAAACTTACGATTTTAATAAAATTGACGTTAAAAAGAAAGACTCGCTTTTATTCAGCGTTGCTGTCGCCGTTGCCGCCGTCCCGGAAGGTTTGCCTGCTACAATCACCATCGCTTTGGCGCTGGGCGTACAACGTCTGGCCAAAAAGAATGCGATTATCAAACAACTTTCTTCCGTCGAAACATTGGGAAGCACCACGGTTATTTGCAGTGATAAGACAGGCACGCTGACCAAAAATGAAATGACCGTTACGCAAATTCTACTTGGTTCTGAGAAGGAAATTAAAATCGAAGGTGTCGGTTATAAACCGGAAGGAAAAATCATTTTCCCAAAAAATTACAATCAAGATGATTTTCAAAAACTACTCTTTATCTCCGCGCTTTGTAATGAAGCAAAACTGGTTCAAGTCAAAAATAAATGGCAAATCTTGGGCGACCCGACTGAAGGCTCGCTTTTGGTTGCCGCGCAAAAAGGCGGTTTTGATTTAAAAAATAATCCTTCCGAAAAGCTAAAAATATTTCCTTTTGACAGCTTCAGAAAGCGTATGAGTGTTTTGGTCAATCAAGAACTTTTGGTCAAAGGCGCGCCCGATTCAATTCTTAAGCTTTGCACACACATTCAGGAAAACGGTAAAATTGTTAAATTAACCGCGGAACTTAAAAAGAAGATTGAAGGGAAATACAGCCAAATGGCGGAAGAAGCTTTGCGTGTTTTGGCAATCGCTTATCGTAAAAATGTTTCCGACAAATTCAAAGACAATGCCACAGCGGAAAAAGATTTAATCTTCGTAGGACTGGTTGGCATGATTGATCCTCCGCGTCCCGAAGTTAAACCGGCCGTTGAACTTTGTCATAAAGCCGGTATTCGCGTTATTATCATAACCGGAGATTACGGATTGACCGCGAAAGCAATTGCCCAAAAAATCAAACTGGCGCAAAAGGACACACCTGTAATCACGGGAGAAGAACTTGAAAAATTAAGTGAAAGTGAACTCAAGAAAAAACTGCAAAAAAATAGAGACATTATTTTTGCGCGCGTCGCTCCGGAAGATAAAAAACGCATCGTCAACGCCTTGAAAGAACTGGGTGAAATTGTGGCGGTAACGGGAGACGGCGTAAATGACGCACCCGCGTTAAAACGCGCCGATATCGGAATAGCGATGGGAATTACGGGAACGGATGTTTCCAAAGAAGCCGCTAATATGATTTTAACCGATGACAGTTTTGCTTCCATTATCACAGCCGTGGAAGAAGGAAGGCGTATTTATCAGAATTTAAAAAAATTCGTTTGGTATATTTTTTCTTGCAATATCGGCGAACTCACTACCATCTTTGTTGCAATTTTACTGGGGGTTCCTGCGCCTTTAACCGCAATCCTGATCTTAGCCATCGACTTGGGAACGGATGTTTTACCTGCGATTGCTCTGGGAATTGACCGACGCGAACCGAAAATTATGGAAGACCCTCCACGCGACTCAAATGTACATATTATGCAAAAAAAATTCGTCCTGCATTTTCTTTTCCTTGGAATCTTGATGGGATTGCTCGTAATCGGTGTCTATATTTACGACCTTTTTGAAGCCGGTTGGCAATGGGGAGAAATTCTCAGCGATGAAGACAACATCCATCTGCATGCTTCCACGATGGCTTTTGCGACCTTGGTGCTGATTCAAATGGTCAACGCCTTCAATGCCCGTTCCGCTAAATTTTCCGTCTTTAAACTCAAGAGAAATCTTTTCCTTTGGGGTGCCGTTTCAATTTCCGCCATTATGGTCGCAATGATGGTTTACATCCCCTGGTTCACAGACAAAATGCACACCACCGCTCTTTCCTTAAAAGACTGGACAATTGTGATTGGAGTGAGTTTGAGTGTGTTGGTTTTTGAGGAAGTGAGGAAGATAGTTCGTAGTTGGTAGAGGGTAGTTGGTAGTTGGTAGTTGGTAGTTGGTAGAGAAGTAGAAGGTAGTTTAGAGCAGTCCCCCTGCAAAGCAGAGGGGAGCCTGTCCCGACTAATCGGGGATTCAGGGGGTGTTTGTAGCTTGCGCTTGTGTTCGTGTCATTCCCGCGAAAGCGGGGATCCATGCGACCTCGCTTTTTGCTAGTCGCTTGCTGGTTCAACCTTGTAGGTTGAACCTCTTATTTATACCAACCACAATCATCCTCTTCTAAAATCACTAAGCATCATTGGTAGACTTTTCGTCCTCTATTGGTGTTATCACCAACACACAACAAAAAAGTAATAGTCGGTCTTTCTGGCTTGTCCAGAATCTTGAACCTAACAGTTATGATTCAGTTCAAGTAAACCTAACAGTTACAGATTCTGGACAAGCCAGAAAGACGATACAGGGGAAAACTTTATGCTCTGTGATTTACCAGCACTTTGCTGGTTCAACCTTGTAGGTTGAACCTCTTATTTATACCAACCACAATCATTCTCTTTTAAAATCACTAAGCATCATTGTTGAACGAAGCCGCTGATGCGGCAGGAAAAAATTAAAATTAGTGTATACTCCCTTATCTGCCCAATTCAGGGCACAATTTATAAAGGAGTGTACCATGAATAAAACTGAAACAAATCGAT
>Ga0180007_10002425_pt1 | contig 22354 bp, 20 predicted proteins | sample MM_PC_MetaG_FD_121122 | JGI IMG/M metagenome (GOLD analysis project Ga0180007, IMG submission 121122) | Groundwater microbial communities from the Aspo Hard Rock Laboratory (HRL) deep subsurface site, Sweden - MM_PC_MetaG | ecosystem: Environmental > Aquatic > Deep subsurface > Groundwater... | reverse complement strand
CACACCAAGCGACTTCCAGCCGCGCTACTTTTTTGAGAATCCGCTCCAGAATCGCCGACTTTCGTAAGATAAGAAAATCCTCTCCGCTGTTCGAACAACCGTTCGACTGTTCGAACGTCCGTTCGAATCAACCCCAACAATGCACTAAGCACCTCGCACCACGCACAATGCACTATCCACTAAGCCCAATGCAACTACCCTAATGCAGCCCAATGGATGCCGCGCTCGCATCTTCGAAGTGCTTCTTATATAAGAGACCGCTTTCTTGTACTAAGAACTCATCTTAAAGAAACCCCCACATAATAACCCCCCCTTAATAGGTCCCCCCCTTCTTCTCCCCCTTTTTGCCGTGTATCTGCCACATAGTATGCGTAGTTCAGAAGAAGAGCTCTGCTATACATCCCCCACTGCCAGTCATTCATCTTCATCCGCCCGTTTTTCGTATCTGCCACATAGTGTACAGTCTTTCTTGGCTTTAGGGTTTGGAAGACTCCGCACGGCTGCGCTCGCACGCTATTCCTAATCGACATGCGTCACATGCGTGTTTAGACAGGCGCCCGCACGCGATGGCAAATTCCCCTTCCCCCCATTGAGCTCAATTATACTTTATCCCGTCGCGGATAATTTTATAATATTTTTTTCTTGACGAGAGAGGAGGGGGGTGGTAGAGTATAAAGTATAAAGTATGAAGTATGTGAATAAAAGTGGAAAGGGAGGTAAGAGAGATGGAGAGTAAGGGGAAGGTGAAGGAAGAGATAGGAGTTCCTGTGATAGAGGTAAAGGTGGAGAGTAAGGGGAAGGCGTTGAGGTATACGGGTGGAGGGAGTATAGAGGAGGTAATGGTAGAGCATGGTAGGGGAAGGCGAGTAGTATTTGAGATGAAGAATGAGGAGACGAGGAGATACAGGGGGATATTGGAGAAGTTTGAGGGGGTATGTAGGGAGCGAGGGCATGGAGTGAGTGGGGTGGAGATGAGTTACGATTTAGAGGGAAGTAAGGAGACGCCTCGGATAAGTTATGGGGATGTACCGAAGCAGTTATTGGATTTTTTGGGTAGATTTGTGAGGAAGAGTTCATTTGATCCGATGCCTGCGTCGACGTTGATATGTACGACGAGGGTGACGGATATGGGTGAGTATTACAAGCAGCGTTTAGAGTTAAGGGGGAGTGGATTGCGTTCGATACGTGGGCAAGTGTGTGTGATATTGGTAAAGACGTATAAGGGAGGAGAGATGGTAGTGGAGTTTGAGGATATGCCGTGGGGATTGGGGAGTAGTGATCCGAGTGGTGATGAGGTAACGTATAGTGATTATTAAGAGGATAGGGGATGATAGATAACCGGAAGTTATCTGAGTGGTTGAGGGGTAAGAGTGTATCTGACTTAAATTTTGTATTAGAGGGTATAAATTGGGAGTTAGATAAGAGATTAGAGGAGAGTGGTGACAGTAACAAGCGAGATTATGATGGTTATTTATTATCGTTAGGAGAGGAGGAGCGGGAGTTTGTAAAGAGGCGATTGAGTAATCCGAGGATAAGTTTGAAGGTATTGAGTAAGGAGACGGGGGTATCGTATAAGCGAGCATTAGAGTTAAGTAATGGGAATGGGAAGTCGTTAATATTGAGATATGAGTTAGCGAAGCGGGGGTTCAATGAGGGGATGTTAGCGCAGCGATTGAACAATTTGAGTAGGGCGAAGACGAAGGTGGGTTTGGATGCGATAGCGATGATATGCAGGATGGTGTATGGGATGGACATACAGGATAAGAAGGAGAACGTGAGTGTGACGAATAACACTCAGATAAATATACAGACGTTGAACCAATTGAACAAGATACTGGATAAATATGAAGAAGGGGACAGGAGATAGAACTGTTGAGTATACTGCTGTATTGAGCAGGATACGGGAATTAGCGAGGAAGGATTTATATTTTTTATCTAAGGAGATATTGAATTATGATATGTTAGACGGTGAATTTCACGGTAAGTTATGTGATTTTTTGAGGAGTGATTACAAAGAGGATAAGATGGTATTGCAGTTTCGTGGTTCATTCAAGTCTACATTGATAACGGTGTGTGAGAACATACAGGACATATTGAACGATCCTGATATAACGATACTGATACAGCAGAGTACTGATGAGAATGCGACGGCGCATTTGACGGAGATACGAAGTCATTTTGAGAGTAACGAGATGTTTCGGGCGGTATTTCCGGAGTTTTGTCCGCCTGCGGGCGAGAAGATAGGGACGACATATAGGATGACGATACCGAATAGGACGAAGAAGTTTTTACCGCAGGCGACGGTAGAGGCTGCTGGTGTGACAACGAGATTAACGTCACGTCATTACACGAAGATAGTATGTGACGATATAATAGATGAGAGTACGGTGAATACGAGTGACCAGATAGATAAGGCGAAGGAGCGTTACAGATTGACGCGTTCGTTATTGATGCCGAATGGTTGGCGTAGGGTAGTAGGGACGCGATACGATTATGATGATGTTCATGGTTGGATACTGAAGTATCACAAGGACAAGTATAATGTATATCAGCAAGCGGCTGAGGAGCAGGGTGAGCCTGTATTCCCGAAATTATATAGTAAGGGTATATTAGATAAGATAAAATCGGAGCAGGGTAATTACATATATGGTTGTCAGTATTTATTAGAGCCGGTGCAGCGTGACAATCAGCAATTTATTCGTTCGTGGTTCAATTATTATGATGCATCTGAGTATGATAAGGAGCTGAATGCTGAGGGGTTTACGTTTATAGCGATAGATTGGGCGAGTGGACAGAGTCGTTCGGCAAATGATACAGGTATAGCGGTGATAACGACAGTTCCGAACAAGGATATATACGTTAGGGAGGCGTTAACGTTGAATAAGACGCCGTATGAGACGATAGATATGTTATTGAATCTTTGTGTTCAGTATAAGCCGTTAGGTGTGGCGATGGAGACGAATGCGTCTCAGCATTTTGCTCGTGAGTTTACGAGGTATAAGATGGTTCAAGCTGATACATATTTCAGTATATACCCGATAAATCAGCATAGGAACAAGTCATTGAGGATAATAATGGGTTTACAGCCGTTGTATCAGAACAATGCTAAGTCATTTGGGAGGAAGATATACCATAACAGGCGTTTATATGAGGGTAAATTAGAGGAGCAGTTAGTAAGATTTGGTGGGACAAACGAGGATGATTTACCTGATGCGTTAGAGATGGCGGTAAGTATAGCGTATATGCCGGCGCAGAACGATAAGAATGAGCCGCCGTGGGGTAGTCTTGCGGCGTTACGTAAGAGGGCGAAAAGGGCGAATGATATAAAGAACAGTTTAGGCAAAAGATATAAGTCATTGGAGTATTCATTACCATGGCAGAACTAAATGAAGATAGGGTCAGATTGTATTTTGATAGGATATCGCGTGGTCTTGAGAGTAGGCGTCCGTTCCAGAAGGAGATATGGGAGGAGTGTACGGAATTTGCGTCTGGCAATTTCTCTTCGTTAAAAGATGAGAAGGGAACTATTAGGGTAGTGCCTAATCGTGCATTTTCTTTAGCTGAGACGATGCATGCATTATTTTGGCATCAATCGCCTGAGTTATATGTTAAGGCAAATGAGGCTGATAAGGCGTCATGGCAGTTCGAATATGATAAGATATGGGAAGGCGTAATAAAGGATTTTTGGGAAGACGGGTTATTCTACAAAGAATTCAGTAAGATGGTAATGGATGCAATTGTATGTGGCACGGGCTTTATCAAGTTCGGTGTCGGCAATATAGGTTTATTTTACCCAAAATATGATAAATCTGGCAAATTAAGTGAGGCTGACAAGCCGTATATCGAGAAGGAAGGTCTTAACTTCAAGGAGTTAAGGCAGATATACATGCCTTGGGTGGATTATGTCCCCGTTGAGGATTTAGTCTTTGACCCGTTAGGTTCAGAACTTGAGCATAAGAGATGGATGGCGCATATAATAATCAAACGTTACTCGGATGTAGTGAATGATAAGACGTATACTACGAAGGATATGCCGTCACCTGCTAAACTTGTCGGTTCAGGTAAATCGGGATTTACTGCTGGTATGCCGAATAATGATTACCTTCGTGGTGTTTCAGATAATCTTAACAGTATCAACAAATACAATACTGAAGATATGCCGATAATACTATACGAGATATACGATAGAAAAGAGAATTTACAGATAGTTCTTGCTGACGGTTACAGTAAGCCGTTGAAAGTAGACGATAATCCGTATAAGGGTATTGGGACTGGTTTCCCTGTCCATATGTTACGAGTAGCCAATATCCGTAACAAGCACTACGGACAATCGTTGATATATCTGATTAAAGAGAACATTATAGAGGAGGCTGAGCTGCGAACCGCAGTATTAGACCATATCCATTCGTCAAAAGCGAAGATATTGTTAGATGGTGAGTTATCCGAGGAGCAGAGAGCTGCTTTTGAGAGTAAGGGGACTCTTGTGTTTGTTCCCGGTATGCCGAGAGATAAGATAACTACGTTTTCGCCTCCGCCGTATAACCCGGATGTCTATAGGATGCTTAACGACATCCGTTCCGATTATGAAGATATTCTTGGTTACAGCAGGAATCTTCAGGGACGTGAGTATGGACAGCGGACAACTGCAACTGAAGTGGCTACTATTGCTCGTCATGCGAGGAATAAGGTAATGGTTAAAGCTGATGCAGTTGATACAATTACGCAGGAGTGTATGAATACATTAGTGAAACTTATCCAGCGGGATGGCGGCGATATTCCTATAACGTTTAACGAGTTAAGGAACGGTATCCCGATTAAGTCTACGTATAAATTGAATGAGCTGCTGTATCCAATTGACATAAAAGTCATTGCTGGCAGCAGTTCAGTAGAATATCAAGCGAGTATTAAAAGGGATGAACTTAATATGTTCATGATTAATGTTCAGAATCCTATAATTAATCAGGTCGCGGGGACGAGACGTATGCTGCAGAAGGTCTTTGAACTGCGGGAGTCTGAGATAAATGAACTTATACAACAACCAGTGCCTCAGACTGCGGCACCTGCCACAGCGGCAAGCGGAGTCAATCAGGCACAAACTACACCGACAACTGCACCTATGCAGCCGATGTAGTAGAAGAGGAGAAAATCATGGTAGAAAATAATGTTGGTGCAACGGTTCCGGAAAACTCTGGGGAGACCAATGGCAGTGATGATAGTGGAAGCCAAGAGCAAGTCAAAGATTGGAAACGTGAGTATGATGTAATAAAAGCTCAGTATACTAATCTTGAAAGTAAACTTGGTGAGCAGGGCAATGAACTCGGGAGATGGCGTAAAGTGGTCGGAAACACCGACCCGGAACTTCTCGCAAAGGCGGTAATGCAAATTTCTAATCGGGATGAGGAAAATGAAGAGGAGTTAGAAGAAATTGCTTCTGACCCTAAGAAATTAAAGAACTATATCCAAAGCCGTGTTAGAGATGAGATAGAAAAGAATAAACGTATCGACCTTATACGAGAAGCTGACCTAACTTCGCTTAGGGGCAAGAAGCATTTCGCCAAACTTGAGTCTGACATTAGGCGTGTTATAGCTGACAATCCTACTGTCTCGCCCGAAACTGCTTATTTATTTGTGTTGGGAAAGGCAATTTCTGACGGTAATATCGTTGAAAATGAGTCTCCAACTCAGCAGGTAATTAAGCCTTCTACATCCGAACGACCATCCGCACCAACAACGCAAGTAAAACCTGATAGACCTCTTAATAACGACGAGTTGGTTAGGAAGTATGAAAAGGAAACAGGTAGGAAATTTCATACTGGTGCAAGTGTTCGATGGTAATTTTTATCAGGAGAAAATAAATGGCTGCAACAATTACTGAAACTCTTAATTCTCAATATAGTTTCATGGTTAGGGAAAAAGTCGGTCCTTACGACAACTACTTTAAGGCTACTCCCTTTTATGATGCTATTATGAGTTCAGGGAATAAACTTCCAGCGATAGGAAAAGAACAAGTTGATGTTATTTTTGAGTATACATATAACCCGAACAGCGGTTCGATAGGTGAAAATGGAGAGGTTTCTATTGCATCTGTTGACCCGTATCAGGGAGCATATGTAGATTGGAGAACAGTTTATGTAGCACTTCCTATTTCGCATAGGAAGATGCACATGTCTCTTGAGTCAGATTTCTTCGGTTATGTTGAAGCGCTTGTTTCAAACTCAAAGAAATCTATTCGTGCGGAGTTGGCAAGACAGCTGTATCTTGACGGGACAGGTAACTCTGGTCTTGATATGCCGGGTATCGCATCGGTTATATCAACTGACCCGACTACAGGCACTATTTACAATGTTCTTGACCGGTCTCTTGCTGCTAACGCATGGGCAAGGAACAAGTATCGCACATCTTGTGGTTCAGTTGCTACATATGGAGAGCAGTATCTTAACGATATAAACATTCAGTGCAGCAACGGTTCTATTGTGCCTGATACTTTGTATACTGACAAGACAACGTTTGGTTATCTTAGACGTTCAGGATTAGCTTATGAGGCATCTGCAAGAGGCGAAGGCGGAACTCTTAATGTTGGTTATACTGGATACAGGGTATTCGGTATGGATGTTGTGGCAGATGATAACTGCCCTTCAGGTTACATATATTGCCTTAACATGAAGAATTCTTGGAAACTTCAGCCGTTGAAAGGCGAAGAGTTCGTCATTTATGATTTCACTGACGAGCCAAGAAAGCAGACAAGTATCTGGAGAATGTATCTTACTGCTGTTACATACTGCACAATGCCGTATGCTAATGGTATAACATCTGGATGGACTGCATAATCATGCGTGGGTATATATAGGAGGGTAAAAATATGCCTAAAGATTTTCGTAATTTTAGAACTGATACAGCCTACCCGCATGATGGTTCTTTATGGTTCAGGGGTCTGCCGAGAAAAACTTCCGCCGAGAGAGATAGTATAACAGGTATGCTTGAAGGCGATATGATTTTCAATACGGACTTGAACTATTCAGAAGAGTATACGGGTTCTGCATGGCAGCGGACAGGTGGGGCAGGGACTGTATCTGAAGCGTTTAAGACAATGGATTGTCCTCTTGGAACTGATCCTGTTGCTGGTACGGCTACAGATACTTTGGCTTTTGCAAGTAGTGACGGCAAAATAGCTATTACTGGCAATGCAGGCACGAAAACAATAACGCTAGGTGTTACTGCTACTTCTCTTGTTGATGCGGATATTAACGCAAATGCTGTTATTGCATGGAGCAAGATGGCTGGTGTTGCATCTGCCAACTTGATTGTAGGAAGCGCTGGCGGAGTAGCTACAGTTACTCCAGTAACAGGCGATATTAGTATCAGTAATACTGGTGTGGTTGCGATAACAAGTAACTCTGTTGTCAATTCTGACGTTAACACTGGTGCAAATATAGCATGGACAAAGATGGCTACGTTAACTTCCGCACATATCCTTGTAGGTAATGGAAGTGGAGAAGCTGCAGATGTGGCGATGGGCGGAGTTATTGCAATCGACAACACAGGTGTTACGAGTATCGTTGCTGGCTCTATTCTTAATGCGGATGTTGGTGCTGGTGCTGCGATAGTTGAGAGCAAGATAGCTTTTGATGCCGCTGGTCACGACCACGACGGTGTTGGTAGTGCATTGGTTTCCGCTGGTATAGCATCTGTTCTTGCTAATAATGTTACTTGTGAAGCTGGTGCTTTTAATTACACAATAGCTTTTGGTGTTGCTGGTGCTGCATACACATTAACAGTGCCTGTTGTTAGTGGCGCAAGAACATTTGCATTTATTAACGAAGCGCAGGAATGGACTGCTAATCAGATAGTTCAGTATGGTCATTTACTTCTTCGTGATAATGATGAAGGACAGACATTACAGGTTCTGGTCAATGAGAATATGACAGGCGATAGAACATTGACTCTGAAAGTAAATGATGCTAATAGAGCTATCGATATAAGTGGTGATATTACAACAGGTGGAGCACTTACAACAGGTGGCACGTTCATTCAGACTGGAGCGCACAACTTTGGATTTACTACCACTGGTAACACAGCTGTTACGTTCCCGACTACTGGAACACTTGCTGTTGTTGATAGTGCGCTCGGTGACTGCACTGTAACTACAATCAACAAGTATACATTAACACCGCCAGCTGCTGGTGCAACACTTACAATAGCAGATGGTAAGACCCTTACGTGCAATAATAGTTTGACATTAAGCGGCACTGATGGGAAAACTCTTACAATTAGTGAGTCTATGAATCTAACATCTGTTGGTGTTGCTCAGACATTTACTATGCCGACAGTAGGTGATACAATTGCAGGTAGAGCATCTACTGATACATTTACAAACAAATCAATTGATGCAGATGGCGCTGGAAATAGTATTACCAATCTTGACCCAGAAAACCTTGACCCGATAGCATGGCCTGCTGCTTCTAAATCATTCGATATAGGGCAGAAGTTCACTATCGTTGTTATGCTTTCTAATGAAGCGGCTGCATTTAATATTTATAATACAAGTGCGCCTTTCAAATTCAGGGTTGTTAATGCTTACAGTATTAACCAAAGTGCTGATGGCGGAACATGGCAGTTAAACAACGGTGCTGCTGGTGCTGGAACAGATATTCACGGAGCAGTTACAGTAGCTGCATCCGATAAGGATATTGATTCTGTTACACAGATAGATGATACGGGATGGGTAGTGGCGTCGGGCGGTTCATTATCAGTTAAACCTGATGGTGGTGGTTTGCTTGACTGCACAATTTTCATTGACTGTATCAGATTAGACTAATTTTATAGGGGGAGTGTTATGACCAAAAAGGATGTAAAAGAGACTGAAGTTACTTACCCGAAAGGCACTGAGCCGAATAAGGTAGCAACACAGGATAGTGTTTCGGTAAGTATATCGAAATACATGGCTCGGAGAGTCGAAATTCAGAAAGAAGTAAGTAAGCATAACGAAGCTATAAGGGTTCTAACTGAGGAGTTTTTCAGGCTTGAGGGCGGTATATTAGCACTCCAAGAGTTGTTAAACAAAGAAATTGTCAAATCGAAGGAGGACAAATAAATGTCGAATACTTTTTACGAAGGACTTTGTGGGCGTTATCAGGCTGTTCCTACAGCAAATCATTCTGTTCCTGTAGCAATGCCCGGTGAAGTTGCGCCTATAGGCGATAAAAGAGAATACATGTATTGCAAGGCTTCTGAAAGTCTTGCGTTTGGTGAAGCATGTATTCCTGCTGCCTATATGTGGTCAGGTTCAGTATCTGTAATTAAAGCATCTTCAGATACAACAAAGACCATTATAACATGCGCTGCAGCTGGTTGGACTGTTAATGCGTTCGCGGGTGCGCTAATGTTCGTTGAGGCTGGCACTGGAGCTGGTCAAGTTCCGAGATTCATTAAAGAGAACAGTGCTACTACACTTACTCTTTATGAACCTCTTGACACAGCATTAAGTGTTGCTGACAGCTATGTTAAGATATGGGCGCCTTGGTATGTAGCCAAAGCTGCAAATACATCTAAGATTCAGACTGTTATAGGTGCTGCACAAAATACAGTTACAGCAACCCGTTGGTTCTGGATGGCTGTTAAAGGTGACTGGAACGTTATCGTTGGTGTTAAATGCACAACTGCAACGGTTGCCGGAACAAGACTTATGGCAGGTGGAGCTGCTGGTCAACTTCAGAAAGTTGGGACTGAAGAAACTAATGCTGTAACACCTGTTGGAACAGCAATTGATGATGCGACTGTAGGAGATGTTCCTTATCCAATTATTGGGTAGTTTCTCGCTGCTTCCTCTCGTGTGCCTGCTCTTTCTATAGGGCAGGCACATAGATATATTTATACATGGAGGTTTTGATGGTTGATTATAACAGTAATGCTGGAGTTATAATACCTGTTGAGCTTTCTGCAAGTGGTGTAGTTGGGACAGCTGATGTGCCTGTTTGTGTGTGGGGATACGCATTAAAGAGCGGGACAACTGCTGGTTCTGCCGCGTTCAGGAATGGCGGCGTTGCTGGTTCTATCCTAATGACACCGACAGTAGAATCTACAACTGTTGCAGGTGACGAGACGAAATCAGAGCGATTCAATCCACCGCTTGGTTTTATTAATGGATTGTATGTAACTTTAGCTGGGACTGGCGCAAAGATAATAGTTTACTACTCATAATCATGGTGAAATATGACATTACTTGAAATTGTCCAATCCATGATGAAGCGGATGGGTGAGACTACTGTATCTGCCAGCATGGATAGTGAGGTTAAGACCGAGTTTACTAAATGCGTGAATGCGGTCTATTTTTCTATAGTAGAGATGTTTCCTGCTTTATGGCAGATTAAAGAGGATATGTTCACTACTATTGATTTTATTAATACTACTGGGACTACTGCGGCAGGGACTGCTGGCTCAAAGATTGTAACCTTTTCACCGGGTGGTGGTGCATTCGCTTTCCCGAGTTCTGCATATAATGGTTATAAGATACGTAAAGATGGGGCTACAAGATATTTCACACTCTATGATGTTGATGTTAATAGTGCAAGATTAACTGCGCCATTAGATGAGGCTTGGAGTGCGGAGACAGTTGATGTATACAATGATTTGTATCGTATGCCGTTTGATATGATAGAGATGCTTCATATGAAGGACTTGAAATCAGGCAGAGAGATTATCCCTAAATTCCCCGTCGAGATGGATGATATTGATTTGTATCGCAACCTTTCAGGTTCATCATATTATTACATACCGACTGGAATAAACAGTTCATCAACTTACAGTTCGTCTACTGTTACTGTTACTAATAATAGCGCAACGGTAACACTTGCAGCAGGTGCTTTCCCCGCCGATATAGTATATCATGTGTTCAGATTGAAGAGAGAGTCTAAATGGTATAGAGTTAGGACAAGGACAGATGATACTAATATCCAATTAGATGAGGTTTATACTGGTGCAAGTGGTGCATCATTAACTTATGAGATAGACCCGCCGGGTTCATGGAATTTTGCTTTATATCCTATACCAGATGCTTTGTATACAATATACATAAAATACTATGCTTTCCCGAGACTGCTTGAGGCTGATAATGACAGACCGTTTATAATACCTGAAGTGTATCATGAGGTAATATGGAATGGAGCTATATGTTACAAACTGGAGTATGAGGAAGAAACTGACGGTAAATTGTATACTCAATGTAACAATAAGTTTAGAGAAGGCGTTAATAGATTAAAGAGAAGGTTTAAGCCAGAAGCGAGAAGCATTATAAAGTATGCGAGTAAATATGATTATGCTGATAAGCAGATTGATAGGTGGAAACGGATAATTGTTGATTTTGCGTAGGTGATATATGGCATTAAAGAATTATATAGAGCTTTTTGGTGGTGCGTTCGGCGGTATAAATACTAAAGTATCGCCTGATAAGATAAATGAGAATGAATCACCTGATGCGAGTAATGTTATAGGTGATGATATTCTCGGCAATATTATAAACGCACCCGGTTACTCTGCCATAACTATGTCAGTAGCTAATCTTGAGGGTGATTATAGCGGTAATCCATTAGCTATAAACGGTGGTAGATTAGTAAGTTTCAGTAATGGTTCTAAATATGCTTTAGTGCATTGTGGATGTAACCTGTATATCGGCACTATACATAATCCTGAGCTTGTAATAACTAATACTGTATTGCTAAATGGTCAGGTTGGCGTTGCGTATACAGATACATTAACTGCATCAGGTGGGGCAACACCTTACGGATGGGCTGTAGCAGACCCAGCAGCAGACCCGCCGGGATTGTCAATCGATATGGCAACAGGGGTTTATTCAGGCACTCCTACGCAGGCAGGGACTTATAGGTTCAGTATAGGGATAGCTGATAGTGGTTCAGGTCTAATGCAGCAACTTACAAGAAAAGGTTTTGTAATTACTATAGCGCCTTAAGCGAGGTATAATATGCCTTCTTTTACTGTTAATGTAGCAAAGATACAGAACAATTATGCTATGACAGAGATGCCCGGTATCCAGTATGATACTACCGGTTATTACAGAAAGCATCTATGGTGGGATGACCAGATAGGCGATTATTATGTTACTGGTAACGGCATAGATGACAATTACATGTGGACATATGGACAGGCGTATGTAATTCCTATGCGTATGCCGCAGGGAGTTCCTAACGCTTTTGCTGGCACAGCTATAGGCGGTGGTTCTCTAACTGGTCTGTATAGAGGTGTTGTTGTATGGCGTAACAGTTCATATGATGTCCAGAGTAACCAGAGTAATCAGTCAAGTGTTGTTGTCACTACTGGGACACATTTAATCAGATGGTCAATAACAGGTGTAACACCACCTGCATGGGCAGATAAATGGCGGATATACAGAAGTTTCGCAGGCGATTACAGTAACTTCTATTACGTTGGTGAAGAGAGTATAGCTACAACTACGTATGATGATAACACGGCTGATGCTGCGTTAGGTTCAGCAGTCCCTACGGTTAATGGCGAGATGCCAAGATGTTCTGTAGGGAAGGTATGTAACAACAGATTGTTCTGTGCTTCAGGGAACACTTTATACTGGTCAGAGATAGGTGCGCCTGCATCATATGATGTAGCGACGGGTTCCATGGATGTAGGGAATACGGATATAACGGGATTAGCTGTCTTGTTTGACGTGTTGTATGTATTCAATCAGGAGACTATCTGGGAGCTTTCGGGGACAAGTGGCGATGTTAATGGCTGGGTATTAAGGAATCTTGATACTGGTGTAGGGTGTGGTGCGCATCATAGTATCCAGAACTGCGAGAATTTGTTATATTTTTGGAGTTCGCATCAAAGAGCTGTCTATACTTTCAACGGTCAAACTGTAAGTAATATAAGTGATAAGATATACTATGGTCATTTTGATTCATTGCCAGAAGCAACGTTTATAGACAATTGGTCTACTTATAATCCAAAGAAGAGGTGGTATACTATATTTGTATGTCCTTCTGGCGGAATTACACGAAGCAGGGCGTACATATATAATATTCCACTTAATGTTTGGTATGTAGTAAATTATAACAGAGAGATGTCCTATGGTTATACTGGCGAGGTAGTAGAGGTTCAGGAAACATGGGCTGGTTCCGGTGACGGGAAGTTATACAAGCTGTTTGACGGGACTGATTTTGCGGGTGCTGCTATCAGTTCTTACGTGAAGACAAAGCAATTCGATTGTGATGTTCCGACGGCATTCAAGAAGTTTATAAATCCAACTATTATACAAAGTGCGGGGCATTCAGGTGGGTATCTTCTTAATTTCAATATGTATTTAGATGGTTCAGCAGTTGGTGTATATGCTGTTGACAGGGGTCTTGCAGTATCAACAAAGAAGATAAGCACATGTGTCGATAGGCGTGGATATTACGGTCAGTTAAAGTTATCAGCTCCTAATGCGAGTTATCTTTTAGATATAAACAGAATATTAGTCCCATTCAAAATGAAGGGTGAGGTGTAAGATGCCACAGTTTTACTATGGTAAGCAGTATTATGATGTTGGAGAGTTCCTCAGTGGTGCGCAATCTTCTGAATCTGCTATTGCTCGTAGACAGGATACAGCATTAAGGGAGATTCAAGAGAAGTCAGAAAAGAATCTTGAGGAAGCGCTTGGAAGTATCGAGGATATAAGTCAATACATGTCCGAAGATGAGTTAAGCAAGTTAATAGAAACAACTATGATTAACACTTTACAGGACACACGTGACATAAGCGGATTAGTCAATGAACAGATGCGTAACGAGATGCAGATATTAGAAGAGCGATATTCTAATCAGGAACGTCAGATAAACGAGGACTTCAACAGCAGGGGTGTTTCTGGCAGCCCGGCGCATCAAGCTGCTTTACAGCGGCTTCAGCAGAGCAAGGAAGCTGATTTGTCTAATGCACGGCTACAATGGCAGCAATGGGGCGTTACTACTGGCAGACAGCAGCTACTGGAGGGACTCGGTGTCGCTGGTCAATACAGAGGTCAGCAAATAGCTGGGTTAGCGGATATATCGAGACAGACGGGCGATATACGCGGTCAGATAAACTATCAGACTTTTGGTGACTTCGAGAGAATGGTTGAAGCGTATCAGCAACCGCAGTCACCAGTAACAGCCAGCGGTGGCGGCGGTGGCACAGTCAGATACGTGAGCGGCGGGATTACTGGAGTCAAATTACCAAAGAAAATGCCTAAAGACGAATTTACTGGATTCAGAGAGTAGGAGGATTACAGATGCCTTTCAACATACCTGTAGGTCAACCGCAATCAAAGTTGTCTATTCTTGCAGCAAAGATAAAGGGGATGAGCGCTTCACAACAGTTGCGTTTCGCACAACAGTTGGAATTGAGAAAGCAAGAGATGCAGGAAAAATATATAGCAGAGAATATAAGACAAGCTCAAGAAGAGATGCTTATGAGAAAGAAAAAAGCTGCGTTTGAGGAGAAAGCTTTTGCTGCAGAAGCTCCGTTAAGAGCTGCTGAATTATGGAGAACGGAGGAGCAGGCTAAACAAATTAAAGCATCTACTAAACATACCGCTGCTCTCGCTGATATAATGAAAACAGAACAAGTCCAGAAGGAACGTGAGTTTGCTCATAAGGAACGTGTATTTACTAGTAAGGAACGTGAACTTGCTATAGAAGAGAGAAAATTGTTGTCTGGCGAGGAGATAGCTAAACTGAAAATAGAGGAAATTAAACAACAAATGCAGATAGATTTAAAGGAAGCTGAACGTAAAGATAGAGAATCAGAGTTGAAAGGTAAACAAACTGAACTTGTCATAAAAGAAATAGAAGCACAACTAAAGGAAAGAGAAAAGAAAATAGAGCAAACAGATAAAGACCAACTAAGACTCATTAATGAATTTCGAGACGTAAATATAAGCTATGATAAATGGAAAGATTTTTCTGAAGATATCAAATCTACGTATATAGAAGATGCCGTTTCAAGTATGAAGAAAGAAGAGATTATAGATACTCTTATTAAGTTAGGCGCTATTGATACTGCCGAAACACCTATAGAAGAACTTAAAAAGATGGATATTGCGGAGTTACAGACAATTTTGAACTCATATTACAAAGAGACAAAAAAGCAGGAATTGGAACTCAGAGAAAAGGCTTTAGGGATAAAAGAAGAACAATTAGAAATCAACAGAGATAAAGTAAAAATTCAAGCTCAACTTCAGCTTTTGCGTGCGAATTTAACACAAGCAGGTTATGATAGAGAGTTTATAGAACAAGAAGTTAACAAGACAAGGGGTGAACTTGAACGTCAGTCAGGAATAATTACACCTCAACTTAAACATAGAGGAGGCGAGCCTACAAATAATATAGAGGGTTACATTCCGCCACCGAGTAAAAAACTTTCTGAAATAGGTAGATGATATGCCATCTAATTATGATATAAGAAATTATGTTGACAGACTTGATGAGGCAGACCCTGAAGAGACACAGGTATCATTAACTGCTATGCGCAAGTCTAATAACCCTGAAGCAGTAGAGTTCGCAAACGCTTATACTGAAGCACGGTTAGCGCTTGAACGAGTCCCTAACACTAAAGAATGGAGTATAACAAAGGAGTGGAATGCGTTTAGCACTGAACTGCCGCCTGAAATGAGTTACTTACCAAAAGAAAAGCGCTTTGAAATGCTGTCTGGATTACTTGAGAAGCAGCAGAAGGTAGGAGAACAGGCTACGACCGAAGCTTATTGGGATGCTTTTATTGGTGAATTGGGTCAGCAAGCATTTAAGAGAATAGATTTAGGGCATCCTGTTAACACAGCGATGACGTTACTTAATGATTTCCCGGGTAGACCGTGGGAATTTGTTGTTGGCGCTGTACACGAGACGTTCAAAATTAAGTTATATGGTTGGAGAGAGGCGATGGGGTTTGATTTTTCCAAACTCAGGGCAACATATCATCTTGATTTGTCAGCACCTATCAAAGTAATAACAGATATATGGGGTAAAGAAGAGGACTTCAAGTATTTCATAAATCTATCAGAGGATGCATTGAAGCCTTTCGATGTCCAGCCGGGTCTTGCAACAACAGCGTTAGCGTTCTTTGTATCTGCAATGAACCCGTTAGACCCTGCAGCTGCAGGTATGGCAAAAGCTGCGGTTGCTAAAGGCACAAAAGCAACTGGTATGAATAAAGCATTCAAGGCATTAGTAGAGACTAATGCAGCTAAAATGCTTGCACAGAACAAGATAATAAGGCAGGTTTCCGCTGGTCTTAACATGCCTGTCGATGATGTCGGTAAACGTGTCAAGAGCATGTTCACGAAGATACGGCATGAGATGTCTTATGACCGTCAACTCGGTAAAGTCAATATAGCTAAGACTAAAAGTATTATAGAGCGAATCTCATTAGAAGAGAAGATACCATTTGAAGAGGCTAAGAAACTGGTAATGTTTCATACAGAACAGCCATATGATAAATTTTATAAGAATCTCAGAAAATATGCCCCTAAAATGCCGTCTTATGAAGGCTATGTTAAGAGAACAAAGAACCCCGGCAAGATGATTGTCCAGATGAATCATAAACTCAAGAAGATAGAGGGTATGCTTGACTGGGCTAACAATGCTGGCATTCCCGATTATGGTGTGAACCATTTCAACAGTCAATACATAGATTTAGTTAGGGAGAACACGAGGAATCTTGGCGCTTATATTGACGGTATCCCGTTAAACAAACCGTATTTAGAGAATGGCGTAGTAAGATTTACTACTGAGACAGAAGAGATGGGTAAATTGTTGACAAAGAAGTTAAAGCCTTATATTGATATTGTTCAAGAGGGTAGTCCGGAACCGTTTAAGGCGAAGAAGTATTTAGGGCTACCTATAGAGATAACTGAATACAATATAGTTGATAAGATACCGAAGAAGGGAATCAATCCTCTCATTGACGATGCGGCTGCTTTAGTATCTGAACAGGGCGAGTTGTTCAGGGCTATGGAGCTTAACCAGAACATAAAGAGTCCTTTACTTGACAGCGAGATTAATTACGTTAGGCGTGTAGCTAATCCTGAGTTTCTTGAAGGGCTTGAAAAAGCTGGTTTTAAGCTTGAGGATGCATATAAGAACATGTCATCGTATACAATCAATCCCAAATCACATTTACAAAGAAAATTCTTTCCCGATTTATCGGTAAACGAAGTGAATAAGATTGTTGAATCTATGGTTAGTTCAGGATATCTGCCAGAGACAGTAAAGAACATCCCGATGTTTTTAGAAGACCCGCTCATTTCTTTATGGACGAGAGGCGAGGAAGCGAGAAAAGCTGTTGCGAGAGCCAAGATGTTCAATATAGCAAAGATGAGATGGGAAGATGGCGGCTTGGCAAGAAGTATTGATAATAGTGAAGGATTGTATGAATTATGGAAAGATGGCAAGCAAAATAATGTTGCACTAATAACAAAGAAACTCATGGAACAGGTTGATATAAAGAACGAAGGTTTCTTCATGTTAGATGAGGCAAAGATGCGTTTCGAGCAAATGCCTGCATCATCTGTAATGGAAAAGATAGCGGAAGTTTCGATTGACGGAACTAAACCGATGCCATTCATAATGGACAGGATTGGCGTAAAGGCGGTAAACAAATTCAGCGAATTTATTAGTAATCCTACACCTAAAATATTAGCTGGTAAATGGTTTCAGGGTATGACAAGAAGGTATAAAGCGGTCTTGTTAGCGGCACCTTCGTGGCATAAACTCAATGTAATAGCGAATATGATTGATATGGCATTTTCAGGTGTTGGGTTAAAAGATATGAGAGATTCATATAGATTTACAACAGCTTCTAATAAGTTCATGAAGTATGGCGACGATTCGTTCCTGAAAAAAATAACTATTGATACGCCGACTGGTAGGCTAAATGGTTTAGATGTCTGGCATGGCATGATGAAAGAGAACGCACTTGATGCAGGTTTATTCCATTCTAATATGCCTGACTACCTTTACGATTCTCTTGTTCAGCCAAAGGCACACAGTAATTTAGTAAAGGTATTGAAACAGGTTGATGTAACAGACCCTAAACATTATTTGCATAAATTCAATTATTGGTTAGGCGGTATGGAGGATAATCTTGCGAGGTCGGCAACGTATATCAATCAAGTTCGTAAGGGTGCAACTGCCTCTAATGCTGCAAAGCATGTTATAAAGACGTTCTTTGATTACGGTGATATGCCTCTATGGACGCAGGGTATTCTCGGCAGGAACGGATTGTTCCCGTTTATAACATGGAACGCAAAGAATGTGGCTAAATATTCAGTTAAATACGCAACAGACCCTAAACTGTATATGATTAGAGACAGACTTCAGAGAGCAATAAAGTCTAGGAGTGACGAGAAGATAAAGAAGTATATGACTGATTGGATGCTTGAATCTGAAGGTATTCCTATAAATTTTGATAAGAAAACTGGTGATTTTGAGATAACGATGTTTGACAGACAGTTACCGTGGGGTGCATTAGAAGAGTTGTCTACTTCTGTTAGAAACATATTAAAAGGTGATTTTAGAAAGACTGTTCCAGTAACGATGCTCAATCCTGTTGTGAGTCTTGCTTCTGCTCTGATGTTTGATGTTGACCCGTATACAGGCAAGAAGTTAGACCCTAACGATATGTATGGTGACCCGATATTTGGTGGGTTATTAAGGGTAAAGCCGAAGTATGCGTATGCAGTCCATCAGATAAGGTTCCTTAAGATGATAGATAGAATAGCGACACGGAAATCGGATGTTCCGTTATGGGAAGCTGTCAGTAAAGAGCTTTGGGGTGGCACGAAGATGAAGTTCAATATGAGTGAATTGATGAGAATGAAGGAAGGCGAGAATAAAGCGAAGATTCAGAGTATAAACAGGTCGATTAAAAAGGCGTTTGATGCAGGTGATTACGAGGCTATCAAAGAGCTTGAATCAAAGAAATACGAGATATTAAGCGGGGAGTAGATGAGAATATTACAGATACCACCTGCGCGCTTGTTAGCAACAGATATAAACCCTCAAGTAATGAGGATGTTCCTTGAGATACAGGATTGTTTCAATAAAGGTATAGGTCTACAGGATATATACGTTGACAATATATATGAATATACCGTCAATAATGGGGTAAATATTGACGGTGTGCGAATCAAAGACAGCTCCCTTATACTTTCCTCATTATCCACTTCTCCGTCAACCACAGGGCAAATACAGCGTATTGGTGATACTATTAACTCATACAAGACATATATCAATAGTTCAGTTAATAGTTTCTTGTTACTCAATTCTGCGTATGAGATACAGCAGAATCTTACTCCTGATACTACAGATACGTTTAATTTGGGTAGTGCGAGTAAGTATTGGTTAAACAAATACGTAGTGAATGAGTATGTTAAGCATATATTCATGCAAAACATAGCGGCTGACCCGACAGTATTAGGCGAGATAGTATCGAATGGTTTATCATATAAGGATATTAAGGGCTTTTTGGGAAGTCCTGTGCCGCCTAACAATCCTGAAGTGAGGCGTTTTGTTACATTCAACGATAGTTTCGAAATAGAATATGACTTAATCCCTGCTACAATAAACTATAATCTTGGTTCTGCTACTAATACATGGGCTTATATTTATGGGGTAATTGGTGATTTCTACGGCACTGGTGGCAGTCCGTATGTCCAAGTAACGTCTGACGCCAGTCAATTCGCTAAATTAATACTGTCACGTATGGTTGCAGGCGTTAAGACACCTGTCTATGAATTCACGTTGAACGATATTGATGATACGTTCTACTTGAAAAGGATTAGCGCTGGGACACCATACAATACGATAACTATAGATAACGCTACTGGTTTAGTAACGCTTGAGAATGGGTTGACGTTATCGGCTGGCGATTTAACATTAGCTCCGAGTAATATATACAACGTGAAGAGCATAGGCTATTCTACTTCTACGGACAGGGCTTATGCGGAGAATTTTACTGGTGCGGATATAGGAGCAAAGGTTAACGCAGCTATCACCGCTGGTGCAAAGCATATCATCTTGAGTTCTAATCAGATACTTACAACTACGATAGTGCCGGTAGATGATTTAACAATCGAATGGTTGCCGGGTGTAATAATAACGAACAATTCGAGCGTCAATACAATCAGGGTTGATTCTGGAATTGACAGAGTAACGTTAATCAATCCGACTATTGTTGGCGCTATTGGTGCCGGCTCGAGTAATGTTGGGATATTTATCAATGATGCTGCTACGCATCTTAAAGTATATGGTGGCAAGATATCGAGTTGTTATCGTAATGTGCAAGGTTTCGGTTTAGATGGTTATATGAAGGATACGGTATTAACAGGTGGAGTGGAAAACTTTGGTTATGGTACTGTTGTCCGACCGGTATGGGACGGTGTGAAAATATTATCAGCAACACAGATAGGTGCAAGATTCTCAACAGTAACAAGCGGAGTATTTAAGGGATGCCATTTTCTTTCTAATGCACATCAGGGTTTATACTCTTATACGTCTAATAACAATGTATTTAAGGGATGTCACTTCCTTTCTAATCTACGTCAAGGTTTATACGCTTATGCGTCTAATTACAATCATTTTGATTCATGTTTTTTTAATTTGAATTATCGAGAAGGTTCATGGGTAGAAAGTTCTGATTACAATACTTTTAGTAGTTGTGAGTTTATATCAAATTCACAGGTAGGTGGCGCAACTGTATATACGGGTGTTTACCTTACTAATGGTTCTGATAGGAATCACTTCATAGATTGTTCGGGGTTCAAGGTGACTGGTAATCAAAGCTGGGGCTTTCAAATACTGGCTGGTTGCTCATATAACGATATACGTGGTGGATGCTGGACTCCTAACGGTAGTGGTGCATGGTCGGATGCTGGCACAAAGACTATTATAGATGCGAGGAATGATTAATGATAGGAATTGAAATTGAGGTTACTGGCGTTGTGAAAATTCAAGCTACGCAGTATAAGTTTATCGGCATGAAGTTGTTAACTGGCGCTGAACGTGTTAGTGCTACTTTTATGTTGTATGACGCTTATAACAAAGTAATAGGTGGCGAACGTGAATATATTATATTCCCTAACCCCGAATCAGAAGAAAATAACTGGCTTGATATATCAACTAAAGATTATATTGAACTTGTATCGTATTGTAAAAGTAGATTAACGGAGATACTCAATGGGGCGACAGAACTTACAGAATGAAGTAATTCATTTTATTGATTCGGTAGCTGACCCTGCGACTGACGGACATATCCAGCGTTACGGGGATTACATGAAGGTATATGTCAATTCCGCTGTTCGTAGATTCGCCTATGATACCGATAATATACTATGGGTTCCCGCGGATGCTATGCGTTTATTAGGGACGGCAACAGCGGCAACAAAAGGCGACCACGTAGGCGTTTTGGTAGATGCGCAGAACGAAGGCGTAGCTTTTGATTTCATTGTGCCGCCAGCTTTCAATTCGATAACTTATGCGTTGCTTGTTACAATAGGATATGCTACAAGAGCAAGTATTGCAGGCTGGGATGTGACTACCGATTTCGGCAATATTCTCATAGGTGACGGTAACACTCATAGCGACAGTATTTCAAGTCTTGGCACAGGCGAAAGTTTTACTGATTGGGAATTTGCTACATACTCTATAGCAGATGCCTTAACTGATTTAGCTGCATTGGATAATGTTGGAGTGAATATTACTCAACCAGCACCAGCAGTGAATGACAACAATAATTTGATAACTGGATTTTTACTTATTTGGAAATAGACACAGGAGGTTAAAATGGCTCGTAAAGTTCAGATAAACGATGGTAGTAACAATGCCGTAGGCGTAACAGGTAACGCTTTGGACATAAACATTAAATCAGGCGCAACTCTTGAAGTAAACCTTGACCCGGATAATGACGGCGTGGAGATTTATGGCAGCGATGACGGTGGGACTACACAAAGAGTGATTAAGACAGACGCGCAGGGCGAGCTTCAAGTTGATATTTTAGCTTCGGCGCTTCCTACCGGTGCGGCTACTGAGACAACTCTTGGGACAAGGGCGCTGGAAGCAGGCGGGAATCTGGCGGCAATTAAAGCAAAGACCGATAACATCCCCGCTGTTGGGCAGGCGGCGATGGCTGCATCAACTCCTGTTGCAATAGCGAACAATCAATCGGCTGTCCCGACAACTGTTGCAGCAACTACTTCAGGCGGATACACGCCTTTTAAACTTATATCAGCGGCTTCAACGAATGCTACAAGCATAAAGGCTTCGGCTGGACAAGTTGGGTTCCTGTATGCAACTAACGTGAACGCGGCTCCCATGTT
>Ga0180007_10002424_pt1 | contig 22360 bp, 21 predicted proteins | sample MM_PC_MetaG_FD_121122 | JGI IMG/M metagenome (GOLD analysis project Ga0180007, IMG submission 121122) | Groundwater microbial communities from the Aspo Hard Rock Laboratory (HRL) deep subsurface site, Sweden - MM_PC_MetaG | ecosystem: Environmental > Aquatic > Deep subsurface > Groundwater... | reverse complement strand
TTTAACATAACTATCTTATCACTAATCTGTTCCAACTCGTATAGTATGCCCTGGCGAAAGCCCTTGACATATATTTCCTATTGTGATAAAATGAAATATCCTTAAATAAAAACAAAGTAAACTAGAAAGAAAATCCCATTCTAGGAATAAACCTAGAGGATTGCTTTCTTTCTTGAATCAGACAAGAGGAGGCAAAACATACAGATGTCTGAGAAAAAAATCCAGCTTTGGAAGAAAGTCGGCGAGCCGTCATTTATGGCTAAGAAATTCGGAAAGCAACTCATCGTCCAAATGTTCCTTAACCCAACCACAGGCAAAGAAGAGGAGTTTGTTCTCTTCGGCCAGAAAGACTGGTCTGTGGTGTTACCGGTCACAGAGGACGGAGAAGTAGTGGTTGTAAGGCAGTATAAGCAAGGATGCCACCAGATTTTGCTTGAGTTGCCAGCCGGCACTGCTGATTTCAAGGATGAAACACCGGAAGAAGTAATGCGACGAGAACTTCTTGAAGAAACTGGCTATGAACCAGCGGAAGTAATTGCCCTTGGACCGTCTCAATATATCTCTACCCGGAACTCATGGACCCGATTTCATCCTTTCTTGGCTAGGGGCTGTAGAAAGGTCAAGGAGACAAAAATTGACCTCAACGAAGAGATCGAAGTAATACTGATCCCGCTTGAAGAATGGATTGATCTCTGCCTCAAGGAAATCGTTGAGCCTTCGGCTATCGTGGCTACTTTCCGCAGCCTGCCTCATCTGGGCTACCAGTTCCAAACCGTGTCTAAATAGGAACAACGATACCGCAGTTGCTAATTATAGCATGACAACAACTGCGGTTTTAATTTATAAAAAAATCTTAAAAAAAATTTACTTTTCATTTATTATTTGTTCTTTGCAGCTAACTCAAACTTAACCAAAGCCATAAGTATTGACAAAAAAATCCTAAACTGCTAAGCTAATGTATTCATAAAAAGTTCATTGTAAAAAGGAGATAAATATGTCAGCATCTCAAAAAAATGAAATCCTTGGGGTGCTGGCGATGAATTTCAGCACAGCACCTCGGCATTTCGGCCTGCATCCTTCTTGGTTACGTTCATTCCACGCTAAAGCATACAATGCTGCCAAAGGCAGAATAAAGACTGTATCTATAAAAAAATTCTTTAATCCTCTACATCCCGTTGTTTACACTATTCCTAGCCGTAAGTTTCTGTATGTCGTCGATGAACAAGCAGACGATATCGGACCACAACATTATCTTTGGTTCAGCTCAACACTGTTCTATATTGATAAAGAAATAGAAGGATCAGTCTTCCGGGCACTCGAAAACAGCTTTTTCTGGCGTTTGGCAAAAATTAGTCAGCTCGGCTATCTCGTGAATCCGTATGACTCGCATCATGAAAAGATTTATTATATCACCCCACCGTTTATACACACGTTTAGATCATTCTCTTTTAGCCGCATTAATAGCAGAGGTAATTCTAGCCAGAAACGGCTTCTCTCCAGAAGAACGGGCGCCGATCGTCCTGACTATTGCCTGCCATGATATTGCTACGCCAGCTGGTGGCGAACCGATAAAACGAATTAATCCGAATGAATTTGATGAGGAGGAAAATTTTGCTTCCATCCTAATGAGTTCAGGCCTAGCAGAGGAATGGGCAGAATTATTCAATTTCAACCTGGAAAAAGCGTCTGCTTGGGTAAAAAACAGGGGCGTCATGGGATTTCTTCTTGATGTGTTTGACAAGCTATCCTATGTTTCGCTTGATTGCTATCACCTCGGCTGTATGTTTAACGGCAAGGTTCGCGAATATTGTCTTGATAATCCACTATTTATCGATGTTTGGGAGGACGTCAAATTCACGCCTGACAAAAAGCGTTTCGCCTTTGTTAACCCGGAAAGACTTTTCGCATTCCTGATGGCACGGGGTTATGAGCACCAGGAACTTTTGTTAAATCCAGAAGCCAGACGGCTTGATTTTTATCTGACCAAGCTGGTTAAACCGCTTTATGAGCGCGGGTTAATCACCAAGGAACAATTATTGGCCTGGGGTAATGTGGAGCTTGAAACAGAACTTGGGAAATACTATGAGGAAGAAGAAATCAAAAAAAGATGTTTCACACCTGATGACTACGACTGGAAAGTCTTCAAATCAGAGGATGAGCAAAAAAATTTCTGCCGTATGATTGGTCAGGACAAAATAGAGCACACCGAATATATTCGCGGATTCAACCCGTGCCTGGATTGGCCTGTTTTTGCCGATAAAAAACAAACAAAAATAGTTCCACTAAGGAAATGTTTGTCAAAAGACAAAATTAAGCTCTTAACTGACGTGGTTAAATCAGTCAGGGGCTACTACGTCTATTACAAAAAATGACTCCCGTGTCTTCAGAATGGGAGTCTTTTTATTTTATCAAATTAAATAGCCCCGTGCATTCCACACAGGGCTAGACAGAACAAAAAACTTTTTTATAAGGTTCCAGGGTCTTTCCAATGCTCTTCAGTGACATAAATCACTGATAATGGCAGCTCAAAGCCTTCACGTTTGAAGATAACAAGGAACGGCTCCTTGATGATATAATCCGGCCTAAAATCACCGCATCTTTTAAGTCCTGTAATTGCAACGTCGCTGCGTAGGCGCGCTCCTTTCTCATTCATTTTTAACTTAGTCTGTTGCAGTGCCTTGATGATCTTGCAAGGATTACCATCATCAGCGTAAGTACTTAAATCAACCAACCATGAGATATCAACATCTTCCTTGAAATCAACCTTTGGAAAGACAACAGCTCCGTAATCCCTCATAGCGCTTTTATTCCGAATAAGCTCTTTTGCTTTTTTAGCCAGTTCAAATCCTTCTGGTGGCTGGCTAATAACGGTGAAATAAACAAAATCCTTTTCAGACTTAGTGTACAGCTTAACGATTGGATTCGTATGACCTGGCGTAGTAAAAAATTCTACACCTGGACCATCAATCCGAGCTCCCGGATATTTATTATTGTCATCTGTGACAACCTCTATTTCTTTTCCCTCCCTTAGCCAATTGACCAAAAAATCTAATATTGTGGCCATGCCGAAATAGGGCGGGCCAAACGGGTCAAATCGAAGAGCCGAATTATTCTCTTGTAAGAAAGCGTTAAGCTCTTCTGAATCCCAAGAAGCTTTTGTCTTTATCATATCCCTAATAAGATCAATTTTATCTTGGAAGGGAATATAATAATCCGGGATGAAAATATTCTGCAGATCATTGCTGGGAGTCCAAATTCGATTAGGACCCAAAAGCTCATTAGCAGCCTGAATAGCCGCGATGATCGGAACAAGAGTCACTGACCTACTCATTTACACACTCCTTTCTTTCTAAAGGGTTAAATTTTTACGTTGAATCCAAATCCTCATCAACTGGAAATTCCTTGTTAAATTTCTTGCTGACAATCATAAAATATGGCAGGCTCACTTCCTCGCCTTTCTCTTTTTTGTGCCGGTATAAAGCAGCGACATGTCTGGCAAAATGCAAAGTGTTGTCTTCAGTCCAGTTTATGGTGCGAGGATTTTTATCCGCAGAAAACTTCATAACGAGAATACCTATGGATAAATCATAATTAGACCCCTTCAACTTAACTTTCAAGGAGTCATTGACGGCCAGCTTTTTTAAAACACATCTTTTAAAATCCTCTTCTTGCGGTAGTATCATCTTGAAAAAGAATCCTCCTACTGGATAACGCATGCTAGCCGCCGGGCCGAGAAAAGGAACTTTTGATTTACCAAATAATTCCTTTAAGGAGTCACTCATCGCTTCCCTAATTATTGCCGAATGAAATCCTGATTTTTTAGAAATTTTCTCTGCCCCTTTATCAAAATCCAGATTTTCTAAAAACCCAATAATTACATTCATTAGCTCTTTCCTCCTTTTTATTTGTAAAAAAGCGAATTTTTTATACGAATAGTCCATATTAGCATATAGGTTTATCTCTGTCAAGGGTTTGTATATGACGGATACCTTTCGGACAGTTGCTTGTATTTTATCGCAAATTCAACGGGAGTTAAATAGTCAAGCGCTTCATGCGGTCTAGTAAAGTCGTATTCGATGATAAATTCTTTTAATCTTGAATTAAAGAGAGCTACATTGGGAGTAAAATTTCCCTCTCTTAGCCATTCATATTCTAATGTTTGATTAAATCTTTCACAGACAGGGTTATCTTTAGGGGTTTGAGGCCGAGAGTGGTATTGAGTAATGTTTAGCTTCTTGCATAATTCTTTGAAACATTTGGCAAATTCAGGTCCATTATCCTGGTGAGCGTTGGTGATATAGCCATCTAACAGAAAGTTTACTCTTAAAAGAAAATCATGAGCTGACTTTGAACTTTTAGTGGCATACATCCGGGCAAAGGCAATCTTGGTAAAATGATCTATCATGGTGATAATATACCTCTTTAGGCCGTTCCAATGAATCTCGATAGTGTCAAAATGAAGTAAATATCCTAGGATAGGCAATTTCCTCTTTAATTCAGTGATTCTCTTCTTTTTCTGAGATTTTTGCCTTTTGGCTTGGACCTTTGCATTTCTAGCCACTCTGGGATAAAGCCTGTAAATCTGGATTACCCTTTGAAACTGCCAACTAGAGAGTTTTTCTTTGTAAGTGTTCCAATAAAGCTTAGCTAGCTTAACTTTACCCCAGTGCATATGCTCTTTTCTTAAGGCAATAGCCCTTTGTTCTTCAATGCTATTAATCTCTCTTTGCCTAGCATGATGTGGAGCCGTAGATTTATCTTCTAAGGACCTTGGATTGGTCTCATTAAAGCGATTAAACCAGTAATAGAATTGGGAACGGGGAATACCAAAGTGTCTAACTGTTAAAGAAGCATTCTTGTTTGCCTTGGTGTGGTAGAATATTATCCACTCTAACCTCTGGCAGGCTTTATTGGATAATTTCAATGTTTTAGCTACCTTGTGCCAGAGATCATACTTTGAAACAGGGATTGGCAGCTTTTTTAAAGAAGCGTGATATTGTTGGTAGACCATAGATTTGAGATACATTAATAGTTTCATACCCCTTTATTCTACCAATTTGGCTGAAATTAGGGGTGTCCGAAATGTATCTCATCTTGCGCAGGGTTATAAAAAAACTCCCCGTATTATACGAGGAGTAAATAGTGATCATTAGATCATTTCAGCGACTTCAAAAGGCAGGCACCGTTCAACCGCTCCAAAAACTTGTCTATTTCTACCGGTTACCACCAAACAAAAATTATCACTATATCGCTTTTTAAAATCATCGTTGCTTATAATCACAAAATTAAACTTTCTTGTCTTCCAAGACTTCTTCGGATTAAGGGCTAATTCAACATTTTTTACAGTTATTGAATTTTCGTCTTCTTCGGCTTTTTCCATCTGCTTAGGAGTAAATATCTTGGTAAAGAAGAATTCAGTCGCTAAATTAGCCGGTAGAACAACTTGTCCAATTTCCTTTTTTTTACCTTGATCAAAACAACGACGAAGAATCTCTTTAAGACTATTTTCAATAAAGATCACCCTTACACTTACGATAGTTTTCGGATACGGAGTTTTTTCTAATGAATCTACCACCTCATTAAAAAACATTACCGAGCTACCATTAATAAAAAAATGCTTACCAGTAATAGATTTACTTTTATTTCCCATATCTTCCTCCCTGCTTAGAATTGTAAAGATCATTTATTGTTCTATAAAGATTAGCAAATCTTTGTAAACTTGTCAATACTTAACTCTAAATTAAAAATCGCACCCTCTCATAGAGTGCTCTTGACTAATATCTCACGTTTCACCCCTCAATTTTCATTTCTCACTTCTTTTTTCTTCATCATCTTCCACAAAATAACCGCTATACCCACCATAATCATCACATCAGCTAAATTAAAGGCTGGCCATATGGTTAAAACTACCATATCGACTACATAATCATAGCGGATGCGATCTAAAAAATTGGAAAAGGCGCCGACTATAATAAAGGTTAAACCCAAGATGATGGGCAACTCTTTCTTTCGATAAGCTCGCCTTAACAGAAAAATGAGAAAGCCAATAATTAATAAGATAACAACTATCAGAATCGGACCTGTTAAAGGGATACTGTAAGCAACCCCTTGGTTTCTCTCTAAAATAAAACCTGTTGTTTTTGGAACTATAAAAATCCCTTCTTGCGGAAGAAGGTTCAGTGCCAGCCATTTGCTTATCCGGTCGACAACGAACAAAAAAACAGCTAAAATATTCAACTTAATTATTTTTTTATCGATTGTAGCCATCCAAATTTATAATCTTGACTTGCAGACTAAACAAGCAATCGCTTCCGGATAAGCACTGATACGCGCCCTCTCAATCTCTTTACCGCACTTCTCGCAAATTCCATAAGTACCTTTATTGATTCCTTCCAAAGCCTTATCTATCTTTTCCAAGCTTTCCTCCAGATTCCTTTCCAAAGAAATTTGATCTTGAAAGTCAGAAACCTCCACAGCACTATCTTCATCTTTTGTTCCAAAATCTTTCCATTTTACCTGTACCTTATCCTTATCAAAGGTTTTTTCTTGCGTTAATGTTTCTAATTGACTTTTTAACTTTTCCCGCTCAGCTATCAATCTAAGTTTCATTTCCTCTATAAATGTTTGATCCATAATTTTCTAAATCCTACACCTTTAATAATAATGAAGATAAGCCATTTTATTAATTAAGCCACGCAATTACCGATAATGGCAAAGGTGCGGGATAAATAAAAAATGGCTAAATTACGCTTAATTAAACCAATTCTTTGCCGTCTATAATTATATCATTAGGTTCCAAAAAGGTAAACCTTTGCTCCAAAGCCATCCCGAGCTTGTCAATAAATTGATGCGAAACAAAAAAGACCCCCTTAAACAAAGAGGATCTTTTTATTTAAATTACTTATTCTAACTATTCGTAAGCTTGAAAGATATTTAGACCACCTCTGAATCCAGTGTGGTGAGTGAAGAACTGCGAAAGTGCTCGACCAGCTGAGTTGAAGACTCGAACCTGTGGACCCATGCCTTCGCCTGGCGCGGTGATAATCTCGGTAGTGCCATCATCTTCTAAGTCAGCAATGAATGAGGTAAAGTTACCTCTTAACCATTCATAGTAAGCCCAGAATTGTCCAATAGCCTGACCTGAAGAGTTAAAGATTCTCACTTGTGGACCAGCATTAGAAATTGGGGTGGCGACAATCTCAGTGGTGCCATTACCGTCTAGGTCACCCACTGAAACATTAACACCGCCGCGGAAGGTTTCCGCATAGGCAAAGAAGCGGGCAATTAAATCACCAGTGCCGGTGAAAACCGCTACCTGTGGACCGAGTCCAGCTTTTGGTGCGACTATAATGTCATCATCACCATCATTATCAACATCACCGCACGCCACATTATAACCACCTCTAATTGTCGAGGCATAGGCGAAGAAGTTGGAATAGCTGCCTTCAACTGGATTACCGACAACAATTTGTGGACCAGCGTTTGAATCAGGCGCAAAGACAAAGTCACTGCCGCCATCACCATCAACATCACAGACATCAACTGTCATACCACCTCTAAAGCCTTCTGGGAAAATAAAGTCTTGAGCAATCAAGTCACCGGTCATGGTAAAGACCCTCACTTGTGGACCAGCGCCAGCCATTGGCGTGGTGATAATGTCCGCTGTGCCATCACCATTTACATCAGCAGCATTAACGTGAATACCAGTTCTCACTCCTTCACCATAGGCAAAAAATTGAGCTTTAAGGCCACCAGCTTGATCAAAGACCCTCACTTGTGGACCAGCGCCAGCACCCGGAGCGACAATTACTTCTTCGCTGCCATCGCCATCAACATCAGCTGTCACCGCTTCAATGCCCATTCTCAAAGATGAGTCATAGGCAAAGAAGTTAGCTAAGACTTTACCGCCGCCGTCAGCAATGATCACTTGTGGACCACCAGCTGAAAGAGGAGTGGCTAAAATATTAGCTTTACCTCGGCCAGTACCGTAAGCGCCTTGGCCTGAAACAATAGCGAATTTGGTGAAGTGGTTTGTCGAACAGGTAATGGCGTTTGATTCAGTATCGATGGCGCAGCCACCTTCAGGATCTTTGTAGGTATTCGAGGTGTCATCCTGATATTTTCCTAATAATCCATCCTCATCCAATCCCAGTTCTGTCAGCTGCTCTTCGGTATATTTGAATATGACTGTTACATTGTTATTAAATGTGGTGATGGCATTATTATCAGAATCAGTGGCTGTTATCTCATAGCCAGTACCAAACGGTCGGCTATTCCTGTCTCTTATCAAATTCACTGTTGGTGCGCAGGTGACAGTAACAGTACTGCCAGAATCGCCTAAAGTGCCAGCTGGTATATTAACTGACGTACCGTTCTGTAAAGTAATCACTTTTTGTTCACCGGCATCAAATGATTCTGTCACTGTCGGTGGCACAGTAAAGGCAGACTCACTTAAGTTGAAATTCTGAGAAATGCTCGTTTGCGTGGTTATATTTACAGTCACTTCCGATGAGCGATAAAATTTAATACCATCAAAACTATCGCAACCAAAATGCCATGTGCCAGCGGCGTAGTTCATTGAATAACTACCGCCCCACAGTACTTGGCTGCCAGTAAACCCACCATTTTCATTCCAACCCCAGCAATAGCCCATATTAACAGGCACGCCAGCGCCGCTGCCAATTGTCACTGAACCACTCATCGTGCCTAGCGCCTTTTTCAGTACTAAATTAACTGTGGCTGATTTAGTTGCTTTCATATTTACCTCAACAAAATCAGGCGATAGAAATGGACTGCCCGGAGGAATGCCTACGTTTAATCCATAGAGATGACCGGATAAAACAGGCAATGAGAAAGAACCGTCTGGATTTGTCTTTGCTTCAGAATGTAATTCCTTAGCCATATCCTCTTTAGTAGGTTCTTTGCCTTCTGTCTTAATTTCCGGCCAATTACCAGCATTAAGCCAAACAGCCGCTCCATTTCCATCAGGATCTTTAACTGTCCCCGTAATAGCCGCATCTGCTTTGTAAGCTGTAAAATTTATTGTTGTTTCACCAGCTGCAATAGTCACTGGATCTGGGTCAGGCGGTCTCATCATAAAGCCTGAACCCTGTTGAATCCAGTAGCCAAGACGATAGTCAGCTCCGGACAATAAACTCATCTGATAAGTGCAATCTGGATTAATCGGGCTATTAAACCATTGTCCTGTTTTTTCCGCATGAACATCGCCAAACCAGTTGCCGCCTCCTTTTTGGTCAGCCGTCGATACACAACCAGTTAATGCATTGCCATTCTGATCTTGCAGTTGTCCTTTAATAACAGCATCATTTGCCTTTAAAACTATATTTTTCGTAGACGTAGTATCAGCAAATACAGCGACATTTTGATCGCCAACAGATGAATATTGTGAATTAGGAGGTGTGTGAGTGCCTAAACTAAACGTGGAGGCCACACTGGAAGGCACGTAAATAGTAAATTGTCCGTTATTACAATTCACTGGGCCGCCATATTCCATACCTGGTCCGCCAAAAACTGAGGTTGCCGCATTGGGCCGCGCATAAGCATAAGAACAAAAGCCTGTAATGACATTACCTGATGGATCAACTGTATAGCCAGTGATAGTGGCGTCAGCATAAACCAACGTTATTATTAGTTTCGCATTATCAACATAAGAAACAGTGGATGTTTCTGTTTCTAAACAGACACGAACTGGTTCAACCCCGGCTTTCTGTACATATCTTGATTTCTGGGCATTGGGGTCACCACCTTGATCAACGCCTACTCCCCAGCAACCAGCTGTGACAGCAATCACGCCAATACCACTGCTATCGGTGGTTGTATTGCCCCAGCCCTGCCCGCCTTCATACCAGGCATTAAGCCTGACATTTGGCACAGCTGTGCCATCTTCTGTTTGCGTTTTAATAGTTATTCTTGCCGCTTTTACCTTTGCCGTAATAGTGCCTACATCCAAAGCCTGATTGTCACCGATAGTAATACTCTTCTCCTGAAAAGACAAGGTATTATCCTGACTCCAGACGCGGACAAAATAGCTACCCGCCGAAACCTTAACTATAAAACTGCCATCAGGCGCCACTTGGCCATTATTACCGCTTCCATCCTGAGTTCTGACATCAACATTGGCGTTTGTCACAGCTGTGCCATCTGCTTTAAGCACTTTTCCTGTCACTGTGGAATTGGCTGTCATCACTGTAATATTTAATGTTTTTGTTTCTGTGCTTGAATCATTATTAAATGTTACTCTCTGTGATTGCCCCGAATAATACCAATCAGCTGGTGGACAGCCAGGACAGTTATTTGGGTTAACATTTATATTCCAGCTTCCAGGCGAGAGAGATAGTGAATAACTACCATCAGCCGCTGTTTGTGTGCCTGACCCGCCTTGCGCTCCTTCTTTATTGGCATTGACATTAGCTTCGGAAACGGCTGTGCCATCTTTCTTAGTCACTTTTCCAGTCAAAAACTTAGTCGCTGCCACAAAAGTAAAATTAACTGTCTGTACAGCTCCGCCGGTGGTAATTGTCACTGACTTTTCATCTGGCTCGACTATATCAGAAACGTTCCATGGTTTATTGACTTTGACTTTATAAGTGCCGGCTGATAAACCGCCTAATATGTATTGGCCAGCTTCATTAGTATTTGTTCCTTGCTGAATTGACCAGTCATCAGTGTGTGCCTGCACCCAGGCGTCTCTCAAAGGAGTCACGCCATCGGCTTTGTAAACTGTGCCTTGAATTTGTGCAGTAGTCAATAAAATATTACCTACGTTGTTCGCTGCTGCACACGAGGTAATTGTCACCGTCTTTGGCACAGCATTAGAATACTGTGAATTGTTTACTCTTACTTCCATTGTATATGTACCTGCTGGTACCGAACCAAATCTAAATTGTCCGTTCGATTGTTTATTAGTATTTGTGCCTTTTTGTACACTGCGATCTTGGCTATAAATATCAATATTTATCCAAGCTTGGTCTTCGGAAAGTACTGAACCATCAGGTTGCTTAACAGTGCCAATGATACAAGGGCTGTCTAATTTGAGCGACAAACCAGTGAGAAGTGTCCCTGTGTAGGATATTCTTGTTTCGGAATTAGTGTAGTTGGCATATGTATTTTCAGGGTCATAAGGCACTTGAGCTTCTAAGAAATAGTCTCCGTTACTGACACCACCAAATTTAAAATTGCCGCTGCTGTCAGTCTGTACATTGCGGTCGGTTGTCCAGTCAGCGCTTCTTAAGCGTACATTGCCATTGGGCACTACAGTGGTGCCATCCGGTAAATACATAGTGCCTGTGATAACCGGCGTAGTCAAAGCAATATTTCCGACATCTACTGTGCCGGAGCTTAAATTCATTTTTCTCGTGGCTGGGCTGGCATAACTAGATTCTGACCAAGGGTTAATATCTAATCTCCACTGACCAGAGTTAGAAACTGTCATGGAAAAGGTGCCATCATAATTAGTATTGGTGTTCGCACCGCAACCATCACACATAAACTCCGGATTAAGACTGACGTTAGCTTGCGTCCCAGTGCCATTAGGATCAACTACCTTGCCAGAAACAGTGATCCCAACTACTGCTTGGGTTGGCCTAGCAAAAACTAAAAGTAAGGCCAAACAAGCAATGATACTGCCCAGAAAAATTAATTTTTTACTCATATTTTTTTTCATTTAATTATTATATTTAATTTGTTTTTCGACCTTGAATTATTGTAAATTATATATTTTTTATTTTCTTGCCCGCCGAAGTCCGAGCATAGCGAGGACGAAGGCGGGTCGACCTTTGCATAATTATATATAAAAAAAGACCGCAAAAATACGGACTTTTAATATTCCATGACTATAATAAGTGGCCAAAAATTGGTCTTTATTAACATAAATACTATCGACAAGCGAATAGATTATCTGATACTATTATAGCTTAATTTTACGACATAGTCAAGCTTTTTTTCCAAAAAGCAAGGGCTCCACAGCAATCATGCGGGAGCCCGGCGAATTTTTTTTACCTCCCAGGGAGGCTAAGACCTCATTACGAGGTCTGTCTTGGGACTTGTCGCCCCTGTAAAAAGTACTTTATGTGTAACGCTAATTTTTAAGCGTTCTGTATATAATTATACTCCTGATTTTAAATTTTGTCAACAGTTTTTTCACAAATTATTATGTAATATAAAAACCCACCGCAGGCACAGACCCGCCCACCTGCCTTGCGGCAGCAAGGCGGGCGGGGACCCGCGCTGGAAAATTATTTTAATCGTTTTTCATTTCTTATTCATTGCCTTGGCAATTCGCTCAATCGCCAGCACAAACGCCGCTGTTCTTAAATCAACTTTTTTCTCCTGCGAGATTTGCCAAACATCATTGAAGGCATCAACCATAATACTTCTTAACTTATCCAAAACCTCTTTTTCTAACCAATGTTCATCCTTGAGATTTTGCTCCCACTCAAAATAGGAAACAGTGACGCCGCCCGCATTGGCTAAAACATCAGGGACAACATAAATACCCTTTTTATGTAAAATTTCATCGGCTTCCGGCGTAGTCGGACCATTGGCCATTTCTAAAACTGCTTCGGTTTTTATTTTATCAGCATTTTCCGTGGTAATCTGATTTTCCAAAGCTGCCGGAATTAAAATATCGCAGTCTTTTTCCAATAACTCCTGATTAGAAATATGCCTATGCTTTATTTCATTGCAAACCTCGCCTTTGTAATAAACGCCATCAATCATACCAGCTTCTTTTTTCTTACGAATCACATGTTCAGGATTAAATCCATCTGCCTCTTCAGCTATAACGGCTGTCTTTGAATCTGATAAACCGATTATCTTATAGCCATTTTCAAATAATATTCTGGCCATGTGATAGCCGACGTTGCCAAATCCTTGGATTACTACTCTCGTGCTTGGCGGTTTTAAATTTAATTTTTTCATTAATTCATCCAAAACATAAAATCCTCCCATGCCCGTGGAAAACTCACGACCCTCTGAACCACCCTTGTCTAATGGCTTTCCAGTAAAGGCTGCCGGCGTCCATTGGCCGGCTAGTTTGGAATATTCATCCACCATCCATGCCATAATTTTTGGATTAGTATAAACATCAGGCGCTGGCACATCTTTTTGCGGACCGATGTATGGATAAAAAGCTTTTACCCAAGCCCGCGACAGTCTTTCCAACTCACCTTCGCTTAGTTTTTTCGGATCAACACGAATACCGCCTTTGCCGCCGCCCATGGGAATATTAACTGTGGCGCATTTAATCGTCATCCAAAAGGCCAAAGCTTTCACCTCATCTATATTCGCTTCAGGATGATAACGGATCCCGCCTTTATAAGGACCCAAAGTATTATTGTATTGAACGCGATAACCTTCAAAGGTTTGCTCTTTGCCATCATCCATGGTAATAGTAATGGGAAATTCCAGAATCTGATTTGGTTTCTTCAGCAAATCATAAATTTTTCTATCCAATTTAAAAACTTTGGCTGCTTTTTCCAATTGTTTTTGCGCATTTTCAAACGGATTTATCTTTTTCATAAGTGTCGCTAATTATCGCTAATTTACGCTAATTGTCACTAATGTTCATCACGAATTCGCGAATAAATTCGCTTGGGGAGCTAGAAAGGGAATTAGCTTATTCGCGATAAAAATCCGCGAGCATTAGCGGGCATTCGTGAGTATTCGCGAGTAAGCTTACTTTTTCATGCCCCAATCAATTCCCACCGCCATATCTTTCTTGCCTTGCAAATATTTATAAGCTTGCAAAGCGGCTTTAGCGCCCTCACCAGCCGAAATGACAATCTGTTTGTAGGCAATGTCAGTGACATCACCAGCCGCAAAAATACCGGAGCAAGAGGTCTCACTATTTTTGCTAATAATTATTTGATTTCTCTCGTCTAAACCAACCAACCCCTGGACTAAATCAGCTTTAACCATAAAACCGACCTCAATAAAAATACCATCTGTCTTTATTTCTCTAATCCTACTTTCGTCATTAACGTCTTGAACAATAATACTCTCAACTACTTTATCGCCTTTAATTTCTTTTGGTATAGAATTTAAAACTAATTCAATGTTTTTAGTCTTTTTTACTTTATCTTCTAAAATTTCCTCGCCGCGAAATTCTGAGCGGCGGTGGATTAAATAAACTTTTTTAGCCAACTGCGAGCCAAGCAAAGCAGTATCAAAAGCCGCACTACCGCCGCCAATCACGACCACTGTTTTATCTTTAAATAGCGGCATATCACAAATGGCGCAGTAAGAAACGCCCTTACCGCTAAACTCTTCTTCGCCGGGAATACCCAAGTGTCGATGGGTTAAGCCAAAAGCCAAAATTATACTTTTTGCTTCAAATTGATCAGCGTTAGTCTTAACTAAAAATAGATTGTCTTTTTTCTCAATCTTTTTTACTTCTTGAAAGATAAACTGGGTGTCATATTTTTCTGCTTGTTTTTGAAACTTTTGCATTAATTCAGCGCCAGAAATAAAATCAAAGCCCGGGTAATTTTCAACATCCGGCGTGGTCGCTGCTTGGCCACCAATATCTTGAGTAATCACTAATGTTTTTAAAGCACGGCGGCTAGTATAAATTGCTGCCGTTAAACCAGCGGCGCCGCCGCCAATGATGATTGTGTCGTAAACCATAATTTTGAAATACTAAATTCTAATATCTAAATCCTAAACAAATTCCAAGCACCAAATTCCAATTTTCCAAACTGTTTGTGATTTGTGATTTTGAATTTGGGATTTGTTTAGAATTTATGATTTAGTGCTTAGGATTTTTTTAAAGGTGTTTCTTCAGCTCTTCAGCTAACTTTGCCTTCTGCTGCAATCCCACCGCTTCCCAAACAACTTTGCCTTGTTTAAATATCTTCAAAGCTGGAATACTCATAATACCGTATTTTTGTGCCATTTCTGGCGATTCCTCCACAGAAAGCTTGCCAATTTTAACCTTGCCTTCAAATTCCTTGGCTAACTCATCAATAATCGGCGCTTGCATGCGACAAGGACCGCACCAATCAGCATAAAAATCAACCAGAACAGACTGGTCCGCTTTTAAAACTTCCTCCTCAAAATTTTGATCGGTTAGTATAATTTCGGACATATTTTTATTAGTTAGGTTAATTTAAATAAACTAGAGGTTATTTTCTCTAAATTTTTTATTTTCTTTTTAGCATCACCCTTACCAACGAAACAATAACTAGATTCATCCTGCAATATCAAAACCCCCAGCTTCTCCAAAGAAGCCCGGGCTGCCATTAATTGCGTCATTACTTCCTGGCAATCGCGTTTTTCGCCAATCATTTTCTCTAAACCCTGAAGTTGGCCAATAATGCGGCGCAAATGCGCATGGATATTGGATTTTTTTTCTGGATTAGTCATAGGTTGTCCACATACCCCTAGGGGGTATTATGTATTGTATAGTATCTTTGTGAAAATGTCAAGGCAAACAAAAAATAGGGCAGAATTATATTTCGCACCCTTTTACCTTTTTTATCAGTATTTATTTACCTGACATAGACCAGAGTAAATTAAAAAGCTGCTTCATAAAACTTGATAACTCACGACTTTCTATAATAAAGGCAAAATTTTCCTTTTCAAATGATATGAAAGATACCTTATTATCATATATTTGAATAAGAGTACTAAAAATAACACTTTTTGGCAAAAATCTTACCTCTCTTTTTAACTTTTCATCATCAGCATAGAACTCCCACTGCCCTTTAGATGATTCTTTATCGCTGATCTGCCTCAGTGCCTTGCGTAAAATATCATTTTTTACTCTTTTATTAGTATAATGCCGAGCATAGGTTGCGCCAAGCTCGCTAAGTAAATCTTTAATTGGAGAAAATGTATAGACAATCTTTTCCTTAACATCAAGGGCGTCCTCAAAAACTTTTTTAATGCCTTCTTTGCCTTCATAGAATCGTATTTTAGGTTTATATTTAGTTGAACTAAAAATTTCCAGAAAAAACGGCAGAGAGTCTTGCGCCACACTTTTTTTGCTATCAATGAGGGCAATCAATTTTACAGGTGGTAAAACAATAAATGTTTTTACCCTACTGGTTAGATCGGCCTCAACTAAACCTTCGCTAACCAGCTCCTCTAATATTTTATAAACCGTTGTCCTGATCAGGCTGGATTTTTTTGCTACATCAGAGGCGGTTGCTCGACCCAGTTCTAAACAAGCCAAATAAACTTTGGCTTTATTTTCATTGAATCCTAATTGTTTTAAAACATTAACTAAATCCATGTTGTTCAATATATTAGACATATTAATCATACGTCAATAAAAGAGTTTTGTCAATATTTTGTCTTTTTTAGACAAAAATGTCTAGTTTAATAGACATAATTTTAAAATAGGTGTATGATGCCTTCTTAAAACAAAAAATAGATCTTTTAAATACTAATATAGGGAGAGAGTGAAAAAGAGCGGTAGTTTGTATTCCATCTCCTTGTTTAGAGATAGTGTTCATCTATCGCTCTCTTTCTTTAAAAAAATAACCTAAAAAAAGCTGCACAAAAATGCGTGGCAAGGAGGTAGCAATGAAAGTCTTATTTGTGTATCCCGAAATTCAGAGTTCAGTGACCAATACAGCCACTTACTCCCTACCTTTGGGACTAGGTGCTGTGGCTACTTACTGTAAAAAGATTTTCGGCGATGAGATGGAAATAAAAATTTTGGACGGCTCTATGATGACCCATACCGAGCAAGTGGCTGAACTGGAAAAGTTTCAGCCTGACTTTATTGGGCTATCGCCTACCATAGCGAGTATGGGTAATGCTTATTTGCTCGCCAGCCGAGCCAAAGAGCTTGGTGCGGTTGTCATGTTCGGCGGAGTGAATTCTACAAACCTCTGGCGACAAATGCTCAAGAATCGGCCGTTCATTGACGCCATCGTCCTTTACGAAGGTGAAGAAGCGATGGCAGAGATATTACGGCGCTGGCGTAGTGGCAAGAAAGGCGATAAGATGTTTCGCGATACTCCCAATGCAGCATACCGGATTAACAGGGGTGAGGTAATTGGACCAAAAAAAATCCGCGTCTTCTCACTCGAGGAGCTGCCCGATATCGACTATTCACTGTTTGATTTACCTAAATTTTTTATTCAAACCGAGGAACGTGGGTTTGGCAGGGTAGTTTCATATTACGGCGGCAAAGGCTGTTTCAAACGTAGCCGTCTTTCTCTCCAAAACGAATATATCGCTATGGAATATGACCAAATAGTGCGTCAGATGAAAACCTGCACTTTCTGCGGCCGTAATGAACTCGGGTTCCGTTGTTTATCACCCGAACGCGAGTGCACCGTCTTACACCATCTGCACGATGATTATGGCGCACGAGGATTCTTCAATGTTCAAGACACGGTAAACCTGCATGTCGATGTCCCAGTTGGATTAGACGATTCTTGGTTCCGGCTGTTTATCGGTGCAGAGAATATTACGCCCAAAAACATTCGTCGCCTACAGCATCGTTATGGGCCACATCTCATTTTCCAGGCCGGCATAGAAACAGCCACTCCTGAGATGCGCCGGGCACTCGGTAAAACTCCCATCACTAGCCAAGAGATATTCGCTAAAGTAAAGTTAATGGAGCAGAAAGGCATCCAACTTCACGCCAGTTTTATCTTCGGCGGACGAGGCGAAACAGTTTCATCTCTCAAGGCCACGGCTAAAATGGCAAAGCAACTGGCTGACTATCCGAATGTTACCTGGATTTTAATCTCGCCTCAGCTGATTCTCCCTGGCTCGCCTGATTACCGTTCATTGCTTACAATGCCGGGTATGGACAAAAAGTGGGGCAAGGAAGATTTGATAAACCTCGTTAAGATCAATCGTGATTTCCTGCGTTTTTTCACTCCTGAACTAACACGCAAAAAAATTCTAGAGGAAATCAAATCTGTATTTGCCGAGATCAAAAAAACAGGGAATCGGGCGGTACTTGATGTAAAGGGCGTCGTCCCCCATGAAGAGGAAGAAATCCAACCACGCCGAGAGTACTGCGGTTAAAAAATTTGCTATTTGAGTAAAGAGCGCTCAATGCACCTGAGCGCCCTTTTTTATTTAATACAAAGTAAAACAAAAAAGGGGCGAAATTTTTTTCGTCCCTCTGTACCTGTTTTTAAATGGTCTACGGAATATGCTTTCGAATATTCCTGGCCATATCAGGATCAAGCTCTTTCAGAGTTTTTAGAGTCCCGTTGAACTGAGAATCTGATAAAAGCGTTTTTCTTAGTTCATTTACCGATTGCTCTCTACGAGGATTGAAATAAAGAACTTTTAGGCCAAAAATGCAGCTAGCACTACATAAAATCAAAGTCATGAGTCCATAAAGAAAATCAATTAATCCTCCGCTCGGTAATTGCATTCTCAAAATTGAAGCGAATAATGTTTCAGCCGTTATCATTGATAATAAAAATCCAGAATATATACCTATAATAATTGGTGCGATTGTCAGCCATTCTATCCTATCAAGAATGGCGTAAAGCCTAAAAGCCCGTTCCTGCTCATCTTCTGGTAATTTTTCTATCCTTCCGAGCACAACCATTTTTCTGATAATTGTACCACTCATTTTTTCCTCCTTGTCCGCCGAAGCTTTAGTGCAGACGGACTTTTAAAAATTAATCTTTTATCAACTTATTCAGAATAATTATTAAACTGAAATAAGAAAGAGGAATGAATAAAAATGGAGTAAATCTAATTGCGAATTCAAGGGGCTTCAATCCTAAGATAATTAATAACATAACTATTACAGACTGGATTGTTACACCTACACTCGCAGCACTCCATATAAAACACACTAAAAGCAATAGTAGAACAAGACCATCAGACTTAATGGGACGCTCCATAAAATTTCTAATTGATTCTCTCATTTCTTTTTTCATCTCTTCTCCTTTTTGAAGATTAAAATTTCAAAGAGCAATTTCTCTTTTTCAGCCTATAAACTTATTTACGAGCTGGAAAAGAGGGGGGAAGGTGCGATACTTCCCCTGAAAATCCTAAATATAAACGAGAGTCTTGTTCCCCTGAATGTTCTTGTTGCTAACCTAGCTTTTGAAAAACAAAATTCCAATTCCAAATAGAAATAATGGACAAAAAAACCACATTATTATTGAAGCTATGTTAAGACGGGATAGGACAATTAATGCTTTGTCCTTGATGACTATTTCACCGGTTGTAATAAATAACCAGTGGCTCCACGGCAAAACAAAATCCTTTTCAGCATAATAATAGAATGATTTAATAGATGATGGCTGCCATATTCTAACTTTAACCTTCTCAATGCCTTCCTCCTCAATGTTTCCTGCCGAACGACGAACCAATTTAAAGGTTAGTCTAGCATTTTTATCCCATTGATCAATATTATAAGGTTTCCTTGTTATAAGTACTCCTTTGACATCATATTCTGGCAAAATCTGACCCGAAAAACCAGATAAATCAATTCTATATTGCTGAGGCCGCGATATAATTTCTTTTCTCAAAATAAATCCAAGTTCTATGGTCAATATTGTTGCAAGTACAAATATAAGTATAACCACGTTTTTATTTTTCATTTTTCCTCCTTGGCACGTTTTACGTGCCTTGTTAAAAGGTTTTTGTCTATGAACGATTTTTCTCTTTTATTTTATCAACTACCCATTATAGCGCATCCACAGAATTTGTCAAGAGTTATGACATAAAAATTGGCTAAATTAAGCCTTTTTTATATAAAAAAATATTGTATTTTTAAAAGATGTTGTCAGAAACCTTGACAGAATTATCCACATACCTTATAATTAAAATAAAGGCTAAATGGGTTCAACAAGACGAGTGGAAATAGAGACCACACAAGTGTAATTCATTGAAAATCCCAATTTCCAAGCACCAAATTACAAACAAATTCAAATTACCAAATGACCAAAATTCAAAACATCATCTTAGCTATCCATATATAGAAGTTTTGGTCATTGGAATTTCGGTCATTGAGATTTATTTAGGATTTGGAATTTGTGATTTGGAATTTCTCAATTTTATGATTCTCAACAAAACCTTAGAACAATTTGGCTTATCATCAGCTGAAGCATCGGTCTACTTGGCTACCCTAGAATTAGGTTCAGCCTCGGTTTTGAAAATTGCCAAAAAAGCGGAAATAAAACGGCCAACTGCTTATTTAATCCTCGATACTTTAATTGAAAAAGGATTGGTTTCAAGATTACCAAAAGAAAATAAAACTTTCTATGTGGCAGAGAATCCGGAGAAATTAATTAATGTTTTAAAAGAAAAAGAAAAAGGCATACAAAATATTATGCCTCTTTTAAAAGCCATTTATAACGTTGATAAAGCCAAACCGCAAGTACGATTCTATGAAGGACGCGATGGCCTGGCTTCTATTTATGATATGATTTTAAAAAGTAAAACTGAAATATTATTTTATGGCTATATTAAGCAACTTTTGAAAGAATTTCCTGAAAGTTTTATAAAAGTAGAGGATATTAAGAAAAATAAGCTAAAAGTAAGGGAAATCGTCACTCAAGACAAATTTGATTTAGAATATGCTCATTCAGTTATTAAATCAAAAAATCCTCGCCATCATATCAGAACACTGACAAAAGACTTAATCATCGAAACTGATAATGCTATTTTTGAAAACAAAATCGCCATTTTTTCCATCAAAAAAGACTTTTTTGTGGTGGTTATTGAAAGTGCTGATATTGCTAATTCCTATCGGGCCATGTTTGAACTAGCCTGGCGCAGCGCAGAGAGAATAAAATAAATCAAAAAACAGCCTATCCATGTTTGGGGCTGTTTTTTGAATTTTTAAATCAGAAGTCCCAAAACAACGTAAATCAAAATTGAAGCAACAAAACCAGCGACCAATGTTTTATTATCTTTGTATTTAATGGCTGTGGGGATCAATTCGTGCAAAGAAATAAATATCATCGCGCCAGCGGCTATGGCATTAAATATTGAGCCTAGCGCGCCAAAACTCCCGATCAAAATAATGCCGAGTATAGTGCCAAATGTCGTGGAAAGCGTGGAGAAAAACGCTGATTTGTAATTAAATTTTTTATTTCTGAATCTTGAAGAGGCAACGGAAAGAGTGTATCCCTCGGGAATATTATGAATAAACAAGCCAAACACCACCAAAAGTCCTAAAGAGACTGAATAAGCATAAGAGCTGGCAATAGCAAAACCCTCAGGAAAATCATGAAGAATCAGGCCAAAGGCGAGAAGATAAGACATTTTCATCAGGTATTTATCATCGCAATCCTCTAAATTCTTAACCGAATGTAAATGAGGGATAACCAGATTCAATAGCCAAACAACAACAAAGCCAGCGATTAGAAAAACAAGAGCATTCGTGAGGTTGGATTCTTTGACTGAGCCCGGAATCAGTTCAAAAGCTGAAATTAAAATCATAATGCCAGCCGCAAAACTCGTGCCAAAAACCAATCCCTTTTTGCCAAAATCACGGCATGAACCTATAAAAACACCGATAAAAGTGGCTAAACCAGCGACAAGCGAAAGAATTATTAATTTGATAACAGTATATAAATCCATTTCTTAGCTTATAAAAGTATAAGTAATTTCTGTATTTATTTTATTCTAAAGAAAGCTTAAAATCAACTTTTTAAATTTGATTACTAACTGTGGATAACTTAACTTGACAAAAAATAGTTATGGGTATATATTCATAATAGATAGGCTGTTAAAGGTCGGGTCTATCAAATAATCCACTAAATTAAGGTAAAAAAATATGCCAAGATTTGACGGAACAGGTCCTTTAAGTTATGGTCCAGGCACGGGCTGGGGCGCTGGCCCCTGCGGAGCCGGTATGGCTTGGCGCCGACGTTGGCGCTTTGGCCGCGGCTTTGGCCAGCAAAGATCTCAAGGTTATGGTCCAAACCAGCCAAATATTTCCACCAAGGAAGAAGAAAATATTTTAAAAGATGAAGTTCAAGAATTGGAAGACGAATTAAAAGCGGTAAAACAACGCCTGACTGAACTAAAGACCAAAAAATAAGACGATCCCTATCCCCTGCACGATTAGTGTGGGGGTTGGGACCGCCCCATAGAATTTTATCAAAATTAAGTTTTTTCGGCAATCAATATGAAGAAATTTATAAATTTCTTGAGTATTATCCTAATTATTTCATTTTTTTTAATTCCCGTAAGACCAGTAAGCGCGACTGAAAAATTAGAAATTAATTTCTTCTACAGTCAAATTTGTCCTCACTGCACTGCTGAACAAAAATTTCTTGATCAATTAGAAAACAAATATCCAGAGGTAAAAATAAATCGTTATCTAGCCAGTAATCCAAAAAATGAAGAATTTTTATTGGATTTATGTCAAAAATGTCAGGCGGAAAATTGTATC
>Ga0180007_10002423_pt1 | contig 22365 bp, 19 predicted proteins | sample MM_PC_MetaG_FD_121122 | JGI IMG/M metagenome (GOLD analysis project Ga0180007, IMG submission 121122) | Groundwater microbial communities from the Aspo Hard Rock Laboratory (HRL) deep subsurface site, Sweden - MM_PC_MetaG | ecosystem: Environmental > Aquatic > Deep subsurface > Groundwater... | reverse complement strand
TTGAAACATCGGCAGCCAGTGCCGGGAGAGTGGTGGCAATTAGAAAAAATGCGAGCAGGACGAAGAGTTTTTTCATACTGTTTTCTCCTTCAGGTTAAGGTGCGTGTTTATGGTGTCTCATTATAAAGTACCAACAGGTGCTGAGTAAGCCACCGGCAAAGAGTACGGAAAAGATGAAGATGCTCATCTGCAATCTGTGCGGATCTCCAACAACCAGAGTGATACACGCGGCGATGAGCAGTAGTGTGCAGAAAAGAGACAGGTAGGGTATGGCTGCGGACACTTTTTGTACCCAATAGACAGCAGAGAGGCAGAGGAGACTGTAGTAGAGAAGCCAGAGGATGAGGGCGCTCCTGAGAAGTAATTCCAGGAGTTCGTCTCCTGCCAGTCCTGTAGCCATGCAGGTCCCGATTGCTGCTGAGAGGAAGAAAGGGAGAACCCATCTCTGCTTTTTGGAAGATAAAAATGCTGGGACTGTTTTTTCTCTGGACAGCGTGTCAACTATATTCCGGGTCAGAATCATCAGCCCGTTTAAGGCTCCGCAGGTACCGAAGATAATCACAACCCCCATAAGCTGGCGGCCTGGCTCTCCAAGGATTTTTCTTGCCGCAGTCATGTAGGGAATTGTGGAGGTGGCTAGTTTCTCTGGGCTAACATGGCCAAGGGAGGCGAGAATCCAGAGAAAGAAAATTATGAAGCCTGTGGTCAGAGCAAGGGGGAATGGTCTGGCTTTTTGTTCCAGGGACGAACCGTGTCCAACAAAAAGAAGCAGGAGGAGGCTGGCCGAGGAAAAAGAAAATCCAGTCGATTGCCGGAGTATTTCCGAGGCTGGTTTGTCAGGAGAAAAAACTCCGAAGAGAGATAGGGTCAGGAGGCCTCCCATGGCCAGGCCCACGAAGCAGACCTGCAGCCAAAGACCATACTCTTTTCGCAAGAGTTGCAGGATGGTGAGCAGGGCCAGGAGAAGAAAGGAAAATCCGAAATTGGGAAACCAGTAGAGGAAGACCTCGTTTAAGGTATAGCCTGCTGTGACCAGGAGGGCAGTCCCTGCAAGTACCGTTAGAGGGAGGCAGGCTGCCAGGCAAAGAGTCGTTGCCGTAATGCTTCCGCCTCCATGCTGTAAAATGAGAAATTCCCGGCCTGGTGCAGGAGGGAGGCCTTCAGTCCTGAGGAGTTGGTTGCAAAGAACATAAAGAATGACCACTCCGATAAGGGAGGGAAAGGTTAACCAGCCTGTCTGGCCGCTTATGTTGCCTGCAATCACCAGAGACTCAGGAGAAAGTATCCAGCTGACTCCGAGGGCCAGTGAGAGTAGCAAGGAGGATTTCATTGTTTCATGGTTGGTTGTATATGGGAGAGAAAATTCTATGCCTCTTCAACGGTGATGGCGTCGGTCTCACACAGTTCTTCACAGGTATGGCAGCCATGACACTCATCTTTGTTTACCGGTGTGGCTTTGTTGTCTATCAGCGCGTAGACTTCGCCGGGACAACCCTCCACACATTCACCGCAACCATTACATTTTTCTTTATCAACAGTGAGTCGCCACATTTTTAATTCTCCTGGCCGGAATCTCCATTTGTATCTTCCCGGGAAAAAATGAAGTTGATGGAAGAGAGGAATGATTAACAAAAAGTATATGGCGCATCCAGCTGAAAATCAAGAAGACTCTTCTGGTTTGAGTTGATGCCCAAGGTTTAACTTCTTGGAAAACTGTTACAAAATTTGACTGTTTCTTTTTCTTCCCCTACAATGAACTGGATATCTCTATTTGTCACAGAGTATAATGTTAAGAATAGCCCCTAACTGAAAGATGAGTTAGTTGCGAACGACTCCTTATATAAGATCTGGTGCTTGATTTGAAGAATATAGCACATATCGTTTTTCTGGCTCTCTGGACTGCAGCTTTCGTGATGATCTTCTGTGGATCGTTTTTTTCCCCTCTATATGCCTATAAGGGCGACAAGGTAGCGGAGGGGCAGCTTCCATCTCTTGCTCTTACAGATGAGGAACAGAGCTTTCTGGAAAAGAAAGGGCAAATCACCATGTGTGTCGATCCCGACTGGATGCCTCTGGAAAAGATCGAGGATGGCAAACATGTGGGAATGGTCTCCGATTACATGGCCCTTTTCCGCCGGGCAATACCGGTACCCCTGGTGCTGGTTCCCACTAAGACCTGGGTGGAAACTATAGAGTATGGCAAGGCCAGAAAATGCGATATCTTCTCCCTGGCCATGTCCACTCCGGAGCGTATACATTATATGGATTTTACCCGTCCATATCTTCGTATTCCTCTGGTTATGGCAGCTAGGATGGAACGCCCTTTTATCGATGATATCACCGTTATCACTGACCAGAGACTGGGTGTGGTGAAGGGGTATGCCTTTGGAGAAATCTTGCGTAAACGCTATCCGAAGATGCAGATTGTGGAGGTGGAGAATGTCGATAAAGGTCTGCAGCAGGTTGCAGAAGGTAAGTTGTATGGTTTTATCGGAACCCTTACCACAGTGGGCTATTCCATCCAGAAATCATTTTCCACCGAGTTGAAGGTAGCCGGGAAATTTGATGAGCGCTGGGAGCTTGGAGTAGCCACCCGAAATGATGAACCCCTGCTTCTCTCTATCTTTGATAAGGCCATTGCCGCAATTGACCGGGAAGATTCTCAGCGCATTTTCAACCGTTGGATATCAGTCAAATATGTGCATGGTCGTGATTATAAGATCCTCTGGGAGGCCTTGGTTTTTGTTGTGATTGGTCTTGCGCTGCTTCTCTATCGAAATTTCACTCTCAGAAAATACTCCCGGCAGCTGGAGCAACAGAACCAGCAGATTTCGCAACAGTCAGAGCAGCTGCAACAGACCGAGCGGCAATTGCTTTTTACCCAATATGCCGTGGAGTCCTGCGCATTTCCCATTGTCTGGGTTGTTAACGGCAAGACCCTGGCAGAGACGCTCATCATCAATGCCAACAAGGCATCCACCGATCTTCTGGGTTACAGCCATGAAGAACTGTGTGCTCTCTGTATTGATGATATTGATGTGGAACTTACCGAAAAAGCGTGGAAAGATTGGCTGGTGAATACCTCGGACAATCGGCATTCCCTCTCCATGAGGCGCACATACAGACGTAAGGACGGTTCTACTCTTCCTGTGGATATTTTTGTCAGTTACTTTGAATACCATGGACTGGAATATCAATTTTTCTTTTTTATTGATGTGAGTAAAGAGGAAAAGATGGAGGAGAAACTGCATCGCTCCATGAAAATGGAGATGATTGGCACCATGGCTGGAGGTGTGGCCCATGATCTGAACAATATCCTTTCCGGTATTGTCAGTTATCCAGAACTGTTGCTCATGCAGATTCCGGCTGACAGCGATTTGCGCAAGCCTTTGGAAGCCATACATGATTCTGGAAAGCGGGCGGCTGATGTTGTGGCCGATTTGCTCACTGTGGCCCGTGGTGTTGCCGCTGCCAGAGAGAATACAAACCTGAATTCATTAATCCAGTCCTATTTCAATTCTCCGGAATATAAGCAATTGCATTTTCATCATCAGAAAGTCGAATGTGTAGCTGCTCTCGATCCGGAACTGTTTGAGATCTCCTGTTCTCCTGTTCATATAAACAAATGTCTGATGAATCTTATTACTAATGCTGCCGAATCTGTGGGAGAAAGCGGTCATGTCTGGATTACGACCAGTAACTGCTATATAGACCAGCCTCTTGAGCGGATGCAGTTTATGGAACAGGGAGAATATGTGGCGCTTGCTATTGCTGATGACGGTCCCGGTATCAGAGAGGAGGACCTGCAACATATCTTTGAACCCTTTTATTCCAAGAAGGTCATGGGCAAGAGTGGTACCGGTCTGGGACTAACTGTGGTCTGGAACAGTGTTCAGGATCATGGCGGGACTATTTTTGTAGAAAGCGATAACAAAAAAACAACCTTTACCCTCTACTTTCCTGCCACGCGGAGCAAGGCGACGGGCAAGGCTGAAACGCTTGGAGTTACTGCCTTGCAGGGAAATGGAGAGAAAATTCTTATTGTTGATGATGAGGCACAGCAGCGGGATATAGCAGAAAAGCTGCTGACCGTTCTAGGTTATACCGTGGATTGTGTGGAGTCGGGAGAGAAGGCCGTGGCGTATGTCCGTGTCAATCAGCCGGACCTTATCGTGCTTGATATGATCATGGAACCGGGTATGAATGGACGCAGAACCTATGAGGAAATCAGCGTTATCCGTCCGGGACAGAAGGCGATTGTTGCCAGTGGCTTTTCAGAAAATGAGGAAGTGAAAAAACTCCAGGCTCTGGGAGCAAGGACTTTTGTAAAAAAGCCATACACCCTGCGCCAGATAGGTCTGAGCGTTCAAGAGGCCTTGACTTCTTAATATATTGCTTCATCCCTCATGGGAGATGTTGGCATTCCGTATCATTTTTCTGTTCTGCAAGATTTTTTTTATATGCAGCGATTCGATCAATTTCTTCTTCATAACAATCCGGGCAAAATCCGTGCGTAAATTCGGCATCGCTATGTTCTGAAATATACTGTTCCACCTGTTTCCAGTAGCCATTGTCATCACGCACCTTTTTACATCTGCAGCAAATGGGGAGAATACCGCTGAGCTGTTTGATCTCTAACAGAGCCCGTTCCAGTTGCACTTTTTTTTCCAAGATTATTAGCTGTTGCCGTCGGATGGTCAGGTGAGCCCTGAGCCGGGCCAGCACTTTCTGCTGGTGGAATGGTTTGGTGATATAATCCACTCCGCCGGCCTCAAAACCGTGCAGTTCGTCATCAAGGCTATTGAGGGCGGTCATGAAGATAACCGGAATGGCTGTGGTTGCCGGGTCTGCTTTGAGGCGGCGGCAGGTCTCAAATCCGTTAATACCAGGCATCATGACATCGAGGAGGATGATGTCGGGGAGTTTCCGGGAGACCAGTTGCAGGGCCCGCTCACCACTGTTTGCAATGAGGATGTGAAAATCCGCTTTCAGGAGGACTTTCAGAAGAACCTTCAGGTTGGCAGGCTGATCATCAACAACAAGAACAGTATCCTGAGAAGAGATGTCTGTCATTTTTATACTCGGATGCATAGGGGAAAAATTTTAAAATCTCGGAATGTGGATTTTCAGCAATGCTCCAGTCCGTCATTGAGGAATTCTTCAAGTGCTTCAAAATTAAAGTTATCAATCAACTCTTCAACCTTTGTGCTGAACAGGGAATACTGGGAAGCCTCAGCGTTGTTTTTCAGCTGTTTCATTATCTCGTGAATGGATATGATATCGCCGAGCTGCGCTTTTTCAAAGAGTTTCCAGAGCATTTCCTGGTTTGGAAAGAGGATATTGGCATTTTCCTGAATTGAGCGCTGTTCTTCTGTGAGCAGATATCGCTCAAGAATGTCACGTAATTTCTCGATGTTGATAGGTTTGGGGAGATATTCATTGAACCCTGCCGTGATGCATTGCTGTTCAATGCTGCCGTCACTGTCGACATGTGCTGATACAGCAATGATGGGAACTGTTTTACACCCTCCGTGTTCGCGGATAGTGCGAGTGGCTTCATAGCCGTCAACTGTCGGCATGGAGAGGTCCATGAGGATCAGGTCGGGGTGGAATTCGTTGCATTTTGTTATGGCCTCTTTTCCGTGTACAGCCTCTTCAATGACGAACCCGTAAGGGGCCAGACAGGCCTGGAGCATTAACCGGTTACTGTCTTCGTCATCAGCCAAAAGGATTCTCTTCTCTTGAAATCCTGATACCGGATGAATGACAAGCTGATCCTTGTTGTCTTTCAGCTCCGTTGTTTTCATCGGTTCCTGTAGTGCTGCCACTTCAATGGTAAACATGAAACGGCTTCCCGGTCCTCCTGAACTGTCATTTTTGTCAATTGGGAGGGGGCTTTGGACCTGAAGATCCCCTCCCATCAGCCTTACCAGTCTGCGACTGATGGTTAGCCCAAGTCCTGAACCTTCTGCAGAGTGAAGGCGATCGCCCACCTGGCGGAACGGTTGGAAAATGGCCTCCTGCATTGGCTCGGGGATCCCTGTCCCTGTATCTTCCACAACAAAAGAGAGGTTGATCCGATCTTTCTTACCTTCCTTCGCTTCAGTCTTTACCGATAACCTGACCCATCCTTTGTCGGTGAATTTGACTGCGTTGGAGAGAAGGTTCAGAAGGATCTGGCGTAATCGGTGGTCATCGCACTCGATTTCCGGAGGAAAATCAGGTGCCAGGAGGAGATGAAAGGAGATGTCTTTCTCTCTGGCTTTTACCCCGATAATGTTGGCTATGCTTTGCAGGAATTCTTTTATGGAGAAACTGGTCAGAAGCAGGTCTAACTTGTTGGCCTCTATTCTTGAGAGATCAAGGATTTCGTTGATCATCAGGAGCAGATGTTCTGCACTCTGATGGATAGTATTGATTCCATCCTGCTGCTGGGAGGAAAGAGACTGGTCCTGGCGGAAAATCTGGGTGTAGCCCAAGATGGCATTCAAGGGGGTTCGCAGTTCGTGACTGGTGTTGGCAAAGAAGATAGTTTTGGCTTTATTGGCCTTCTCCGCGGCTTCTTTTGCTTCTACGAGTGTTTGCTCAGCTTCTTTACGGTCGCTGATGTCAAGAAGATAGCCATGGAAGCGAATTATTTTATCATACTCATCTCGTATTACGGTTGTATTGTCCATAACCCAGATGACTTTTCCAAAGCGGGTGATGAGGCGATAGGGTTGATGGGAAAGATGTGTTTCTCTACTGTGAGAAACAGTCCTGATCTCTTCGGTTACCTGGTTAAGGTCGTCCGGATGGATCAGAGAAGTATAGTCGATGGCTCCACTGAGAAAGGCGTTGTCACTGTAGCCCAGGATGTCGACAACATTGGGAGAGACCTGCTCAACCGGCATGTTTTCTTCGTTTTTCCAGGTAAAGGTGACAACCGGCCCACTCATAAAGAGGTCCCGATCTTCCTGCAGTTTCAACTCAATCAGTTTTTTGTCGGTGATATCGCGGTTTGATATGCGGCGGCCCAGCCATTTTCCCTCTTTGTTCCATGCCGGCCGGCACTCGTGCCAGATCCAGACGATATCGCCGTTTTTGTGGATAATGCGAAATTCGAAAAAAGAGAGACCACTCAATATCTGCAGGTGTCGCCGATTATGATCGTTGACTCGTTGACGGTCGTCAGGGTGGATAATGCGTTGCCGGAGATCCGGATCTTCCATGAACTCCTGTACTGTGTATCCGGTAATGCGTTCACAGGAAGGAGAGATGTATTCCGTTGTGCCATCGGGAAGCAGCCATATCTCCCAATCATAGGCATAATCAGCAACTGTTTGGAAGCGTTCCCGGCTTTTACGGACCTCTTCCAGGGTTTGGCGGATTTTTTCCTGCTTCTCTTCAATTATTTTTTCCAGTTTTTGGGTGCTGGCCTGCATGCCCAGGAAGAGGAGGATTTCCACCAGGAGAAAACCGAAAATTCCATAATAGATATTGATTCGAATGGTCCGGTAAAAAGAGGAAAGTTCCTGTTGAATGTCGTGCCAGAGGACAACATGTCCGGCATCGGGAAGTGAAGGATTTTTCTTGCCTTGGAAATCACGGAGTGGGAAAAAAGAGACATCGTAGGGGACGTTGTCAATTATTTGAGTGAAATGTTTTGGCCGGGCGATGGGGTGCTCCTGGTTGAACTGTTCCAGGATGTCTGTGATCTGAGAGTTGGTTGTGGATTCTACCATGTAGCCGTTGATTGCAGGATTCTTTTGCATTGATTTTTCAAGAAAATCCGGCCACACCCTGGCCTGTAAATGATCCAGGGTCAGGACTACGGCAATGTTGGTATCCTGACTTTCGGCCACCATATCCAGTGTCGTTTGAAAGGCTGTTCCGGCCTCAAGGGCTCCCACATACACCTCTTTTCCCAATTGATGATCAAGGGCAAAGACCGGTGCCACTCCCCTTATCCCCGAAGAGACTCGACCTGTTTCAAAACCTGTGGCCGGTTGATGATCTTCATTGACGGCCACAATGATATGACGGATGTCCTGCAGCTGATCGCTGAACTTGGCAGGCCAATGGACGCGGAGAAAGGAGAGGGCACCAGGACCCAATTGAAAATGGAGTTGCCGAAAGTCGTAGAGTTCGGCAAGTTTTTTGTACGGCCCTTCCATGAGGGCATAGAGATCGCTGCGGATGGCGGCGGCGTTATCCTCGTTTCCGCTTTCTTCCTCTATCGCTTTTTTTCCATTTAGAAAGAGTTGCTGAATCCGTTCATCTTCGGCGGCAAAGGTGGCAAACTGCATCATCCGGATTTCGGTATCGGCCAGGGCCAGTTCGAAACTGGAATGGATCTTGGCATCGGTCAGATCGCAATTGTAGGTGAGTTCTGCTTTGGAGGCGCGGTAATTAATCCAGATAAAGAGAATATCAGAGATCGCAATAAACAGAGTCAGTGCAAAGAAGATTTTCCAGTGTTTTTTCATTCGCATCGGGCTTCTTTCCAGCAGTTGAGTGGAGATGATCACGCTAATCCAGTTGGGAACTCTTCATCATATCCTAACGCAACTATTTTTAGAAAACAAAAACGGTGGTATTTTTAGCGATCTGAATTCAGGAGAGAAAATTCTATGTTCTGGAGGGATAGGGGTGAAAAGGAATCTCATTGCTCGGGGCTGTTCAAGGCCTTCTGTAACTTGCAGCCGGGGCTGAAGTTGACCTGTTTTTTTTGGGTTCCTGCAGATGAGAGGGAAAAGCTGCCGAATCCTCTGAGATGAACTGATTCTCCCTGAATCAGAACCTTGGTGAGTGCATATGCTAATTCCCGGAGAAACTTTTTTGTCTGCAGGGGTGAGAGCCCACTGCAGGCTGCGATAGGTTCGAAGGGCAAGCTGTTGTCAGCCTCCTGCGCCAAAAAACCAACCCCATTGCATTCAGGGCAGTCTTCATATGAAAGGAGAAAGCGGCTGACACCTCCGAAGTGGGTGGTCTGGCCGGTACCGTTGCAGCCGGGACAGGGGCGCATTTTGGAACTGTTCATAAAGCCTTAGTCACCGTCTTTTGCCGATGATGGAACCGAGGATGCCGCGGACTATGGAACGGCCAATCTGAGAACCCACGGTTCGGACCACAGATTTGAGCATGGCTTCTCCCACAGACTGTCGCTGTCTCCCGGAGCTTTTGCGGGATATTTCCTCCTCCTTGGCAGCAGTTTTTTCTCTTTCCAGCTCTGCCGTAGCCTCCTGACGTTTGAGCTGAAGGTTTTTTTCCCGTTCTGCCAGGAGTTCATAGGCAGATACCCGATCTGCCGGAGTATCATAGCGGCCCTTAAGGGGTGAGCGGGCCATGAGATGGCTCCTCTCTTCACTATTAATTGGCCCGATCTGTGAATGGGGTGGGGCCAGCAGGCACCAGTCCACCATGGTGGGACGGCCTTTAGGGTCCAGGGTGGAGACCAGAGCCTCTCCCACGCCAAGTTCGGTGATGGCTTTTTCGGTATCGATGTCAGGATTCTGGCGAAAGGTCTGGGCCGCGACCTTTACGGCTTTTTGATCTTTTGGGGTGAAGGCACGCAGACCATGCTGGATGCGGCAGCCAAGCTGGCCGAGGACTTCGTCCGGGATATCATTGGGGTATTGGCTGACAAAAAAGATGCCCACTCCCTTGGAGCGAATGAGACGGACCACCTGGGTGATCCTGTCGATCAGGGCTCTGGGGGCATTGTTGAAAAGGAGATGCGCCTCGTCAAAGAAAAAGACCAGTTTCGGGAGTGGGGCGTCACCGCGTTCAGGAAGGTCTTCCATCATCTCGGAGAGCAGCCAGAGAAGAAAGGTGGAATAGATTTTGGGGTTGGAGTAGAGAGATGAGGCATCGAGCAGGCTGATCACTCCATGACCGGAAAAGTCTGCATGCATCAGGTCTTCAATGTTCAGTCCCGGTTCCCCGAAAAAGAATTCACCTCCTGATTCCCGAAGTACCAGAAGCTTTCGCTGGATAGCGGATACGCTTTGACTGGTGATGTTGCCGTACTCTCTGGCCAGTTCCTGTCGGTTGTCGGCGATCCAGTTGAGCATGGCACTCAGATCCTTGAGATCAAGGAGGAGCAGGCCCTGGTCGTCGGCAACGGCAAAGGCCACATGGAGGATACCGCCCTGGGTGTCATTGAGGTCAAGGAGGTTGGCCAGAAGCACCGGTCCCATTTCTGAGATTGTGGTACGCACCGGGTGACCCGTCTTTCCGAAGATGTCCCAGAAGAGGACAGGGCAGCCTGCAAAGGAGTGGTCGGCGATCCCGATATGCTGCAGTCGTTCGTTGATCTTTTCGTGTGCTTTCCCGCCTTGGGCAATGCCGGAGAGATCGCCTTTGACATCAGCGGAAAAGACAGGGACGCCGAGGCGGGAAAAGGATTCGGCCAGCAGTTGCAGGGTAACGGTTTTGCCGGTACCGGTGGCTCCGGTGACGAGGCCATGGCGATTGGCCATGGCCGCGTCCAGAAAAATCTTACTGCCGGTTTTGTTGCCGCCAATGAGAACCTGCTGCTGTTCGGTCATAATGTGCTCCTTGCTGCCAGGGGAAGGGTGAGGAATTGATGATGTTTTTCAGTATAGCGTTATTAGAGGGGATAATCAAATACCAGGGCGGGTCGTACCACTCCTTTTTTACCTTTAACATTGCAATTGATATAGGTGGTACTCCCCACTGTCTGCATGCCGCTGTGGTTATGAATATGACCGAAGACATGAAACCGGGGACGGATGCGCTGTACTGTTGCCAGGAGATCGGAACAGCCGTGGCTGATTCCACCATCCTCATCCATGATGCCGCAGGGAGGGACGTGAGTGATGAGAATGTCGGTATCTCTCGGAATCAGTGACCATTTCTCGTGCATGGCCTTGCCTCTGGGCAGGGCAAAGGCATCACAGGCTCCGGTGTTGAAAGTCGGTTGCCAGGGAGATCCGTAGAACTTGATCCCTGCAATGATCACCTCTTCATCCTGGAGATAAATCGCGTCCTGCAGCAGTTCTCGGCCAAGTTCCGGGGCCTTGGCCAGGAGATGGTCATGATTGCCGCCAATAACTATTTTGTAGCGATGGGGCAGAGCTTTCAGAAAGGCGTTGAAGCCGGCCACATCCTGAATCGTCCGGCACACGGACATGTCTCCGGCAAAAATAAGGATATCACCGCTGGGAATTTCCACCTGCTTATGAAGCATGTGGGTGTCACTGAAAGCGATTATTTTCACGGTCGTACAGGAATCGGTCAGGGCTGAATTTCGTCGATGGAACGAATATCCCAGGCCTCGGTCTTCGCCTTGTTGTCCGGATTGCTCACCACCTTGAATTCAAAGATGTTATTGGGGTCAAGGAAGAGACTGTCTGAGGTGACGCTGGACTTGGAGCAGTGAAAAAAGACACTTTCTGCATGCAGGCCGTGGGGTTGCATGGTGAAGTAACGCATGAAACCGAAGCCGCGGTCCGGGTTGTAATTGATGGGAAATCCACGTTGCCGGTTAGAGTCTCCATTCTGGATGGGGAGAAGACCCGGGATAAGAAAACCTGAGAGGTAACTGTCTGCCTCCTCTTTGAGATTACTGCTCACATTGTTGAAGGCAATTACTTCCACCCGACAGCCCATGTTCTGCAGAGCCTGGACCAGGCGGATAAAATCACCGTCTCCGGTGAGAAGAATAATGCGATCAAGGTTTCTTGCCTGGAGCAGGGCGTCAATGGCCAGATCCATATCGGCATTGGCCTTGGTGGTGAGGATACCTTCGTCATCAACAAAGTGTTTCACATATTTTTTAATCACCTTGAAGCCGCACTGGCGGAGGATGCCATGGTAGCGGTAGAGTTTTTGACGGTATTCCCGGTCTTCCTTGGTTCGTTCCCCGTCTTCGGCCAGGTACGAGTTGGCACGCAGCAGTATGGACTGACCGAGGTTGGCCAGTTCCACCAGCACATCATAGCGCATTCCGTATCCGCCGCAGAGCCTTATGTTCTCTGCATCTACATATATTCCGGTCTTTAATGTCATGGTTTTTTTGAACAGGCAGGCCTGTGGAGAAGAGAGTTGAATTTTTCTGTTACCCTATTGCTACTTTTATAAATAATATCGATTGTACAGAGTTTCAAGGGGGTTGGCAAGGAGCGGAAGAAGGATTTTATTCTTCTCAGAGAACCTGAGGATTGTTCAGGGAGAGAGGATGTATAAAGGAGAAAAATGCAATGCCTGCGGGGATGTGTTTTCCTCGAAAACATGTGAGGGCGGAGACCTGCACAGGTGTGATAATGCCACAGGCCAGACAGATGACAGGTGCCGTAACGCTGCTGAAATTTTCCCCTTGGCCAAGAGCCTGCTCTGCTTACCGAGTAAGACGTTGACAGATCAATCTTCTGTTCAGGCTGCCACTGCTCCCCTTGGTATTATTCTTTTTCGGCCGGCAGGGTGATGGTAAAAGTAGAGCCGTGACCAATCTGACTGCGAACTTCCACTGTGCCGTTATGGGTGCTGGCAATGTGCTTGACAATGGCCAGCCCCAAGCCGGTACCGCCCTGCGTACGGCTGCGAGATTTGTCGCAGCGATAGAATCGTTCAAAAATACGCTCCTGGTGTTCAGTGGCAATACCGGGTCCCTCGTCCTGCAGGCTGATGTGGATGACCTTACGGCCGGCTGTGTTTGCTTGCTTTTTCGCCAGCAGTTTGATTGTTGACCCTTCCGGGCTATAGGTAATTGCATTGGTCAGCAGGTTGATAATTGCCTGTTCAAGCATGGAGCGGATCACAGGTCCCATAAGGTCTGGGGCACATTCCATATCGATGGTGATGTTTTTCTGTTCAGCACCTACTGCACAGGTCTGGACTGCTGCCTCAAGAATGGGGCATATCTTTTCCAGCTGCAGTCCCATCTCATCTTTTTTGGCCTGGTTTTCAATGCGGGCCAGGGTTAAAAGATCGTCGACAATGGCATCGAGTCTCGCTCCCTGCTTGTCGATGATTTTCAGGAAATTTTTTGCCTCTTCCGGTTCATTCATGGCCCCGTCAAGCAAGGTCTCCACATAGCCGCGAATTGCAGTAATAGGGGTCTTCAGTTCATGAGAGACATTGGCCACAAAATCCTGTCTGATATGTTCCAGCTGATTGATCCGCGTCAGGTTATGCATGACCACCAGGCTGCCCATTCTTTTGTTCTCTCCGTCATAGAGTGGGTGTGCTGAGCTGCGCAGGGTCATCTTCTGCCCATTTTCCATGAGGACGAGATCTTTTCTGGCTGTTACTTCCTGGTCCAGCGACTTGCTGAGAAATTGCTGCAGCACCCTGTTGCGGATAACTCCCTCAAATGGTGTGCCCTGTACAGCCTGACCGTCTATGTGGAAGAGTTCGGCTGCAGCCTTGTTTATGCGGATGATTTTATGGTCGGGGCCTATGGCCAGGACTCCGTCGGTCATACTGGTGAAGACGGCTTCAAGTTCGTTTCGTTGTTGAATAATAATTTTTATACGTCCGTTGATCTGTTCAGCCATATTGTTGAGCGAGTGAGACAGCTCGGCCATCTCTCTGGGGAGGTGACTGTCAGTTAAGAGAATGGGATGGTCGGTCTCGCCCCCGGCAAGCCGTTCGGCCCCTAACCGCATTGCTTCAAGGGGGCGGCTGATGCGGCGAGCCAGGTAATAGAATAAGATGCCTGCTATGAGGGCGATGAATAACGTGCCGAAGAGAAGTCGTATGCCGGTAGAGGAGAGTACCGTATCAAGAGCTGTGGCAGGGACTGAAAGACGCAGTATGCCTTCGAGTGGCTTGTCGGTTTGCAGCGGGATCGCTACATACAACATATTCTGGTGCAGTGTTTTGCTGAAACGCAGTGAAGCGCCGACCATTCCGCTCATGGCTGTTTGTATTTCCGGCCGGGCCTCATGGTTGTCCATCTGGGCAGGATCTTCATTGGAATCGGCCAGTACACTTCCGTCCTTGGCAATAACGGTGATTCGGGTGGTGGCTGCTCGGCCAGTCTCACGGCAGAACTCCTGGAGGGTATTACCATTATTGTTGAGAAGCTGGATGATATGCGGACGGAGAAGCAGAGCCCGGTCTTTAATGTCTTCTTGCATCTCATGATAGTAAAAGGACCGAATCATTTGCGTCCCGTACCAGGTCGTGGCAAAAATAGAAGTAATGATGATAAGGAGAGCCGCCGGGAAAATCTGCCAGAAAAATCGTCTATTTTTCATGAGTAACGAGAGTGGTAATTAAGTAATTGAGTGATGAAAAACGGGATCATCTGCATTGTTCAGAGTAGGTACTGTTTTTGATAGTAAACGAAAACAGTCATTTTTCAAAGTATCATTGTCAGCGGTCATGACAGCTACCAACCTTTTTCTTTCAGGCGATAGCCGATGCCACGCACAGTTTCGATACAATTTCCTATCTCGCCCAGTTTCTTACGCAGGCCGAAGATCTGGACATCTACTGCACGTGGAGTAATGAGGTAGTCATAGCCACGAATTCTATCGATGATCTGCTGCCGGGTATAGACCCAGCCGGGACGAGCCGCCAGCTGTTCGAGAATGGTAAATTCAGTAGCTGTCAGATGGACCTGCTGTCCTTCGACCAGAACTTCATGGCGACCGCGGTGAATGACGATGGAGTGAATGCTTATGGTTTCCTCGTCTGAGCGCTGTTCTTCAAGAATTTTGTCATGCTCTCTCCGCAACAATGCCTGGACACGGGCAATGAGGATCCGTGGGCTGAAAGGTTTTGTGACGTAGTCATCTGCACCGCAGGCAAGGCCGGAGACTATATCGTCCTCTTCGCTCTTTGCCGTCAGCATGATAATCGGTGGTTGAGCACTCTCCGGTTTTTCACGGATTACCCTGCACACCTCCATCCCATCTTTGCCGGGCAGCATCAGGTCAAGGATAATCAGGTCGACTTGTTCCTGTTCCAGGAGCTGTAACGCCTCTTCCCCGGAATCGGCGCAGGTGACATTAAATCCTGATTTGATCAGATTGTAGCTGACAAGCTGCTGGATATCAGCATCGTCTTCTACGACGAGGATACTTGCTTTTCCCACACGGTTTCTCCTGGTGTTTAAGTAATAAGATGTTTTCCAAATAACATATTCAGGATTGAGAACGGGAGCCCCCGAAGGGTCACCGGAATTTCCAGTTTTGCTTGCCGGGATTCTGATTGCTACCTTCTTAATTCTTCATGTAATCCTACATGCCAGTCACCAGCATGCAAGAAAAATTGACTTCCTAACGCGATCTTAATAAAATATTAACAAAAACCTAAAAAACATTGAGTTAAAGGAAGTTAACAATAATTCAGACACCCAGGAGAATACTTTGGCTCACCAACTTACCTTCCATCGCGAAATTGATAAATTAAAGAAGAAATTCATGGTCCTGGGCTCAATGGTTGAAGATCGTCTGCAAAAGGCGAGCCTGGCCATGCAGACCAGGGACCCTGACCTGTTGCAGGAGATCGTCAGTTCCGATTGGGAAATTGATGATATGGAAGTTGAGGTGGAAGAGGAATGCCTCAAAATTCTTGCCCTCCACCAGCCGGTTGCCTCCGATCTTCGTTTGCTTGTCGCCATTATCAAGATTAATAACGAACTGGAGCGCATTGCTGACAATGCCGTGAACATTGCCAAGCGTTTGCAGACAATCAGTAAGGATTCGACTCTGGCTTTTCACATTGATTATCAGCCCATGTCCGGCAAGGTGCTGAACATGTTCAAGTTGGGTCTGGATGCGTTGGTCACTGAGGATGCTGATCTGGCGCGTAAGATCTTTCATGAAGATGACGAGGTGGATAGTTTACGCAATCAGGCCTATAGGGATGTTATACGAGAGTTGAACAGTGATCCCGGCCATGCGGCCTGTCTGGTAAACCTCTACCTGCTTGCCCGTCACCTGGAGCGGATAGGGGATCGAATTACAAATATTGCCGAAGAGGTTATCTATCTTGTAGAAGGGAAGATCGTACGTGGGGAGATCGATTGATATGTCACCTTCAATTTTGCTGCTTATTTTATTGACCCTTGCTTCTTTTGCCTATATGCAGGGAAAACGGAGGGCCTTTTCCCTGACCGGGCCTGAGGTCGGCTCAAGCAGGCTTCATTCGCGACCCGGGTATTACGGGATGTTGACCGCGCTCTGGTGTGTGCTGCCGCCACTCATCGTCTTTGCATTCTGGATGGCTTTTTCCGATTCTATATTGATCGCCATGGCCATGAAAGCACTGCCGAACTCCCTGCAGGAGCTCTCTGCCGATCAGACCAATCTGTTGGTCAATAACCTGCGCAACCTGATTGCCGGGCATGTGGCGGCCAGGGATATTGATCCGATTTTGCAGCAGGTCGCAGAACAATATATTGGTATGGAGCGTATCAGTCAGATCGCTCTGGGCGTTGTTATGCTGGTAACAGCCGTGTTCTCCATGTCTTATGTCTATAGGCGTATTCGTCCTGAGATGCGTGCCCGAAATCATGTGGAACGAATTGTCCAGATCAGTCTTGTCCTCTGTTCCACCATTGCCATTCTTACCACTATCGGTATTGTTCTTTCTGTTCTTTTTGAATCCATCAGGTTTTTTCAGCAGGTACCGTTGACCGATTTTCTCTTTGGCCTGAAGTGGAGTCCGCAGATGGCCATGCGTGCCGATCAGGCGGGCAGCTCCGGCAGTTTCGGGGCAATTCCTGTACTTGCCGGTACCTTTATGATCTCAGGTATTGCTCTGGCTGTGGCTGTTCCCATTGGTCTCATGTCAGCCATCTACCTGTCCGAATATGCCAGCTCACGCGTACGGGCCTGGGCCAAGCCGATTATGGAAATTCTGGCCGGTGTCCCTACCGTGGTGTACGGCTTTTTTGCAGCTCTTGTGGTGGCTCCCTTTATTCGTGACAGCGGAGAACTCTTTGGCCTGAATGTTTCGTCTGAAAGCGCTCTGGCCGCAGGGCTGGTTATGGGGGTCATGATCATTCCCTTTGTCTCTTCACTTTCCGATGATGTCATCAATGCCGTCCCCCAAGCCATGCGGGACGGGTCTTATGGGCTAGGCGCAACGAAGAGTGAGACAATTCTCCGGGTCATTGTCCCTGCGGCCCTGCCGGGTATTGTCGGCGGAGTCCTGTTGGCTGCATCGAGAGCAATCGGTGAGACTATGATTGTGGTCATGGCTGCCGGTCTTTCTGCAAATTTGACAGCAAATCCTCTGCAGGCGGTGACCACGGTGACTGTTCAGATTGTGACCCTGTTGGTCGGAGACCAGGAATTTGACAGTCCTAAGACCTTGGTTGCCTTCGCCCTTGGCCTGCTGCTCTTTATCGTGACTCTGATTCTGAATGTGATTGCCCTGTATGTGGTGCGCAGGTACCGGGAAGAATATGAGTAGGTGCCGGGCGTGAGAGGGTGAGGGTGGCAGAGGCTGAGAACTAACAAGGATCAAGACGAGGAAGAGGTATGCAGGCAGAAAAAAGAGAAACGACCATGGATCGAGTGAGTAAGGGACTGGCCCGGCGTTATCGTCGGGAACGATGGTTCCGTTTGTTCGGTCTGAGTGCAATTGTTACAAGCGTCTGTTTTATAGCCCTTCTTTTTGTCTCCATAGGAGCGAATGGCTGGTCTGCCTTTCAGCAGACTGAGGTCCTGCTCGATATTCATTTTGATAAGGAGCAGTTTGATGTCGATAATCTGTCTACTGCAAATTACGGAGCTCTTGTCAAAAACTCCATGCAGGCCCTCTTTCCTGATGTCACGGGACGTAGTGATAAGCGAGAACTCAATAAGCTCGTCAGCTCCGGTGCCTCCTATGTCCTGCAGAAGATGGTGATTAAAGATACCGGAATCATCGGATCCACCAAAAAGATCTGGCTGCCGGCTGATGATGAGGTGGATATGTTTCTCAAAGGATATATCTCGCGGGATGTTGCGGAGAGTGCTCGGAGACTGAACGATAAACAGATTGGCTGGATTGACCAGTTGGTTGCTGAGGGGAGACTGGAGAAAAAGTTCAACACTATCTTTTTTACGGCTGGAGATTCCCGAGAGCCTGAGCTTGCCGGAATTCGCGGTGCCGTTGCCGGCTCTCTCTTTACCCTGGCTGTTACCCTGTTACTCTCTTTCCCCATAGGCGTGGCCACAGCTGTCTATCTTGAAGAGTTTGCGCCCCGTAACAGGTGGACTGATCTTGTTGAGGTCAATATCAATAACCTGGCAGCTGTTCCCTCCATTGTTTTTGGTTTGTTGGGTCTGGCCGTTTTTCTCAATGTTTTCGGAATGCCCAGATCCGCTCCATTGGTCGGCGGTCTGGTGCTGACCCTGATGACCCTGCCGACTATTATTATTGCCTCCCGTGCCTCATTGAAATCCGTGCCGCCATCCATTCGAGAGGCTGCCCTCGGGGTCGGAGCTTCCAAAATGCAGGCCATAACACATCATATCCTGCCGCTTGCCATGCCCGGAATGATGACCGGTACTATCATCGGCATGGCCCAGGCCCTGGGGGAAACTGCACCGCTGTTGATGATAGGTATGGTTGCTTTTATTGTTGATGTGCCCCATGGTGTGACTGATCCTGCCACAGTGCTTCCGGTTCAGATATATCTCTGGGCTGATTCCCCGGAGCGGGCCTTTGTTGAACGAACCTCAGCAGCTATCATGGTCCTCCTGGGGTTTCTAATTTCCATGAATGCTATTGCTGTCTTTCTGCGCAGAAAATTTGAACGCCGGTGGTAGGCCGAGATGTAATTGTCTTCTAATGTGACCTTAATAAAAATCTAACAATTGTCGGGTAACCTCTTCGAACGCTGAAACTTCTGCAAGGGTTAAGAACATGCAGGGGGATTTCGATTGGAATTACTTATCTTTTAACAGGAGAGAAACAATGTGGAAAAAAGGATTAACACTGGCAACTGCATCAATTATTCTGGCTTCGGCTGCTGTAAATGTCTATGCAGCCTCCGGTCGTGATTATATCTCGATCGTCGGCTCTTCAACGGTCTACCCTTTTGCCACCACCGTGGCCGAACAGTTCGGGAAAACCAGTAAGTTCAAGACACCGAAAATTGAATCGACGGGATCTGGTGGCGGAATGAAGCTGTTCTGCGCCGGTTCAGATATTGATACCCCGGATATTACTAACGCCTCTCGGCGAATCAAGTTTTCCGAGTATGAAAAATGTCAGAAAAACGGGGTGAATGAGATTGTCGAGGTCAAGATAGGCTATGACGGTATTGTTCTCGCAAATTCCAAAGCAGCTCCGCAGATGACATTGAGTAAAAAGGATATCTTTTTTGCCCTGGCAAAAGAAGTTCCGGATCCACAAGGCGGTGGAAAATTGATTGCCAACCCCTATACAACCTGGAAAGAGGTGAATCCATCTCTCCCTGACACAAAGATCGAGGTCCTTGGGCCGCCTCCCACCTCAGGTACCCGTGACGCCTTTGTTGAGCTGGCCATGGAAGGTGGTTGTAGCAAAGTTGATTGGATCAAGGCTCTGAAAGAAACAGACAAAAAATATTATAAGTCTGTTTGTCATACGGTTCGTGAAGACGGTGCTTATGTTGAAGCCGGTGAAAATGACAACCTGATTGTACAAAAGCTTGAAGCCAACCCCAAGGCCCTTGGAATCTTTGGTTTTAGCTTTCTTGATCAGAACGGGGACAAGATTCAGGGATCTGTTGTGGAAGGTGAGTTACCAACTTTTGAGAATATTGCAGCCGGAAAATATCCTGTTTCCCGTCCGCTCTACTTTTATGTGAAAAAAAGTCATGTTGGTGTTGTTCCCGGGATGACCGAATTTCTGGGTGAATTCATCAATGATAAGGCCTGGGGAGAGGAAGGGTATTTGTCCGATAAGGGCCTTATCCCGATGCCTGCCGAGGAACGCAAGCAGTTCGCGGCCGATGTAGTGGCTCTTAAACCGCTTGTTATGAGTAAATAGGCTGAAGGTAGAGAGACAGAAGGCTGAAGTGAAAAAGAGAAGTTGTTGGTTTTTCTTTTAGCCTTCTGTCTAAAGGTCTGAACAAATCTTTTCTTGACTAAATTCGGCGTAGATCTTACTTCGATAGATAAGGATCCGATTATGGAATCAATGAGTGCGGTGCTAACTACTGGTGAAACCCCATTTTTAGGAGCATATAGTATGACCCAGGAAAAGGTCCGGCAAGAGGACAAGGCTCCGCGAGAGAACCGGATGACGGTCGGTGTTCCGTTCGTGGATTATGCCCGTATGACTTGCCGGGGTGTGAATGTTTATTACGGTGAGAAACATGCCATCAACAATGTCTCCATTGACGTGGGCCGTAATGAAGTCCTGGCCATGATCGGTCCTTCCGGTTGCGGGAAATCCACTTTTCTGCGCTGCCTGAACCGGATGAATGATACTGTGGAAGGTTGCAGAGTGGAAGGGGATATCCAACTGGATGAATTAAATATTTATGATAAGTCCGTGGATGTCGTACCCCTTCGCGCTCAGGTAGGGATGGTTTTTCAGAAGCCCAACCCTTTTCCCAAGTCCATTTATGATAATGTCGCCTACGGTCCCAAAATTCACGGCTTGGCCTCTTCCCGTGCAGAACTTGACGAGGTTGTGGAAAGCTCTTTGAAAAAGGCTGGTCTGTGGAGTGAGGTGAGTGATCGTCTTGATCAGCCCGGAACCGGGCTGTCAGGTGGCCAGCAGCAAAGACTCTGTATTGCCAGGGCTATTGCGGTGCGGCCCGAGGTTATTCTTATGGATGAGCCCTGCTCCGCTCTTGATCCCATTGCCACGGCCACTGTGGAAGATCTTATTTCCGAGTTGCAGGAGCAGTATACCATCGTTATTGTTACCCATAACATGCAGCAGGCCGCCCGCGTCTCGCAGCGAACTGCTTATTTTCATCTTGGCGATCTGATAGAGGTGGGGAGTACTGATCGAATCTTCACCAATCCCCGCCACAGATTGACAGAGGACTATATCACCGGTCGCTTCGGTTGATCGGGAGGGTTGGCGCGCCTTATAACGATAATCTGCTTTAGACCTCGATTTTACCTGTATGTTTTTTCTTTTTGCTGCCGTTTTCTTGCCATGCTTCCTGTTCTCTCTTATAATAAACCTATGTTGCAGACAGGTGTCGGGGTGCGGCCATACCAGATCCCCGGAATGAATGCAGGTTTGTTTCCCGGTGTTGAGGGGGGTTGATTCATGGGCTGTGTAAAATATTTATAGCTTCAGGCTATTTTTTGTCAGTAGGGGAGATAAGTTTTCAGGATAGCTGAACAAGAATTCAACTCATAAATTTGGTGACTCATTCTATGCAGACATTACTCAAGCAACCTTTCTCTGTCCTTTCTGTTGTCTTTTGGCTGGTATTCCTTACTTGCTCTCCCTCTCTTTACGCTGCATCAGAAAAAGAGATGAAGGGCTGGGGCATTGATGATGAATACAATAAGCTCTACAACCCAAAGGAGTTAGATAAACTTAAAGGAGAGGTCGTAACCTTTAAGGAGATAGAGCCTCTCCCCGGAATGTCCAAGGCAACAGCCCTGATCCTGGATGAAGGTGGCGATAAAATAATGGTTCACCTTTGTCCGCTCTGGTTTGCGACAGCAAAAGAAACCGGAATCAAACGTGGCGATAAGGTAAAAATAAAGGGAAGCTGGGTGGAAATTGAAGGGGAGGATGTTTTTCTGGCCTCCAAGGTCAAAAAAGGCGAAAATTATGAATTTAAGGTTCGCCTGACCCAGGATGGCACCCCTTTCTGGACAATGACTTCGGAACAGCTGATTCGTGAACGTGAGCGTGACCAGGAGTGATGTAGTTGAAGGAGTCTGTCGAATTTGCTGCTAATCCGGTTCGGCAGAGAGCGAAAGGGCAAGAAAGGCCTTTTTCCACATTCTGGAGTACAGCGCGGAGCGTGATTCGTGAAAGCGTACCTTCTGTGTAATAGCAACTCCGATACTTATTGTTGCCCTATGGATTGGCTGATTATCTTTTTAAGTTCAGGGAGTTGGTATGGTTTCGCAATTGCTGCGCAGAAACCGTAATCTTTGAAATTTGCCATGACTGGGTCGTTCGAATACCCACTGGAAACTATAACCTTTGCTTCTGAATTGATTGCTAGAATTTTCTGAACCGTTTCTTTCCCGCCCATCCCTCCCGGGACAGTCAGATCCATGATTATCAGGTCAATGGGGGTCTTGCTCTCTATTGCTTCTCGATAAAATTGTAGCGCTTCCATCCCATCTTTGGCAAGCACAACCTCGTGTCCTATCAGTCCGAGCATTGCCTGCGTAATGGCTCGAATTTGCTCTTCATCATCCATAACCATAATCTTGGATTTTTTTGTGTTCAATATTGTTTCTTCTGCCTTTCGGACCGGGACGGAACGCTGTGTTGAAG
>Ga0180007_10002422_pt1 | contig 22369 bp, 22 predicted proteins | sample MM_PC_MetaG_FD_121122 | JGI IMG/M metagenome (GOLD analysis project Ga0180007, IMG submission 121122) | Groundwater microbial communities from the Aspo Hard Rock Laboratory (HRL) deep subsurface site, Sweden - MM_PC_MetaG | ecosystem: Environmental > Aquatic > Deep subsurface > Groundwater... | reverse complement strand
TCGATTTCGATTTCGACCGGAACACGGGACTCCCAGGGCCATCCTCTGCCTTGATATCTCATCAAGGAAAATCTTGGATTGCAGCACTTCCAGCATCGAAATCGAAATCGAAATCGAAATCGACTATCCAATTTCTCATGGATTTCTTCTTTCTAAGGCCCTGACAGCACATTATAAACCGCCATCAAGCGCTTAAGTGGTCACAGATGAAGGCTTCTTCGTCACGAAAGAATGGACGCTTGCCAACCAGCCGTCGAGTCTATTGGCTGGATTCATTAGAACCAATGACATCGAAAAATTGTTGATTTACGAGGAAAATGAATCGATTTCGATTTCGATTTCGACTTGGCACTTCGGCCCCCGAAGTTTCCAGGCGGATCAGACGTTGATCCCCTTGTCCAGAAACATGGGAACTCGATCGCCCTGCACGCGGGACCGCTGGAGTTGACATGCCCCCCCCATCACGATGTATAGTCATTTGCCAACAAGGAACGTGGTGGTTCATGTTTGGATGCCTTTCTTGCAAACGATGGGCGGGAGTGCCCTTTCGATGATGGAGCCAAACCAGACGCACTGGAAGCTTCACGGATGGCTCCGTGCCTTTCTCGCGGCGCTCCTGGCGGCCTCCCTGACGGGGGCCTTCCCCTCCCCCTCCGCAGCCCGGGAGGTCCTGTCCAGCGCCTCGGAGACCGACTATCCGCCGTTCTGCATCGTGGATCAGGATGGCGCGGTCACCGGGTTCTCCAATGAACTGCTCCGCGCCGCAGCAGGCGCCATGGGGCTCGAGGTGACGTTCCTCACCGGCCCGTGGTCCCAGGTGAAGACCCTGCTCGAGGACGGCCAGGTGATGGCCCTTCCCCTGGTGGGACGCACGCCCGAGCGCGAGCTGATCTACGACTTCACGGTCCCCTACATGTCCATCCACGGCGCCATCGTGGTGCGCAGGGACACCACCGGTCTCCGGACCCTCGAGGATCTTCGCGGCCGCAAGGTCGGCGTGATGAAGGACGACAACGCCGAGGAGTACCTGCGCCGCGAGGGCTTCGGCGCGAAGCTCGTGACGGCACCGACGTTCGTCCAGTCCCTGCAGGATCTGTCCGGGGGCCGGGTCGACGCCGTCGTCATCCAGCGCCTGGTGGCCCTGCGACTCATCGAGGAGCAGCACCTCACCGATCTCCGGATCGTCGAGGAGCCGTTGACGAGATTCCGGCAGGACTTCTGCTTCGCCGTCCGCGAAGGCGACCGCAGGACCCTCGCGCTGCTCAACGAGGGGCTGGCCATCGTCGTGGCCGACGGCACCCTGCGGCGGCTCCACGCGAAGTGGTTCGCGGCCCTGGAGCTGCCGACCAACCGACGCGTCATCGTGGGCGGCGACCGGAACTTCCCGCCCTTCGAGTACCTCGACGAGACCGGCCGCCCCGCCGGCTACAACGTGGATCTGTCGCGGACCATCGCCCGGGAGATGGGCCTCGACGTGGAGTTCCGGCTGGGGACGTGGTCCGAGATCCTCGCCGCCTTCGAGAGCGGCGAGATCGACATCCTGCAGGGCATGTTCTACACCCCGCAGCGCGACGTGAAGTTCCACTTCTCCCAGCCCCATTTCGCCAACCATTACGTCGCCGTCACCCGCGAGGGCGAGGGGATGCCTCCGGTCAACCTCGACGGCCTCCGCGGTCGGCGCATCGTCGTGGAGCGGGGGGACGTCGCCCATGAGTTTCTGGTGCAGCATGATCTGACGCAGGACATGCAACTGGTGGACAGCCCAGAGACCGCGCTGCGCGAGCTGGCCGAAGGAAAGCACGACGTCGCCCTGGTGGGCCGCCTGGTGGCCCTGCACGCGATGGGAAAGAACGGTTGGACGAACCTGCGGATCGGCCGGACCCCCCTGATCTCCCTGGATTACTGCTTTGCCGTGCGCAACGGCAGCAAGGCCCTGCTGGCCCAGTTCGACGAAGGACTGCGCCTGATGGAAGAAAGCGGGGATCTGCGCCGCATCCAGGACAAGTGGTTCAGGCGCTACCGTGAAGAACAGCCGCGAACCTACCGCGCCGTCTTCCGGGAGTCGCTGAAGTTCCTGCTCCCGCTGCTGGCGATCCTCGGACTGGTCTTCCTGTGGTCCTGGATGCTGCGCCGTCAGGTCTCCCTGAAGACCCGGGAGCTGGCCGCCGTCTCCGAGAAGTTCCGCACCGTGTTCGAGGCCGCCAACGTCGGCAAGTCGCTGACTCGGCCCTCGGGGGAGATTCAGGTCAACCAGGCGTTTGCGGACATGCTTGGGTACCCACGGTCCGAGATCGAAGGGATGACCTGGATGGCGTTGACCCACCCCGACGACATCGAACCGACGCAACTGCGCCTCGCGCTGCTTCTCACCGGAAAAGGAGACTCGGTCCGCTTCGAGAAGCGATACCGGCACCGGGACGGTTCGCTGCTGTGGGCCGACGTGAGCACCACCCTGCGTCGGGACGCCGGGGACAGGCCGGAGTTCTTCATCACCACCATCGTCAACATCAACGATCGGAAACTGGCCGAGGAAGCCCTGCGGGAGAGCGAGGAGAAGTTCCGCACGATCTATGAGCACATGAGCGTCGGGATCGCCCAGTTGAGCCTCGAGCTCACCATCGTTCATGCCAACGAGGCCTACTGCCGCATGCTCGGCTACGGCATGGAGGAACTGGTTGGGAGGAAGCTGGCCGAGATCACGCATCCGGAGGTGCTCGAGGAGAACCTGCGGCTGCAGGCGCAGCTGGGTCGCGGAGAGATCGATCATTTCCGGCTGGACAAGACCTTCGTGCACAAGGACGGTCATCCCGTCCACGGCATCCTGGACGCGAACCTCATCCGGGACGCCGCGGGAAAACCGCAGTATTTCCTGGGCAGCGTGGTGGACATCTCCCAGCGCCGGCGGGCCGAGGACGAGCGGAAAAACCTCGAGGTCCAGCTGCGGCAGGCCCAGAAGATGGAGTCCGTGGGACGCCTGGCCGGCGGCGTCGCCCACGACTTCAACAACATGCTCGGCGTCATCCTGGGCTTCACCGAACTGGCGTTGGAAAAGGTGGAGGAGACCTCCCCGCTTCACGCCGACCTGGTGGAGATCCAGAACGCGGCCAGACGCTCCGCGGACATCACCAGCCAACTGCTGGCCTTCGCCCGCCAGCAACCCATCGCCCCCCGGGCGCTGGACCTCAACGCCACCGTGCTGGACATGCTCAAGCTGCTGCAGCGAATGATCGGCGAGGAGGTGGTGCTGGACATGAAGCCCGGGGAGGATCTTTGGCCGGTCCTCCTGGATCCGGCCCAGCTCCACCAGGTGCTGGCGAACCTGTGCATCAACGCGCGCGATGCCATCAGCGGTGTTGGCCGGATCGTCGTGGAGACGGACAATCGCCACCTCGATGAAGTCTACTGCACCCAGCACCCCGGAGCCCGACCCGGCGAGTTCGTGCTCCTCACGGTCAGCGACGACGGCTGCGGCATGGCTCCGGACGTCCTCGAGCACATCTTCGAGCCGTTCTTCACGACCAAGGAGCTCCACAAGGGGACCGGACTGGGCCTGGCCACCGTCTATGGCATCGTCAAGCAGAACGACGGCTTCATCCGTGTGTACAGCGAAAAGGACAAGGGCACCAGCATCCAGATATACCTGCCGCGGCACGCATCCGACGAGCATCCGGACGCAGCCGAAGTCGAGGGGATCATTCCGACGGGGCGCAAGGAGACCATCCTGCTGGTCGAGGACGAAAGTTCGATCCTGAAGCTGGCCAAGCGCATCCTTGAGAAGCTCGACTACAACGTCCTCGACGCCTCCACGCCCGGCCAGGCCATCGAGCTCGCCCTAGCCCACAAGGGCGAACTTCACATGATGATCACCGACGTGGTCATGCCGGAGATGAACGGACGGGAGCTGGCCGAACACCTGCAGACGCAGTTTCCCGCACTGCGGGTTCTGTTCATGTCCGGATACACCGCCAACGTCATCAGCGAGCGTGGTGTCCTGGAGGAAGGTGTTCATTTCATCCAGAAGCCGTTCACGAACCGGGCCCTGGCGCTCAAGGTCCGTCAGACTCTTGACACCTGAACCTTTTCGGCCCAAGGCAATAAATGCGTGATCCGGGAATTCAAAAGGAATATATTGCGGAGTGAAATCCGTTTTCCGGAGGATTGGTTTTTTCCTGCGATGAAACACGCTCGAACGCAATTCATTCTTGTCCTGCTTGCCCTGGTGGTCTTCGGCTGCGCCGGATCCACGACGGGGTCGCGCTCGGCTGCACTGGCCAACCCGGCCGTGGCCTATCCCGAGACCATGGTCTTCTCGGCCGAGTCCGCCGCCGAACCCGCCGCCGCCCAGCTTGAAAAATTGCTGGTCCGGCTGGAGACCGCCCAGCGGTGGGGCCGGCCGCTGTTGCTGAACACCGTCTTTTCCCGGCTGAAAATCCCGCTGCCCGAGGCCTGTGCCCGATGGGGCCATGTGCAGGTGATCGTGCCCGAGGCCGATGGGGCCGACGCGCAGGTGGAGAATCGGCCACCGACGCCGATCACCCGATTCCTGTTCGTCGTGCGCGAACTGTCGCCTGTCTCGGCCGCCCCGCCCGACATGGCCCCCGCAGACGTTGGCGAAGGCACCGATGATGAGCCCCCCGGGGATCCCCGCGGCCCCGAGAACGAACCCGGAAAGAAGACCGTCACCGCAAACGCCCCCATCGCCGTGCACACCTGCGCGGTCCTGCTCACGCCCGGCACGACCGTCGGCCGCCTGCGCATCGGCGTGGTTCCATTGCTGGCTTCACGGCAGGCGCCAAGGATCGTGGACATCAACTCCGTGGAGAGCTACTCCCTGATTCACCTCTCCCTGACCGGCGAATCCGACCCGGGCCATGAGCATCCTCTGGCCGGCGCCGAGTGGTCCCCGGATCAGATTCTGCTGTTCTTCGGCCGTGGAACGGTCACTGCGGTGGGCGAGTGGCCCGGCACAGCGAGCCCCCTGCCCGAAAACCCGGCGTTCAGGGCCCGGTTGCGCCTCACGACTGTGTTCCGACGGCTCGTGCTGGTGCTGGAGCCCGTGAAGCCGCACGAGTCCGACACCGCCGAAACGTCCGACATGTCCGACACGTCCGACACGTCCGACACGTCCGACGCGTCCCCCGCCCACTGCGTGTGGATCGATGCCGCAGGACAATTGTCAACCATTTCCTTGCCTGACGCAAACGTCCTGTCCAGGGAAGCCGGGTTCTCCTCCTGTGCCCCATCCTTGAAAACTGAAGAAAGGGACCTGCCATGAGAGTCGCCTGGTTGCCCCCGTTTTTGACCATCGTGACCCTGTTCGCCTGCGGCAAGCACAAGCCCGCAGCGACCGTCCCAAAAACCGGGTCCAAACCGGTGGTCGTGCCGGCCCCCGAGAAGCACTATACCCTGTCGGCGCCCATGGACGCCAGGCAGGCTGCGGCAGCTTTTGACAAGGCCGCAGCCGGACTCGACGCGCTCGCGCTGGCCGGCACCGAAGTGGACCTCGGTGACTTTCTCCTCAAGCTGGGGCTCGAAGCCAAAGGCGCCTGCGCCGCGGGGGGCCGCCTGGTCATCCTGCGTCCTGCCCAGGTCACCTTTGACGAGACCGAGCCCTCCGCCCGCGGCCTGATCGCCGGCTTCACCGACACCGAAACAGGCTCGTGTGCCCGCAACCTGGGCTTCTGCTCACTGACAATCACGCTCGAAAAGACCGGAAAGCACCACCTGCGGGCCGCCGATGTCCAACTGAAGGTCGGCAAGGCCGCCCTGAGCGTCTCGGGCGAGTATCCATTGGGACCCAAGGCCTGGGCGATGGTGCTGCTCGATGAGGAGACGGAGGCCTGCAAGGCGCAGGCGAACCCGGACAAGGACGGTGAAGAGGCCGGCTGCGAAGACGAATCCTGCGAGGAACTGACCGGTTCCCAGCCCGATGCCACCCAGGAGGTGCTCCTCTTCCTCAAAGGCGAGTTCGTCAGCATCGCCACGGAGCCCTTGTTCTCCTTCGAAAACCTGCGCCGGTACACCATCGAGACCCGGGTCGATCTCGCGATGTACGCCGTTGAGAAGGACGTGCTGCCCGGCGGTGCCTGGATCCTGTCCTCGCAGCGCAAGACGGAGCGATCCATGACCAGTTATTACGAGGAATCCGAGGACGATTCTGAGCCTGGTCCCGGCATGCAGGACGAGATCCGTCACGAATGGACCTGCGAGAAAATCACGCCCGACGGCAAGTCTGAATCCCTGAGCCCTGACGAAGTGAAGAAGCTCGCCGCCAGCCCCCAGTACTCCCACCTGCTCTGCGGTCAGTCCAAATCGGACAATGAAGAAGACTAAAACGGCGACGACGAGGGCGACGGCCGGGTAGACTGATCAGCGGATCTGCACCCTCAGAACAGCCTCGGGCCCCAGTTGAAGCGTCAGGTCGGCCGCGACCCCGGCCCCCGTGAAGAAGGCCGCCCCGTTGTGGGGATTCACGTCGAATCGCGCGTAATTGGATCCGGTGACGATCAGGCCCAGACGGTGGCCCGGCTGTATGGTCCAGGCAACGTGGTTGGTCAGGTCGACACGGACCTCCACCGGTGCCAGCGGCGTCAGCAGCGTGCGCGTGTCGTACGGTGAGGGAAGGGACAGCCTGGCGATCCCGTCCGTGATCAGCGTGTGGTTTCCTTCCGGATCGACATCGGTGAGCCGTACCGCGACATCGCCATCAATGGTGTTGATATACGCCGTCAACTCCACCCTGGCGAGCCCGGCCAGGCGAAGCGGCGTGCTGACGGGCCCGGTCACGAAGACGGCGGCGTCCTCACGCGCCACCACCTCATCCTGACGGGCGGGTCCGTGGTCGTAGGTGCTCAGCAGCGTCTGTCCCCCCACCGTCGGCGACGGGTCGAAGGGATTGACCGGCAGCGTCCGAACGCCCGCTGTGGCACCGGACTCCCGCAGCGTACCGTCGGACGACAGCGACCACGCGTGCTCGGTCACGTCTGCGGGCGGCCACTCCAAAGAGGTCTCCCAGTCCGCCTCGTTGGCAGCGCGGAACACCACCCGATCATCCCAGCCGGCCCCGGAGAGCCCCCGCAGGTGGGCGTCAAAGAAGCGCAGGCTCCACCGCTCAATCTCACGGGTGCCGTCGAACCAGAGCATCTCCTGCTCGGTCAGGGTGCGCGTGCCGGTGCTCTCGCCGCCGGAGGCGTAATGGTGCCAGGGCCCGGCCAGCAGCCTGTGGCCGTCCCGCACGGCGGGATCCGAACCGGCGACCAGTTCGTGATAGGTGTCAATGCCGCCCGTGTTGTAGAGGTCGAACCAGCCGGCGACCACCATCATCGGCGCGGCCACGTCGGCGGGATTGTAGTACCGCTCAGCCCACGTCCACCATGTGTCGCGGGTCGGATGGGCCTCCCAGACGCCCGCACCGAAGTAGGCACCCAGGAATTGCATGTACTCCCGGCGTATCACGCCGCCGGGATAGGTCTCGAGGTAGGTATAGTTCATTTGAAACCAGTGATATTTGGAGCAATCAAAAAACCTAGACAGGTCAACAGAATAGCGTAACTCCTCAATATCATTAGGTTTATTTAGTTAGTTTTTGGTATGGATAGTTTCGGTTAAGTGAAAGAAAATGTGCTAAATTTTGGCAAATTAGGCCAAAAGTTGGGCCAAAAGGCCATTACCTACGCTTGCGAACCGTTACACCCAATTTTTCATTAGATATCATATAGTTACGCTTCATTTCTTCCAACTCAAAGATACGGTTTTCATAAATGGTTAATTGTGTTGTCAACGTGCGCACTTTGGCCAGCAGCTCATTAAGTTCTTCTTCAATCTGGTTCTTATTCATCATCATCATCTTCCATTCCTAAAAGTTCCAAATATTTAGACAATTTTAAAAAGCCTTTTGTGGCCAACTTGTTTATAAAATCAATATCGGTTATGCCGTCTACAAGTCCTGTATCTTCCCGGTATTGGTCTAAGTCCTTCAATTCATTCAGGATTTTTTTAAAACATCTTTTTGCGTCTATTACATATACAAGGTCTATCATTTAGTTCTTCCTCCTGAATTAATTATCTAGTATTTCTAAATTAACTTAGGAGTTGCGTTTTTTTCTTGACTTTTTGTCATTTTCTTTGGCTGGTACCTGTGGAGTATTTACGGCAGTTTCATTTTCTTCTTGCTTTTCTGTTTCCACCTCTGTATTATTTTGCGCTTCTTCAACTGGCTTGTAGTACAGACCTTCAAGTGTATCCAGCATATCCGGCTGGAGCCGCACATAGGCCATTAGAGCGATTAGAACCGCTGGCAAGGTGTTCTTGTACATTACGTTTTCAAGCATCGCCACAAGCCCAACAACGTGTTCAGGCACCACAACACTTGACCTTGCGCCGGTAAGGTGAACGTTCTTCAACGGTGCTTCCTTCATGGCTGACAATTCATCTTTTGCCCGGTCAACATATGGCTTCAGAATGGCCCAATCATCAGACTTTTCAATCATACTCACCAACAGTTTCAAATAATTCATTTTTGGCTCCTTTTTATATTAATCTACTTTATCCACAAGTTGCTTAATTGTTTTGGCTGATAACATATCTTGAACAGATTGAACCGACAGATAAATACCAGTGATAACAATCCATTGTTCGGGCTGAATCACCTGCATAAACAAAGCCGTTGTAGCGACAAGCCAAACAATCAACTTACGGGACACAATTTTATTTAGGAATTTATCAAACATAGTTATAACGTCCTTTGCTATTAATTAGTATTTTTTTAGTTTTTTTGTGGTTTTTAGAAGAATAATTTAAGAATAATCTGAAAGACTAAATTACTTGTCAACACTGCAACACTACTATATGTAATCAATTTTGTCTTTATAACCAATAATTCTTTGTCCAACGTGCTAATGGAAGTGCTGTTTTTTTCAACTTTGTCTGATACATATTGAATCTTGGTTGTATTAGCACTAATCTTAGCCGTATGTTCTGCCAATAATGTTATATGATCTATCACTAAATCATCTGAATGAATTTTACTAGCAGCAGCATTCATTATTTTCTCCGATTACACCGTTATCATTTTGGCGTAAAATGTAGCGTCTGAATGTTCGGACTCGTCAAAATCATAGGCTAGGTATGCTCTATTTTGAGCCAAGAAGGCAGAACCAGCAGTAGTAAGCAGAACATCAACCAAGGCCGTACCAGCAAGAGGAACGGGCGTAATAGCCGCCACAAACGATTCTGTAGACTCACCAGGAAGAAACTGATAGAGGTGCAAATCACCTGCAATTTCGGACTGTGTAAAAGCGACAGTATCCGCAGCATCATCAATTGTATAAACCTGATAATTAGCGTCACTACCGGCCATGGTTGCACCAGGAAGCACCTGGACGCCAATAGCACCAGCTACAGCAGTTCCAACCAGCGTAATGCCAGCAGTCCTTTCACCAAGCCAAGTAACCGCGCTAACGGCCAATTCCGTATCACCGAAATCAAAATCCCAATTGGCTAAATCTTCGCAAGCTTCCACAGAAATGAACTCGTCATTGTTAACCACAACAATCATTGAAGGATTTTCAGCATCCACTGCAATTTGATTTGTGAAAAAAAGTGCTGGTGCCTCTGTACAACTTGAAGCGCCTGTATCGGTTGCGATTGTCAGAACGCCTGAATCATAATCACCAGTCACCAAAGCCGCCTTCTTGGCCATGATGGTAATGGTGCCGTCAATCGCTTCAGCACCTGTGAAAGTCAATGTGCATTGTGTATCTGAATCCTTGGCCACACTATCCAGCGTAAGGACCGTATCACCAACTGTAACAGTCCAGCTTCCATTAATTTCAGCATCGGCGTGAAAGGTATCATTTGTTAAAGTAACTTCAATTGTCAAATCGCTAGGAATAACAATGTTTTTGTGAAGTGCCAGTTTTGGCCACAATTCCACATGGTTATCAACCTTGCGCAGGCGTAAGACCGCCTTGGAACCATTGGCCAGACCATAAAAGGTATTGGGTAACGTACACCATTTTGAAACTTGTGCCATATCGTTACCTCCTATTAGCCACCTTCAACAACGTTAATAACTTCAAGCATTTTAATCTCGTCTTCGGTCAAATCCAATGTATAATCTACAGCAGACAAAGTATACTTGAAGCGGTACACATAACCTTTTCGCCCAACGGTATAACCCACATATTCAGCAGCGGTAATTCCATCATCAACCGTTTTATCTGACTCTTCGGCAATGTAGACCCGGCACCCGTAAGGACTCGCAAAAGCGACAGGCGCAGCAGCACCAGACAAATGCCGCACCAACAGTTTACAAGAATCAGCAACATCATTTAAAGTTAAAATTTTAATAGCAGCCATTTTAATAACTCCTTTATATAAATATTAAGCGTTATTAATAACGACTATGCAGAAGCCTTAAGCTTAATTGTCAGATTCTTTAAATGCTTGCGAGGCACAACAACCAAATATTCATTGGCTGAACTGTTACCAATCGCCCAACTAAAATACATTTCGCCATTATGCAAGGACACACCTTTGAAACTGGAATTGGCAACAGTTTGAGTTGGCACAGTCTCGCCAAGTTCGGCCCAAAGTTCATCAACCATCTTACCAGTTGGCATAGGCGGAACGGCATTCCCGGCGTAAGCACTACGGAAACCAACACTATCAGCAGTTTTAATATAAGTAGCCATATGAAACACTCCATTACTCGTATTGCTAAACTCGCAATACTACAGGTTTAGTGAAAAGAAAGTTTTCCACAATATTAATTATGTAATTTTTTGTTTTTATGTTCTGAATTGTAACAGATAATTCAAAAAAGATTGGCCAAATTCGGCAAACCCGCCTGTATCAAGGTTTGTAACAAAACATTACATAAGTCTATTCTACTGCATATATGAAGCTAGTAGTATTGCGGATAAGATAAGACTTTGGCACTGAATAAACTGGTATAAACATAAACATTACCTGTTGAACCGGTACGTTGAACACGTGGACATAATGCCACACCGTCTAATTCAGTTGCGCTTACAATGGTATTCACGCCCGTTATCAAATAATCTGTATTGGCTGTATGATATTGAACAATGGAAGACAACGCAACACCGGCTGTTGAATCTGGCAAAAAGTATAGTGGATAATAGGTTAATGTAACAGTAGCCGAACACCTGGAGTACCAATTCATTCTTATATTGTACCTGTAGTTACCATCAGAACATAATACACCTTGACCATGCAGCGGTAAATACAGGCTACCGCGTGTTTCAGTTGTTGAATCATACGTTGAATTGGGCATAAAGTTATGATACTTGCGAGTTGTATAATATGCATTTGTTGAAAAGCCATATCTATAAGTATATTGATCCACTGGTCCTATACTGCCTTGGCTAAACATATTATAGCTATTATTAACATCATAAAGCTTGTCTAAATAATTCTGGATATCACCAGCCAAAATATCAGAATTAACTGAAGTGTACGGCACAACATGAGCATCAGAGTCAATTCCACCCATTGGTGATAGATAAAGCGCAAAGTATACTAAATATATTCCGCTTGCAGTGCTTACCGTTTTGGCGTCAAAGAACACATAGTTTAGATCGGCGTCTGTTATATTTGTGTTGTTGCGGTATTCTGGATAAATGCTACCATTCAGACTTATAGTTACACAAGACAAAGCCGGTATATAAATAGTGCTATCATTTTCCAGTTTCCAGAAGGTTTCAGCCGTTGCCGGGTCACCTTGATAAACTGTAGGAACCGTTATGTATTGGACTTCTGCTGAACTATTGTACAGCACAATTACAGCATTTGCTTTGACGCTGGTCTTTGTGCCAGAAGAGTAATAAACGTTGTTCTGGAGCATCACAGGCACATCAGCACGAACTTTTATAGTACTCTGATAACTGTTTGATGTTGAAGCCGGTGTTATGCCGCGCACAATTGGCGCATTTGTAAGTGTGAACGAAGCCGCAGCAATCAAAACAGGTTGTGCAAAAACAGAGTTAGCATCAGTACCAAATACATTGGCACAAGCTCTAGTGCCATTGTAAACATAGCTATGTTCAGACGGCAATTTAAAGATATTAGGCACCTTCATTTGCAAACCTCCAGCTTGTTGAAGCGGCATATAAATCATACGTTGCCGAAGCTCCATCAATATTTTTACAACTGATTACCACCTGAATGGAGGCTGGCCAGACCTGACGAGTTATCACAATGTTTGTCCATATCGGCGAAGTGCTGTTTTTCCTTATATTACTGACCCAAAATGCATCATTCATATAGGTTTGCAGGTCTGCCGAATTCTTCAAATATGGTGTGTTCTCGTCAAACAGGAATATGTTGGTATCGAACTTATCAGCCGAACTTACTTTGTATTGAAGCGCGACATTAAGAATGTTGCCCACAACGGGCATACGATAGCCCACAGTGCACAGAAACTGATTGCCGGCACCAGTACCAGTATACGATTGTGCAACGCAGCCAGAAGCCGTAACAATGTACAAAGAGTTGCCTTGTTTTGCAGAATATTTATTGATGTTGTTGTTCAGACTTTGGCAAGATTGGGCGAAAGCAACATCAACAGCCATATCTTCAACAATATATCTAGGCGGCAAGTGCTTTAAATTGTTGCGCATTATATTAACTCCATTTTTTGCAGTCGTCTTGTACGGTGGTACGCCAATCAAAGCCGCTAAAATGACCAGCCGTAAGTTCAACTCCAGTAATTTTACATATGATTGAGTTGCCTCCAGCTTCGCGACAACTCCAATAGTTACTGGTGCCTAACCAACTGATTCCACCAGCCTGGAATATTTCAAAGCCGTAACCCATGCCGCCTATTGTGACAATATCAAACATGGTGCCCAATAGCGGTTGCGTTCCACTCCTATGATTCATAATGCACATATATGAGTCTGTAGCATAGTAGGCCGTTTTTTCAGCATTTACCTGGATGTAACCTTCAGACGAAATACAACGCAGCACTAATTCTTCTTCTGCTATTTCAAGCCACATATTATATAAAACACCAGTTACCAAACCTGAAAGTATTTCCAAGGCTCCATTGGTTGGATCGCACCAGTACATTTTTCCTTCATTAACAGCTAATGTATAATTTTCATTTTTGCTGCTGGCTTGTTCGGTATTATAAAATAGATATTGTGTAGTTGTAACATTATCAAACAGGACTCGAAAACCCAACGATAGTTCGCAGTTATCCCAAACAATATCAGACGAAACCAATCCTTTATTTGTACCTGCCATTGGAGATTTAACAATCAATTTATTTTTTAAATCACCTGCATATGCAAAGTTGCGCATAGTTTAAACTCCTGCCAAGTAATAATCACCAAGTGTTACATAATAATCAACATCTTGATATGTAGTTGCAAAACCCGAAGGCCAACAAAAACCACCAGGCGCTTGTATGCAGTCATTATTTATATCTAAATAGCAATCCATAATATTTGTATATGAATAAGTCGTATGGGCACAAAAGACAAATGGACCAGTTGAACCTAAGTATTTATATAAGAATTGGACAAAAGAAAGGCCGTTGTCAAATTCACTAGTGAAGTAAAGGCGCTCATTGGAAAGACCTTTGTCACCTATGGCCGTATCCAGCCTACCAGCTGGTGCCAACATGGCGAAGTTTGAAAGGTCGAGATTACCAGCGAGTAGAAAACGCGCCTGGTTTTCGGCACCTGTCGTTATTTCGGTCTGAATGGCTAGTCTATCGGTTATTCCGTATTCAGTACCAGCTAAAATATATTTGTTTGTAACTTTGACACAATCGCCAACCTCACCAACAATTTCATCAACTGTAACCACGGCTGAAGGAATGATATTTGACAACCAATATAAATTATTGTATGCAACAGCAGCAGTATAATAATATTCCTGCGTTGCTATTTCATCGGTCAAGGCCAACTCGTTTCCTTTGGCAAATGCGGCTTGTGGGTCTTCCATGTTAAACGAATAGGTTTTATTCAGGTTGGATAATTTTATTGTCATGTTTGTTAATGGTACTTGGTAACCTGTCGCAACACTTGGTTTTTCTGTCGAGACTTGCGCCAATGTATAAGTTCCAATACTAGAACCTTCAGCCGCTAGAGCATTTTGTTTAACTTTTATTCGACCGTCTGAACCGAAGATAATTGAATAACCAGCAATTTTTAACGACGGTTCAAATATATCCATAAGTGTTTTAGAGTCATGCACAACAGGCTTAACGTAATAACTGATGACCTGGAAGGAATCACTATCTATTAAATAATATGGAATACCAAGCGATTGATAAAATCCTAGTTCGCCGTCTTCACTAGGCGCTATATCCTCGCCTGTTGATATAAGTATTTGATTCATTAAATACAAAATATCGGTTGCCGTGCCGGTTGAAAGACTAATCACGGGCTTAACTTTGGTGGTTTCAGAGTGACCAACAAAAGCATGGTCAATGAAGTTTCCATCAGCATCAAACCACGGTGTAGCAGTCACTGCACTTACTACCCAACACCCAACACCAACAGACCAGGAACACGGGATAATTGCCTTTTCACCTTCAGCATTTTCAAAATAAAAATACTGATTATTTATGTGTGCAGTCGTGTTATAGATATCTTCCTTAAAGTTGAACTGACTTCCACCCACGAGGATAAAATCATATTTATTGGAGTTTGCGGGTTGCGTTGAACAATTCCAGCCTATTCCAGCAGAACCAACAGGCGTATCTAGCAGGCAAAAATATTTTTGCAGTGCCAAGCTTGTATCATTATCATTTGTGGAAGGACAATCATTTTCATCCGGATAGGTCGTGTATGAAGCCTGTATCCAGAAAAAACTTGGCCTAATGTCGTGTATGAAGAAGTTGCCCGCTAAAATTGACTTGGTATCAGCACTATTCTTTAGCGTTTCGCAAATGTCGCTATAGGTGCCGGTTGACAACTCGGCCATTGTGGCACCATCTTTATTGACTATATACATTGTGCTAGGTATATATAACTCTGTAGGTTTGGCCAGCGTAAAGAATGCTTCCTGGAGAATTGGCGAACTGAATAAGCTGGTGATTGATTTTGTTTGTAAACTTATCTTGCGTCCAGAATAATCAACCTGAGAGATAACACCCGCATAAACCCGCACACTTGACCATTCACCAACCATATCCTTGGTTAACTTGTAGAGACATACCCAACGGCCATTCAAATTGAAGTGTCCACCTAGAACAACTGCTGGACCTTGTATTGCGTTGACGGGCACCGCACAATAAGTTGACGCTCTACCTTCCACAAATGCACTGTAGCGGCTCCTGGACACTGTTAAGCTGGTGCCTGTGTCTACACTGTCAATTAGGATTGTTTCACGCGGTAAATAAGCATCATCACCAGCGGTAAATTCTGAAGTGTCAGCAACCGTTGCCGAAGTTGCCGAATACGAGAGTGATTCAGTTAAATATGTATATGTGTTGTCAATCCTGTTTGCACCAAAGAATTGAGTAAATGAATCACTATTGATAAATTCATAGCTTGTATCTGATAGCCTTGAAAAGCCGCCTGTAGCGTCCAGAACTTGGCTTACACTTGGCACACTTAAACAGTTTTCAAAGGTGCCACCATCAGCAACAAAATCAGTAAACATATTAGACACTTCACTGGAAGCTATGCCGACAACTGGCCAGCACGGGCAACCATGAATTGCGAGTACATAAGCAGTTGTTTTTCTATATCTCATATTTATTTGCCTCTATATTTAAAGTGTAAAAGTTATCCCAAGGAGGCATTTGCATATTGGCCATTGGTTCGCCCGTATGGCACCAAATTTCACCAGCTGCGTAGCCTGTCGCCCAATCAATACTTTCAGCATACTTTAATTCAAACACTAAAGATAAGTCAGGTCTATAAACCACGTCTATATATGGCTGGCTAACTCCACCTGAAAGCGTGAAAATGTCATACTTTTTAATAAAGTTTAGTGTCCATTTTTCCGAGTAAACCGATACTGAACCTAGTGCCCACGTTGCGCCACTTTGAGCAGTATAAAAATCTGTGTCGAAAGACTTTTTGCCATTAACGCCGATTGGGCATTTTTCTTGAATATATTCAGGCGTATCAGGTAAAAATGTGGCTTTAGGCTTGACCGTGTTTGTCAACGCTGCACCTGTAGACCAACCAAGTAAATCTTGAGCTTGTGTAGTGCTGAATGCGACACTTGAAGAAGCCGTAACAGTGTTTGTTGCAGCGGTCCAAATCATTGTAAGTGTTGACTCGTCTTCAATCGCATCAAGGAACGTTGGTAGGCTGTACCAGCCAGCCGGGACAGTTTCAGTTGTTGCACCAAATGTTATATCTGTTTCAGGTATATATCTAAAGTAGTGAATTACAAACAACATAATTATTGTCCTCGCCTTTCGGCTTCGTCTTCAGCCTTGCGCAGTTCGCGAACAACAGTATCTTTGTCGCCGATAACTAAACCATTAGGCCAATATATATTAATTATCTTTGTGCCTGTATTTGTTGCGCCACTTACACCAGATTTTGAATTACTGATTGCATTACTTTCTTTGTTTTTTTCTTTGCGCCGTGCAATTTCACTGTCTGAAGGTGCCGATATGGCTTTGCTGGTGAGATATGCAGCACCTGAAATGGTCCCAAACATAGCCGCAGCTGCACCATGGGCCGTAAACCCGGCCATATCGCCAGTTGCCAAGCTGGCCAGCGCTAATCCACTTTCCCACATGCCTTTTATCGCGGCTTCCTTCGCGATCTTCGACATTTCGTCCTTTAGTGCCTTGGCCAACATTTCAGACCTGGAAAGCGTTGACTCTTTTAATGCGGCATTACTGATGGTCATTGCATCGTAAAGCGCACCTGCACCATTTTTGACTAAATTTTCGCCGTAACCTTTTATCTCGTTTATTGCATTGTCTCTTATCTGCTTTAGTTCTTTTTCTCTTTTAGATTCAATTTCAACGGTCTTGTTTGCAGCATCTTCACGCACTTTATTCAATGCATCTTCTGCCGTTTTGACCTGTGCTAGTGCCTCTGCCCGCTTTTCAGGCGTTGAATACTCAGCCTGTTGAATTTGTTGGCTAATTTTGACCATAGCAGAAAGGTGTTCTTCTGCTACAACAACTTGTAATGCATAAAATTTCTTGACCGATTCAAGCTTTTCTCTGTTGCTTAGTTCGTCGAAATCGCCTTTCTTTGACCAGTCTTCAAATGTTTTTGACTTTATATCTTTTTGTTTATTTGCCGCTTCTGTTTCGGCGTCTACAATAGACTGTAAAAATCCTCGCCTCATTTCCAAAGCTCTATCAAGACGCTCCTGGTCAAGTGCCTTTGCCTTATCGCTGGCTTCACGTTCGGCGTCCTTCTGGTCAGACTCTGCTTTGCTTCTCGCCTCTAACTCTTTGACGTGTTCTTCAGTTAATCGCTTTTCTAGTTTTAATTTCTCGTTATTAATTTCTTGATATTTCTTCAGAATTACTTTACTGTCCAAACTTCCAAACTTATTAAGTATTGCTTCATTTAAAGTGTAGTCATTCTTTTTAATAATATCTAAAATGGTATAATATTCTTTCATCCATGCCGGTGTTTGTGCCTTTGAATCATCACCTGGACCATCTGCCAGACTCAGTTTAAGGCCGGTCAACTTCTCAAACACCTTGGTAATGCTGGTGATTTGCTTCTTGATTTCTTCGTCTTGTTTCTTCAGCAAGTTATATCTGGCTTGTTCTTCTGGTGTTAATTTTTTACCCAACTTAATCAGAGTGTCATAATCTTTTATTTCATCCTGAATGGCTTGTTGACGTTTGGACCAACCATCACCAGCCTTTTCCAATTCTTCAGTACTCATTTTATTGTAATCTTTTGTGGTTTTGGCATTGTCTCTAATATAGTCTGAAGTCTCTTTTAAAACCTTTTGAGTATCTTTAATACCATTGCGCGCCAAATCATATAACTTTGCATCCGATATTGCTTTGTTGTTTCCTGATAATATTCTCGCAAAACCTTCAGCCGCTTCTTTAATTTTCTCGAAACTATCCGCCTTTTCATCCTTACCAAGCGACCTATAGACTACTTCCAGTTTACGAGCCTGTTCAACTTCGGCCTCCACCTGCTTTAATTTTTGCTTATTCGTTTCTTCAATTTCCTTAATCTGTGTAAGGTTTTTACCATCTAATTCATTGCGCTTAATTGCGTTGTTGTTTGTTTCGACTTCTAGTTTATTTACTAAGATTGATGTTTGCGTGGCCAGTGATAACCCAAAGGACAAATCACCATACTTTTCTTGCATGGCCACCATATAGTTAGAATTGGCGTCTGTAAGCTCCAGCATGGCCTTGTCTTCAACCATGGCCATAACTTTTTCCGTGCCGTATTCTATGCCGGTCAAGGTACTGGTCACAGTATCTTTCAGGTCCTGCCAGCCTTGCTTAATACCGGCTAAATGCTTCGCCATATTTTCATTGGCTTTTGCTGAAATTGCCGCGTTACGATCCCGATTATTGTTATATTTAGCGGTTATCTCATTTACATCACCAACCGTAACAATCTGTTCTTTATATTTCTTGTTAATTTCCTCTAATATGTTTTTACTTTTTGCGGTCTTTAGGTCGTTTTCATTTGCTGTATCGCCGTATTTCTGCAATGTGGCAATATGGGCGTCCAATTCTAGGTTGGTTTCGTCAATGGCAATTCCTAGCTTTTCCAGACTTTTGACTTTTCCACTCATGACCGCGTCTGTCATTGTCTGCATTATTTCATCAACTTTACCGCCTGTTTTGCGTGCAACATCTACAGCAGCTTTACCAAGGCTTTGCACCTGTTCGATGCTTCCGCCTATGCTGGAGTTTACAATCAGATTGTACGATCTTGCCGCCTGCTGAATGCTCATCATGCCGTCTGTTGCATCCTGGATGGAAGCAGCCATTTTAGCATTTACATATGTTAAATTGTTGCCAAACTGCGAAAACAAATCAGCCGAAATAGCATGAACACGGTTGAACTCTTCATATCCGGCCTTCACCAGTGCAATAGCACCAGCAACGGCACCTATCCCGGTAGCCATGCCTGCAAACTTGCCCGCAAAACCAGTCAATGAATTTGCAACAGTATTGATAGAAGCTCCTGTTGTTTTTGACTTATTTTCAATGTCCTGTAGTGCCGAGACTGCTCCTTTACTATTTCCACTAATCTTAAGTTCGCCCGTTGTTGCAGTTAAGGACATTACTTTTTCTCCATTTCGCGTAGTCTTTCGCGCGCTTCTTCTTCATAGATATTTAAATAAGTAATGCTTTGAAGTAATCTATTTGGAATATGCAAAGGATGACCGAGATTTTCTTTAAAACTTCTCATTTGTAAAACATCTATAATAAATGGTTGTTGCCTCCAATACGCTGGACAAATGCCTTGTAAATCATGGTCTTCATTCTGTTTTAGCTTTGATTTACCTGAATACTTAGAGTCATAGCCGCAGCCAAAGTTTCTTTTTTGTGTATCAGAACACTTATTACAGTTAAAATATGGTTTGCCGTCTTTATTCCATCCATTGGCATATGAATAAAGTGCCATTTTTTCCATATTAGTAATAAATGATAATCTAAACACTTCAATTCCTATTACTTCGTAAAGCGAGAAATAGTTAATATCTGAGTTGCCACAATAATAATCAGAGGCAACCCGTTGTAGCCGAAAAAATTTAGTAAATCTAAACTCTCACTTGTTAATCTGTCGCCCAATCCATCTTTGGTGAATGTTGGTTTAATCGAAACACCGTGCTTATCATTAATTCCTGACCAATTGGCAATACCATAAGCGCAAATTTCCCGGAATTTTTCCAAACCTTCTAGGCGGTCAACCCGGTTCAACTGACCAGCAGTCAAGGACCGCAGCCAATATGTGTTCAGTTCTTCGCCGTCTTTCGCAACTGGTTCAATTTCTGGCCTGTGGTTTGGGAACGTTTCGCGATACTCGCCCAAATAGTTTTTTAGCCAATTTTCATCAACAGATTCATCAAATATATTGACCCATTTAATATGGTCATATGCCTTTAGATTTAGTGCCATTTTACAGCCTCCATAACGCTCTAGGATCGATTGCATACAGCGAGTAAGAGAATGTATTACCTAGTCTATACAGGCTCTTTATAAGTGTTTCTGACTCGCTACAGAACATCAATTGATTATCTCACTGAAAAAGATTAATTAGTGGCCTACTATGCGGTAGAAGGAGGCGAAAACTACCAGTAGACCATAAAAAATATACGGCCTCCTATTTGCTTAAAATCTCGCGAAGTAGAAAGGTTTGGTAAATACTGTGGAATTGCGGTCAATGCTGACTTTGAAGGAACATTTGACGGCCATTAGGCCATTCTTATTAACAAGTGTAGGTTCAGCCTTCAGATAGATAGCCGGGAAGAAGAACGCAACCGTTTCACCTGGAGCATCGTTAATCTGATAAACAAGTTCAACAGAAGTTCCGTTTTCATACCAATTTTTTAATTGTGCCATTGGATCGGCTGTTGCGCCTGACTCCTGCCACAATTCAACTTCAACGGCTCTATTCTGGCTTGGTACCACTTCAGCAGCACCAATACAGTTGGTTTGACAAGCATCAACACGCCTTACCTGTTCCAGCAGGCCAGACACGGCAAATGTAGAAGCCAAGCAAGTAATGGTGTTTGTACCGTCGAATAATTTTATATATCCTTTGTCCTGTATCACGCCTTGACCCGTAAACGTATCAGGTGGATCAATGCTGGCCAGCGTGGAAGGAATCGTATCATGATCACCGACGGCGACTTTTAGAGACAATTTAGCCTTGCCTTCTTGAGCGCCCAAATTTGTGAATTCTGGTACTAGTGTACAACCTACACACTGATAACCAATTGCATCATTATCTTTGTGGTGTTCGATAATCCAACTTGTTCTACCAGTATCAACAGGCTGATAATTTAGGCCAGCATATACTTTAGCTGATTCAGCAGGTGCGACCGGCAAAGGAGGCGTAACAGTTAATTCTAACGTGTCAATATCCTCAATCATAGCTACGCGATTTCCAGCCGTGGTTTCAACTAAAATCATATTGGTTTCTAAAAGGCCATCCGCAGCCGCAACGCTGAATACCGTTGCCGAACCAGCAGCCGCAGCCGTGGTACCGGTACCAGCATCACAAGCACCAATAGCAGCTTCAATTAGCTTGGAATCGTTGTCCTCTGTGATTGCTCCACCCGCATTAGTGCCCAACCCGCACAGGTCAACAGACAAAGCAAGCTCACCAGACCGCAAGCCTAAGCGCGCTCCATTACCGCTATCCCATACAGACCCGCGAACCGTAGAATCTTCAATCGATTCACGCACCAACGAAGAAACATCTAATTGCTCTTGTAGTGCTAAAATATAAGTATCTCCAGTACCGGCACCATATAGCGCGGTTTCCTTCTGGATAGTTGTTGCAGAAATATCTTTCATAGTCATAATATAGACTCCTATTAATAAGAGGTTAAGAACATCATTTTAAGGTTTTGCAACCCATTCAATTTCAGGATGTGGACCTGGAATATACAAAGGCACATTGTTTTTGCGATCATAGTCAACCAAATACGGCAAGTCGGTATTCTTTTGTAACGGCCAATAAAGCGTGTAGTGATCAGGATCTATTGTGCTTTTTGCGGCAAAAACCGATACATCATCACTATCCCAAGCGTAATTATTGCTGATATAAATATCGTAAAACTGAAATTGCCCAGTAGCCATATATAATGCTTGTATTGTTTTTGTTGTTCTTACTGCATCATTGTGGACATATCCCATTCTTCCAGTAGCACCCAAGATAATAGTATTTTGTAAATTGCCATCTATATATTGTTTTAATTCTCCAACCTGTGTATTGATGTTGTAAGTGTAACTAAAAACAATATCATACCAATTTCCTTGTATCAGATAAGGCGCATTTAGATAATGGGTGTTATTGGCTGAGTTTTCATAATTGCGATAATATATTACTGGTCTTGTCAAATAGGCATAATTACCTATAGCCCAATTTGCATAAGTTGACGATTGTCCGGAACCAACATAAATCCACGAACCAGAAGTTGCCAATGTGCTAAATACCGGCTTATAGCGATAGGCAAATGTAAATAGCAAATTACCATTAACATCCGGATCTTGCACAATAGCATACTCTCCGCAACCAGTACTAACAATTGTGCATGAAGGACTATTGCTATTAACTACTGGATCAATTTGATAATACTGGTTATTGTAATATGGAATCGTTGTTGAAGGCAAAACGCTTGTTAGGTTGCAGGTGTCGTCACCTACCGTTACAGTATGGCTACCACGCGAAACAATCGTAATAGGAAT
>Ga0180007_10002421_pt1 | contig 22384 bp, 14 predicted proteins | sample MM_PC_MetaG_FD_121122 | JGI IMG/M metagenome (GOLD analysis project Ga0180007, IMG submission 121122) | Groundwater microbial communities from the Aspo Hard Rock Laboratory (HRL) deep subsurface site, Sweden - MM_PC_MetaG | ecosystem: Environmental > Aquatic > Deep subsurface > Groundwater... | reverse complement strand
TTTCCTATTTCATCATTACGGAAAATCACAAGGGCCATATTTCAGTGGAGTCCAATCCCGGCCAGGGCACTTGTTTTACGATTAAGCTACCCATTCACGCAAAAAAAATGCCCCCCAAAATTTAAAATACCGGATCACTTTTTTTAAATAGGGTCCGGCTTTCTTTATTGCATTTTGTTCACTCTGAAACGTAACATACTGATCAAAAACACAATAAAAAAAGCCTGAACCGTTCTTCCAAAGCCGCAGTTTGAAAGTTGAGTTTTTTACTTTCCTGAACCGTCAGGTCTTCGTGGTGAAATTTAATTGTTGTTTAAAGATTGCAGATTTCTTCGCCCGAAATCACCTTGATTGATTCTTTTGCAAGGATTTCCAAGGCTTTTACAGGATCATCAAACCGGAAGATCATGATGGCATTTTTGCACTGGGGATTTGCAAATGCGTACATGTATTCCACATTGACATCCTGCTCACACAATGGGTCCAAGACCTTATTGAGTCCACCGGGCTCATCATTGACTTCAACGGCCAGCACCTGGGTTCTTCCCACGGTAAAGCCTTCTGTTTTAAGGGCCTTTTCGGCGGCATCATTGTCGTTCACAATCAGGCGCAAGACGCCAAAATCCGTTGTGTCGGCCAGGGACAATGCCCGGATATTCACCTTGGCATCTCTCAGGATCGCGGTGACCTCTGCCAGCCGGCCCTCTTTGTTTTCAATAAATATGGATATCTGTTCTGCCAGCATACGGGTTCTCCTCTTAGGTTTATAGTTTTCGGTTGTCAATGACCCTGATGGCTTTGCCTTGACTCCTTTGGATGGTTTTGGGTTCCACGAGCCTGACCTTTGCCGATACACCCAGATATTCTTTTATATCGCTGGAAATATGGTTTTCCATTTTCTGGAGGCTCTTGATGTCGTCCCTGAACAATTTATCATCTATTTCAACCTTCACGGTCAGGGTGTCCAGATTGTCTTTTCTGTCCACCACCAGCTGATAATGGGGGAGGATTTCTTTGGTCTCCATGAGAACGCTTTCGATCTGGGAGGGGAATACATTAACGCCTCTGATAATGAGCATGTCATCGGTTCGGCCTGAGGGTTTGTTCATCCGGATATGGGTCCGGCCGCAGGTACAGGGTACAGGGTTCAGGGAGGTTATGTCCTTGGTGCGGTAGCGGATGACCGGAAAGGCTTCCTTGGTGATGGCGGTAAAAACCAGCTCTCCTGTTTCTCCGTGGGCAAGGGGGGTGCCTGTTTCCGGGTCAATGATCTCAACAATAAAATGATCTTCAAAAACATGGAGCCCCTTTTGTTCTTCATAGCATTCTATGGAGACCCCGGGTCCCATGACTTCACTCAAACCGTAAATGTCAATGGCCCTTAAATGCAGTTTTGCCTCCAGCTCTGCCCGCATATTTTCCGTCCAGGGTTCTGCACCAAAAATGCCTGCTTTAAATTGCAGGTCCTTGAAGTCAACCCCCATCTCCTGGGCCACTTCGGCAAGGTGCAGAATATAAGAGGGCGTGCCGCAGAGGATGGTGGGTTTGAAATCCTGCATAATGGTGATCTGGCGTTTGGTGTTCCCGCCGGAAACCGGAATGACCGAAGCGCCTAATTTTTCCGCCCCATAGTGGGCGCCGATGCCGCCTGTAAAAAGTCCGTATCCAAAGGCATTGTGAATAATATCCCTTCGGGTGGCACCGGCGGCTGAAAAACTTCGGGCCATGAGTTCGGCCCAGGTGTTGATGTCGTTCCGGGTATAGCCCACAACCGTAGGTTTGCCGGTGGTGCCGGAAGAGGCGTGTATCCTGACAATATCTTCCATGGGAACGGCAAACATATCATAGGGATAGTTGTCGCGTAAATCCTGTTTGTTGGTAAAGGGCAGCCGTTGAAGATCAGCAAGGCTTTTTATGTCTTCGGGTTTTATCTGGGCCTTGTCAAAGGCTTTCTTGTAAAAGGGAACACTTGCGTAAATCCGTTCAACCGTGGATTGAAGTCTTTGAAGCTGGAGCGCTTCAATGTCTTTTCCCGGCATGGTTTCAAAGTTTTTGTTGTAAATGGGCATGGATGGATCCTTAGAATAGGTATTTGGGAGCTTTTAGTTGAGCTCTCCTTTGAACACGGGTTTTCGTTTCTCCAGAAAAGCGCTGGTGCCTTCCTTGGCATCTTCACTGACCATGGCAATGCCGAAACCGTCATTTTCAATCCTGCAGCCGATCTCAAGGGTTGCGGCGGTCCCGTTCTGGATGACCTCCTTGGCAGCTCTCAGGGCCACTTTCCCTTTGGAGGCAATCAGGTTGGCTGTTTTCAGAACTTCTTCCATCAGGCTTTCATGGGCACAGACGCGATTGACAATCCCCAGGGCAAGGGCTTCATCTGCCTTGATATTTTTTCCGGTAAAAACCAATTCCTTGGCCCGGTTGTTACCCACAAGTCTGGCAAGGCGTTGGGTGCCGCCAAATCCCGGGATCAGGCCCAGGTTTATTTCAGGCAGGCCAAAGACGGCCCGGTCCGAGGCATAGATAAAATCACAGGCAAGGGCTGCTTCGCTCCCGCCTCCCAGGGCAAACCCATTTACCGCTGCAATGGCCGGGATGGGCAGGTCTTCAATTTTGGCAAAGATTTTCTGGCCTTTTCTTGAGAAAAATTTGGCCTGGAGGGGATTCATTTTTACCAACTCGGAAATGTCGGCACCGGCCACAAAGGCTTTTTCTCCGGCACCCGTGAGAATAAGCACCCGGATATCGCTGTTTTGTCTCACCCTGTCAAGGGCGGTGTCCAGTTCGTCAAAAAGTGCATTGTTAAGTGCGTTCAGGGCTTTGGGTCTGTTAAAAAAGATAGTGGCAATATTGTTTTTTTCCTCAAGGATAATGTTTTCAAAAGACATGATTTTCTCCTTTTTTGTTATCATAAATGATGGGTTATAATTGTCTGGGGTTGGTTGCATTAATGTATTTTTCAATTCCGTCGGTAATGGCGGTGCAGATGTCATTTCGATAGGATTCGGTCAACAATCTTTTGCATTCTGTCTGGTTGCTGATAAAGGAGGCTTCAATGAGAATGGAGGGCATTCTGGCACCCAGGAGAACATAAAAGGGTGCCTGTTTGACACCCAGATCATTTATGCCTGAATGCTTTTTTTTCATACCCCGGATCATGGCCTTATGGACATCATTGGCCAGGCGGGTTGACTCTTCGATCTTTGCATGCTTCATCAAATCGCTCAGAATATATTCAAGGTCGGAAATATTTTTTTTGGAGGTGGCGTTTTCCCTTGCAGCCACGGCAATGGCCTGCTCATCGGTTGCCAGATTCAATATATAGGTTTCAAAACCGGTTAAATTTTTGTTCTGGGCGGCATTGCAGTGCATGGAGATGAACAGATCGGCCCGCTGGGTATTGGCCATGGCTGTTCGTTCTTCAAGGGTCAGTTTTACGTCTGTCGAACGGGTCAGCTCCACTGTGCACTTAAGCCGCTCCCGAAGTTTTTGGGCCAGATTCAAAGCCAGTTTGAGAACAATATCCTTCTCCCACACCCCCTTTATATATCCGGGAGCACCCGGGTCCGTTCCTCCGTGGCCAGGATCGATAACAATTTTTCTCACACCCAGGGCCAGCTGCCGGGCAATATCAGACGATTTGAGATTGTCCGTTGTCATGCGGGAGGTTTTATCCGGTTTTTTGCCGGGATCTTTCTGGGCAAGGGAAGGTTCCACTGGTGCCCCGTTGGAGCCCTTTCCCCATACATCAATGATAATTCTGAACGGGTCTTTCAACGAAAAAATTTTATAATTTTCAAAGGATTTGATGTCCACCACCACACGGACGGTATGGGGCAGGTACTGGCCGGCCCTAGCCTGGTTCAACAGGTCGTCATTGATGGGTACCTGCTCTGCAACATCCTTTCCCAGACGGGTATTTTCAATATCGATATACAGCCGCTGAAAGGGTTTGTTTATGGTGGGGTCTTTTTTCAGAAGCCGATGGGAATAGTCGCGCTCATCGGAGGCGTTGATGACGATTCTGGTGTACTCGGGATTGGACCAGAACCTCAGATCGGTTACCCAGGTATCTTTTAAGGGCTTCTGTCTGGAGGGGTGTTGGGAATTTTCGGGTTCCGGCTCCTGTTTTTCAGGCGATAGTGTGTTCTCAGTCGGTTGATCCTGTTTGTCCGGGTCTTGCCGGGTTTGTTCCTGGTTGAATTTATCCATCAAAGATTCATTGCGGGTGGTCTGTTTTTTTGAACGGATTATTTTTATGGGGTTTTTATCGGGATTGTCAATAAGGGATTTGAGCAGGATATTTGCCTTTCCGTTGTAGGCACTTTTGGGGTATCGGTTTCTGATCCTGGCCATAAGATCCATGGCCTGATCCTGATGGGCCGTGTTGCCGGACAATTTAAACAAATGCAGATACAGTTCCGTTGCCTTGTACATTCCGGCAGGTGCCCAGGAGCTTTCCGGGTGGTCTTTGTAAATGGTCTCATATCGATGAATGCAATTGAGCCATCCGGATATCTTTTGGCGTTCCAGGGTGGAGTTTCTCAGTTTTTTAAAACAATTGTCGGCATCCAGATACTTTTGTTTGGCGGAATCGGCCTGTCCCGGGGTGGGGAAGCATGCCATGCTGAGGATCATACAAAGGATCATGCAGGCGGTGGGTATTGACCGGAATCGTCCCATTTTTCAGCAGATTGCCTTTTTTTTCAGATCATTTAAAAAAAGAAGGGCGTCCAGGGGGGTCATATTCGAGATATCTGCTTTTTCCAGCATCTGCCGAAGCTTCATATCCCTGTTTCCAAACAATTCGAGCTGGTCTTTGTCTCTTGCGTTCTTTTTCCTGGAGCGTTTGGGTTCCAGGGGTTCCTTTGGCAAAGAAGACAAGGGCGGTTCTGTCATGTTTTCCTGTTCAATGGTGGACAAGACCTTTTTGGCGGAATCAATGATCGGGTCCGGTACTCCTGCCAGCCGGGCCACCTGTATGCCATAGCTTTTATTGGTGCCGCCCCTTACCAGGCGCCGAAGGAAAATAATGTTGTCATTAAATTCTTTGACCGCAATGTGATAGTTTTTAATACGGGGTTTGATCTCCTCTAACCGGATCAGTTCATGGTAATGGGTGGCAAACAAGGTTTTGACCCCAACCCCTTTCAGGTCGTGCAGGTATTCGGCCACGGCCCAGGCAATGCTCATGCCGTCATAGGTGCTGGTACCCCGGCCGATTTCATCCAGGATGACCAGGCTGTTCTGGGTGGCGTTGTTGACAATATTGGCGGTTTCTTCCATTTCAACCATAAAGGTACTTTGCCCAGAGGACAGGTTGTCCAGGGCTCCCACCCGGGTGAAAATCCTGTCCGTAAGGCAGAGGCTGGCTTTTTTTGCCGGCACAAAGGAGCCCATCTGGGCCATGAGAACGGTCAGGGCAACCTGCCGCAAGACCGTTGACTTGCCGGCCATATTGGGCCCTGTGATCAGCAATTGCTGGTGCTCCACATTGTCCAGGCGGACCGAGTTGGGAACATAGCGTTCGCCTGTGATCAGTTTTTCAACCACCGGATGCCTGCCGTCTTCAATATCAATATAATTTTCAGTGTTTATGCTGGGTTTTGTATATCCGTTTTCCGATGCCGCCTGGGCAAGTCCCTGGAGGGTGTCAATGACGGCCAGAAAATCCGCCATTTTCAGAATGAGAACGGCCTTTTCCACCACCTGGTCCCTGACAGAACAGAAAATTTCGTATTCAAGGGAATTTCGTTTGTCCTGGGCATTTAAAATGGTGGATTCCACCTCTTTCATCTCGTCGGTAATAAAGCGTTCGGCATTGACAAGGGTCTGCTTTCGGACATAATTATCCGGCACCCCCCTGGACTGAGCCCGGGAGACTTCGATGAAATACCCAAAAACCTTGTTGTATTTAATTTTCAGGGAAGATAATTTTGTCCTTTCTTTTTCCGTGGCCTCGGCCCTGGCAATCCAGGATTTTCCATCCCGGGTGATGGACAGCAGTTCATCCAGTTCCGGGCTGTAGCCGTCCTTGATCAGATTGCCTTCGTTCAGGACAGGGACGCTGTCTTCCCGGATGGTCGCGTGGATAAGGCCGGCAAGGGATAAAAGATCTGTCAGCAGATCTGCCTGATTTTCAAGGCGGCTGCCGTTCAGCATCGGATGTTTGAACAGGGCAAGTTCGGAAAACAGGTGGGGCAGTTTCAGCAGGGAATTTTTAAGGGAAATCAGATCCCTTGCATTTCCCTGGCCCATGGAGATTTTGCTGCCCAGGCGCTCAAGGTCATAGACCGATTTTAAATGGGTGGCCAGCAATTGGTGGATATGGGATGCTGCCAGAAGTTCCTGGATACAGTCCAGGCGCTGCTCAATCTGATCCCGGTCGATTAAGGGGTATCGTATCCAGTTTTTGATAAGGCGCCCGCCCATGGCTGTAACCGTCCTGTCCAGCACAAAAATCAGGGTCCCGCGCTTGTCCAGGGTCTGAATATTGTTCAAAAGCTCCAGGTTTTTGCAGGATCGGTCATCAATCTTTAAAAAGTTTCTCAGGTCATAGGGAATGATCTGAAAAATATGCTGGGTATCCTGCATCTGGGTATCCTGGACATAGGAGATCACAGCTCCTGCTGCAGCAATGGAGGCCGGCATATTTTCCATGCCAAACCCTTCCAGACTGCGGGTTTTAAATTTGTTCTGCAGTCGCTCCCTGGCATCTTCCACCTGGAATTGGCTTTTTTCAAGATAGGTGATCTGTCGTGTGGAAAAGGCCTTTTTCAGCGGGGTGTAGACCGGATCCGTTTCAAAGGAAGCCGGCAGGAGAATTTCCCTGGGATCAAGCTTCAAGGCTTCATCAATCAAGGACATGGGAATGGTGTTTCCTGTTCTTTCCACCTGGCAGGTCTTAAAGGCGCCGGTGGAAATATCAAGGCAGGCGAGGCCTGCTGCATCCTTGACCTTGGAGATGGCCACAAGAAAATTATTGGATTTTTTGTCCAGAAGGGATTCGTTCAGGATCATTCCCGGGGTAATGACCCTGACCACTTCCCGTCTGACAAGCCCCTTGGCCTCGGCTGCAGCCTCCACCTGGTCACAGACCGCCACCTTGAGGCCGTTTTCAATGAGCTTGGCAATATAGGTGTCTGCTGCCCGGAAAGGGACCCCGCACATGGGAATGGGAGAGCTGTCGTTTTTATTTCTGGAGGTCAGGGCAATCTCTAGTATGGCAGCCGCCTTCTGTGCATCATCAAGAAACATTTCATAAAAATCCCCCATCCGATAAAAGAGTATGGCATCTTTATGGTTTTTTTTGATGGACAGATACTGTTCCATCATGGGTGTATTTTTGTGTGTGGTCATGGACGATTTTGTTTCAGATGATTGGTCAAGTTTGTGTGGAGTCGCCTTGTTAAATGCAGTTCAGCAGGGGGTTATACGCCGGAGGGGACAACTTTATCCACCGTCTCTCCACCTGCAATTGTTTTTATCTCTTGCTTGATATAGGGGTCGTGGACAAAAACATCCAGTCTGATTTTCAGATCATTGATTTCCTGTTTCAGGTTGGAAATCAGACCCTCCTGGGTCTTTATCTCCCGTCCCAGGCGGAATGCCGTAAAAAGGCCCTTTATGCCGGTTACCAAAAGTCCCAATCCGAAACAGATGCCCCAGAAAGCGGCGTTGGGCAGGGAGGGTGCTGTCCAGTTCCAGGTGGAAATTTTCAAGTCAATGTGCAGTGCCGACGGGGTCATGAAATACTCCAGGTTCTGATAGACAAGTGTGCCGAGCAGTCCCAGTACAATCAGCAAAAATAGGGTTTTAATGGCTTTCATTCATACTCTCCATATTACGGGTAAAGGTTATGGGTTCAGTGTCAGTTATATTTTGGGGTGATCATAGATTAATTTTTTATTTTTTTCAATTCTTCTTTTGGGATTGAGCTGCCGGGAATATTGGATCTTAATGGCATTCACAAAAAATGAATTTAAATAAAAACAGGATTGATCAGATTGACTTTTTCCCGGTCGGCAAACAGACCCCAGTCAAGGGCATCCACCGGGGTCTGTCTGGTCAGTTCGATACAGGAAATATGCAGATGGGGCAAAAGCTTTGATTGCTTCTGGCTTGTGTCAAATACCCGGGCAATAATCTGGTCCTTTTCTAACCGGCTGCCGGGGGCAATATTTTTTTGTATTTCCAGGTGGGAATAAACCAAAATGACGTCTGGAGAGCCAAAAGTTTCCTTCCCATGGGTTACGACAAGGGATTGACCCAGAAAATCATTGCAGATATTCAAGACAATGCCATTGTCCATGGCCGGAATCTGGGCGGTCTTTGAGAGATGATTCATTTTTTTTGTTTTTGTTCTGTAAAAGCAGATGTCCATTCCTTCATGGGCACAAGGACGTCTGCCAAAATCATCCCACCATTTATCACGGCTTTCCTGGAGCATGCCGGGGTAAAAAAGCCATTCAACATGGTCTCCCAAGGCATTGGCCCGGGAAAGGGCGGCAAGGTATCGGGAGAATCGCTTCATTACAAAGCTTTGAGTATTATCTTATGGCCCATGAGATTGATCTCCTCGATAATGCCGGTCACTTCCATGCGTTCTCCCAGAAGGCCTCTGAGCAAAAAAGAGTTGTTTTCTGCCGGTGTAATGGCGGCCACATTTTCCATGATCAGTCTTTCCGTATCATTTTCTTTTAAGTATACATTTGATTCGCACATTGTATCTTTCCTTTGTAAAATTTATGGGAACCCGGATTCCATACCATTCCCATTTCCGGGTTGCAAGAAATTTACCCGTGGAAGGTCTGTTTTTTCAATATCAATGAGTGCCCCATGGCTTTTTTGACCCATGGCACAATTTACAATCAGGGTGTTTTTTACAAACCCTGTTCCGGCCTGTTCGTGGATGTGACCACACAGGACCATTCTGGGCTGTGTGATTTCAATAAAGTCAAACAGGTTTTGGCTCCCGGCACAAATTTTTTTGCCCACCCGATCACAAACACCCCTGGGCGGCGGATGGACCACCAGGATGGTCTCTTTGTTGATCCGGGGCAAAAGGGTTTTTAGCAATCGGTTTTCTCCCAGACAGATTCTGGATGCAAAGGGAAGGGGGATGGTTCCGTTTGCCCCCATGAAGGGAATGCCGTGAACCAAATGGGGGGAGGCTGTCAAAAGCGTCAGGCCACCGGTGTCGGCCAGGCGGCTTTCCGTTTGTTTGAAATCGGAATTTCCCCGGATGCAGAGAACTGGAAGGCAGGTACCCGGTAGACCTTTTATCCGGCCTAGCCGGGAAATGGTGGACTGCCATCCAAAATAGGAAGTGATATCTCCGGCAATAACGATCAGGTCCGGAGAAAATTTATTTACGACAGAACAAAGGATCTCAATTCTCTCTTTTTTCCCGTGGATGTCGGCGACCGCATAAATACGCATAAAAGCCTGTCTAAAGGAAGAGGAGAAACCCGGTAAATGCCAGCAACACGAAAATGGCAATTGCAGCAAAAAAGAGTATCTGCCGGTTTTTTTTCTTTTCCAATGTGGCTGTTGTAATATGGTTCTGGTGCTCATCGGCCATGCGGTTTGAAGCTGTCTGGGTGTCTGGGGCCACCGGGACTGGCTCTGCCGTCTCTTCATCAATGGGTTTTTGGGGGGCTGCCTGTTTGTTTTCCGGTACAATGGCAATGGAAAGGTCCTTGGCACATTCGTTCACAATGGGTGCCCCTATCTGCTCTAAGTTTTGGACAAAGCCCGTCAGCAAGGCATGGTCACACAGAATATTGATTTTACGGGGCAGCCCCCTGGCATACCGGTGGATACTCTGAACGGCATCGGGAGTGAAAATTCTTTTTGAAGTACCGGCCACCTGAAGGCGGTATCTGATATATTCATCTGTTTCTTCAAGTACAAGGGCATCGATATTATAATTTAAGGTGATTCTTTGTCTCAGGGCTCGGTTTTCAGGTCTGGATAGTTTTTGCCTCAGCTCATGCTGGCCCACAAGAAAAGTGTGGATCAGGCTTTGGCCCTCTTTTTCTATATTTGAAAAGAGCCGGATCTCTTCCAGAAGTGTATGGGATAACAATTGGGCTTCGTCCACCACCAGCAATACTTTTCTGTTTTTTGCATTTGCATTCCTTAAAAATCGGCCAAAGTGAATCAGAAAATTGCTTTTTGACCGGAATTCTCGTTTGCTCCCATAGGCGGCGGCAATATAGTTTAAAAAGTCGAGCCCCTCCAGATTGGGATTGGTGATACAGACCCGGATCACACGTTTGTCCAGGGATTTAAACAGGGCATTGATCAGGGTGGTCTTTCCTGTCCCCACATCTCCGGTCAGCAGCAGAATCCCGGTGTGACCCTCTCCCTGGATACCGTATTTCAACATGGAGATGGCCTCCCTGTGTTTTTCTCCAAGCCAGAGAAACGTCGGATCCGTACTGATTTGAAAGGGTTTTGCTTTTAAACCGTAAAAGGATGTGTACATAATGTGTATCTTAAGCGCATGTTAAGGGATTCTGGAATTCTTTATGGTTGCCTATTTGCTTTTAAATAAGGATTTACCAGCGTGCAGGGCATAAATCAAGGGCTAATCTGTCAAAATCAAAGGGTTCTTTTGCACAAGGTTAGCCTCGGGCCTTTCCAGGGCATCAATAACCGTGTTGATTTGTGTTGGTTTAAACCAGTCCCTGTGGGTGGCGGCCACTTCAATGCGGATCAATTCCCCCTGGATATAGTTTCGCAACTGGGGATCAAATTTTTCTTTCCATTTTCGGGTATCCAGAACAATGGCATCTCCGGTATAGGGAAGCGGCATATAGGATTCATATGCTTTCCAGAATGAGGATTCCATGAGTCTGAATTGAAGTGCTTCGGGTACCGGTCTTCCCAGAAAAATATAAAATCTTTCCTTTTTATTATCCAGGGCAAGGGAATACATGTGGAGTTTTTCTTTTGTTTTGGGAATGATTTTTTTCAGGACATGACCCAGACCAAATCGGAGGATCCCTTTTAAATGGTGGCCCACAAAGGAGGACAATCCTTTTTTTTGCCAGAATTCGTCGATCAGCACAAGCCGTTCCACAGTTTTTCCCATACCGGCCAGCTGGGAAGCGATTTCAAAGGCTGCAATGGAATACCGGCAGAATCCGATAATGATATAGGGGCCTGTGGGATTTGCCTGGAGAATCTCTGTTACGTTGTTCCGGGCGATTTCCCACAGGTCCATGGGGATGATTCTCTGGTTGATGGTTTTATGGGCAAAAACGGTGACGGTGTAAAAAGGATGGCCTTTGAGGTCCTGGTGCCGATAAGCCTGGGTGTCTTCATTGGTGCCGGCGATGAAAAAAATGGGGGGGTTCTCTCCTTCTTCCCGGATAATTTTTATATTGGTGAATTCAAAATGGACGTCTTTTTTCCGGAGCACATGGGCAAGTTCCCTTAGGACGGGAAACTTGAATATCGCCAGTACCGGTATGGAAATATTGAATTTTTTTTCAATGGCTGTTGCCAGTCGAATGGCGGTCAATGAAGATCCGCCAATTTCAAAAAAATTATCCGTCGGGCCTAAGGTGGTGGTCTTTAAAATGGTTTCCCAGATTTCTTTTAAATTGGTTTCATATCTGTCTTGGAATTGGTTTTCCGGTATTCTGGGATCAGATGTCAGAGCAAGGCTGTCCTTATCCGGGGTGTCGGGTTTAATGCCGCTGGTTTCGGAAAGTATTTTTTCCAGTGCCGTATAGTCAATTTTTCCGGAAGCGGTATGGGGCAGGGCCTTGACGCTTACCAGGGCTGAAGGGACCATGTATTCCGGGAGCCTTTCCTGCATCCAGAGTTTAAAGTCCTGGAAATTCAAGGTTTCCCCATCTGCCGGGACCATAAAGGCAATTGTTTTTAAATTGTCGTCGGCATCCCTGGACACGACAATGGCAAACGCTTTGATCTGATCGTGGGCCAGAGCTGTTTTTTCGATTTCTCCGGGTTCAACTCTGAACCCCCTGATTTTTATCTGCCGGTCAATTCTGCCCAGAAAAATGACCTGCCCCGATGACAGCATCGTGGCATGGTCCCCGGTTTTAAAGAATCGATCCTTGTTTGGCAGTGCATCGATTGTGACAAAGGCCTTTCGGGTTTGAGCGTCCCTGTTCAGATATCCCCTGGCAATCTGGGGCCCGCCAATATACAGTTCTCCTCTTATCCCCGGGGGGGCGGGTTGGTTAAAATGGTTGAGAATGCACAGGCTGACCCGGGGAAAGGGAATACCAATGGGCACCTGTCCTGCTTCCAGATTATTGTGGGACAGATCGGCAAAGGTAATTGCCACTGTGGTTTCTGTGGGGCCGTAGGTGTTGACAAGTCGAATATCATCGGCAATATGGGCTTGCCAATGCCTCACTTTGTTCAGGTTGGCCTCCTCTCCGCCAATGATAACCAGGCGCAATTGATCGGGAATGGCCAGGGTGTGGATCTGGTCTGCGATCATGTGCCAATAGGCCGTGGGCAGATCAATCACCGTCAATTGATGGATCCGGCAGAAATCAAAAAACTGTGCCGGGGTTTGGACCAGTTCCCTGGGCTTGATCACAAGGGTGGCCCCGGAAAACAGGGTTGGGTAGATTTCTTCAGCCGAGGCATCAAAGCTGATGGATGCAAACTGCAGCACCCTGTCACTGGGCCCGATATCATAGGTGTCTGTGGCTGCCCGGGTGAAAGAAACAAGAGCGCTGTGTTCAATGATCACTCCTTTGGGAACCCCGGTGGATCCGGATGTGTAGATGATATAGGCCATATTGTCAGGGGTCACCTGGGTGGACGGATTAAGGGTCGCCATCTGTTTTATTTCCAAAAGATCCCTGTCCATCAAAACGATCTGGGCTGTGGTGTTTCCAAGTTTATTCAGGTTCGGGTCCGTGGTAATAATGATATCCGGCCCTGCATCCTTTAAAATCTGCCGGGTTCTTTCCTTGGGATAGGTAATATCCAGGGGGATATAGCAGCATCCGGATTTGAGCACGCCCAGCAGGACGGCAATTAAATTTGTATTCTGTTCCAGGAGGAGCAATACTTTTTTTTCAGGCCCGCCGCCCTTGGTGATAAGAAAGAGGGCAATCTGGTTTGCAAAGGCATTTAATTGCTCGTAGCTCAAGGTTTGTTGTCCGTCTGTCACGGCGGGCGCTTTCCGATTGATGGAGGCCTGGATTTCAAACAGATGATGGATACAGCTTCTCGGTTTCAGATGGCGTTGCAGGGTATTGAGTTTTTCTGCAATCCCTGTTTTTTCCGTTTCGGTTAGAATCGGAAGTTCCATGAGACAGGCGCCCGGATTTTCCGATGCAGATTTTAAAAAAACGGCAAAATGATCCAGGATCTGTCGGGTGGTCTGGGCATTAAATTTCCGCTGGTCATATTCAATGGAGACAACCATGTCGTCGGTTCCCTGAACCGCCAGAAAAATTGCTGCAGGTGTTCTTTCAAAAAGGGAAATGCGGGAACAGGAAATAGCCCCTTTGTATTGGCTTAGTGCGGCATCAAGGGAATGGTAATCATAGGAAAAATAGATCTCTGAAAGGGGCAGGGTCCCTTGAATCGGGCTTAGGGCATGGATGTCGGTGAGGGACAGGTGTTCATTTTTTCGGATATCCTGCCATTGTTTACGGATGCCTGAAACAAAGTCGATCAGTGGCTGGTCCGGCTGGATGCGGATCCTCACGGGAACAGTGTTGATATACATTCCTGTTTTGTCATCCCGGCTTTGTTCAAAATTTCTAACCGAAATGGTGGCGCCAAAAAGGATATCTGTGTTTCCGGTATAATGGCTGAGCAGTATGGCCCAGGCGCCCATTAAAAATGAATTCAGGGTGATGTCGTTTTCCTGGCACATTTCTTTTAATTTCCGGGCGGTTATCGGGGATATGGGGGCTTCGTGGAGGCCGGTGGCAAGGGGAATGGCATGCTGCTGCCTTCTTTTCCGGGCCAGCAATTTTTTTTGCATCCTGAAGGGGAAGACCAGGGGTTTGTTAAACCCTTTAAGGTACTGGGCCCAGAATTTTTTTGCCATTGTCTGCTTTTGCCGGGTCAACCAGAGGATATAATGTTTAAATGATCCGGCCGGTGCCAGATCAATGGCCGGATTCTGGTAAGCAAGAAACAAATCGCGCAAGATGAAGACCATTGACCTGCCGTCGGCAATGCAGTGATGAAAGCTCCAGATACAGGTATACCGGCGGGCATTGGTTTTGAAAAGTGCCACCCGGAATGCCGGTGGTTTGTACAAAGGAAACCCCAGGCGCCGGTCTGCCTTGAGAAACATGTCCAGGTATTCTTTTTTCTCAGATGCGTTAATGCTACTCCAGTCATTGTATTCGATTTTCAGGGGCTTTATCGGAGCAATGCATTGTTCCGGATAATCAAGTCCTTTCCAGGTGAATCCCAGCCTCAGGATATCATGGTGGGCAATGATGCGTTCCCATGCCCGGGTAAAACGCTGGAAATCAATCTCCTGGTCCATGCTAAACAGAATCTGTTCCACATAGCAGCCGGCCCCCTGGGGTGCCCTCAGGGTTTCCATGAGCATGCCGTGCTGCATGGGAGAGAGAGGAAAGGTGTTCAGGCCCATGATGGTATCAAGGGTGGATTCCGGCTGCGCAAGTGCATTTTCCATGATTTTCATGAATCGGGTTGCCAGGTGTTCCATTTCCATGGCAGAAAAAGCCTGGGTTCTGTATTTAAACCATCCGGTTACCCCGTCTTTTTTTTCATACAATTCCAGGGTGATATCCGTATTGGCCGCACTGGTTTTAAAATGGACATAATCGGACTGGGTTCCCAAAAGATCAAGATTGGGAAATGCCATGGTCTGCATCAGGAAAAGGGACTGAAAGACAGTGGAGGTTGGGCCTGAGTCCCTGCCTTGTTCCCGGCAGAATTTGCTGATGCGCTGGAAGGGAATATGCCCATATTGAAAAAGAGTGTCCAAATTTTTTTTAACCTGGGTCAGAAATCGGTCAAATGTCATGTCCAGGTGGATACGATTTCTTGCAACCAATGTGTTCATTAAAAACCCAATCAAAGATTCTGTTTCGACCAGGTTCCTTCCGGCATGGGCAATGCCTGTCACCTGGTCATCCTCATGGGTATGGGTGAACAAAAGAATCTGAAAAAAAGAAAGCAGAACGGCAAAAGCACTGGTGTTATGTTCCCGGGCAATTTTTTTTATCTGCTGATACTGGTCTGCCGATATTTCAAGAGGCAGGACCCTGGCTTCAAACCCCTCAGTTGCCGGGCTGTTCTGGGGCAGATCCTTAAGATAGCGGGTGAAGAAAGGGGTTGCGGCCTGCCATTTTTCTGCCGCCGTATGGGTTTGTGAAATAACATATCCGGGGTATGACATCCCCTGATCTTTCATTTGTACGGCATTTCCCAGAACAAGCTGCCCGTAGACCCGGTTCAGCTCCCGGACAAACAGGCCGGCGGACCACCCGTCAAAAATAAGGTGATGGAAGGTAAAACAAAGGATGGATTCTTGGGTTTTTGTCGTTAACACAGCGGTTCTGAAAAGGGGGCCGTTTTCAAGATCAAAGACAGTTTCCACCTGTTTTCGGATCCATTCCTGTTGTACTGGACGTTCCATCTCCCGGGTCTGGGTGATGGTAAATTCAAGGGGATATGGTTTTTTCGCCTGGCAGGGCTGATCGTTTTCAAGAAAAAAAACAGTATCCAGGGAGGTGTTGTGGTTCTGGATAAAGCGGATCGCCGCTTTGAGCCGATCAAGATCCAGTTTGCCAGATATCCTGTAAACAAGGGGAATATGGTAGACCGGGGTGCCGGGGGTGAGCTGTTCAAACATCCAGATAAGCTGTTGATCGGGAAGAAGGGGAAGCCTGTCCTTTGGAATCTGGCTATTGCCGGGTGAATCCGGCAGATCAGGTGCCTTGGCGCTTGACCGGCTTTCCTGGGTTACCCGGCAGGAAAACGCTTTGAGTTCGGGAGAATCGAACAATTCATTCAGGTGCAGGTTGATCTTAAACAGCTGATTGATTCGGGATACGATTTTGACCCCCAGTATGGAATCTCCGCCCAGCAGATAAAAATTGTCATTGGGTGATATCGGGGTTTTCCCCAATACCTGTTCCCAAATTTTTCCAATCTGAGCTTCCTGATCCCTGTCCTGAAATGGGGTTGGCCCTTGTGACGATTTTTCAGAATGAAGCATTTTGTCGTCAGGGGCTGTACCCTTGTCCTTTCTTTTGATGAGGGCGTTGCGGTCAATTTTTCCCTGGGGGGTCTGGGGCAGGGTCTTAAGTCCTATCACGGCTGAGGGCAGAAGGGTTCTTGGCAGCTTTGATCGCAAAAAGTCAAACACGGCAGCTGTGTCCGGCATGCCGTCCACATAGGCTGTGAGCACTTTATCGTGCGGCGGATCCTGTTTTAAGACCACGGCTGCCTGGGATATGCCGGGGAAAGCAATGAGCGTGTTTTCTATTTCTCCGGGTTCGATTCTCACGCCCCTGTGCTTTATCTGGAAATCCATTCTTCCTGCAAACATGAGGTTTCCGTCTTCCAGCCAGAACCCCTTGTCTCCGGTTTTATACATCAGGGTACCGGTATCATCCGCATCTGGGTTTTTTTGAAGAAAGGGTTTGGAAAAAGGATATCTGACAAATTTTTCTGCGGACAATCCGGGATTACCCAGGTAACCGCTGGCAACCTGAATTCCCTTGATACAGATCTCGCCTTTCTCCCCTTTTTTGACCGGCAGACCCGCTTCATCCAGCAGATGGATTTCAAGATTTTGAATGGGCTTTCCAATGGGGGCATTTCCGGGCCGGGAAAGGGTGGAAGGTATTGTGTAAAGGGTTGCACAGACCGTTGCCTCTGCCGGTCCGTATCCGTTGATCAGGCAAAGTCCGGGGATTTTGGTTTTTATCTGGTGCAGCAGGCTTTCGGGTATGGGGTCTACCCCGGTTAACATCCGTTTCAGGCCAAGGGGAAGTCCGGGCGCCGCAGCCATTTTTGAGAGCATGAAAGGAGGGACATAGGCACTGGTGATTCTGTGGGTTTCAAGAAAGTCCATGAACGCCAAAGGGGAAAACCGGACAGGGTCTTCAGGGATATACAGGCAGGCCCCGGTGAGCAGGGCGGACCAGATTTCGTAAATGGAAACATCAAAATTAAGACTTGACCATAGGGAACACCGGTCTTCCGGTCCGATGGATTTCTCCCGGTCAAAGGCATCCATAAGGTTGATGACCGCCCTGTGGGAGATGGCAATCCCCTTTGGAATCCCTGTTGATCCGGAGGTGTGGATGATATAGGCATCGGGATTGACCGGGTTCCGGATACCGGGTTTTACCGGAGGAGGGTTTGGGGATTCAGGTGCAAGCGTTATTTCAAGGGTTGCCTCATCCAGGACCAGAAACCGGACTTTCTGAATGGACCCCAACTTTGGCCTGAGCCGGGAACTGGTTATGATCAGGTCCGGTGCCAGGGCCTCTGCCATGTCACGGGTTCTGGCAAACGGATCATTGATATCAACAGGGACATAGGATGAACCGGATTTCAGGATTCCCAGGATGGCGCCAATAAAGGGAATGCCCGGCGGCAGATAGGTGAGGATCTTCCCATTGGGATAAATGTTTCCTGCGGCCATGGCCGATTGGATACGACTTGCAAGTGTGTTCAGGGCCTGGTAGGTGATACGGGCGTTTCCTGAGATAACGGCTGCATTTTCAGGGTGTTTCTCAGCCATGCAGGAAAATATTTGATCAAGCAATTCAGGTCTTTTCATATGAAGCGGTTTGTCACGTCAAAGGGGTTTATTGTTCAATCCTAGTTCATAGAACTATAGTATATCATTTGTTTTTTATCAAATCATTAAACGCCTTTGCGGCCTGTTCCTCTCAAACGAAGGTCTGATATCTCCCGGGCAGGAACGGCAGAAAACACGGGTATTTGACAGGTTAGAAACGAAACACTCTGGCCGGGTTTTTTCGGGGAATTTTTTTTATCCTGCCGTAGAGGAGGTCATCCATGAACAGGGCGATTTTCTGGTTGAAGGGGTTTCTGGAGATATAAAATCTTACGAGTTTGTGGACCAGGGTGTTGGGCTTGGTATAGGGGCAGACCGATATGCAGACCCCGCAGTCGGATCCGATTGTTTTCCAATAGGAAAAGCATTTTTCCTGGTCAATGGACCAATGACGTAAATTCCGGGAGCCGGGTTCATCTCCATGACAGATGGAATTGGACGGACAATTGTCAGCGCATTTTTTGCAGATATTGCAAAATTTTTCCATATACAGGGAGGCGCTTTGGGGGGAGGCCGGCAATTTTAGTTCCGTTGTAACAACGGCAAGACGGACACAGGGGCCATGGGTCTTGTGCATGAAAAGTCCCATTCGTCCCAGCTCGCCCATGCCCGATTCCACTGCCAGGGGAACACAGAGGGTTTCATAATTGGCATCATTGTGAGCCCGGGCCTTGAACCCGAATTGCCGGATATAAGCGGCTGCAATGTTGGAGATTTTGGCGGCTTCCACATATTTCTGGGCTGACTCCTGGATAACCGTGCTTGTGGGGCCTTGTTTGATCATGGCGGTACGCATGGGCACCACAATGACAATGGCGGTTTGGTGGGTCTGATCGGTTTTGTCGCCCCAATTGCGGGCATGCCGTCCCTTGTGGCTGTAAAAATGGTGGGGGTTTAACGGCAGAATCCCCACATCGCCCCCCCCGTAAAAGCGGATCATCTCCACCAGGGCGGTGGTAAATTTTTGAATGTCCACCTTTTCTTTCGGGGGGGCCACGATTCCGTCGGACAAGGGGATGGTTTTTTCCAGATATTCAAAGGCAGCGCCATAGCAGGGGGCGGTGTAGTCATCGTGATACACCTGTCGTATGTCCCCGAATTCCGGCTTGTTATGGATCTGCAGGTCACAGGATAGGTTTTCCGGGTGCAGTTTGTAATAGGTGTCCATAAGCTTCGGGTGGTGCTGGAGATTGTTGCGTGCAAACATAGTGTCCCGCTCATCGTATTGGATGGCACGGGAGGTATCTCTTTTTGGGGTCTTTTGGGGAAAAAAGCGGACAAGGGAAAAAAGCGTTGCCAGACTGAGCCCGGAAATCACAGCTATATTGAGCCCGGGCAGCATCTTTGGATTTAGAATGAAAAATCCCCAGAACAGGGTGTTGAAAACCAGAAAAGCAAGGCTTATCCAGGCTGCCCGGAGTTCTTTTTCAATAAAGGAACAGATGCCAAGGAGAATAAAAAAAACGGAAAATCCTGTAAAAAAAAGAAGGTTGGTAAGGGTCAGCAAGCTGGGCATGGGGATCTCCGTCTGTTAGGGCGCGCAAGTGTACGCTGTTTGTCCGGATACCACAACCATGGCAACAGGGCTTGTGCCCACGAGATAGCAGAGGTCTGCCGGGGTGTTGATGTCAAAGACAACCAGGTCGGCGTCCTTGCCGACTTCAAGGCTTCCTTTTCTTGTTTCCAGACCAAGCGCCCTGGCGCCGTTGAGGGTTGCCCCTGCCAGGGCCTCTTCGCAGGTCAAACCCAACAGCAGACAGGCCATGTTCAATATGGGTGCCATGGCATGGACCGGGCTTGTGCCCGGGTTTAGATCCGTTGAGACGGCCATGGGAATTTTAAGCTTTCGCAGCAGCTGAATGGGCGGTTTCCGGGTTTCCCTTAAAAAATAAAACGCCCCGGGCAGCAGGACGGCACTGACCTGTTTCTGGGCCATTTTCTGTGCACCCTCGGCAGACAGATACTCAATGTGGTCGCAGGAGAGTGCGTTAAACTCTGCGGCCAGGGCCGCCCCGTCCATGTCGGACAATTGTTCGGCATGGAGTTTGACCCGAAACCCCATCCCTGCTGCGGCCTCAAATATTTTCTGGGTCTGGGCCCTGGAAAAGGCAATGTGTTCGCAGAATACATCCACAGCCGTGGCAATGCCCTGGTCTTTAACCCTGGGCAGCATAACCTTGGTAACAAGGTCCACATAGGCATCTGGCCGGTCCTTGTATTCCGGGGGCAGGGCATGGGCCCCTAAAAAGGTGGGTTCAATGTGCTGGGGAAAACTTTGATCTAGCTGGTCTATGGTTGAGAGAATTTTAAGTTCCGTGTCCAGATCCAGCCCATATCCTGACTTTATTTCCACACAGGTGATGCCCTGGGTGAGGAGGGTGGTCATGCGCTTGGCGGCCTGGGCAAATAATGCCTCCTGGGTTGCCCCCCTGGTGGCACGGACCGTTGAGAAGATCCCGCCGCCGTTCCTGATGATTTCTTCATACCCTGTCCCCTTCAGGCGCATCTCAAATTCAGCTGACCTGGATCCTGCCCAGACCAGGTGGGTATGGCAGTCCACAAATCCGGGCAGAATCCATTTGTGCCGGCAGTCAATGATCCGGGAGGCCAGCGGCTCGGGGGTGTCCGGCAGATTTTTTTGATACCCTATCCAGGAAATTTTTTTGCCGGTTACCCCGAGGGCGGCATTTTCAACAATGGATAAGGATCCGTTGACCATGGTGGCCAGGTGGCAATTGACAAAAAGCAGGTCGGTGCTCCCTGGAAAAAGAGTATCGGTTATGGTGAATTCTGGTGGCGGCATCTTGATTTCTCCCCGGCGGTGTTGACATTTTTCCATGGATTGGATAGTAGTTGTCTATACAAGTATAGAAGTGAAGTCAAGTATTTTTGAACACCATTAAAGAATAGGAATCATTGTGGGAAAACCGGATCAGCCCCATGCGCTGTATGAACGAATCAAAAGAAGTGTTGTCAGGGATATTGAATCGGGGAAACTAAAGCCGGATGATAAGATCCCTTCGGAAATCCAGCTTGCCAAGGCATTTAATGCCTCCAGAATGACGGCCAACCGGGCTTTGAAAGAGTTGACCGAAGAGAACCGAATTCTCAGGATCCAGGGTGTGGGCACCTTTGTGGCAAAACCAAAACCCGAAGCCTCCTTGTTTGAGATCAAGAGTATTGCCAAAGAGATTGGAGACTGGGGCGGTTCCCATTCCTGCCAAATTTTGCTGCTCAAAGAAGAGCGGCTCTCCCAGGAGATCGCCGGCAGAATGGATCTGGAAGAAGGGGGCGCTGTTTTCCATTCCATTATTCTCCACCAGGACAGGGGGGTTTCGGTCCAGTATTCCGAGCGGTATATCAATCCGGCGGTGGCGCCCTCGTACCTGGACCAGGATTTTACACAAACCACCCCCAGTGATTATCTGCTGGCGGTGGCACCCATCCAGGAAGCAGAACATACCATTGAAGCGATCCGGGTGAACAAAACCATCCAGCAATATTTGAAGATTCGCCCGGAAGAGCCCTGTCTTTGTCTTACGCGTCGGACCTGGTCATTTGATCGGGTGGCCACCTTAAGCAGAATTATTTCTCCGGGCTCACGGTATAAACTCAAAGGAAAATTTAACAGGGGATAAAAAATGACGGATCGGATAATCTTAAACGGAGAGAATTTCCAATTGGAAGACCTGGTAAGTATTGCCCGGCAGGGCGCGGGGGTTGCAATTTCCGTCGGATCGGAGGCACGGATAAAAAAGGCCAGGTTCCTTGTTGATAAATGGGTCCAGGAAGGGGTCCGCATATACGGGGTAACCACGGGTTTCGGCGCCCTGTCCAATGTGACCATCTCCCTTGAAGATACTAAAAAACTTCAGAAAAAAATTTTATTAAGCCATGCCGCCGGCATGGGGGATAACGCGGCAGACGATGTGGTCAGGGCCATGATGGCCCTTCGCATCAATGATTTTTGCAGGGGCAATTCCGGGTTGCGCCTGGAAACCATTGAAAAATTGGCCCAGGTGCTCAACACCGGGATTATCCCTGTGGTGCCGGAAAAAGGGTCTGTGGGGGCCAGCGGCGATCTGGTGCCCATGGCCCATTTGTCCCTGGTGCTCATCGGGGAGGGGGAAGCCTTTGTGGACGGTGTGCGCATGGCAGGGGCTGCGGCCCTTGCAAAAAAATCCATCCCGCCTTTGGAGCTTGCGGCAGGGGAGGGGCTTGCCCTGATCAATGGTACCCAGTTCATGATTGCCCTGGGGTGTCTTGCCCTTCATGATGCACTGAATTTGTGCAAGCACGCCGATATAGCCGCCAGCATGAGTCTTGAAACCCTCATGGGAACCAGGAGTGCCTTTGATCCCAGAATTCACAGGGCCCGTCCCCACATAGGACAGATGAAGGCTGCCCAGAACATGCTCAAGATAACGGAAAATTCAGACATCATTTCCTCCCATAAGGATTGCTCCCAGGTGCAGGATGCCTATACGTTAAGATGCTCTCCCCAGGTGCACGGGGCCTCATGGGATGCCTTTGCCTATGTGGAACGGGTGATCCGGGTGGAGATGAATT